>Ga0256405_10007950_pt1 | contig 15540 bp, 10 predicted proteins | sample RumenRJG_02DNA_FD_189096 | JGI IMG/M metagenome (GOLD analysis project Ga0256405, IMG submission 189096) | Bovine rumen microbial communities from Lethbridge, Alberta, Canada - RJG_02 | ecosystem: Host-associated > Mammals > Digestive system > Stomach > Rumen | place: Canada: Alberta... | reverse complement strand
AACGAGACCATTCCTTTCGAGATCAAGAGAGTGTTCTATATCTATGGGTCCGATCGGGAAGTTGTAAGAGGCCAGCATGCCAACAGAGATTCGGAATTTGTCCTGATCAATGTTGCCGGAACTTCCAAGGTAAGGATCACGGATGGGAGAGAAGAATTTATCGCTGAACTCAACAGGCCGATGATCGGTGTATATATCCCGAAGATGGTATGGAAAGACATGTATGATTTTTCATCCGACTCGGTTTTACTGGTCCTGGCGTCAACGCATTATGACGGCAAAGAGTATATCCGAAACTACGAAGAATATCTTGAACTGGTAAAGTAGAAAACATACGAACAGATACATAAGAATTTGATTATAGAGTTATATCACTAATTTTGATAGAATTATTGTGATATCCGATCAAATTCTTTTTTATTTGTGTCTGTTACGATCGGAAACAATGAGGTTCAGATGAAGAAAAAAATATCTATTACGATCCCTTGCTATAAATCGCAGGATACGATTGTGAAACTTACAGACAAGATCAAGGAGCAGTTCGCATTGCATCCGGAGTATGATTACGAGGTCATCCTGGTCAATGACTGTTCACCTGATAACACATTCAAAGTGATCTCCGATCTTGCCAGAAATGATGAACACATCATCGCTTATGATCTGTCAAAGAATTTCGGTGAGTCTTCTGCGCTGATGGCTGCCTTTTCGAAATCAACCGGTGATTACGTGGTCAGGATGGATGACGACGGTGAACATGATCCGAAGTATCTGTTTGATCTTGTGAATAAACTGGAAGAAGGCTATGACTATGTCTGCGCCGAATTCATCAATTATCATCATTCTCTGTATAAAAGGATCGGTTCCAAATTCAATTACTGGTTTTTGACTAAAATGATGGATATTCCGAAAGGCTCCATCATGTCCAGTTACAACATTTGCAGAAGATATGTGATCGATGCGATATTGAAGTATGAAAATCCGAAGCCTTATATTGACGGAATGGTCTGGGCGGTAACGACAAGAACAGCTTCGATCCCGATCGAGCATGGATATCGCTATGCCGGAGAATCAGGGTATGATTTTAAGAAATCCGTTGCATTGTGGCTGAATGGAGTGACTTCCTTTTCGATCAAGCCGCTGCGGATGGCTTCTCTGAGCGGTTTCATATTCGCGTTTGCAGGTTTTCTGATCGGTGTGATTGCGATCATCGACAAGCTCATCCATCCGAATGTGGAAGCGGGATGGACATCGATGTTCGCGATGATGCTGTTCATCGGCGGATTTATCATGATCTTCCTTGGCCTGATCGGTGAATATGTGGGCAGAGGGTATCTGATCAGCAATCACATTCCGCAATATGTCATTCGTGAAGAAGTCAGAAAAAACAAAGAAGGAGAAAGAGAATGAAGATCTTAGTCACCGGAGCCGCCGGTTTCATCGGTTCCAATTTCGTATATTATGAATTAGACAATCATCCGCAGGACCAGATCGTCGCGTTGGACCTTCTTACTTATGCGGGAAATCTGAAGAATCTCGATGGATGCAAAGATAATCCCAACTTCAAGTTTGTGAAGATGGATATCCGTGACAGAGAAAACATCAATAAATTGTTTGAGGATGAAAAATTTGATATCGTCGTCAATTTTGCGGCAGAATCTCATGTTGACCGTTCCATCGAAGATCCGGAAGTATTCTTAAGGACCAATATCATCGGCACGGAAGTATTGATGGATGCTTCTTTGAAATACGGTGTCAAAAGATACCATCAGGTTTCAACCGATGAAGTCTATGGTGATCTTCCGCTGGAAGCGACCGATTCCTTCTTTACAGAAACGACGCCGTTACATACAAGCTCTCCGTATTCCGCTTCCAAGGCAAGCGCGGACCTCCTTGTCATGGCATATCACAGGACCTTTGGCCTTAATATGACTATCACCAGATGTTCCAACAACTACGGTCCTTACCAGTTTCCGGAGAAGCTGATCCCGCTAATGATCAACAACGCCAGACATGATAAATCTTTGCCTGTTTATGGAGAAGGCTTGAATGTCAGAGACTGGCTGCATGTCTATGACCATTGCGCAGGCATCGACCTGGTCATGAGGAATGGCAGAAACGGTGAAGTCTACAACATCGGCGGTCATAACGAGCGTCACAACATCGATGTCGTTAAGACGATTCTGAAAGAACTGGATAAGCCGGAATCATTGATCACCTATGTCAAAGACAGAAAAGGGCATGACTTAAGATACGCCATCGATCCGACCAAGATCGAAACGGAATTAGGCTGGAAGCCGAAATATAATTTTGAATCCGGCATCAAAGAAACGATCCGGTGGTATATGGACCATCAGGAATGGATGGATGACGTAACATCCGGCGATTACCTGAAATATTACGAGGAAATGTATTCTAAAAAATAAATGAACGCCAGAGAAAACAACTACTATATATGGTTTAGAAACATCGTAAACGCATGTATTGCGTTGTTTTTTCTGTTTTCTTTACTGTCAAATCTGTTTGTTTATGCCAGTGTTTTCCAGGGGCTGATAAAATATGCTGTTGTTTTGCTGCTGATAGGGGTTTATCTGCTGGTTGTATACAGATATAAAGATCTGCTGAAGGATCTTTTGAACAGAGCGATAGATTTTCTTTCATCGTTTAGTTTCAAAAAACTGCTGCTGATCCTGATTGTGTTTTCAGTTTTCCTTAAAGTTTTTTATACGATCTTTTTCTTCTTTGATTCGACAAAATTCGGTCAGGATATCACCGTCTATGCGAATCTGGCAGACAGCATTGCGGAAAACGGTCTGGAAAGTGTAAGGAAAAATATTTATTATCTTGTCGGAATGGGACTTCATCTGTCGATATTCAAGAAGCTGTCGATCCCTTATCATGTAGGTGTATACCTGGTGTTTCTGTTGGGAACGATCGTCAATTTCTATTCGTTTTCAAAACACGTAGGAAAAGAAAAAGCATTTTTGTTGATCGCATTATATCTTGCCATGCCTTCTACCAGCATGCTGTCATTCTGCATCACGCATGAATTGTTCGTCTATATGTACTTTTCGATCATTTTCCTTGTGTTGAACGAGCTTCTTATCTCCGGTTCCAAAAAGAAGCTGATGCTTTGTTCGGGATTGACTGTCTTGTTTGTTTCTATGTGCCAGACGATCAGCCCGATGGGCAAGATCTGGTTCATTCTGCTTGTACTGCTGGCGGTTCTTACTGTGATGCCAGTTCAAAAAAAGATAGCGATCATCGCGATTGTGGTATTATCTTTGCTGTTTTCTAATTTTCTGACGACAAGACTTGAAGGCAATGCCGCAAGTCAGAATAATAATTATGAACAGCTTCTGATCGGCTCGGATCTGGAAAGCATGGGAAGACATACGGATGGCAAAGGAAAACGATCCGCCGAAGAGTATTGGGAAGCTAGAGGACAATACCTGACCACGGAAAACTTTATCGAAGGGCAGAAAGGTGCCTTGATCGAACAGTATAAATACCTGATCACACATCCTTTGAAATTGGGCGAATTGCTGGCGAATAAGTTCTATGTGGCATGGAGCGGAGATTATTATTCCATCGAATATGGTCATAATATGGGCATTATTTCCGATCTGACATTTTATGGAATGCTGATCGTAAGTGCAGTGATATGGCTGTTTGTCATCAGTGTCGGTGTCGTATATTTCAGGAAAAAAGATGATAATATCTGTGTGATGAACTATAAGACGATCATACTTGGTGTAGCGGCAGTTTTGCTGATCACCGAGATTATGAACAAGTATTCTTGTTATATGACTTTATTTATTTATTTTGTTGCTTTTGCAAGAGCTGAATTGAAAAGCACAGAAGGCTTTTCATCAGCTATAAGAGATTGAGGCGGAGAAAAAAATGAAAGTATTGGTCACAGGTGCGAACGGCCAGCTTGGCCACGATGTGATGAATGAACTCAGAAACAGAGGACATGAGGCGATCAGTACGGATATAGCCGGTGATGTCGACTATCTTTTGGACATCACAAAAGATGATGCGGTCGAGCAAATCAGGAAGATCGCTCCGGAGGCTATCATACATTGTGCGGCCTGGACCGCCGTCGATGCAGCCGAAGAGGAAGAAAACAAGGAAAAAGTCTATGCGATCAACGTTACGGGAACTAAGAATGTTGTAAATGCCGCGGAACTTCTTGATTGTAAGCTGTTATATCTGAGTACAGACTATGTTTTTAACGGTCAGGGAGAGGAACCCTGGAAACCGGATGACAAATCGTATGAGCCTTTGTCATATTACGGAGAGACTAAACTCAAAGGTGAATTTGCAGTCAGCGATCTGCCGAAATTTTTTATTGTCAGGATCGCCTGGGTGTTCGGCTTGAACGGAAAGAATTTCATTCGAACGATGATCAATACCGCAAAGACACACGACGAAGTAAGAGTGGTCAATGACCAGATCGGAACGCCGACCTATACATATGATCTGTCCAGACTTCTGGTCGATATGATCGAGACTGAAAAGTATGGCTATTATCACGCAACGAACGAGGGAGGCTATATTTCCTGGTATGATTTTTGTGTCGAGATCTACAGACAAGCCGGGCTTACAACGAAAGTCATCCCTGTTACGACTATTGAATACGGTCTGTCCAAAGCAAAGCGTCCTTTCAATTCCAGACTCGATAAGTCCAAACTGACTGAGAATGGTTTTGAAAGACTTCCGGAGTGGAAAGATGCCCTGCATAGATATCTGAAGGAAATAGGTATACTATAGTTTTATGTTTGAGAGATTCAGTACGAAAGAAAACGCAAATCTTGTATTATCTTTTTTTAATATCTTTGTATTGGAGATCATCTTTTTAGCAACTTTGATGCTCGGATATATCAATTACTTTTTCTATTACTCCAATGGCTATCTGGTGTTTTTCGGATTATATCTGCTGCTGTTTGTGCTGTTTGGCAGATTGTTTGATTCTTTCGGCATAGGAAATACGACGACGACAGATCTTTTCCTTTCATATACGCTGACTTTGATCATCTGTAATTTTGTCGTGTATATCATCCTTTGTCTGATCACATTGCGTCTGATTCCTGCGTGGCCGATCATCCTGATGCAGGCCATCGAGACGCTGACTATCGCTCTTTTGCTTTTTGTCGAGAACAGATATACCAGGGATAATTTTCCGCCGGTAAAAGTCATTGCCATCTACGGAGAAGAACACTATGGCCTGATCGGCAAGCTGAACAATGTTCGTGATCTTTCGATGAGCGTGATCCGGAAATATGATCTCAATGATTTTGATTTTGATCGATTTGACGAATTGACAGATGGTGCTGACGGGATCGTCACTTTGGATGTTCACCACGAGAACAAGAAAAAGCTTTTCAAACTGTGCTATGAAAAAAGAATGCTGGTATATGATGTTCCGAGCATTACCGATATGTTTTTGGCAAGCAGCGATATCCTGCATATCGTTGACTCACCGATCCTGAAGATCAATAAATATGGGCCCAATGAATTGGAAAGCATCTTCAAAAGACTGATCGATATATTGGGGTCTCTGGTGCTGATCATTTTGACCAGTCCGATCATGTTAGGCGTTGCGATCGCCATTAAGATACAGGACGGGGGAGATATCCTTTACAAACAGATAAGGCTGACAAAAAACGAGAAGGAATTCAAGATTTTGAAGTTCCGTTCGATGATCATGAACGCAGAAAAGAAGACCGGAGCCGTATTGGCAAAGCAGAACGATGACAGAATAACACCGGTCGGAAAGTTCATCAGGAAAACAAGATTTGATGAGCTGCCTCAGCTGATCAACATCTTGAAAGGAGATATGTCTTTCGTCGGTCCAAGACCGGAACGTCCTGAGATCTATGATGAGATATGCAAAACGATGCCGGAATTCAGATTCCGTCTGGTCGTGAAAGCGGGACTGACCGGATATGCACAGATATATGGAAAATATAATACTTCCCTCAGAGATAAATTACTGCTGGATCTCTACTATATCGAAAACTACAGTCTGATCGACGACATCAAGTTTATTCTTATGACTCTGAAAATAGTTTTCAACAAGGAGGCTACGGAAGGAGTTGTCGATGAGGAAAAATAATACATTAAGAATCATCGGCATTTTTCTTTTGCTTTTTTTCAGCCTGACGTTTCTTTCCATCATCGTGTATGTCAGAAGAAACTTTGTCCTGATAGGCACCAATCCGATCGCTCAGATCCTGTTTCACTGCATCGTTCAGATCGATGGTGCTGACCCTGCGTTTATCAAAGGCATCATCATACGCTGCATTCTGTTGCCTTTGATCGCGAGCGTTGTGATTACGGTCCTGGTCTTCGGAGATCTCGGCCTTCTGAAAAAAATATACGAAACCGCACCTCTTCGCTTTATCAGGAAAAACGGAGTTGTTATTTCACTGATCTGTTTTATCTGTTCTGCTTTCCTGATCGGAAATGAACTCAGAGTAGTGGAATATATCGATGAATACACTTCTTCCACCACTCTATACGAAGATGAATATGTGGATCCAATGACGGTCGATTTTACATTTCCGGAAAAAAGAAGAAATCTTATCTATATCTTTCTGGAATCCGTAGAGACCAGCGATTATCCTAAAGAGTTAGGAGGAGCCCTGGAATACAATTGCATTCCTGAGCTGTATCAATTGGCCGAAGAAAACATCACTTTCAATGACAACAAAGGATATGAAGTGGCTCCTGGTGCCAGCTGGACGGTCGCATCGATGATCGCGCACAGCAGCGGGATACCGCTCAATATCCCTATCGGCGAGAATGATTTTGTTACAAGCAATAAGTTCCTTCCCGGAGCGTACAGCCTTGGAGAAGTCTTGAAACAGGGAGGATACCATAACGAACTGCTGATCGGCTCGGAAGCCGTGTTCAGCGGAAGAAAGTATTACTACGAGATGCATGGCGATTATGAGATCCATGATTTCGACTATTTCGTAGACAGTGGCCGTTTTGATTATGAAAAAAGAGACTGGTGGGGGATCACTGACCGTTATCTGTTCGAATTTGCGAAAGAAGATCTGCTGGAACTCTCTTCCAAAAATGAGCCGTTCAATCTTACCATGCTGACGGTCAACACACATCATCAGGACGGCTGGGTATGTGAGGATTGCAGAAATGATTTTCCGGATCAGCTGGGAAATGTTTATGCTTGTTCAAGCAGGAAGGTTGCCGAATTCGTTGATTGGTGCAAAGAACAGGATTTTTTTGAAAATACGACTATCATCATTGCAGGGGACCACATCAGTATGAGCGTTCATTTCTCTGAGGTGATCGGCACATTCGACAGAATGGCATATTATACGATCATCAATCCAGATCCGAGCTGTGTCGCAACAAATGACAGGACTCTTTGCGCGTTTGATTTTTATCCGACTACTGTAGCAAGTCTGGGTATCGGATTTGAGGGCAACAGACTGGGACTGGGAACGAATCTGTTTTCGCAAGAGGAGACGCTTTGCGAAAAATACGGTACTGCTGATTTCTTTGCGATGGAAGTGAAACATTCCACGTATTACGATCAGCATATATTATATGGATTTGAGTAGCTTTATATGGATCGTTTGTGTGAACTGATGTGAGTGTTTGAAATCTCACGGTTCATTTACTATAATTAGAGAGGATTTGTAATCCTCTTTTATTATGGAAGAAAGAAAGACTAGCTTGAAAAGAAAAACAAAGAAAACCAGAAAAAGCGTTTTTGCCGATAAGAAAAAACGCTATCTTTACATGTTCCTGATGATCATCCCATTTTTGGTTGCTATAGGCATCTTTGGAACGGTTGCATACAGGCAGGTGATGAGCCTGATCAATATGGCACAAGGGAACGCAGCTGCTGAAACCAAAAAAGAAAACATGGTCGAGTCGATGAACTATATTCTTCGAGATAATCCGACAGATATTCAGAAAGAGTATTTCAGACAGCTGAAAAAGGCAGTTGAAGAAGGAGTCATCGAGACTGAAGAAGGTGAAGTTCCGGCAGACGACGCAAAGATCGCTGAGCTTGTTGCCAAGAATTATGTGGCTGATTTCTACACCTGGTCAAATAAACGCGGCCAGTATGATATCGGTGGTTTCTATTACATCTATGATGGCGAATACGAGAATGGTGATCATTATAAGGAAAATGTATATTTAAAAGCCAGAGACGGTTTCTATAAATATCTGAGTACTTATGCGACCAAATATGGTAAAGATGCTCTAATCGAAGTGGAAGATGTTCAGATCGCGAAGTGTCAGAAGACCAGCACACCATACTACATAAGCGAGCACGAATCTTATAAGCAGGATGCAGCGGGTGAATGGTATGACTACCGTGTGAATCATGGGTATGATTGTTATATCGTAACTTGTAATTGGACATACAAAGAAAATACGAAACTGACGATGAGCAACTTTGCCAGAACGATCAACCTGGCAATTATCAAGAGAAACGGAAGATTTGAAATTGTAGAAGCGAGTGAGAAGAATATAAATGCAAGAACAGGATCAGAAACGAGTACAACATCTGAGACGTCAGAAAATGCTGAAACGTCAACAGGAACAGGCAACTAAAGAACAGGAACATGTCGTGAGCAAAAAACACGGTTCCAATCAGAAAGTCGTTACTGTCGTAGCTTCGGCAATTCTGGTTTTGGCACATGTCGCCGTTTTGCTGGCGATACTTTGGTCATGGCGTTATTATTCGATCCAGCCTGCTTTGCTAGGAAGTATTGTTGGAATCGTCCTGTGTTCCATGATCATCATCGATATCGTCTTCTTTATCGGTTTCAATCATAGGGATATCGCTTTGAAGATCGTTTCGACAGTGATGGCTGTTTTGCTGCTGATCGGAGGAACGGTAGGTTCTTATGCATTGGCTAAGACAAACGCGATCGTTGACAATGTTCTTGATGACGGAAAATCCGATAAATACGAAACATTCAGCGGTGTCTTTGTTTACTATAATTTCAACAAAAATCATAACAGTTTCAAATCATTGCAAGATCTGGCAGGCAAGCGGGTAGGCATGCTCAATGAAAGTTCCAACGGACTGACTTATATCGCTACAAATCTGCTGACGAAAGAAAAGGTCGATTATGCGACAGTTTATTACAAAACGAACGCAGAGATGTTGCAGGCTCTCATCGATGGCGATGTCGACGCGATCGTCATAACTTCTGCGTACAGATCCATTTATAAAGGAATTGAAGAAACTCCGGGTGAAGAATCTGAAAGCGCTGAAAATGTTTCTTTGACTGAAAGCGAATCGGAAGAAAACGAAGAGGAACAGAGTTCCGTCACAGCTTCCGGTGCTGAGGAAGAATCTCCTTTCGCAAAGTATCTTCCGGATCTGATCGATTTCTACAGCTTCCAGGAAGAACTGAAGATGGATACGCAAAGGAGCACAAAGAATTTAGCTACTGATCCTTTCAACGTATTGCTGATCGGATATTCGAGAACGGACATCGGCTCAACTGTGGGTCTTGCCGACTCGATCATACTGGCTACGATCAACCCTCAGACATATGAAGTCTCGATGACGTCGATCGCCAGAGATTCATTCGTTCCTATCTCCTGTTACGGAGGTGAGCTCGATAAGATCAATTCCGGCAGATCGACATCCAGAGCATGTTTCATTGAGACAGTCGAAAACTTCTTAAACATGGATATCGACTACTATATGGAACTTGACTATCTGGGGCTTGTGCAGATCGTAAATGTCATCGGAGGAATATATATCAACAACCCTGTATCATTCACTTTGGATGGTATATATGTTCCGGCCGGAGAAAATGTCTTCGCAGATGGTCAGATGGCCTTACAGTTCTGCAGAGAAAGACATCATATGCCGAATGGCGACTTCGACAGACAGCAGCACCAAAAGGAAGTCATCATTGAGATCGCAAAAGCGTTTGTAAATTCAGGAAGTGTTTCTTTGCCTCTAAAAGCAATGCAGGAAGCATCGGAATGGATGTCGACTGACTTGACGCTTTCACAGCTGACGAACATATTCAATATGCTGCTGAATACGAAGAATTTCACAGGTTTGGATACATTCGATCTGGTCGATTTCCAAAACTCAAGAATCACCGGTTACGGCGGAATTATGTATTACAGTTATTCAATGAGACTGCCACTTTGGGTCTATCTGATCTATCAGGGCTCCTATAACGAATCTGTTGATCATATCAACAATGTTATGGGCAACTATAAAACGATCAGTCAGACAAAGAACTTTGAATTCTCTTTGGACAGCGAGTACGAAAGACCGGTCTTATATTCAACGGATTACGAACACAAATTTGTTTATGAACCTGATCCGATGCCTGCATATTGGGCAAAACTTGAAGGTATGAGCTCATCGGAAGCGCAGTCATGGGCTTCTGCGAATGGTGTCGGTTTAAGCGTAAAGACGATCAAATATGGCGATTCCGACTATGACAAAGCGTATGAAGGTCTTGTCATTTCACAAAGCCCTAGATATGGCTCTTTGGTTTCTGAGTATCCTTCTGGTTCCATTGTTGTCATGGGTCCTGCACAGATCGATCCGAACAAGCAGGTTCCGGATTTCATCGAACACGGATACAACAAAGCTGTTGAATGGGCTAGAGAACATGGCATCAATTATTCGATCGACTTCAATACAGATGTTGAAGGCAAGGTCGGCGATGTTATCAAACAGGATCCTGATCCAGGAACCTTGATTGAAAAAGTCGAAAAACTCAGATTGGTAGTCAAGGCTGGTTATCAGACGATAACGTTTGATTCAAACGGTATCGGAAGTTCACCGGCAGCTGTCAACGTCAAGACAGGCGATTCATATACGTTCCCAACTCTGCCTAATGTATCGGATGGAACAACAACTTACTTCTTTAAGGGCTGGTATACGGAGCCTAGCGGAGGAGTTATCGTTTATAATTCTGATCAGGTAGCCGGCGACGCTGTAGTTTATGCTCATTGGGAAAGCGGAACAGTTGATCCGTATGCGGAACAGAAGGCTGCTTGCAGCAATTCGGGCGGAACATGGAATGATACTACAAAGGCTTGCGAAATTCCTCAGCCCGATCCTGCGACGGATTGTGCGAACAAAGGCGGTACATGGGATGGAATTTCTTGTACTTTCCCTGAACCAACCCCGGATCCTGCAACGGATTGTGCAAACAATGGCGGAACATGGGATGGAATTTCTTGTACTTTCCCTGAGCCGACCCCTGAGCCGACCCCTGAGCCGACCCCGGCCGGATAAATAATTCCAAGTATTTGTTTTTAAAGATATCTGCTGAAACACTTCGGCGGATATCTTTTTTTTAATGTGTCAAATAAAAAAGCTCTAAGTGTATATACTCAGAGCTGATTTGTTGATTTAAGAGGTCATTGGTTAGTACTGATGTCAAAATGTTTCAGAACAAAATTCCATCTTCCCCATTTTTTGCCATATGCATAGCCGACCAATATGGGCTTGCTGACATCAACATGGCCCTCAGCCGTTTTAACGATACCTACGCTGTGCGCATAGTCCTCTATATTTGTTTTTGTTGAATCGGTCTCAACGAATTCTTTTCCGTTTTTTGATTGATAAACGATTAAACTGGAACCTTCTGACATTTTAAGATCCATCGAAAAACCGAGAAACAGATCCAATTGTTCGGAATATGCAGCGTCCAGGGAATCTTGATTCTCTCTTGCCAGGACCCTTTCTTTGAATCTAACAGTCGAAGGCCAGTTTTCGGAAAGATCCGCTTTGCATAATTCGACATATGCCCCGGAAAGATCCGCGTATGTGTAATAAATAAACAGATCTTCGTCTTTTATCACAAAGCTGAGCTCACCAATGCCCCAGCCATTGGGGTCATCTTCATATCGAATAATGGGTTCCGGATCTCCGCCCCATCCGTTTCCGTTCCACTTTTCAAAAGGGCCATCAGGGTATTCGCTTCTGGCAACAAATGCCTGATTATTGTAACCGTCACCTGCATAATAATCTGTTGCTGTATACCCCAAATAGTAATAACCATCAAAGTAAATCACTGCAGGATCGCATACCGAGCATTGGTCTTTTGAACCGGGAGTCGGTTTGAGAACGATCTGCTCGTTCGACCAGGTTTCACCATCTTCCGAATGTCGATATCTTATCCAGTCCCATTGCGTATTGCTGTTTCCGGGCGAAGAGACCCAAAGATCCATAGAGCCGTCATCATTCAATATGATGGAAGGACCGTAACGATAATAGTCCTCCGCACCATAATTCAGTATCTGACCATCATCATGAACACTCAGGGACATCGGAAAAGAAAACTGCGGATTTATCTGTTCTGCCGATCCAGGCTGATTCTGTGCTTCAGAGGGGATGGAAGAATTGCAGGCTGTAATACAGACTCCGGTTATCGCTGCCAATAGTATTTTTTGCCAATTTAAAAATCGGCGTTTCGTAATTATTGCTTTATACATGTAATCATTTTATCTCATAAAACCAAAAAAGATCCGTAATAAAGATATCTGCCAGACCGATAAGATTTCTGAAAGGCAGAAACAGGGCGGTTATCGGTTTTCTTTGGATGTTTTGAAACGATTGCTTATCCAATTTTCTAAAAGCGTAAAAACGATCGAAGATGCCAAAGAATATAGAACGACTTGCAGATATACGAGCAATGACAGATCGCAGCGGAATACAAGGTCAAAGAACAGATAAGAATAGAAATAAGCATGGGTATACCACATGTAGGAAGAGTATTTTCCGAAGTATCGGAAGAATGTTTTGATCTTATCGGAAAGATTCAGCAGTTTTACGAAGCAAACGATCAAAGGAGCAATGAATATGATGTCAAAAAAGGAATCGCTCGGTGCTCTTATCAGCAAGGCTCTGGCAACGAAAACAACGACCAAAGCCGCTAAAGAAGTAAGCCGGTTCATTTTTGATGAGACCATTTCCAATATCGGATATCTTCCGCAGAACATCCCTTCCATAAAGATGATCAGATAAATGATCTGATATTGCTGAACGGTCCTGCTTAAGAATTTGATGTAATCAATGAGGTGCCCTGATGCAAATGCCACAACGAAAGATATCAGGAAAGCAGCCGCTATTATCAGATAATGTTTGAATTTGAATCTGTTGAGCAGCGAATATACGATTGGTGAAATAAGGATCATGTAATAGTAGATCAGTATATACCACCATGTGCTGTTGAACGTAGCGCGTATTCCTAAGAGATTGAGCAGATAATTACCTAACGAATAATCAAAACCGTTCTGATTTCCTGCAAGATAGTCATACGTGATGAAGAACAGAAAGCACAGAAGGAATTTTTTATAAAACGACCACAATCTTTTCAGACAATAGGAATACATCGACCTGAAGCCGGCATCTTCACCATATTTCTTTTTGAATTGAACATACATTGCATAGCCTGATGTGAAGGCAAATATCGCAACGCAGATCTTGCAGAACCAGGCGAATGTAAGCTGAAAGGTTTCCGCCTGCCCAAGAGCGAATGCGTCAAAAAAATCGAACAAAGACCACGGCTTATCGTTATACCAGGTGTTGCCTGTGATGAACAGATGGTGGTAGATCATCATCAGGATCGCAACACCATGTAGAGCGGCTGAATTGTCTTTGCTTAAAAGGGTCTGATTTGATTTTGCTTCTTTATTCATAACTTCATTATATACTTCATAACAAACGAGACACGTTTCAAAGGAAAGACACTTTTTGATGAAAATACTTACAAATGTATTTTTGTTTGATTCAGAATCTGTGAAAATGCAGATCATGAATATTCAAAAAAGTGTAAATTACAGGTAAAATTTATTTTATGGGGGGATAGATTATGAAGAAGCTCTTTAGTATTCTTATGATCGCTCTTCTTCTGACGACGGGCATGTTTACCGGAGTGTATGCAGAGGCTGAAGAAGAGGATACAAGTGAAACATTTGTTGAAGATGTCGATCCAAGTACATTGAATGTAAAGTATCTTGGCGAAGAAGTCTATGAAGAAAAGAACGAGGAACCTGTCTATGCGGATTCCGATGTCGTCCGTGTTTCCATCAAACTGGAAAAACCGGCAACACTGGAACTCTATTCGGCAGAAGATGTAGCTGAAAATCATGAAGCGATGGCATATCGCGATCAGCTGCAGGTCGAACAGGAAGACCTCGCAAAAGTCATCGATTCCAAGATCGCAGGTGACTTGGATGTTCAGTGGAACCTGACACTTGCGGCAAACATCATTTCTGCCAATGTAGAATACGGTGATATCGAACTCATCAAAGATGTTCACGGCGTTGAAGATGTTTTCGTCGAGACCAGATATGAGATCCAGAACGATGAAGTCAACACTGCGATCACCACGAATTACATGACCGGTGCTTTGAACGCCTGGGCACAGGGTTATACCGGTGCAGGCAGCAGAGTTGCGATCGTCGATACAGGCGTCAATCAGGATCATATTTCTTTTGACCCTGTTGCTTTTGAATATTCCCTTACGAAAGACGGTGCTTCTTTAAACGATTATGATCTATTGACCCCAGAAAAGATCGATGCTGTACTTGATCAGCTCAATCAGAATAATACAAAAGACCAATACTATATAAGCTCGGCAGCACAAGTCTATAAAAACTCCAAGATCCCGTTTGCGTACAACTATATCGATGGAAATACTCAGACAGATCACCGTGGCGATACTCAAGGTGAGCATGGTTCCCATGTTGCCGGTATCAGTGCTGCCAATAAATATGTAAAAGCCGATGGCGAGTTTGTTGAAGCCGCTGAGGTTTCTGGCGCGATCGGCAACGCACCGGATGCACAGATCCTCGCAATGAAGGTCTTCGGTGCTGGCGGCGGCGCTTATGACTCGGATTATTTTGCCGCGATCGAAGATGCGATCATTCTGAAAGCGGATGCGATCAATCTTTCTTTAGGTTCCAGCAATCCGGGATCTTCTTTTGCCGGTACATACCAGTCCATACTGGATAACATCATTGCTACCAACACGATCCTGATCATGTCGGCAGGCAACTCTTCCAACTGGCCGAGTTCCTCCGCAACTGCGACAGGGGATTTATACCTGGAAGATGTTTCTGAGGCAGCCGGTGGTTCGCCGGGCTCCTACATCAATACGCTGGCTGTAGCTTCCGCAGACAACGTCGGAAGTGTCGGTATGCCTTTGAAGTATGAAGGCCAATCCATGTACTACACGATCGGCAACCGTGACAGCGGCAGGACCGAATCGATCTACGATAAAGCGGGCGAACATGATTTTGTTTATGTTGACAGTGTAGGCGACGGAACGGATCTGGCAGCTGTTGCCCAAAGCGAAGATCTTACAGGCAAGATCATTATCGTCAACCGCGGCAGCACTTCTTTCTATGAGAAGGGCAATGCCGGTATTTCATATTCTCCTGTTGCGATGATCATCGCCAATAATCAGCCGGGTACACTTACGATGAATATCAATGATTTCACCGGCAATTTCCCTATGATCATGATCACGCAGGCAGATGCCAACTATATCAAGG
>Ga0256405_10007949_pt1 | contig 15540 bp, 10 predicted proteins | sample RumenRJG_02DNA_FD_189096 | JGI IMG/M metagenome (GOLD analysis project Ga0256405, IMG submission 189096) | Bovine rumen microbial communities from Lethbridge, Alberta, Canada - RJG_02 | ecosystem: Host-associated > Mammals > Digestive system > Stomach > Rumen | place: Canada: Alberta... | reverse complement strand
GTTCGGTGTTGGACATCGGCGACAAGGGAAATCATTATTCAAATCCGGCAAGTCATTCAGCGAGCCCAGGATTAAAATGGGCAACATTATCAGGCGCAAGTGCGCTTCTCGGATATTGCTGGAAGGCGCCGCTTGACAACCAAGGCGGTGTGCAAATCATCAATAGCTGGTGCGCGAATAGGAGTTCACTTGGTGACGTGGCGGCATGGATGCGGGCAAACGATAATATGAATGGTCGCAATGCCTGTGCAATACGGCTTCTGCAAGGTGGAAAGATCGAGTATAGATATTTCAGGAGAGACGGTCGAGGATGGAATCTACGCAGTAAATATCTGGAGATCGTGGAGGAAATAAATCTATGAAAGTTAAATTCCTATCAGTATTGGCTGTTTGTTGCGCAGTGTTCGCGCTGCCTGCAGAGGTCAATTATCACGAACAGATGACTAGCATTCTTCATGACTTTTCATCTACAAATTATTTGGAGAGGATGGGCTCCATGAATCAAATCAATGCGCTCATTGTGGCAACAACCAATGGCGACGAACAGGTTGAGTGTAGATTGCTTAAGTCTGCAGTGCTTCTTGAGCGTGCGGAAACGGAACACGACACTTTGGCTCGTGTGGAAGCGACAAATCTGCTGTGGGCTATAGAGCGCGAATATGCAAACAGGCCAAAAGACTGGCGGTTCTTTGGGGCTCGCCTTGTTCTGATGCAGTCATTGGCTTTGGGTGAAGAGTATGCGAAGATTTATTCCATTGCCACGAATACGATTCCGATTGCACCGACATCTGGTCTTGAAAGATCCACAAATGTATGGTCGGCATTGTTCGGCCCGGAAATTCCTGACGTCATTTCATTGAGGGATGCGTTTAGATTCAATGCTGCAGACGCATTACTTTCTGTTGACAAGGCCGCGGATGTTAATGCGCTGACAAACGGACTTCCATCGGAGATGACAATTAGGCTTGTTGGAATTCATGAAGATTAGCAAGTGCCGAGGGGGGCGCGGGTGAGGTAGTCTGGGGAGAGGTGATAGTCGGTGCCGCGGATGGTTTTGACGCCTCAGTTTTCGGTGCTCCAACTCATCAGGAAATGGTAAAATATCTGCCGTGACAGTTTGAGTTGAGCAGATATGTACTACATAAATAATAGGTTGTGTGGTGAGCCCCGTCGGGCTTGCGATTATTGGCGGCGCGGGGGCGTTGATTTGCGCTCGGCTGAAGCGGCAGCGCGTGGCGAAGTGGCTCGGCTGGCTGACTGTCGCATGGCTGTGGCTATGGATGACGCCGATTATGACTTGGATTGTCGGCGTGCCGTTGGAGAGGGAGTTTCTGGTGGATGGCAGGGTGCCGATGGTGGAGTCGTTCCCCGAAGCGGACGTAATAGTGCTGCTGGGTGGTTCGATGGGCATCGAGACGAACACGAGTTCATATGCAGAGATGGCGACAAGCGCCGATCGCGTCTGGCAGGCGGCGCGGCTCTATCGGTCGGAGAAGGCGACAAAGATCATAGCGACGGGGAATTATGCAATCGACACGACGCTTCCGCTGCTGCTTGACTTCGGCGTTGCCAAGGATGACGTCAGTTTTCTCGATGCCCGAAACACCGAAGAGGAGGCTAAGGGGATAAGGGAATTAATTAGCCGTGTAGAACATGTAGATCGTGTAGATGGTAGCCGCAAAGAACGCAAAGAGCGCAAAGATATGGCTGGTGTAAAGATCTTGCTTGTGACAAGCGCGTGGCACATGAAAAGGGCGCGGCTGATGTTCGAGAAGTATGCGCCGGAGATCGAGGTCGTCTGCGCTCCAGCTGACTTCGAGAATACTTTTACGGCAGAGAAGACGCCCCTGTTCAAGGTACTCCTTCCAGATCCGAATGTGTTTATGCTCAACTCTGTGGCATTCCATGAATGGGTCGGCATTGTTGGGTATACGCTCTTTCGATAAGTTGTTTGGAGACGCGGCTTCCAGCCGCGTCAATTGAGTGTTTGATTTGTGATTATATTACCCAACATGACGCGGCAAGATGCCGCGTTTCTAAGGTGGGAGTCTCTTGAATCTTTGCGGGCTGCACCGACGGTGCGCTACTGCTCTGCCCGCCGCTGGCGGCCGTGGATGTTTAGGTTTGCCGCGATGGTGCCGCATCCGTCGTTCTATGTCCGGCGCGAGTGCTTTGAGCGGCTTGGCGGCTATTCGCTCGACTACCGCATCTGCGCCGACTTTGAGCTGGAGCTGCGCTATCTCTATCTTGCAAAACTGCGCACGGCCTATCTGCCGGAGTGCGTGGTTGTGATGCGCATGGGCGGTGCGTCCACGGCGGGGTGGCGCTCGAACGTCGAGATCAACCGCGAAGACCTCCGCGCCCTGCGCGCGCACGGCGTCTGGTCGTGCCTCCCGCTCATTTATCTGAAATATCTCTTCAAGATCTGGGGATTTGTGTTTAAGAAAAGTTGAAAGTTGAAAAGTTGAAAGTCGCCCGAGTAGTTGAAAAATTGAAAGTTGAAAAGTCAAAAGGTTGAAAGGTTGAGAAGTTGAAACCGGGCCGTCCGAAAGGGCGGCCTTTTCTGTTTCGCGGCCCCGGCCGCCCGCGTCCGCGCGGCGGGGGCGGCGGGAATTATGATATACTATGCGCCCATGATGAAGGACAACTGGAGTGGATTTGACAGGTTCTGCCTCTTCGTGGCGACGGGATTCGGCATCGGCCTCGCGGTGCCGTTCGCGCCCGGCACGTTCGGCAGCGCCGCCGGCGTCGCGCTCGCCTACGCGACGACGCGCCTGCCGCTGTGGGCGCAGCTGCCCGCGTGCCTCGGCCTGACGCTGCTCGCGATCCCGTTCTGCGACGTCGCCGAACGGCTGCTCGGCATCAAGGACGACGGCCGCATCACCGCCGACGAATGGATGCTCTACCCGATCGCCGTCATCGGCCTGCCGCTCGCGGCGCTGCCGTGGTGGGCGATGGCCGTCTTCTTCTTCGTCGTGCGCGCCGTGGACATCCTGAAGCCCTGGCCGTGCCGGTCGCTCCAGGCGATCCCCGGCGGCCGCGGCATCGTGATCGACGATTTCGTCGCCAACCTCTACTCGCTGGCGATCAACTGGGCCCTCTATCTCCTCTTCTTCGCATGATCGATCCCATTCTCCGCGTCACCGATCCGTGCCGCCCGCTCGACATCGACCTGTCGCGCCCGCTGGAAATCGAAGTCGGCTGCGGTTCGGGCGGCTTCCTGACGCGCCGCGCCCAGGCGAACCCCGACTGCGACTTTCTCGGCATCGAACGGATGCTCGGGCGCGTGCGCTCCTTCGCGGGCAAGTGCGTGCGCGGCCGCATCCCGAACGCCAAGGTCCTGCGCCTGGAGGCGCTCTACACCTTCCACTATCTCCTGCCGGCGCACCACGCGCGGACGGTCTACGCGCTCTTCCAGGATCCGTGGCCGAAGAAGAAGCACCATTCGCACCGCCTCTTCGGCCCGCTCTTCCTGAACGCGCTCTGGAAGCGCCTCGCGATCGGCGGGCGCATCGAGTTCGTGACCGACCACCGCGAATATTTCGAGGTCGTCGAGGCCTGTTTCGCCGCGGACGCGCGCTTCGAACGCGTCGAGCCGATGCCGCGCCCGCCGGAGGTCTGGACCGAGTTCGAGGCCGGCTTCCGCGCCGAAGGCCTGCCGATCTATTCGGCGGCGTGGCGCTCGCTGCCCGCCGACGACGCGCCGCTTGAACCGCTGAAGATTCCGCCCGAAGCCGAACCGCGCGAAGGGATCGTGAGAAGAATGAAAGATGCAGAGGCATGAAACCGGAGATCATTGAGAGAATGCAGGCGGAGGTGGGCGCGAACGCCCGCCAGATCGCCGCCGTCGAAAAACTGCTGGGCGAGGGCAGCACCGTGCCGTTCATCGCGCGCTACCGCAAGGAGATGCACGGCAACCTCGACGAGGTCGCGATCGGCAAGATCCAGGAGCGCCTCGCCTACTACACCGAGCTCGAAACGCGCAAGGAGACGATTCTGAAGACGATTGACGCGCAGGGCAAGCTGACGGACGAGCTCGCCGCGCAGATCGCGTCCTGCTACCAGAAGTCCGCGCTCGAGGACCTCTACCAGCCCTACAAGCCCAAGCGCCGCACGCGCGCGCAGGTGGCGAAGGAGAAGGGCTTCGAGCCGCTCGCCGACGCAATCTGGACCGACGGCGACGCGGCCGCTGCCGGCCGGAGCGACGAGGAGCTCCAGTACGCGCGCGACATCCTCGCCGAGCGCATCGCGGACCAGGCGAACGTGCGCGGGTACGTGCGCCAGCTCTTCGCGACGAAGGCGCTCGTCAAGAGCGAGGTCGCCTCGCCGAAGCCGACGGAGCCGACCAAGTTCGAGCAGTACTACGACTTCGCCGAGTCCATCGCGACGATCCCCTCCCACCGCTACCTCGCCATCAGGCGCGGCCAGAACGAAAACGTCCTCTGGGTGAAGCTGGAGCTCGACAAGGAGCTCGCGCTCGACGGCATCATGAGCCTTCTGGACAACGACAGCGAGCAGGTGCGGCTCGCGGCGCAGGATGCCTACAAGCGCCTCCTCGCGCCGTCGTGCGAAATCGACGTGACGGTCGACAAGAAGATGGCGGCCGACCGCGCGGCGGTGGAGGTGTTCGCGGAGAACCTGCGCCACCTGCTCCTCGCCGCGCCGCTCGGCGAGAAGGCGGTCCTCGCCATCGACCCCGGCATCCGCACGGGCTGCAAGGTGGCGATGATGGACGCGACGGGCAAGTATCTCGGCAAGACGGTGATCTTCCCGCAGCAGAAGCCCGACGAGGCCGCGCGCGCGCTCGCGCTCATCGTCAACAAGTTCCGCCCCGAGGCGATCGCGGTCGGCAACGGCACCGCGGGCCGCGAGACGGAGGCGTTCTGCCGCGCGACCCTGAAGAAGCTCGCTGCGCAGCATCCCGAAATCCCGACGCCGATCGTCGTCAGCGTCTCGGAGGCGGGCGCGTCGGTCTATTCCGCGTCGGAGATCGCGCGCAGGGAATTCCCCGACCTCGACCTCACGGTGCGCGGCGCGATCTCGATCGGCCGCCGTCTCCAGGACCCGCTCGCGGAGCTCGTCAAGGTCGATCCCAAGGCGATCGGCGTGGGGCAGTACCAGCATGACGTGAACCAGGCGCTGCTCGGCGCGAAGCTCGACGAGGTCGTCGTCTCGTGCGTGAACGGCGTCGGCGTGGAGCTGAACACGGCTTCCGCGCCGCTCCTCGAGCGCGTCTCGGGCGTGACGCCGACCCTCGCGAAGGCCATCGTCGACTACCGCAACGAGCACGGCAAGTTCACGAGCCGCGCGGAGCTCAAGAAGGTGAAGGGCCTCGGCGAAAAGGCGTTCGAGCAGTGCGCGGGCTTCCTGCGCATCCGCGGCGCGGCGAATCCGCTCGACGCGAGCGCGGTCCATCCCGAACGCTACGCGCTCGTCGGGCAGATGGCGGACGACCTCGGGCTGACGCTCGGCGAGCTCGTCGGCAATCCGCTCGCGGCGAAGAAGATCGACGTGCGGCGCTACATCACGGGCGAGGTCGGCGAGCCGACGCTGAAGGACATCGTCAGCGAACTCGTCAAGCCGGGCCGCGACCCGCGCCAGACGTTCGAGCCGCCGAAGTTCCGCGACGACGTCACGAAGATCGAGGACGTGCGCGAGGGGATGAAGCTCGAAGGCGTCGTCACCAACGTGACGGCGTTCGGCGCGTTCGTCGACATCGGCGTGCACCAGGACGGGCTCGTCCATCTCTCGGAGCTGTCCGACAACTACGTCACCGATCCGAGCGCCGTCGTGAAGGCGGGCGACCGGCTGCAGGTGACGGTGATCGCCGTCGACACGGCGCGCGGGCGCATTTCGCTTTCGGCGAAGACGCGCCCGACGGTCGGGCTCGCGCACGCATCGGGCGGCGCGGGCGGCGGCCGTCCGCGCGAGGCGCGCCGCGCGCCGCGCACGTCGTTCGCGCCGGCCTCCGGCCACGGCTTCAGTTGCAATCCCTTCGCCAACCTCTGACGCGCCGCGCCGGCGCGCGCGCCGTCCCCTCTCCCCATTAAGGGGGATTGGGCGGGCGGCGGCCGTTTTGATATACTACGGTGCATGAAAACACACTTTCATGCAACGTGTCTGGCGTGCCTGGCCCTGTGCGGCGTCGTGCGCGCGGGGGAGAAGGATTTCTTCACGTCGCCCGACGGACGGCTGACGGTGATGCTCGCCGCCGCGGCGGACAACGCGCTCGGTCTCGCCGTCGCCTACGACGGCGCGCCGGTCGTGCGCGTCACCGTTCCCGGATTCGAGAAGGGCGCGGGCGTGACGGCGGACGGCAGCGTGCGCCGCGCCTGGGAGAATGCGTTCGGCGAGCGGCGGCTGGTCCGCGACGATTTCGCGCGCGTGCGCGCCGGCAATGTCGAGTTGCGCCTTTACGACGCGGGCGTGGCGTGGCGGACGACGCATGGCGGTGCGGGGCCGCAGACGTTCGCGAGCGAATCGACGGTGGCGACGTTCGCGTTCGACGGCGACTGGCGGTGCTGGCCCGTCTCGCACAACCAGGGGCATTACGAGCCGTTTCTCCTTTCGAACTTCGACGAGATGGCACCGCGGCCGGGATTCGCGCCCGTGGCGGCGGGCATCGGCGAGATGCACAACTACGCGACCGACATCCCAAAGACGGCGGAAGGGCCGTTCGTCGTGGAGGGGCCGTCCTGGACGGCCGCGCTCGGCGAGGCGGCGAACCTCGACTTCGCCAAGGTGCGCTTCGCGAAGGACGCGCGCGCCCACACGGTCCGCGCGATCCTCGAAGGGCCGGCGGAGGTGACGCGGCCCTGGACGACGCCGTGGTACTACGTGCGCGTGGCGGCGAATCCCGCTGCGCTCTACAACGGCAACGACCTCCTGCTCAACCTCAACGCGCCGTCGAAGATCGCGGACACGTCGTGGATCAAGCCCGGCAAGGTGCTGCGCGTCGCCCGGCTCGACACGGCGACCGGCAAGGCGGCGGTCGACTTCGCCACGGCCAACAACCTCCAGTACATCGAGCTCGACTGTGGCTGGTACGGGCAGGAGCACACCGGCGATCCGCTCGTGCCCGGCCTCGCGCCCGAGCGCGTCGCGCGCGGCGAGCGGTTCGACCTCTTCGAAATCCTCGCCTATGCGAAGGCGCAGGGCGTGGGCGTGATCCTCTACGTCAACCGCGAGCCGCTCAAGCGCGCGACGGGCGGCATCGACACGATCCTGCCGACGCTGAAGGGCTGGGGCGTCGCGGGCGTCAAGTACGGCTTCGTCAACGTCGGCTCGCAGCGGTGGAACCGGTGGATGACGGCCGCGATCGAAAAGGGCGCGGCGAACGGGCTCATGCTCGACGCGCACGACGAATACCGCCTCACGGGCCAGCAGCGCACGTGGCCGAACATCCTGACGGTCGAAGGCATCCGCGGCAACGAGGAGATGCCCGACGCCGCGCACAACGCCGCGCTCGTCTTCACGCGCTACCTCGCCGGGCCGGGCGACTACACGCCGTGCTGGACCGTCGGCCGCGTCAGGAATTCGCTCGCGCACCAGCTGGCGCTCGGCGTGGCGACGTTCAGCCCGTGGCAGTTCCTCTTCTGGTACCAGCGGCCCGACCAGATCGACGCGTCGCATCCGGCGCTCGACGTCTGGCGTGAGATGCCGACCGTCTGGGACGAGACGCGCGCGCTCGCGGGCGCGATCGGCGACTACGCGCTCGTGGCGCGCCGGCAGGGCGAACGCTGGTTCGTAGCCGGCCTGAACGCGCACGCGCGCCGCACGCTGGACGTGCCGCTCGATTTTCTCGGCGACGGCGAATGGGCGCTGCGGCTCTTCCGCGACGCCGATCCGGCCGACGACCGGCCGCTGGGCGCCGTCACGGCCGACGCGCCGCGCCGCGTGCGCGCGGACCGGCCGCTCAAGGTGGACTGCGCGGCGAACGGCGGGTTCGCGGCGATCATTGAACGGGTGAGGTGACACGATGAAGAAGCGGATCTTTCTGGCGGCCGCGCTGGCGGCGGCGGGCACGGGATGGACGGCGCCGAACGCGGCGACGCGCGCGCGCCTCGCGGCGTTTCTCGCGGAGGGCGAAGACGCGCTCGCGGAGCGGCTCGTCATGTACTGGAACACGCACGCGACCGACGTGTACGTGCGCGACGAGGCGGTGACGGGCGTCGGCGGCGCGCGCGCGGACGTGCCGACGGTGGCGTTCAACGGCCAGCGCGGCCACGTGACCCTGTTCGCGCGCCCGCGCGTCGAGGACCGGCCGCGCCGCAGCGAGGATCCGCGCGGGCTCTTCCTCGCGCCGCGCGACGGCGGCGACGCGCAGTGGGTGCCGTACGGCCAGACGGGTTCGATCATCGACAGCCTCAACCGGGAGATCCTGGGCCTCGCGCGCGACGCGGCGGAGCTGGAGGAGGAGCCGTACCGGCGTCTCGCGTTCCGGGTGCTCGACACCTACCTCGCCGGCATCCTTGCGCGCAACGTGCCGACCGATCTGAACCACGGGCACCTCCAGACGCTCTTCGGCCTGCAGTCGATGGAGACGATCCACGACGACGTGCTCACCAGCGCCTGCGCGACGTACGCGCGGCTGAAGCCGTGGATCGCCGCGCACCATCCCGACCGGAAGGCCCCGCTGGAGGCGGCGCTCAAGAAGTGGGCGGAGGTCCAGATCGCGAACGGCGTGGCCGACAACAACTGGGACATCATGCAGCTCGACTTCATCCTTGACGTGGCGCTCGTCCTGGACGACGACGCGGCGTACGCGGACGGTAAGGGGCGCGCGCACTACATCGACGTCGTGATGAACCGCTCCAGCATCCGCAACCTCTCGGTGCGCGACCTCTGCGCGAAGGGCTTCGATCCCGCGACGGGCATCTGGTTCGAGTGCCCCGGCTACTCGATCGTCACGCTCAAGGATCTCGCCAAGCTCGCGGACCGGCTCCGGCGCCACGTCGGCATCGACCTCTTCGCGGAGGTGCCGGTCCTGCGCCGGGCGTTCCCCGCCGCGCGCGAATACCTCTTCCCCGACAACATGCTCATCGGCTTCGGCGACACGCACCCGTCGGCGCTGCCGAAGGAGGTCGCGGCGCACGCGGGTGACGCCGCGCCCGCGCCGTTCTTCTATGCGCCGAACGCGAGCTGGCTCGTCGCGCGCAGCGGCATGGACGCGACGAACGATGTCGCCTTCGCGCTCAACGCGTCGCTGGGCAACCACCAGCACGCGAACGGCATCTCGCTCGAGCTCTACGCGAAGGGCTACCGCCTCGCGCCGGACGCGGGCGTGGGCTGGTCGCTCTATTCGGGCGACGACTACAAGGAATACTACAGCCGCTTCCCGGCGCACAACACGGTGATGGTCAACAGCCGCTCGGACTACGTGCCGATGAAGTGCTTCCATCCGTTCACGCTCGTCGCGCACGGCGACAGCTGGGCGACCGTCCGCTTCCGCGAGCCCGCGACGGGCGCGGAGCAGCTGCGCACGACGGCCTACGTGAAGCACGCCGACGGCACGGCGTATTTCGTCGACGCGTTCCGCAGCCGCGTGGGCGACGGCGCGCCGGAGTGGCACGACTACTACTACCACAACTTCGGCGACACGCTGACGCTGGACGGGACGCTCGCGCCGACGGAGGAGATCGCCTTCGTGGAGTCGGGCGTCTACGCGCTCTCGTACATCAAGGAGAAGTTCGCGCGCGCGGGTGAACGCGATGTGAAGGCGCGCTTCGACTGGGCGCGCCCCGAGGGGACCGTGACGATGACCGTCTTCATGAACGGCGCCGCGGACCGCACGTTCATCCGGGGCCTCGCGCCCGCGACGGAGGGCCTGAGCCGCGTCAGGAACCCCGACTACGGCATCACGCGCGACAGCCGCACGCCGGTGCTCGTCGCGCGCCAGCGCGGCGAGGCGTGGACGCGGCCGTTCCTCGCGGTGATGGATCCGTCGGGGCGGGTCGCCGCCGTCGCGTTCGCCGCGGATGGCGAGACGGTGACGGTCGCGCTCGCCGACGGCCGCCGCGACGTGATCCGGCTGCCCGCCGGCGCGCCCGACTTCTCAGGTGTCGCGCCCTGACGCCGGACACGGCGGCGAAAACCTGTCTAGACAACCTTGCCCGGCCCGCGCCCGTTTGGTACAATGTGGGCATGGACACGGGTAGCAAGAGCAAGACCATCAGCGAAACGCTCCGCGCGGAGATTCTGCGCGGCAAGTTCGACTCCACGCAGCGGCTCCCCAGCGAGCACCAGCTGATGCGGCGCTTCGCGGCGGCGCGCGAGACGGTGCGCAGCGCCCTGCGCGACCTGCTGGACAAGCAGCTCGTCGACAAGCGCCCCGGCTACGGCACGTTCCTCGCCGACCGCGCGGCAAGCCGCGCCGCGCTGAAGTTCGCCGTCATCGCGCCCGACGCCTATCATCCGTTCTACGACCGCATCGTGCGCGGCATCGAGGCGGGCGCGAAGCGGCACGGCTGGACGACGCTCTGCGCCGCGCTCGGGCCGGGGCCGATGGCCGCGCGCGCGGTCAAGGCCGCCGAGTTCGCCGAGCTGTTCGTGCGCGAGCGCGTCAGCGGCGCGTTCTTCCAGCCGCTCCAGTTCCTGGCCGATTCGGAGAAGTTCAACCGCGCGATCCTTTCCGTCTTCGACCGCGCGAAGACGCCCGTCGTCCTGCTCGACAGCGACTTCCTGCCGCCGCCGCAGCGCAGCGCCTACGACCTCGTGAGCGTGGACAACACGAACATCGGCTACCGGCTCGCGCAGCACGTCATCGCGGCGGGCGCGCGGCGGATCGTCTACTTCTCGAACCCGCTGCCCGCGCCGACGTCGCTCAAGCGCGGCCAGGGCGTCGGCATCGCCGTCGCGGAGGCGGGGCTCAAGTGGACGCGCGAGCACATCCTCTTCGCCGATCCGGACGACGCGCGCGCGGCGCGCCGCTTCTTCGCCGGGCGGAACCGCCCCGACGCAATCATCGCCGTCAACGACTTCGTCGCCGCGCGCCTTCTGAAGACGCTGAACGTCATCGGCGAGAAGGTGCCGGACGACGTGCTCCTCGCGGGCGTGAACGGCGACCGGGAATCCGAGGAGGCCGAGCCGCCGATCACGACGGCGATCCAGCCGTGCGACCGGCTGGGCGAGGCCGCCGTCGAGCTGATGATGCAGCGCCTCGCGTCGCCCGAGCGCGCGCCGCGCGAGGTGTTCATCGCGGCAGAGGTGATTGTGCGTGCGTCGACGCGGCGCGACGCGGGGAAGGGCCGCTCGGCGGCGGTCCGCCGAAACGGAGGAACGAAATGAACAGAATGATCAACGGACTCTTGGCGGTGCTGGCCGGCTGCGCGGCAGGCGCGGCGGAACTCGATCTGGCGGGCGCGTGGCGGCTGACGGACGGCGCGCGGACGGTTGCGGCCGTCGTGCCGGGCGGCGTGCACGACGCGCTCCTCGCCGCCGGGGAGATCCCCGATCCGTACTTTGGCGCGAACGAGACGAACATCCTGTGGGTCGCGCGGCGCGACTGGACGTTCGCGCGGGAGTTCACGGTGGACGCGGCGTTTCTCGCGCACACGTCGATCGTGCTGCGGCTGGAGGACTGCGACACGTTCTGCACGGTCGCGGTCAACGGCGCGACGGTCGGCGAGACGGGCGACCGCTTCCGGCGCTACGACTTCGACGTGAAGCCGTTCCTGCGCGCGGGCGTGAACAGGATCACGGGCGTCTTCCGCAGTCCCGTCGCCGAGGCGGATGCGCGGCGCGCCGCCGCCGGCCGGCCCTATCCGATGGCGAACGTCCTCTGGGCGAAGAACCAGGCGCTCATCCGCAAGCCCGCCTGCCACGCCGGCTGGGACTGGGGCCCGGAGATCGAGACGACGGGCTTCTGCGGCACGGTGAAGCTCCTCGCCGCCGACCGGCCGCGCATCGATTATGTCCATACGCGGCAGACGTTCAACGACGACTTGAGCCACTGCACGCTCGACGTGTTCGCGGACCTGTCGGACGGCACGTGCGTGACGAACCGCCTCGAAATCGACGATCCGCCCCTGTGGTGGCCGAACGGCGCGGGCGAACAGAGGTTCTACGCGTTCACGGTGGACGTGAACGGCGAAAAGGTGACGAAGCGCGTGGGCCTGCGGAAGCTCGAGATTCTCAACGAGCGGACCGTCTCCGCCGACGGCAAGGACGAGCTCTCGCTCGTCGTGCGCGTCAACAACCGGCGGCTCTTCATGAAGGGCGCGAACTGGATTCCCTGTGACGCGCTCGAGCGGCGGCAGACGCCGGAGCGGTACCGCGCGCTGCTCCAGTCGGCGCGCGCCGCGAACATGAACATGATCCGCGTGTGGGGCGGCGGGCAGTACGAGAAGGACGTCTTCTACGACACGTGCGACGAGCTGGGACTCCTCGTCTGGCACGACCTGATGCACGCGTGCGCGGTCTATCCGGCGGACGCGGCGTTCCTGCGCGACATCGACGCGGAGCTTGCGCACCAGCTGCGGCGGCTCAAGGATCATGCGTGCATCGCGCTGTGGTGCGGCGACAACGAATGTCTCGGCGCGATCAACTGGTTCGACGAAATCCGCGCGGACGCCGATTTCTACCGCGCCGCCTGGGTCGCGCGCTCGCAGCGGCAGGGCGAACTCGTGGCGCAGTACGACTCCGCGCGCACGTACTGGCCGAGCTCGCCGTGCTGCGGGCCGGGCGATTTCGGCGATGCGTGGAAGGACGACTCGAAGGGCGACATGCACCAGTGGGACGTCTGGCACGAGAACGCGCCGTTCGAAAAGTACTACGACTACAAGCCGCGGTTCTGCTCGGAGTTCGGCTACCAGTCCTTTTCGTCGCCCGAGGTTGCCGCAACATTCGCGCCGGGGCGCGGCGACGACTTCGAGTGGCACCAGAAAAACGTCGGCGGCAACCGGCGCATCCGCGAGACGATGCTGCGCTACTTCGGGCGCGCAAAGGATTTCGCGAGCGAGCTGCTCCTGTCGCAGTTCCAGCAGGCGATGGCGATCCAGACGGCGGTCGAGGCGTGGCGCGCGGACATGCCGCGCTGCATGGGCACCTTGTATTGGCAGTTGAACGACAACTGGCCCGTCGCCAGCTGGTCGTCGCTGGAGTACGGCGGCAAGTGGAAGCCCCTGCACTATGCCGCAAAGCGCTTCTTTGCGCCTGTGGCGATCATGTTCAAGCCCGACGGCTGGATATACCACGTAAACGACACGACGAACGCGATATCCGGCGAGCTGGCCGTCGAATGGTGGTCGTATGACGGCAAGATGAAAGAGGGTTTTACATACGGCCCCACGACGCTTTTCCCGCAGACCGCGCAAAAGGCGTGGCCTCTGAAAAGAAGGCGCGAAGGATGCTTCGCCGTCATTTCGTTCGCCGGCGCGACGAACGTCGTCCATTTCGGCCGCTACCGCGACATGCCGCTCGCGAGTGCGAAAATCGACGCGAAGATAGACGGCCGCAAGGTGACGCTGACGGCCGACATGCCCGCGTTCTTCGTCTGGGCGAACGTCAAGGGCGTGAAAGGCGAGTTCGACGACAACTGCATAACTCTGCTGCCTGGCCGCCCGGTGACGCTGACGTTCTCGCGCGAAATCGACGCGGACCGCTTCAGCGTCGTCTCCCTGACCGACCTACTCGCCGAGCCGTCGGCGGCGCGCGTCAAGCTCGGCGGCGAAGTCGCGGACGGACGCCCGAAAGCGCGCTGGCGCGGCTTCAATCTGCTCGATCTCGTATCGTGGGAGAAGGACCGCGCGCCCGCCTACCGCGAGGAAGATTTCCGCCTGCTGCACGACTGGGGCTTCAACTTCGTCCGGCTGCCGACGGACTACCGCTGGTTCGCGGACGCGGCGGGGCTGAAGGCGATCGACGATGCGCTGGCGTTCGGGCGGCGGTACGGGATTCACGTGCAGCTGTGCCTTCACCGGTTGCCGGGCTACTGTTCGGGCGGGCGGCTGGCGGGCGAAAAGGATCTGTTCGCGGACGAGGAGCCGCTCAGGGAGGCGTGCGCGCTGTGGCGGACGTTTGCCGCGCGCTACAGGGGCGTGCCGAACGAGGAACTGTCGTTCAACCTCTTCAACGAGCCGCTTTACATGGAGGAGGCGGACTATGCGCGCGTGGCGCGGGCGCTCGTGGCGGCCATCCGCGCGGAGGACGCGGACCGTTTCGTGCTCGCGGACGGTTTGGGCTACGGACGGATCGCGCCGATGACGCTGGCGGGAGAGAAGGGGCTGGGCTTCGGCTGGCACTGCTACGATCCGTTTTTCGTCACGCACCACCGCACGCCGTGGAACGATCCGGACAGCGTCAAGGAGATGCCGCGCTGGCCGGTGGATGCGAGGGGGCCGCGCGCGTGGCTCGTGGACGAGACGTTCGCGTCGAAGGGCTGGGGCGCGGCGCTCGCGGCGGACGTTTTTGTGTATGCCGGCGAATTCGGCGTGTGGCGCAAGACGCCGCACGATGTGGCGCTTGGGCTCATGGAAGACCAGCTCCGGCTGTGGCAGGAGATGAACTGCGGCTGGGCGCTCTGGGGGCTGTACGGCGGCTTCGGCGTGATGGATTCGGAGCGTGACGACGTGGAGTATGAGGACTTCAGCGGCCACAAGCTCGACCGGAAGTTGCTCAATCTCCTCCAACGCTACTGATCCCCTCCCGTGGGGAGGCACCCCATCGTCGCTTCATTTTTGGCTGCGTTTTGTTCGTTTTCTTTCACTTAGCGCATTTCCCGAAAATTCGCCCTTGCCTTTTCGCGCGGTTTATGAGATAATGTCCGCGTTCCTCGGAATTGATTGCCGCCGGCGGGCGGCGTACAGGGGGGAACCGTCGTTACGCTGCGGGTTTTAGCTCCGGGAGTCCGTCAGGAGGCCGCTGGGCCGGGGGTGAGGATCGGAGCCGCCGCAGTGCCGCGTCGCGCGAGAGCCGGCTGGCTCGCCGGCCGCCGAAAGGCGGCGCCTAACGCGCGCGGATTGGCCCGGCATGGCCCATTCCGGATTGCCGAACGCATGGCCGCGTGGCCGTGCGCATCCGGAAACGCAAATCGGAGGGCCAGACGATGGCACGGACGGCAAGAGTCAAGAGCAAGGGCGAGGGCACGGTATATTACCACCTGGTCTCGCGCGCCTGCAACAGGCAGTTCCTGTTCAGGAAGAACGCACCGAAGGACAGGCTCGCGGATCTCGCGCGCAGGGCGGCGGAATTCAGCGGGATAAGGCTGATCGCGTTCGCGGTCATGGACAACCACTGCCACATCCTCTGCGCGGTGACGCGCACCGGCAGACCGGTGGCGCGCGGCGAGATCGTCCGGCGCGTCGCGATCCTCAAGGGCGAGAGGGCGGCGGCGGAGCTGGCGGAGCGCTGGGACGGCCTCGCGGCGGCCGGCTTCACGGCGGGCCTCGAGGCGGAGCTCGCGCGCTACCGCGCGCGGATGGACGACATCAGCGGGTTCATGAAGACGATGAAGGAGCTCTTCGCGATCTGGTACAACCGCGAGTACGGCTACAGCGGGAGCGTCTGGAGCGGGGCGTTCAAGTCGACGCTCGTCGAGGGCGG
>Ga0256405_10007948_pt1 | contig 15541 bp, 11 predicted proteins | sample RumenRJG_02DNA_FD_189096 | JGI IMG/M metagenome (GOLD analysis project Ga0256405, IMG submission 189096) | Bovine rumen microbial communities from Lethbridge, Alberta, Canada - RJG_02 | ecosystem: Host-associated > Mammals > Digestive system > Stomach > Rumen | place: Canada: Alberta... | reverse complement strand
TTCACCCATGCCAGTTTCGACGCGGTGAAGTTTCCCGGAGAGTTCAGAAGATGATCCAGGCAGAACCCTTCTCCGATTCCGCGGAATGCCTTCTCCCCATATGGAACGGCGCGGCTGTCGCACCATATGATCGACGGGCGCAGCGGCCTCAGGTCCCTGTCTACGCACACCAGCCCGTGCATCTGGTAGCTCAGACCTATGGCGGAAACGCATCCGGGGTCACGCCCCTCCATGACATCCCGGGTGGCCAGGACGAGGTTTTCCCACCACATTTCAGGGTCCTGTTCGGCCCATCCGGGCCGGGGCGAGGATATGAGGGCCTCACTCCTTGGCCTTGCCGAGGAAGCGACACACTTCCCGGTGCCGGCATCCAGGAGGGACACCTTGACGGAGGAAGTTCCTATATCGTATCCGAGAAGCATATGAACTTATTTTACCTCAACGTTTTCCAATTTGATTACCACAGGATTGGGCCACTTGTTGTTGGTGTACATCCTCTGTCCGTTGACGGCACTAACCTCCAGGCCGCCCTTCCCCTGGCGGAAGGAGTGGGAAGCATCGAAGCCGAGTTTGTACTCCACGAGTTCCCCTCCGTGCCCAAGGACGCTGACCTTGGTCTTGTCGGTAGCCTTCAATGACTTGAAAACAAAATCCCTGCGCATCCCATATGGCCAGTTCTCCCCTCCCTGGACGAAGGCGTAAACTGTCTTCCCGTCCTTGGACGCGGTGAACCATATGTCGTCTTCCTTGCACCGCTTCAGCGGCCTGATCCCGTGTATGGATTCAGTGTTGGCCAGGTTCCACAGAGCGACTTCCCTGAGCAGGGCCTCCTGCTCTATCTGGAGCTCTCCGTTGGGTTTCGGCCCGACATTCAGAAGGAGGTTCCCTCCCTTGGCCCTTGTCTCGATAAGCATGTTGATGATCTGGGTGCCGCTCTTGTGAGGATCGTTTGTAGGCTTGTACTGCCAGTCCGTACCCATTGTGAAGCAGGACTCCCAAGGTCCTTTCACTGACTCCTCGGGGATCTTCTGCTCCGGGGTCTCCATCTGTCCGCGGGTCACTACCACGTCGCTCTGGAGTTCCCATGCATATTCCTTGAGACCTTCGGCCGGGCCGTCGAAGAACAGGATGTCAATCTTCCCGTAATTGGTGAGTATCTCTTTCAGCTGCGCCTTGTCGTATTCCATGAGGCCGGGGTTCTCCGTCGGGAAACATGTTGGATGGAGACGGCGGGTGACCGGCTGCCCGTGCTTATGGAAATAATAGAAGTCTTCAGGAGAGAAATAGATTCCGATCGCAATACCCTGCCTGCGGAAGGCTTCTATGATCTCGCGCATGAGGTCCTTCCCGCAGGGGGTGTTCATTACGTTGAAAGGGGTTGTCTTCGTGTCCCACATGCAGAAACCGGAGTGGTGCTTGGAGGTGAAAACCACGTACTCCATCCCCGCCAGCTTGGCCAGGACGGCCCAGTCATCCGGGCAGAAATTCTTGGGATTGAATGTCTTGGGCAGTTCATTGATGAACCTGTCCAGATAGTCTTCGGATGCTCCTGCCATGGAGTGGCTGATCACTGCCCCGACCTGGGAGTCCATGCTCCAGTGAATGAACATCCCGAAACCCATATCCATGAACCACTGTTCCCTGGAGGGCTTGTTGCCGGCGGAAAGCGTACCGGCGGCAACTGCCAGGCACAGCAAAAGCGAAAGGATCCTTTTCATCATTTCATCGATTCGAACTCCGAGTTGAAATACTCGATGCACTTCTTTATGTCGGGAACTGAATTGTCCCAGTTGTACTCATATTCGATCGCGAAATAACCCTTGAATCCCTGGTCTTTCAGAATCCGGAGCATAGAGGGAACGTCAAGCACCCCTGTTCCCCATATGACATCGTGCGGACCACCCTCTGCATCCTCGGGAGCTATGTCCTTGAAATGGAGGGATATGATCCTGCCGTCAAGCTTGCGCAGGCAGTCCAGGTGGTCCAGTCCGCATCTTTTCCAATGCCCGACATCGGCACAGGAGCCGAGCCTGGAGGAGCGCGATGAAACGGCTGACAGAAGGCTGTCAGGGGTCCAGTAGGTAGATGGTTTCGGGTGATTGTGGACGGAAACCGCAATACCATATTTATCGGAGAGTTTTTCCACGAGGTCCCAATCCGCCATCGGCGGCTCAGCGGAAATGTATTCGAGCCCCATGGCCTTGGCGAACTCGAACTCCTTCTCCCATTCGCTGGAATCAGAGGGGACGAAAACTCCGGAACCAACGATCTTGACCCCTTTCGAAGAGGCCAGGTCGAGGATTTCCTTGCGGGTCTGTTCGTCCATCCCGTATCCGAATACCTGGTCCCCCCATTTGCCTCCGAGACGGTGTCCGGGGAAAGCTTCGATGTACTTTATTCCAAGTCCGGCCGTCTTGTCCAACGCCTCCTCAAAGGAGACTTTATGGAAGGTGTATGACTGCATCGCCAGCTTCCAGCCGTACTTTTCAGCCTTGGTCTGTTTCGGCGAACAACTGACGGCGGCCACTGCAAGGACAGCGGCCATGAATAGGATTTTCTTAATCATTTGGCATGTCGGGTAATGAATATCCATTGTGATAGGTGTGGCGGACCCATTCTTCAGCCATTTCCAAGGCGTTGAATTCGGCATAGCGGCGGTCGAAACGCGGGTCGCCGTCGATGACCTTGAAGTCATCGTAGTTGACTATCCGGATCTTGTCGGTTGCGGAGATATTGGTAAAGCGCATGGCTTCACCGTCCCACTTCAGTTCGCGGTGAAGTCCGGTAGGACCGGACAGGCGTACCGCCAGGACCCCCATGTCCACCATCTCGGTGAAGGGCCCGGAAATCTGGAAGTTGGAAGAAGTCTCGACACGGTTCTCAGGAGACTCCTTGCAGGCACGGATCCAGTCCTGCTCGTGGGCGTTGGTGCTCCATATGTCTCCGTTCCCGCCAGGGACCCTCCTGATGACAGGCTTGGGCTCCTTGAAGAACTCCATCGAGGACTTAGGCAGCAGGACAGGCTTCAGGCCGTAGCAGCCGGCCATGATCTTTCCCTTGGTTCCGACGAAGATAAGGCCTCCGTTCTCGTCTCCCATCATCTCCACGTCGGGAAGTTCCTCCGGGCGGTCGGGAAGGAGTCCGCCGTCGTACCAGTGGACTTTCAGCTCCGGCATCTTCACATTGCCCTTCGGGGCACGGGCCGGGAAGGTGTAGGTGATGGTCTCGGCGTGAGGAGGGGAATAGAGGTTGCTCAGGGTAGAGCTCGCCATGACGCTGGTAGGATACTTCACACCCAAAGCCATCACAATCGGGTCCATTATATGGCATGCCATGTCACCGAGGGCACCGGTACCGAAATCGTAGAAGCCCCTCCAGTTCCACGGAGTGTAAGCCGGATCATATGGCCTCATTTGCGCCGGGCCTATGAACAGGTCCCAGTCCAAGGTCTTCGGGACCTTCACCCCTCCGGCAGGCTGCATAAGTCCCTGTGGCCAGATGGGACGGTCGGTCCAGGCATGGACCTCATAGACATCCCCAATGACACCGGACCATATCCACTCTGAAAGCTGACGGCAGTCGTCGAAAGAGTTCCCCTGGTTGCCCATCTGGGTGGCGACCTTGTATTTCTTCGCGAGTTTTGTCAGCAGGCGGGCTTCATACACGGAATGGGTAAGGGGCTTCTGGACATATACATGCTTCCCAAGGGTCATGGCATTGGCGGCGATGACCGCATGCGTGTGGTCCGGAGTGGCGACCACGACGGCATCTATGTCTTTCCCCATCTGGTCCAGCATCACCCTCCAGTCCTTGAAACGCCTGGCTGAAGGATAATCGTTGAATGTCTTCATGGCGTAGCTCCAGTCCACGTCGCAGAGAGCCACGATGTTCTCCGTAGACATATTCTTGAGGTTCCTGCGCCCGACACCTCCGATCCCGACGCCTGCGATGTTCAATTTGTCACTGGGGGCTACATGTCCGAGGGTCTTCCCGAGGACGTGGCTCGGGACGATGGTGAATGCTGCCGTCCCCGCTACCGCAGTGAGGCTCGTCTTGATAAAATCTCTTCTGGAATAACCTTTCATTTCGTGTTATTATTATGCTTTTCAAATATAACAAATAAAGACTATTTTTACACAAACGAAAACATATGAAACGCATATCTTTCCTCGATTACCTTCGGATTGCGGCCTGTTTCCTCGTGATGCTCGTCCACGCAAGTGAAAACTTCTATGCAGCAGATGCTTCCGGCCTTGCCGGCAACGTGAGCATGCTTGCGAATGAGACCAACCGCTTCTGGGTGGCTTTCTGGGACGGAGGCGTAAGCCGGGCATGCGTTCCACTGTTCATGATGATTTCCGCCTTCCTGCTGGTTCCCGTCAAGAAGGAATTGACAATGGGGCAGTTCTATAAAAGGCGCCTTCTCAGGATCCTTCCGCCGCTGGTATTCTTCATGCTGGTCTATACCTTCCTTCCCCTCCTGTGGGGCGGGATGACCCTGGAACAGTCTGTCCAGGATTTCAAGATGCTGCCGTTCAACTTCCCGAGCATGGCCGGTCACCTGTGGTTCATGTATCCCCTAATTGGCCTCTATCTGATCATGCCGGTCATATCACCCTGGCTGGAAAAGGCCACTGCCAAGGAGGAGCGCCTGTTCCTGTACTTCTTCGCCTTCTCGACCCTGATCCCCTGGATCAAACGCTTCGTCTCTCCATATCTCTGGGGTGAATGCTTCTGGAACAACTTCTCCCTCCTGTGGTATTGCTCCGGATACATAGGCTACCTGGTACTCGCGCATTACATCCGCTTCCACCTGGACTGGAGCAACCGGAAAAGGATGGTCACCGGAGGCATATGCTTCCTTGTCGGCGCAGTCTTCACCGCATGGTCATTCTGGTGGAAAGGGGTTCCCGGAGTCACCATAGAGACTCCGGTCCTGGAGTGGTCCTGGGAGTTCTGCACTCCGAACGTGCTCCTGGCGACTTTCGGCCTGTTCGTGATGTTCACCTGTATCCCCGGACAGAAGGCCAGCCCGGCAGTAGAAGGCACAGCCCGCCTGACATATGGGATGTACCTGATGCACCTGTTGTTCCTCGCTCCCATCGCAAAGCTTTTCATCGGCGGCGATGTCGCCGCCCCCCTCGTGCCGACAGGACTCGCCATACCCCTCATAGCGATCTGCACATTCATATGCAGTGCGGTCACTACCAAGCTCCTTTCCCTGATTCCCGGAAGTAAATATTTCATCGGATAATCACTTTTTTCAAATTTTTTCAAAAAAAGTTTGGAGAATAAAAATAATGCCTTACCTTTGTAGTGTCATATTGAACTAATACACTACACGACCATGATAAGCATCGACAACCTGGCATTCAGCTACGGCCCGAAAGAAGTGCTGAAGAACATCAGCATGAATCTTGAGCCAGGCAAGATCTACGGACTCCTGGGCGAAAACGGCGTGGGCAAGACCACCCTCCTGACCCTCCTTTCCGGCCTGAAGAAAACCGGAGCCGGCACCATCAGGATTGACGGACATGATCCTTACAAGAGGGAACCATCCCTCCTGGAAAAGATCTATTACCTTCCTGACGAAGTGGCTCCATCCCCTGAACGGGCTGACGGCTGGGCAAAGAGCAAAGGTGTCTTCTGGCCCGGATTCTCGATGGACAAGTTCCTCGGGATAATGGCCGAATTCGAAACTGATCCCTCTCAGAAGATGACGACTATGTCGTCAGGACAGTTGAAGAAGACCTATATCTCCTTCGCCCTGGCCTGCAACCCGGAGTTCATCTTCATGGATGAGCCCACGAACGGGCTGGACATCCCGTCGAAGGCCCAGTTCCGCCAGACCATCCTCAGGCACACCTCAATGGATGCCATACTGGTAATCTCCACCCACCAGGTGAGGGACCTTGAGAACATCATCGACCCTATCATCATCCTGGACAAGCGTGAGGTCCTCCTCAATGCCTCCCTGGAAGAGATTTCCCAGAAGCTCTATTTCGACTACGGGAACGTCATCCTTCCGGACAGCCTTTATTCAGAGCAGCTTCCAGGCGGCTTCATCCAGGTGGTCCGCAACACCTCCGGACAGGAAAGCAAGGTCAACATCGAAGCCCTCTTCAATGCTGTACACAAGAACAAAGAACTCGTAAAAACCCTCTTCTGCCATGAGTAACATATTCAACCTGAAAAGATTCGGGAATTATTTCGCATATGACTGCCGCCGTGCCTGGAACCTGTTCGGGCTCATCCTCATACTCGCGGCCCTCGCCCCGGCTGTCGTCTTCATAATTCAGCAGCTGTTCTCACTCATCCTCGACGGACATATGAGCGGAATCGGGGAAGGCGTGCATCTTGGATTCATGGTCTTCGGGGCAGCGACCATAGCCATGATAGCCCCTTCGACCATCTATGGCAGCCTGACCGAGAAAAGGAGCGGATCCTCATGGCTCATGATCCCAGCCTCTTCATTTGAGAAGTGGCTGTCGATGGCCCTGGTCCTCCTCATTGTCCTCATGGCGGCCTTCTTCCTGGTATTCTTCGCAGGAGACGGGCTCATGTCGCTCCTGTTCCCGGGGACCTACGGAACCTCGACTGCCTCGGAAATATCTTCATTCTACTCGAAATACCTCAATGCCATCAACTCCGGCGAAATACCGGTTACAATCAATTTCCCTGGCCTGATATTCACCGGAATGGCTGAATGGGTGCTGGTATTCGCAATAGGAGCCTTGTACTTCAAGAGGTCCAAAGTCGCCAAGACCATACTCGTGCTCATCGGCCTGAGCATCATTACAGGAATAATCACCTCCTTCATAATGGTCAACGGCGGTGCTGATTTCATCAAGGACCTGGTCCAAAGGATGGATTTCATCTACGAGCCGCGCAAGGTCATTACAATCTTCAATGTATTGATGAGCCTCCGCACCATAATCGTCCTCGGAGGCCTGCTGACATGGCTGTTCATCCGCATCAAGACCCTCAAACACTAGAAGCCATGGAATTTGACGACAACAAGCCCATATATATCCAGATCGCGGACAACATCACCGCCAGGATACTCTCCGGCGAGCTGAAGCCCGGAGAAAGGATCCCGTCGGTAAGGGAATGGGGCGGCAACATAGGGGTCAACCCCAACACGGTCGCACGTTCATATGAATTGCTCTCCGGCAAAGGGATCATATTCAACCAGAGGGGAATAGGCTACTTCATCGCGGCTGACGCCCTGGACATCATCTCATCTGCAGAACGCACTAAATTCATCCAGGAAGAGATTCCTGCCTTCGTGGAGAGGGCCAGGCTCCTGGGGATTGATTTGAAAAAACATATTCAATAAAACATCATGGATAATTTCGCAAGACACTCAGCCCTTCTGGCAGTGACATCACTGCTCCTCGCTTCATGCAGTTTCATCGGAGTGAACAAGAACTACGAAACAGGGCCCGACGGCAAAATGCTTGTCAACGGGCTCAACATAAGCATAAACGACAGCGGAGAAACCTCCACCAAGACATTCGACGTGGCAGGCTTTAAAGCCATCAAGACGAATATCCCCTGCAAGATAAATTACGCGATGGGACCGGAATCCCTGAGCATCTCGGCAACCGAGACCGTGTTCAGCCACCTTTCAGTCTTAGTGGTGGACAGTGTCCTTGTCATTGAAACCCGCGGAGTGAAGATACGCAACCAGCGCTCCAACAGGATCGAGGTCTCAGCTCCCATGCTGTCCGGACTCACGGTCAACGGAGCCGCCGATTTCAACTCGGACAGGATAGTAACTGATGATTTCACCTGCAATATCAACGGAGCCGGAGATGTTTACATCAACTCCCTTGAAGCAAAGGATGTTTCCGTGGAAGTCAACGGAGCAGGAGATCTTGATATAGAACACTTCAGGTGCGAAGAAGCGAACGTAGAAATCAACGGGGCCGGAGACCTCGCCGTAGAAGACCTGGACTGCAACAACATCAGGATCGAGGTCAACGGAGCCGGAGACGTATCCCTTTCCGGGAAAGCCCGTACGGCTCGTGTCGACATCACAGGTGCAGGTGACGTCAAAGCCTCGTCTCTCGAGTGCGATGACTTCGTAAAGACGGTCAATGGTAAGATCCGTTCTAAGTAAAAAGCCTGGAAACTATACCCGACGGATAATTACCTGTAGACCAATTTGACAGGCCCGATCAGACCCGATCGGGCCTGTCCTCTGTAAGGAGTGGGTATCGTCTGGTAATGATTAGCCAGCGAACTGTACACCAAGACCTCGATACGGTTCTGTCCATCACGGACATATGAAGTGATATCCAGCTCGTACGGACCGGCGAGGAGCACCCCTGCATCCTGTCCGTTCACCCAGACCTCACATGTAGCATCCACCTCACCAAGGTCCAGGCTCACCTGGCTGCCCTTGCTTTCGATGCGGACATCCTTCCCGTACCTGATGCCGCCGGAGAAGAACTTCAGGGCACCCTCACTGGTCCAGTCACCGCTGCGGAGCTTCCCGCTCCCGCATACCATCTTTACAGGCTCTGTGAAGAATGCAGGCCCCGGATGCCCCAGGGACGGCTTACCTATTACTTCAACGGGAACGGTCCCGGAAAGATTCCCCGGCAGCCTGACTTCGTATGTATCCCCATTCCTGGTGATGCTGCCGGACGGAATGGTCTTCCCGCCTGCCTTTATCCTTTCTATCTCACCGCAGACCGTCATCAGCATTGACCTGGTCCCAGGAGCCGTCTCGAACCGGTACTGCCACCTCCCGGTCCCTTTGCAGTCAAAGGGCACGAAGCCTGTATCCCACCAGCTCGAAGCTACTATGGAATCATTCAGGCCGTGTGCCTTGGGGCCATCCGATCCTTTCGGGTAAAGCATCACCATGGACCTGTCCCTGAATTCCCAGGTACTGGAAACCAGTTTCTTAAGGTCATATTCCGTCTTTTTCGTGTCCTTGTAGGCCAGCAGCAGGGAATGCCACCCCTGCGACAGGTTGACCTCCTGAGAAGCGACAACGGCGTTGTCAATAAAGATCCTGTAGGGTTCGACGCCCTTCCTGACGATTTCATATGCACCGTCCCGGGGGACATACATGTCCGCGGCGAACAGCTGGTGCCCGCCCTGGTCCAGGATCAGGAACTTCTCATCCACCTTGGCTTTAAGGCCGTGGTAACCCTGGCTCCCCGGGCTGTCAAAGACACCGTATTGCCACGAGAACGGGTACAGGTCCCAACCCGAAGTGTCCGGCAGGCGGGACAACCAGGCGTCCAGGTCCACACCGGCAGGCAGGTTACGTGTACGCATATAAGGAGCGTAACCATATATTCCTGAGCTCTTTATAGAAGTTCCAAGCGCCTTGTAGGAGAACTCGCGTGCCTCGGCACCTATCAGTCCGTCCGTGGCCGGGAGCCTGAAATCCCCCCATTTGTTGTCCATCGTCGGGATGATCTCGATGTCCCATTCTCCCTTGACCGGCTTCGTTGACACCGAAGTCCTCCTGGTGGCCGTCTCTCCGGAAGCCATGAGCGGTTCGCCGGGAGAGAACACTATCACCTCTGATGTCCCGGTCGCCCCTTCAAACCTCACGGTAGAGCATTTCCCGTCAGTCCTTATCACCTCGACAGGGGTCCTTGTACCGTGCAGGGCATCCCATCTCTCAGCCTTTCCGGCAGAACGGAATGTCATTTCATCCCCGCTCTTGACATCCATCACCATGTACAGGTCCCTTTCGCCGATCCGGCGGTGAAGCACCTTTCCTTCCCCGGAAGCGGGAGTGAAATCCGGGGTCAGGAGTCCCCTGATGTCCGCGGCGATCGATGAATAATCTTTCCTGTCATATGACTTGGACGCCTGGACGGAAGCCATGCTCTCGCCGACCGTAAGGACGATTCCGCCATGGCTGATGAATTCACGGACCTTAGCGAGGGTCTCACCGTGCATCGCCCGGGTGTCTGCAAGCAGCAGGACCTTGTAGCTCTCCGACGAGACATCAAGCCTCCCGGTGGACACGTCGGCACCTTGGATAGACTTGTAGTCTATGAAATCATAATCCAGCCCGTGCTCGCTGAGGAAAAAGGAGACATCGAAAGTCAGGTCGGGCTTGGCCTGCGGATAAGCCTGCATTGTCTCGGTCGGGTAAAGCACTGCGATGTCGCAGACATGGTCCCCCTGGCTGAGGACGTAGCACATCCTCTCGGCATATTTCAGCCAATGCTTCATGTGCGGCCAGTAAGGCATGCGGAAATGGAAGCTGGGCGGAGCCCATTCCCACCATCCGCCATGGGTCGAATAGTACAGTCCGTGGAGGCACAGGAGGTTTCCTCCCGCGATGAGATGATGGTCGAGCTGCCGTGTAAGCACTCCTCCGTTGGCATCCCACCCCATGCTGTGGAAGGCCTCGAGCCATGTCCTGGGACGGTTGTACATATGCGCTATGCTGCTGGAAACCTTGGTCTGGCGGAAGCTGCTGCCCCTGGCGGGAGCATCGTTTCCCGGCGCGGTGTACCAGCTGATGGCCCGGAAATAGTCCATGTACTGGAGTGGCCTGAGTCCCCGGCCCATATTATCGCAGCCATATATGAGACCGCGGCTGCTGTGCCAGTTGAAAATGGGCTTGAAGTACCTCTCTTCAACAAGTTCGGTGACTACCTCAGCATAGTCCAGCCGCACCCTGGCAGCCTCCCCGCTCACCTCTCCGTCCTTGGAAGCGAACAGGGCCGGAAGCCAGGGAATTATGTCATATCCCTTCCTCGCCTTGAATATCTCTTCCATTCCTTCACACCAGGAGGTGATGGTCGGATAATACATGAGCTCATCCGTAAAGAAATAGTTCATGCCTTTCCTACCCTCTTCGTCCATGCTGTCTTCAAATGGCTGGAAGTATTTCTCTATCACCTGATTGCCGTACTCCGGATGGAGTTCTGGAGAGCTCGTGACGTAAATAATGTCAAGGCTGTCGCCGGCCTCGGCGGACCACAGTGGGGTAACCTTGAGCTCCGCAGAGCGGGCGACCCTTTCTTTCTTGAGTTTCCCGGGATAGTCCTTGAATCCGGGGGAATTGCGTATTTCGTCTATGAAGCCCCTGTTGCCCGGCCATGCAACGACATAGTCGTCCATCCCCAGGCCTATGCCCTTTTCGGCACACAGCTTCGAGAAGTCATTCCAGATCTCCCTCCACTGGGGCGAAAACACCTTGGGCTCACCTTCGCTCGGCACACCGCAAGGGCCGTGTCCGGCTGCATTCTCAAGGGTATCCACCCTGAAGGATGTGTGGTTGTAGCTGATGTTGAGTCCGTCGGTTGAGGCGTCCGCAAGGAGTTCAAGCTCCTCACGCAGCCTTTCCAGCTTCAAGGTGTCCCCAGGCCACCAGAAAAAGGGGACATTGCCGTAGCCTTTCGGAGGATTAACGAACTTTTCTTCGAGGCGGGATGCGCTTTCTTTGTCCGGCCAGCCCTTGAATGCCTGGCGCGGGACCTGGGCCGACAGGGATGCCGACCAGGACAGGATACAGATTGCGGCGAGCGGGCGCCACGCAGAAAAGATTCCTCTCATGTTATTTTTCCAATATCCAGATGTTCCTGAAACTTATCGGCTGGCTGGGGTCTCCATGGCTCTGGAGCCCGATCGGCCCGCGGGCCGCCCACTGCTCCTTCGGGAACCCTATATATTCAGTGGTTCCGAATATCTCGACGTCGTCCTGCACCTTCACCCCGTTGAACACTACGGTGACCCGCGGACGGCTCACCAATTTGCCTTCGGCATCAACCACGGGCGCCTGGAAGTCAATGTCATATGTGTTCCACTGTCCGGGAGCGTTCGTCGGATTGGCGCTCGGGATGGACTGCTTGTAGATGCTGGCCGCCATTCCGTCAACATATGTCGGATTCTGGTAGCTGTCAAGGACCTGCACCTCGTAGAGGCCGTTGAGGAAGACACCGCTGTTGCCGCGGGCCTGGCTGCTGCCCTGGATCCCGACGGGGACCTTCCACTCAAGATGGATATGATAACTGCCGAATTCGTCCTTCGTGCGGATGCTTCCGGCTTTCTTGTTAACCGTCATCGAACCGTCCCTGTTCACGGTCCAGCCGGCCGGCGAACCGCTGTCGTTGTCGGTCTGCCATTTGGAAAGGTCCTTCCCGTTGAAGAGAGCAACGGCCTTCTCAGGGACTCCGGCCTCAGGAACGAATGACGAAGCATCCACAACGGGAACTTCAGGAGCGTAATATTCTGTAATCTTCGGACCGATCTTCGTCGGCTCCAGCATCTTGGAAATATTTGCATATGCAGTCTTTACATCCTCAAGCATCTGCTTGGAACCGAACTGCTCAGCGGTGAACCACCCGTCATAGCCCACGTCAACGAGTTTCCTGACAACGGCCTCGACGGGAATGCATCCGGTGCCGGCGGGAACGCATTTCATGTCCTTGGCCCCGGCGCGGTCCTTGAGGTGCACATGCTTTACCTTGTCGCCAAAATGGAGGACGGCACGGTAGGCGTCCTCTCCTGCAAAGAGGAAGTTGCCGGTGTCAAATGCCATTCCCAGATTGTCCGTCATCCCGAAAAGGGTATCGAGCAACTTTGTGTTGTAGCACAGGGAACGGGGATTGTCATAATCCTCGAGGATCACTTCGTAACCCTTAGCCGCGAGACGGTCGGCAAATCCGACGATCCTGGTGCGGGCATCAGCCTTGTCAGCCTCATCAACAGCCTCTTCCGGTATCAGTCCCGGAACGAGGAGGACCTGTTTGATGCCGTATTTCTTCATGAAGGCTACAGTCTTCTTTTCGAGTTCAGCCTGTCCTCCCCTGGAATAGTCGATGTCGGCGATGGCGCAGGAATAGATGAAGCCAAGGCTGTCCAGGGTCTTGAGCTGGGATGGTTTCTGGAGTACGCGCACATCCACTCCGTTAAAGCCTATTTCCTTGACTTTCTGCGCAGCCTGTGCGAATGTTATTCCCTCCTGGCGGGCGATGGCCGAGATGTGGTCGCTGAAGATGGAAATCTTCGGGCCGTCCACCTGGAAGTCCTGCCTTACCCCTGAAGAGCAGGAGATTGCCGCCAAAACGGACAGCACGATAACGATGTTCTTTTTCATATGTCGATGGAAGAATTATAATCTATTTGTTGATTCGCAGGACGGGAGCTATTGCATTGCACGGCTCCGGGAGCATCACGACAAGCCCCTCCGCCGTCTGGCGGACACGGATGTTCCCATAACCCAGCAGCTTGACACTGGAGATGGAGCGGCGGAAGCTGGGGTTGCCCTTGGCCAATGACTTGATGACCAGGCGTCCGTCTTTGGGCCAATCCATTGCAGTGACGTAGAGATAGTTCTTCGTCTGGTTGAAACGGATGTCCTCAGAAGTCATATGGCTGTATTCTCCGTCGTTGAAGCCTTGCCTGTTAACCGAAATGACCTTCTCCGCCACGGGACCTTCACCGAACATTACCCAGGGGCGGGTGCCGTAAATACTCTCCCCGTTGACTGTCATCCAGGCTTCGAGGTCATCAAGGATGGCTGCTTCTTTCTCGTCATAGGTCCCGTCTGCCCGAAGGGGTACGTTGAGGAGCAGGTTACCGTTCTTGGAAACGATATCTACAAGCTGACGGACAACGGTAGCGGCGCTCTTGTATCCGTTATTCTCATATATGGAAGTGTTATAGTGCCAACCGCCGATGCAGTTGCATGTCTGCCAAGGTTCAGGGACGATGAAGTTAGGTGCCCCGCGCTCCACATCCCAGGTGATGGCCTTGCGCTGCTCCTCGTCGAGAACCTTGCAGGTCATGACTCCGTCGGGATTGCTGTTATAGAAGTGGGCGGCAATCTTCAATCCGCAATCGCTCAATTCGTGGAAAGGCATCTTGGTGGAATCAAAATATATGATGTCCGGATGGTACTTGTTGATAGCGTCAAGGGTCCTGTCATAGAAGTTCGTAACAAACTCGGCAGAAGGCTGTGAGGCACCGTTCCCCCATTCCCACTGCTTGTATATTCCACTGTTCCACCAAGACATCTCGCTCAGCGGATGGTTCTGGCGGTACAGCATCTGAGGGTCAAGGCCTTCCCACCATTTACCCTTGCCGTCTTCCGCGGTCAGGCGGCCGTCATAACTCACCCCGGCCTTGGGACCGTTCTGGTCATAGCGCTGGGCAGGCTCATACCAAATCCAGGCATGGTCGGCATGGAAGGAAACGCCTAATGGCAAACCATACTTCCTGGCCGCACGTGCCCAACCATCTAGGATGTCCCGCTCGGGTCCCACCCGCACCGAGTTCCACGGCTGGTATTTAGAATCCCAAAGGTCGAAGTTGTCGTGATGGTTGCCCAGCACGAAGATATACTTGGCTCCTGCCCGTTTATAGCGTTCGACAAGTTTGTCCGGATCCCAGTTCTCTGCTTTGAAAAGCGGCAGGATATCCTTGAACCCCACCTCGGAAGGATGTCCGTAGTGTTCGACATGGTACTTGTATTCACGGGTTCCTTCCATATACATCGAGCGGGCCATCCAGTCTCCGGTACCTTCAACGCACTGCGGTCCCCAATGGGCCCATATGCCGAATTTCGCATCACGGAACCACTCAGGCGTCTGATGGTTACTGAGAGACTCCCAGGTGGGCTGATACTGCCCACCCTTCATCGGCTCATGTTCTTCCGACACCGGCACGGGGTAGGGCTGTGCAGCCACACACAAAGACCACAGGCAGGCCAAGGATAAAAGAATGAGTTGCTTTTTCATAATAAACGATATCGGTTCAATTAAGATATTATCAGAATTCCACAAGGATACGGAATACCTTGCCGGGGTTATCCGCCCATCCGGCCATCGCTTCCTGGGCTTCATCCGGTGTGACGACACGGCTGACAAAATCATCGACAGGATATGTACCACGCCGTAGGAAACGTATGACGGAGCGGAAATCTTCAGGCAAAGCGTTGCGCGAGCCTCTGATATCAATTTCCTTCTGGACGAACTGCTTTGTCTGGAAAGAAATATCGGACTTGGCATAGCCGATGCATATGACGCGCCCTGTAAAAGCAACCTCGCTAACGGCCATCTGATATGTGACGGTACTGCCCACAGCCTCTATGACCACATCTGGGCCGAGCCCAGAGGTGAGTTCCAGGAGCCGCGCGTGAACATCCTCGGAACGGCTGTTTATCACATATGCAGCACCAGCCCTGAGAGCAAGGGCGAGTTTATCATCATCGATATCTGCCGCAATGACGGTAGCACCGCGCAAGGCAGCCCGCGCAATGGCGCCCATGCCGACCATGCCGCACCCTATTACCATCACCACATCACTGTCCGTAACGGAGGCACGGCTGACAGCATGGAAGCCCACGCTCATCGGCTCTATAAGGGCACATGTACGGGGATCAAGTCCATCGGCCGGAATCACCTTCTGCCAAGGAACGGCAATCCTGGCACTCATGGCTCCGTCGCGCTGCACTCCAAGCGTCTCATTATGCTGGCAGGCATTGAAACGTCCTCTGCGACAGGCGGCGCACTGCCCACAATTGGTGTAGGGATTAACAGTCACGACATCT
>Ga0256405_10007947_pt1 | contig 15541 bp, 12 predicted proteins | sample RumenRJG_02DNA_FD_189096 | JGI IMG/M metagenome (GOLD analysis project Ga0256405, IMG submission 189096) | Bovine rumen microbial communities from Lethbridge, Alberta, Canada - RJG_02 | ecosystem: Host-associated > Mammals > Digestive system > Stomach > Rumen | place: Canada: Alberta... | reverse complement strand
CTAAGTCACAACAACGGTCTTGGAGAAAGGTCTTGATGCTGAGATCAAGAGCTTTGAAGAGCATCGGAAGAGTATGAAGCCCCAAATAGGTAATTAACTAATATTAGAAGAAGGAGAATAGTATGGGAAGAAGAATATTGATGACAGGAAAGGATGCCAAGTACGTCCACATTCACGGTAAGGATGCCGGACAATCTGAAAGAGACGTCCTGCTGACTGGCGATAATGCTGAGTTTGTGGAAGTCACTGTGGATGACAAAACATACGAACAGGCTGACGACAAGTAGACATGATGTAGGGTTGACAAGGAAAACAAATCATTTAATCGCAAGCTTCGCTTCATATATCGCCCCACCTCGAAAGACTCTATAATCCACATCTATCAATGTCAGTGAAAAAGCACTGAGACATACTGTTTCAAGCATTTTGTGAAGTGTTGACAACTGAGTGCGAGGGTCTTTTACTCGTCCTAACGTGACATGTAATTGGAAGTTTGAGTTCATCACACAACCAGCAGATCTCAAATCTGTTCGGATGGCATGAACCAAAGACATAAAAGATTTAGGAACTTCTGTTGCTTTAAGATAGATGACATGCATTCCTGACATGGATGTAAAAGCATCCAATTTATCAAAAGTTAGTGTTGGAGCTGCAAATTCGCAAAGGTGCGTCTCCAGCAAAGGACGTAAATCAACACCTATGGGTGTCTCATCGATAAATGCCATCGTGATATGATAGTACCCCATCTGCCATCTTACATCGATGTTTTGGCAGATATTCCTTAAATCTTTGAACCAAACAGCATCATTTCGTAATGGCACTTGTATTTCCAAATATGTCTTCATACTCTTCCCAAATGAATCTATAATACCTCAGAAAAAGGAGGAAAATAATCTCAAATTATATCAGCGCAAAGATAGGAAAAAAATGTGAGAATTGGCACAAATAGCTAAAAAAACAGTTGCAAAATTGTCCAAAAAGTCTTTTTTTTGATGAAACAAGCTATATTTTTCTGATTTTAGAATGCTTTTTGAGGGAAAAATGCTATATTTGCACCTAATAATTAATAAGGTGTAAAAATGGAAACTAAAGACCTGAATCGATTGAAAGTTGTTCTTGCGGAGAAAAAACGCACGAACAAGTGGCTTGCTGAACAACTTGGCAAGGATCCTGCCACTGTTTCTAAATGGGTTACGAACTCAGCCCAACCAAACCTTGAGAATCTTATGGATATTGCAAGATGTCTGGAAGTTAATGTCAATGAGCTCCTACGGATGTAGCTAGGGGATAGGAAGGGAGTAGAAAGAAGATTGGTTGATGTAAACAAGAAGCAATATATGCCAGTAGATAAACAAGTATTGTTGCGGTATCAGGTTCTGAACAAGTGCTTCAGAAACAGGTATAGGGAATACACCATCGACGACCTTGTTGATGAGTGCAATAAGGCATTGCGCAGAATGGACAAGCCTGATGTGTCGAAGCGTACTATACAGAATGACATCAATACTTTGGAAGCTGACTACCATATCCGTCTCAATGAGAATCTTCGTCAAGGTCGCAAACGTCTATATCGCTACACAGATACGAGTTATTCGTTGCCCCTGTATCGAATGAATGATGAAGAAAGAAACAAAATTGATGATGCAATTTACGTGCTGAAAGATTTCGAAGGCGAACCGCTTTATGACTGGGTACGTACTATTCTTATGCAAATCGAAGGCGGCTTGTTTGATGGTGAATCTTCACCAGTAGTCTCTTTCCAAACCAATCTCGACTATACAGGTCTCAGTCATTTCAGCAAATTATTGCAAGCAATACTGACTAAGCGTGTATTGAAGCTGAGATACACACCATACGGAAAATCCCAAATAACTGCCACCGTCTATCCTTATCATCTCAAAGAGTATAACGACCGATGGTATCTGATAGCCCAAGCCAAAGGGTTTGATACCTATGCCCACTACGCACTCGATCGCATTGACGATTTTGAGGAAGTGGCAATTCCTTATAAAGAAGCAGATACGGAATTCAGTGACTATTTCGATGACGTGATTGGTGTGACGGTACCAGAGAGCGAATCTGAGAATGTGGTACTACGAATAAGCAAACCTCGATTTGAGTATATCCGTACAAAACCGCTCCATCTTACCCAACACATAGTTGAGGATAATGACGATTTTGCTGTCATCAATATCAACGTGAAGATAAATAAAGAGCTGGAGTCTCTAGTTTTGTCGTTCGGAAATGACATAGAGGTTCTTTCTCCTATTTATTTCAAACAACAAGTGGCAAATAAGATTCGCTCAATGAATCAAAAATATTTGAGCGATGAAGAAAACCTGCATAGTTAGACACTACCTTTGCAGCGAGAAAACAATAAAAACAGTAGATTATGGCAAGAAATTATAAGTACAGAAACATCAAGAATAGTATGAATCACCAGAGCACAGAGGTCTTAGTAGAGCAATTCAATGCTCAGGTTGGCAACCGTTGCTGGGCTTCTGCTCGTGCAGCTCATGATACAGCACTCATCGATACGCTCATTGACAGAGGCGTAGATGTGTCTGCTGTTTACGATGGTGAATGCATCTCCTTCAAGGAGCATGTAGTGCTTAATGAAGACTTGAATAAGTTGTTTTTGGTGTAACTATTTATCGATGAAGAAAACTTGCACAGTTAAACAGTAATTTTGCAGTCGAGAACAAAAAGTATAATCTCTAATTTCCAATATGATGAACATAAAAGGATCAGCTAAAGAAAGGTTATTTAATCAACTTCAGACATGTTTGGATGCTTTAGGAAGTTATGACATTAATTCGTTAATGCCACTACTATATGTCTTAGTTGCGCACTATGAAGATCACTTGGTTTCTATTGTTGGTAAATCAGGGAATCTTTTTAGTGGAAAGATGCACATTCAGCCTGTTGAAGTTGTTGATGGATATGAATCGGATATTCTAAAAAGTATTCGCAAATCTGTTAATGAGCACTATTTTGAGGGACAATCTGCAGAAGCAGTCTTCCGTTTTTACGAATCTTGTAATGGATTTATAAAAGAGTATTTTCATGATATAATAGAGTATATCATTAGTTACTACTCCTCCAGAGCAGGTAAATACTCTGGTATGAGTATCACACCACAAGAAATTGCCAAATTAATGGCAGGAATCATAGCAACTCTAAAACCGAAAGGAATATACGACCCGTGTGCAGGTCTGTGTTCATATTCAATGGCTCCAGATTTGGCGAATGTTCCATTCTTTGGACAAGAGATAAATCCTTTTACCCAAGTCATTGCTGATGTACGACTATATGCAGCAAAAATGGACTTAGCAGAGGTAGAATGCAATGACTGCACCTCAAATTGGGAAGAAGCAGATAATTTGGATTGTTTGGCCTCAGAACTTCCTTTTGGCATCCGTCTTAATGATGTTACGAATGATAAAATGCGTCCCAAATTATTTGAAGACTATATTATTTATAAATTCATTAATAGTTCTTCATTTAAAAAAGCAGCACTCTTGGTTTCTATGGGTACTTGTTTCAGAAGAGAGAACTTTGAATTGCGAAAAACGCTCTGCGAGAAAAATTGGATAGAGTGTGTGATAAAATTGCCTGCTGGCATTCTTCCTTATGCAGGAATCAATACTGCTATTCTTGTACTTAATAAAGAGCGAGTTTCCAAGGATGTAAAATTTATACTTGCTGATGATTGCATCCAAAATGAGGAAAGAAAAAGAACTTTGGATTACCAAAGTGTTCTAGACCGTCTTTCAGGTGCTGATGAAAAGCAATCTGCTTTGATAAATGTAAATATTACATTTGATCATGATTGTTCATTCGATCCTTCTGCCTATATTCAAGAAAGGATTGAAGTTCTTCCTGGTCAAAAGATCGTTAAATTTTCATCTCTTGCATCAAGAGAAAGGGGAATACGACGTTTCGAAGAAACTAGGGGCCGTGTTCTTCAACCAGAGCATATGTGTGGTAGCATAACAGAAATGCATACTCGCAACATATTCATCGAGGAAGTTGAATTGACGAGGTCTGCATATGTAAAAATATGTTCCAAAGTTATCATTTTTAATGTTCGCGCTGACAAGTTTTTCATCAAAAATGATGAAGAAAGCCTTTTTGTTAGTCCTAATTATAATTGTTTTATAATTCAAACAAATAAATGCTTGCCAGAATATCTTGCAGATTGTGTTATCAATGCAAAGCAATTCAGAGAGTCTGCTTTGATGGGGCAAGGTATGCCAAGAATAGACTGGGATAATTTATTATTACCGATATTTGAGAACTTAGATAGTCAATATCAAATTATCCAACGAATATACAGACAAGAGCAAAATGAACTAAAAAAGAAACTTGAGAGTCTTCAAGTATTAAGTGGAAAATCGTCTGACTTAATTCATAATCTTGGCCTTACTTTTACTAAGATAAGTGCAGGCGTAAGCGATTTAATGCACGATAATGATAATCCAACAATTATTGCATTGAATGATAATGTTCAGTTCGCTCTTCGTCAAATCAATAGTACTGGAACTGACTTCAATCACGTAAAACCCGAACTGGCAAAGGTAAATATATTCGATACTGTTGATAAATATATTGACGCATGGCAAAATTTTGGATATAGTTCATTTGATGTTTTCCAGTCGTGTAATGTATCTGAAGATACAAAAGTTGAGATTGACGTCAATCTATTCTTTACTATGCTTGACTGTATATTTATCAACGCTCACCAACATGGTTTCAACAAACATTACGATCCAGATAATAAGATGCTTGTAGACTTAGATGGTGTAATATACAATGGAGAACAATATATTCGTGTTAGTTTCTCAAACAACGGAAATCCTCTTCCCGACGACTTCACCATCCACGATTATATCGCTCGTGGTGTGGTTGGCATAAACTCTTTTCAAGATGGCTTGGGTGGTAATCATATTCACGAAATTGTCCGTAAATTCAAAGGACTCGTTTCACTTGAAAGCGAGAATGAATGGCTTACTGTAAGTGTTCTCCTACCCGTTTATATAACTTCTGAAACAACAATATTTAAAGAGTATGAGTGCGAATGTTTATAATATAATTTGGGCAGATGATGAGTGTGACACCTTGAAAAAGGATATTAGCATTCGTAAGCTTTTCAATGATAAAAAGATAGAGGTGTTATGTCATGTTCCTACATCTGAGGAGTTGAAGGATGCAATAGAACGATATAAAGATAAAATTGATGCTGTCATTGTAGATGGGAACTTCACAAAAGAGAAAGTTGCATATGTAGAACCGACAGATATTACTGGGTTGATACATACTCTCTCGTTTATTGAGTCGTTCAATATAAAACGCGACATACCATTTTTCTTGTATACAGGAAGAAAAGTTATGCTCCAAGAGATATGTAAAAATGGAGAACTTGATTATTTTGTAAATTATAAGCGAATCATACAAAAGGGCAATATCGAAGAACTAGCCAATAAAATCATCAAGGATGTTGATCATATTCATTCTGTAGAATTCATGGTAAAAAAGAAATATGCAGATATACTAAAAACTGCAAGTTCTATTGATGATAGCTTTGGTGATAATCTTCATCAATTCCTTTTGGACGAAGCGCGTGATACTAAATTTAACAAGAGCGTTGATCTCTTCAATCAGTTGCGTCTCATTATGGAAGGAATTATGGGAAAATGTAAGGAAGATGATATTGTTCCTCAAGATATACATTCGCTTAATAACTTCAAAGACTTCTTTACCTTCATACCAAAGTACAATAAGACTACCAAACAAGATGAAAGTTACTGGTATGGATATAAGAAGGGGTACAAACAATACTTAAAGCCCAAAGACATTATGCCAAAATCTATTGGCATTTCTTTTAAACAACTAATAGAAACATTACAAGATGGTTCACACAAGACTCAAGAATTAAATCTTCATGTTTCTGAATATGTACAGGAGACAAATACGCCTTTCTTGTTTAGGTCATGTTTGTATCAGGTTCTAGATGTGATTAGATGGTATGGGGATATTAGTGATAAGATATTAAATGGCGAATTTGAAGGAAACAAATTGTATTATATTTCCGAATAATGCAGTAAACCTGCATAGTAATAGAGTAATTTTGCAAACGAAAAGAAAAGAATAATATTAATGGCAAAGAAGACAACAAAGAAAGAAGAGACTCTAAATCTTGAAGCAATACTGTTCAAGTGCAGAGATATATTAAGACAGGCAAAGAACTCTGGGTCGTTCTTTGAGAAGCGAGACATGATGTTGACACTCGTTTTCCTCCGCTTTATGGGCGAGAAATACGAGGATGGTGTGGCAAAGTTGCGCCAGAAGCTCATAGATGAGGGGCTTGACCCGGACGATGAGGAAATCATCAAGGCCTTCTTTGATGATGCCACCTTTGCTGATGGTACATTTGATTTGCCAGTTGAAGCCCGTTGGAGCACCATTATCAATACGGCTGCTCCACAGCTGAACGTGGCTCTTGATACGGCACTCCGTAGTATTGGTGAGACGAATCCACAGTTGAAGGGCTGCTTCGTAGAAGGTACGTTTACCCAGCGTAACCTTGGAGCCAACGATATGAAAAAGATCGTGGACGAAATCAACAAGATCAGTCACAAGGCATTTGGTGAAGAGAAAGACCTCATTGGTCGTGTCTATGAGTACTTTCTGAAAGAATTTGCCGTGAATGCTACCAAGGAAGAGGGTGAGTTTTATACGCCGCACGATGTGGTGCAGCTCATTGCTACTGTGATAGAACCGTTTGATGGTACACTCTATGACCCTTGCTGTGGTTCTGGTGGTATGTTCATCCAGAGTACAGAGCTGATTAAAGCCAAACAGGGTGACATCAGCATGATTAACGTGTATGGCCAGGAAAAGGAAGCGGCCACCTATCGACTGGCCAAGATGAACTTGGCACTTCGTGGAATCAGCCACAATCTGGGCAGCGAGAGTGATTCCACTTTCACCAATGACCTGCACAAAGGCTTGTACTTCGACTATATCATGGCAAATCCGCCATTCAACCTCAAGGGATGGTACAATGACAATTTGGCCCACGACCCACGTTGGAGCGATTATGAGACACCTCCTGAGAGCAATGCCAACTATGCGTGGATTCTACACATGCTTTCACACTTGAAACCATTGACTGGTGTGGCTGGATTCCTGTTAGCTAATGGTGCATTGGGCGATACGGACTCACTGGAGATTCGAAAAAAACTGATAGAGAACGACAAGGTGGAAGCCATCATTATTCTGCCAAGAGAGTTGTTCATCACCACTGACATCAGCGTCACTTTCTGGATTCTGAACAAGAACAAGAAGGGTGGCAAGTATCATGGACGCATGTTGCGCAACCGAGAGCACGAAATTCTGTTTATGGACTTGCGGCAGTGGATGGAGAATCCTGTGAAGGGTGAGCAGAAGAAAAAAGTTCAGCTCATTACGGAGCAGATTCAACGTGTGGCCGACATCTATCACGAGTGGCAGTCGGAAGGTACTGACGGCAAGAACTTTGCTGTGCCGGAGCTATACAAGAGCGTCAGCGTAGAAGGTGAAGGTGGCATCAAGGAGAACAACTGGACGCTGGTGCCCAGTAAGTATATCGAGTTCGTTGACCACGACTTGGAGATTGACTACCCTAAAGAGATGGCTCGCATTCAGCAGGAGATGAAGGAGCTTATGCAGCGTGAGAAAGAATCACAGAAGATGCTTGAAGAGGCGTTTAAAGGTATTGGATATGGGATTGAGTAAATATAAACTTGGGCAACTTATTGAATTGGTTGAAGAGACTAATTCAGACGAACTATTTGGCCCTGGCGATGTACGGGGAATAAGCAATCTGAAAGAAATGATGAGTACAAAGGCTGATTTGAATGGCCGTGACTTGTCAAAGTTTCAGATCGTGAGACCTGGCACTTTCGTTTTTAATCATCGCACTTCCCGCAATGGTAGTAAATTCAGTATAACTTATAATTATGATTCCACCCCCCATATTTTTACGGAGGATTATGTTGTATTCCGAATCAAGGAAGATAGCGAAGATATTCTTCTGAAAGAGTGGCTATACATGTACTTCTGTAGAGCAGAGTTTGACCGATTTGTTATCACTAACTCATGGGGAAGTTCAACTGAATTCTATAATTGGCAAGACCTCTGCGATCTCGACATCACATTACCCACCATCGAACAACAACAGAAATACGTTGATGTTTATCTGGCACTCCAAAACAATCTTGCAGCCTATCAAAGCAAAGTGGAAGAGCTGAAATTTGTTTGCGATAGCTACATGGATCAGTTGAAAAAGACGTGTGGAAAATATAAAGTTGGAGATTATGTTGAATTGTGTGACGAAAGGAACTCTGATAATAATTACACTTTGAACGACCTTCGTGGTATATCCATTCAGAAAAAGTTTATTGATACAAAAGCAGATATGCAAGGAGTTTCTTTGTCTCCATATATAATTGTCAAGCCTGATTATTTTGCTTTTGTACCTGTTACCTCACGAAATGGAGAAAAGATTACTCTTGCCATAAACGATACTGATGATACATACATTGTTTCATCAGCATATACAGTTTTCCGTGTGAAAGATAAACAGAAGCTTCTTCCTGATTATCTGTTTATGTTCTTCGACCGTCCTGAGTTTGACCGCTATTCTCGCTTCAACTCATGGGGCAGTGCAAGAGAAGTCTTTACGATGGACGATATGAATGATGTTAGGATTCCAATCCCAGACATTTCTGTTCAAAAAGAGATTGTCAACATACACAAGTGCTATATCGAACGTCAGCGCATTGCCGCCAAGCTGAAAGAGCAGTTGAACAATCTCTGTCCGATACTTATCAAAGGATCTTTAGAAACAAGTAACTAAAACAAAAGCAGTATGGCGAAACCTAAATATATAGCAATGGATGGTCACTTCGTGGAGAGTGACTACGAGAATGCCCTCATCAGCTTCCTCGAAGCGGAAGGATGGCAGTACATCTTTGGCGAGAGCATTGCAAGGCCTAATCGCAAGGAGGTGCTGTATATGGATGACCTGCTCCATTACTTGGAGGGAAAGTATCCGGCATTAGAGGATGATGACATCCGCAAAATAGCCGACAATATCCGATTGGTGGGTGCTGACACGGATTTCGCCACACTGCATAAAGTGTATAAATGGATGGTGGACGGTATGCAGTTCACCGCAAAGGACGGCACACCTTATACCATTGAGCCTATTGACTTCGAGAACGTAGAAAACAACACGTTCCGAGTCGTCAACCAGTTCACGGTAGATTACATCAACAACGGAGAGACAAAGAACCGTCGTCCTGACGTGCTGCTCTATGTGAACGGTATTCCTGTTTGCGTGATAGAGCTAAAGAATCCTGCTGACGAAAAAGCAACCATAGAAAAAGCATGGGAACAAATCAATATTCGTTATTGGAGGGACATTCCGCACCTCCTTCACTATTGTCCATTGGCTTGTATCAGCGATGGTGTAAAGACACGCTTAGGCACTGTGCGTACACCATACGAGCACTTCTATGCTTGGCGTCGCATAGAGGATAGCGATGAGATTTCTACCATGCCTTATGACGAACTGTCAACGATGGTAAAGGGTGTGTATCGTCCATCAAGATTCCTTGAACTATTCCGAGATTATATACTTTTCCAAGATGAACAATATGATAGAGATGAAAAGGAAATTGTTTGTCGTTATCCACAATTCTTTGCCACTCGTCTGTTGAGGGAAAGTGTTATCCAATCAGTCAAGGCAAAGAACGGTAAAGGTGGCACCTATTTTGGTGCTACAGGATGCGGTAAGACTTATACCATGGCTTTTTTGGCTCGCCAACTATCCATGAGATGTTTGGATGTTATTGGTTCGCCTACCATCTTGATGATTGTAGATAGAGATGACCTACAGAAGCAGGGGGCTAAGCTTTTTACTAAAAGTGAGGAATATCTGGGGCTTGGTGTGGTGGAAACAGTTTCTACTAGGAAAAAGCTGCGTGAAGAACTTGGGGCTCGCGATAGTGGTGGTTTCTTCATCTGCACAATCCAGAAGTTCTGCGACAGAAAGAACGATCCAATTGGACTCATCAATGAACGCTCCAACATTATCTGTTTCAGCGATGAGGCACATAGAACACAGATAGAAGGTTCGCGACGAATCAAATTCAGCGAAGACGCTGATGAGAATATGAAGGCAATGATTTCAAAACCATATGCCAAAGTGCTTCGCGAAGCCCTACCAAATGCCACATTTGTTGGTTTTACAGGAACACCTATCGAAGAAACTTATCAAACGTTTGGTCGAGAGATAGACCGCTATACCATGGATCAGGCTGTGGCTGACGAGATAACTGTGCCAATTAAGTATCACCCTAGAATAGCCAAGGTTCTGCTTAATCAGGAAAAAGCAAAGGAGATTGAGGCTTACTATGCAAAATGCGCAGAAGAAGGCTCTACTAAGGAAGATATAGCCAAGAGCAAGAAGGCTATGAGTTCGCTTGAAGAAATTTTAGGGAATAAAGACCGTCTCGATAAACTTGCAGTTGATATACATGACCACTATGTTTCAGCAATAGCTACAGATCCCGATAGAATTCAGAAGGCCATGATTGTGTGCTCTAAGAGAGAGATCGCCTATGATTTGTTGATGAAATTTAAGGAGCACTACCCAGAGTGGTTCGTTGAAAGTAAAACCGTTGAAGGTGCCGAAGTACCCCAAAAAGAACTTGATAAGATGGAGAAGGTGCCCATGATTGCCTTTGTAGCTAGTGTGGCAAGCAACGATAAGAAAGAAATGTACGAATATCTTGGAGGTGTGAAGAATGATGCTCGTACAGATAAGTTTGATGCTGCCTTTAAGCAGGAATTCTCTAATTTCCGTATAGCCATCGTGGTGGATATGTGGATAACGGGTTTTGATGTGGATTGCCTAACTTATATGTATAATGACAAGCCGTTGCAAAAACACTCGTTGATACAAACTATCAGTCGTGCAAATCGCAAATATCCAGGCAAAGATTATGGTTTGATTGTTGATTATATTGGTATTCGTGACCAAATGCTGGAAGCCAGAAAGATGTATGGTGGTGATAGTTCTGTGGCTCCAACAGAAGACGACATTGCACAAGCTACACTTCTATTCCTTGAACAATTGGAGATACTAAAAGCTCTTTTCAAGGGATATGATCTCACCCCATTCCTTGATGTGAAAACAGATGCGGGGGAACGTTATATCTTGCTTGCAAAAGCTGCTGAGTATGTATTCTCGTCTGTAGAGAAGTTCAAGTTGACTAGTAAGGATGGGAAAAAGGTGAAACCTGTAACGTTTAAGACTTACTTCCTTCAGACTGTGAAGAGAATGAGAAAGGCATACGATTTATGCCAACCTTCAGGCGAACTAGATGATGATGTCTCCGCATTGGCTCAATGCTTTATGGCCATAGCTGGAATGGTGTATAAAATGAATGGAACAGACGCTCCTGATACAGAAACCATGAATAGAAAAGTGGCTAAGATGGTAGAAGAGGCATTAAAGTATAATAATGTGGAAAGTATCCTCGATGAGGGCGAGGAGATGGATATCTTTGGCCCAGAGTTCGTAGAGAGACTTTCAGAAATTAAGATGCCAGCTTCAAAACTGGAAACTCTTATTCAGCTACTTCGAAAGCAGATAACCGAATATGGAAAGATAAATCAGGTGGCTTCAAAAAAATTCCAGGAAATGCTCGAAGAAACCATTAAACTGTATCATGATCGCCGTAAGTTCCTCTCAGAAGAAGAGGCAGGAGAAACTCAGGAAGAAACTGCGGAGAGCATCATCAAGACGGCTACAGAACAGGCTCTAAGAATCCTCCAAAGCATGAAAGAAGATCGTGAAAGTTTCCGAAAATTGGGCCTGAGTTTCGAGGAAAAGGCTTTCTATGATATTCTTATACATCTGAGAGATAAGAATAACTTCGTATATGGCGAAGATAAGGAGGTGGATGGCTTAGTAATCAATGAGAAATGTAAGAGCTTGGCACGTAAGATTCGTGATATTATTAATGCAAAATCTTCTTTCTCTGATTGGCTAAATAATCAGCGTGTACGCGATCAATTGAAACTTGATATCAAAATCTGTCTAGTTAAAAACGGCTATCCACCAGTCTATGCTCCAGAAGTGTTTAGAGAGGTGATGGATCAGGTGGAGAACTTCAAGGAGAACTATGTTGCCACACCGCTTAAGCTAGCTAATGTGGAGGATGACAGAGAGGTGCGCAACCTCATCTTTAATCGTCTTCAAATGGATGCTGAAATCAGTGATGCTGATCTTCAACGTGAAGTTATCGAACTATATGGAGAAAGATATCCTGATATGTCACTGAATGATTGGAGACACATCATTGAAGTATATACGCCAATGGTGAGAGAAACGGCTCAAACCAAGGCAAAGGAAATTTCGATGCAGTCTGAACAACTAGGTATGGCAGCAGAACCAGAAATAAGTGATCAATAATATTGAAGATTATGAAATATGCTACTAAACTAAATGAATACTTCAGTGGAGACAAGACTTTGTTCTTGATTCCATTGTACCAGCGTAATTATGCATGGCAGCGTAAGCATTGTGAGCGGCTCTTTTCTGATTTGGAAAAGATTCACAAGAACAATATCTACAGCCATTTCTTTGGTAGTATCGTTACAGTCAAGGCATCCGATCATGAAGATGACCTGTTGATAATCGATGGTCAACAACGTATCACAACAATTTCCTTGTTAATTCTTGCTGCCATCAGATGCGTAAAGGATGGAACAATGATGTGTGATATGGGCGAAGAGTATATTACTGACCAGAAGAACAAATACCTGATAGCCAAATATCGGAAGTGTGACCGCAAGATTAAGCTACGTCCTATCGATAATGACATCAAAGCCTATGATGCACTATTTTCCGATGATGTCTCAGAGACTGGTATGTATGCTGAATCGGGTGTGACAGAGAACTTCCAGTTGTTCTGTACTTTGATAAAAACATCGTCTATGACTTTCGAAGAACTAATAGAAGCTATCGAACGTCTGACTGTTATAGACATTCGTCTAGACGGGAATGATAATCCTCAGCTAATTTTCGAGAGTCTGAATTCATGTGGTAAGGATCTTGAAGAGGCAGACAAGGTGAGAAATTACCTGTTGATGTCGTTGACTCCAGAAGAGCAGGAAGACTACTACAGAAAGTATTGGAGTAGGATAGAAGCGAATACTGATCACGATCCAACGATGTTTATTCGTGACTATCTGACCGTGAAAAATAAAACCATTAGTAGTATTGCAGAACTCTATTTCGACTTCAAGCGTTATGATGAGGAGAGCAATATACCAAGAGAAGACCTCTTGAATGACATGTTGAAATACTCTGTATTCTATCGGCATGCATCTAAAGGTGAAGGCTATTCTGAACAGACAAACAGAAAGTTCAAACAATTGAGTTACATTGGCTCTATGGTTTGTATGCCATTCTACATGGCTTTCCTTGACTATGCGCAGGAGAAAGAATTGCAAGAAGATACCATCTACAAAGTCCTGGACATCATTGAGAATTATTGGGCACGGCGTATTATATGCGGTTATCCTGCCAACGTGATGGCTAAATCTTTTGCCTTACTGCATAGTGATATACTTCGTGTTATAAGACAGCACGAAAGAAGAGATGTAATACTTACTGCCAGCTATGATGAGTTGCTTAAGTATATTCTGTTGCGCAAGCAAGGTACTGCAAAGTTCCCATCAGATACAGAGTTGAAAGACAGTTTCCCAAAGAGGCAGATATACCGTATTCCGTTGGATTATCGTTGTTTTCTGTTTGAAAGAATGGAGAACTTGGATAACAAGGAGACCAACGATACCATTGTTAAGAAGATAAAGGACGGAACGTATTCTTTCGAACACATTATGCCTCAGAGCCTAAATACCATCTGGAAAGAGGAATTAGGGAATGAGTATGAGCGGATACATGAGGAGTATCTTCATACATTCGCCAACTTAACGTTGACAGGATATAATTCAAACTATGGCAACCATTCTTTCCAAGAAAAGAAGAATGGATATATCGACAGGAAAGGTAATAGGATATATGGTTTCAAGGATTCCACATTCAAATTGAGCAACTATTTGAAGACCATTGAGCAGTGGACAGAAGAGGAGATTATGAATCGCGGTAATCTGCTGATGACCAATTTCCTGTACCTATGGCCAATGATTGCTACGTCATATGTTCCACTTGAAAAAGAGTCAGACGTGATTTCCTTTGATGATGATGACATCGAGGTTACGAACCGTCATATCCAAGCCTACATATACAAAGGCGAGAAGCATGTAGTTGACTCTTGGAAAGAAATGTTGGTTGAAGTATGTAAACTGGTATATGCTGAAAAACCGTCCGCTGTAGCATATCTATGTGCCAAGGACAGTTGGTTCCATAACTATGACTTTAAAAAGCACTCGAAGATTGCTGAGAATTGTTATGTATGGTCATCTGCCAGTGCTAAATCAATCTGTTATGTCTTGGGGTTGCTGTTTGCTGAAACAGGAATACCCAAGTCGCAGTTAGAATTTGACCTTGTTCCACTGAAAGACAATACTGTAGATGAAGAAGAGCTACAGGATGGAATGATTGAATTTGATAGTAATGAATGATATAATTTGTATAATATGTTTGACCCAAAATCATTTCTCAATGCTATAGGATCGGCAGGAGATAACAATTATTATTCCATTGACGATTTAGATCCAATCGTTTGTGGTAGGAGCGGAATCTATTTGGAGCCAATTGCTCCTGATTTTATATCTAATGAGATTATACTCAAAACTGTGCCGACACTCTTTAGCACTTCTGCAAATATTAAAAAATTCCTACCTACTTTGGATTTTAGTACAACAGAAAGTATTGAGAAATTTTCCAAAATTACAATGCTTAGAACAACTGCTGGACTTCAATTTACTTATGGCATATACACGAAAGGTATACTTGTAGGTATGATTTTTGTCAATACACCTGCATTCAACAAGTCGTCTATGGGGCTTAACGAATGGACTCTTGATTTCTTTGTCTTCGGTCCGTTCGAAGGACAAGGTTTTATGCGAACTGCATTTCCTAGAATGATGATGTTCTTACAAAAAAACATAGGAATAGAAACTTTTTATCTTTTAGTAGATGAAGACAACGAGCGCTGTATCAATTTCATCTTGCAATACCCGATTGACGAAGTGGATAACAGCGGGTTCAAGAACTTAGATAACCAATCAGAACCACCTCTTGTATTTGAGTGTCAACTTTCAACTATACGTTTTCAATAATCTTTGTGTTTGTTCCAAATTAATATACGATTCAAAAATGGCAACATGGACCAAAATAAATCGACCAATTGAGGATGGAAGCATTGTTTCGATGCAAGCTCCATTGATTGTTTCTGCAAGTAGAAGTACCGATATTCCGGCATTCTATGCAGATTGGTTCTTCCATCGTTTGGAG
>Ga0256405_10007946_pt1 | contig 15541 bp, 13 predicted proteins | sample RumenRJG_02DNA_FD_189096 | JGI IMG/M metagenome (GOLD analysis project Ga0256405, IMG submission 189096) | Bovine rumen microbial communities from Lethbridge, Alberta, Canada - RJG_02 | ecosystem: Host-associated > Mammals > Digestive system > Stomach > Rumen | place: Canada: Alberta... | reverse complement strand
TGTACTAATATTCACATTGAGGATTTCTCTTGTTAGTTGTTATTTGTTTATTAAATTATACAAGAAAATCCTCTTTTACTTTGTTATCTTATTTAAGCATTCCCACAGAAATAATTATTGAACCATAATTTTATGAAAAAATTAGCCATTATTACGGCAACTAGAGCAGAATACGGATTATTGGCGCCACTTATAAAAGAACTTCGCAAAAATGAAAGTGATGAGTTACGAATTGAACTTGTAGTTACAGGTACTCATTTATCTTACGATTTTGGAAATACGGTTGAATCTATTGATGACAGAGTAGACAAAAAAATTTTAATACCTGTTAAATCTTCAAATGCTATAGATATTGCCAACAATCAGGCAATAACCTTGATTAAGTTTACAGAGCTTTTTGTTTCTGAAAAATATAATGGAGTGGTTCTGTTGGGGGATAGATATGAGATGTTATCGGTTGCTATAGCAGCAGGTAACACCATGACTCCCATCTTTCATCTTTTTGGAGGAGATACCACAGAAGGTGCCATAGATGAGTGGATCAGACATTCTATTACCAAAATAAGTTATGTTCATTTTGTCTCTAATGCTGATAGTTATAAGAGAGTTATTCAGTTAGGAGAAAATCCTAAGAGAGTTTTTAATTACGGCTCTACCTGCCTTGATAACATTTTAACTGTTGCCGATATGACAAAGGCAGAAGCATTGACAAGTATAGGCTTAGATAAATCATCAGCGTATGTTATTTGTACATTTCATCCTGTTACATTAGAACTTGAGAATTTAGAGTTTCAGATTCATGAACTGCTGAAGGCTATACAGTTTTTTCCTAGGCTAGAATTCATTATGACCAAGGCCAATGCCGATGAAGGCGGTTCAAGAATCAATGCTATTTTGGATGATAATGAAAAAATAATGGAGAATTTACATGTTTATGCCTCTTTAGGTACAAGACGATACCTTTCTTTGATGAAGCATTGCGAGTTGGTATTAGGAAACTCTTCAAGTGGCATAATGGAAGCACCATATATGCATATACCAACGGTAAATATTGGAGACAGACAAAAAGGAAGGGTACAGTCTAGCAGTGTGATTAATTGTGGCTACAGTTGTGATTCTATCGTTGCTGCCATAAAAAAGGTCTTAACTAAAGAACATAAGGAATTATGTAGGAATAATAACTGTAGCGTCTACGGTGATGGTAAAGCAGCAAAGAAAATTTCGGATAAAATTATTGAAATTCTTAATACAGGTGATATTCATATCATAAAAAAATTCTACGACCTTAGCTGATTTATAACCAATTTTTTTCTCATCACAATAGATATTCTCTAAAATCATAGTTATAAGTAGCAAAACAGGGTGTTGGTGTAATTTTTAGGTGTTACTTTATGCATATTCTGGTGATTGGACTCGGGTCTATGGGAAAAAGGCGTATGCGCATTATAAAGGAATTATATCCAGAATTCCAAATAGCGGGTGTAGACAATAGAGATGATAGAAGAAAAGAAGTTGAAAAGTCATTTAATATCATGACATATAAAAGTCTTGCTGATATTTCAGAGAAGATAGACTGTGCTTTTATATGTTCATCTCCGCTTTCTCATTCAGAGCTTATTACTGAATGTTTAAATCGAAACTATCATGTATTCACTGAATTAAACCTGGTAAGTGATGCATATGAACAGAATATGGAGTTAGCAGAGCAAAAAAAATGTATACTTTTTTTATCATCTACGTTTTTATACAGAGAAGAGATTCGTTATATTCGTTCAAAAATTATAAAAAATAAACGCTGGAACTATATTTATCATGTTGGACAGTACCTACCTTCTTGGCATCCTTGGGAGAAAATAAATGATTTTTTTATTGGGAATAAAAGAACTAATGGATGTCGTGAAATACTTGCAATTGAACTGCCATGGCTTATTAGTACCTTTGGCAGTATAAAAAATTTAAGGGTATTATCTGACAAGATGACATCCTTGGGGATTGATTTTGATGATAATTATCTTATTGAAGTGCAGCATAAAAACGGTAATAGAGGATTACTGATGGTGGATGTGGTGACTCCAGTGGCAGTCAGAAAATTTGAGGCTTATGCTGAAAATGCCTATATATCATGGAATGGTACTCCTAACAGTATAAAAGAATTTGATCAAGAAAAGCAGAAATTAGAAGATGTGACCTTAACAGAATATGCTGAACATATTCCTGGGTACAGTGCTTTTATTGTAGAAAATGCCTATAAAAATGAAATAAGAGCGTTTTTTGAAGTTATTGCGGAGCATAAAGAGCCGATTTATGGATTTAAGGAAGACCTAGATACTTTAAATCTGATTGACTCTATTGGAGCATAGGTTTTATGGTTCATTTTAAAATATGTTTTATAGGTATTGGCTCAATTGCAAGGAGACATATAAGAAATATCTATAAGATATGCAAGGATCAGAATATAAAAGTACATATAGATGCCTTAAGAAGATACAATACATTTTCAGATGGTATTCAGAATGTTTATACGGATGTAGATGATGTCCCTTCAGATTACGATGCTGTGTTTATCACCAACCCTACCGGTCTGCATCTTGAATCACTAACCAACTTATATAAAAAAACAAAATTTTTTTTTATTGAAAAGCCGTTAGTCTCTCTGCAGCAGATTGCAAGAGCATATGAATATACAGATAAATTTAACAGTATTTCCTACATTGCCTGCCCTTTAAGATACCATCCAGTTATACAGTTTATAAAGAAAAATATTGAAGTAAATGAGGTGATTTCAGTAAGAGCAATATCTTCTAGTTACCTTCCAGAATGGCGTCCTGATCAAGATTATCGTATGTCATACAGTGCTAATAAAGAAATGGGAGGGGGAGTGGGTATTGACCTTATACATGAATGGGATTATCTTACTTTTTTGTTTGGATTTCCTCGCAAAATAAATTATATGCATGGGAAAAAATCAGTACTTGAAATAAACAGTGATGATTATGCAGTTTATCTGGCAGAATTTGAAGATAAAATTGCAGAGGTTCATCTTGATTATTTTGGCAGAAAAACTATAAGAAAGTTGGAACTGATTACAAAAGAGGATACGATAATAGGGGACATTGTAGAGAATAAAATTGATTTTCTAAAACAGAACAAAACATTGTGTTTTGACGAAACTAGAGATGACTGGCATATAAAAGAGATAATGCATTTTTTAGATATTTTTTTTAAAAAGACCGCAAATGATTCCTCATTTACGCACGCACTTAATGTTTTGAATCTTTCTCAGGGAATTATAAATAATTATTAGTAGGCTTATACCAATGAATATTCTTTTTACTATATGTGGACGTGCTGGATCAAAAGGTTTTAAAAACAAGAATCTTAAAATGATGAGGGATATCCCTCTTGTGTACTATACATTGGCTGTGATTAGAGAGTATAAAGAACATCATGAGGAAGATACAATTACTATTGCGTTAAACACAGATAGTGATGATCTTGTTAAACAGGTAAAAAATCAGAATTTACTACATGTGGATATTATAAAAAGAAAAAACGAATTAGCAGGAGATACAGTCCCTAAAGGAGAAGTAGTTAGAGATACTTTTTTATCTTATAAAGAGGAAAATTTTGATGTTGTTGTAGATTTAGATATTACTTCACCGATACGAACTTTGGAAGATTTGGAAAATATCCTAACTGTTTATAATACAGGTAATTATGATGTGGTATTTAGCGTTGTTGACTCAAGAAGAAGCCCTTATTTTAATATGGTTGAAAATAAAGACGACGGTTTTTATAAGAAAGTATGCAGTTCCAACTATTCTGCAAGACAACAAGTTCCCAAAACATACGAGTTAAATGCAAGTCTTTATGCTTATAGACCAAAGTTTCTAGTAAAAAAATTAGATAAAAACCTGCTAGATAATAATTGTGGAATCTCTTTAATGAAGGATTATTTGGTACTAGACATTGATTCTGAGAGAGACTTCATCCTAATGCAGCATTTACATGATTTCTTTTGCAAAGAAGAAGGTGGCCTTAACAAAATTTATAATGTTGCTAAGGCTTTTGCCTTGTCATAAACAATTTGTATTTCATTTCCGCTATTTCCCAATCTTCATCAGTATCTATATCCTGGCAATATTTGGAATTTATTATAAAAGGGTAAGTTTTATTCGGCATCAGTGTTTTTTGTTCGAGCATCTTTGATATTTTACAAAAGTAAAACATCCCGACATCAAAATATTTTGGTGTAATGTCCTGTGATCTTAAATTTAATTTGTTCCTGTCCAATGGAGATAATGTGTTATTTTTATCAATTGTTAAAGCCCAATCTATGGGAGGACTATATTTACATACTGGCATTACTGCATCATTATTTTCTAGGTTTTTATAAGCTTGTATCAACATTTTAGAAGTTAAAAAAGGTGAACAAGGATATATGCAACAAACATAGTCAAAAATCTTTCCTCTTTCTTTATAGCAGGTTATGACTTCTTCTATTGCATCAAAAGTGGATGCAGTATCATTTGAATTCTTTTCACTTCTTAAAAAGGGAACCTGCGCACCAAAATTTTTTGCAATCGATGCGAATTCTTCGCTATCTGTTGAAACCATTACTTCATCAAAAATTTTTGTATTTAATGCTGCAGAAATGGGGTAAGAAATTATAGGCTGTCCCATGAATAATTTGATATTTTTTTTGGGAACTCTTTTACTGCCTGATCTGGCTGTGATAATTGCAATAATGCTCATTAGTTTATCCTTGCAAAGCCTGGTGAAATAGGTTCACACTCTAACTTATTTTGTAGCTCGTCATTATCAATAACTGTTTTGAGTTTACAGAAGACTTTGTCAAAAGCCACTTCATATTTGATTACATCGGACTTTGTATGCGCAAACATTGCGTAGAATCCGCTGCCTGCTAAAAAACCAAGTTTAAGCATTTCTTGCGTGAAATAGGCAATACGTTCAGCGTGATTTTTTTCAAAAGTAAAATGAATTAAGGGTATAAATCCACCAATAGTTATTTTTAAACCATATTTATCCGATGTCTTACTCCAGATATTCGAAACTTCTGTGGCAATTTCAATCAGGTGTGATGAAACATCATATTTTATGAATTTATTGATCATGGCTAAGGCTGCAACCGCACCAATTCTCTCAGTCCAGTTGGTCGAAGTTATGAAAGCATCCTGCGCAAAAGACATGACCCATTTTTTTCCAATTACGGCTGAGGAACAAAAGCCATTGCCTAAGGCTTTTGAAAATACTGCGATATCAGGATGAATACCTAATTTTAGATGTGCACCACCGTTGCAAATTCTAAAACCTGCAGTAATTTCATCAATAATGAGGGGAACTTTTAGTTTTTTAGCGGTATCTTCAATCGTTTTAATAAAATCTTCATTTGGAAGATAGTTTCTAATTGGTTCCATGACAATAGCGGCCAAAGAATCACCAGCCTTGTTTATGGCAGACAAAAAATCACTTAGATCATTGTATTTAAAAGGAATGGCTGTATTTTTTAAGCCGTTTGGTACACCATTTGGATTGAGTCCTGCTATCCAATGATCATCTAACGCATTTTTTTTACCTAAATTTGCTGCAAGGTACCAGTCACACCATCCATGATAGCCACAAAAGACAATTATATCTTTTCCTGTGGCGACTCTTGCGATTCTAACTGCAATTGACATAGCCTCACCGCCACTTCTGGCAAAACGCACCATGTCAGCCCAAGGATGAAGGTCTATTAGTTTTTCTGCTAAGGAAACTTCTTCTGCCCCATTAAGTGTAGATGCATTTCCTTTTTTTATAACATCAATAACGGCATTGTTTACATCTTCATCAGCATATCCCAAGACCGTTGCCCCAATTCCCCCCAAACTAAAATCAAGATACTCATTTCCATCAAGATCTGTGATTTTTATACCATGGGCTTCTCGAAAATATGTAGGCCATACTCCTTTTGCGAATTTATCAGGTCTTTTAGACAGTAATTGAGTCATTCCAGGAATTAGTTTTAATGCTTTTTTTTGCATTTCCTGACATTCTTTATTATTCATTTTATTTTTTTACCCATAAACTTGGCATATAAATATTAGCATCCAAATTATTAAATTCGTCTTTGATTTCAAAAAAAAGAGAATCGTTAAGGTCGTTATTGTTGAAATAAAGCAGGTCTTCTTTTAGCTCCTGCAAACTATCCACACCAAAAACCAAGTGGGAAATCTGTTTAAATTTTTTTACATATAAAAGTGCGAGTTCAATTTTTTTTAAATGGTACTTTTGGCATACTGTATTAAACTTTTTTATAACAGGAATGGATATTTGATGGTTTTCAGGTATGTTTTGTTCGTCCATGGTTATCAGTCCCTGCACAAATGCGCTCCGAGAATGAACAATTTTTGGGAGCGAATCTAATTGTGAAAAAACACCTTCTCTATCCATTCTCTGATCTAGAATACTAGAAGGCAATTGAATAAAATCAACATATTTACTGGCTATGCATGCTTTTGCTTCGTCCGGAAAGTAAACTGATACACCAATGTGATTTACAAGACCTTTTTTTTTGATGTTGTATAATGCTTCAAGGTAGTTACATTTGAATGCATATGCTGAAGTATGAAACATGTATGTATCTAAATAATCAGTTTTAAGTATTTTTAGCTGTTCTGTCAGATTGTGAAAAATGACTGATTCAATTTTATTTTCAGGGACATTATCCAGTGTGTTTGGCAACATTTTTGAGGACAGAAAAAGTTTCTCTCTTGCGATTGTTCTTTTTTCTAAAAAAATACCCACTAGCTTTTCTGCGTCACCGTACGCCCTTGCTGTATCAATAGCATATATACCATTTTGGGTTGCATAGTCAAGCATTGACATTACGTCGTGATATGATGGCTTTGGGTGTTTTTTTATCCCGTAATTCATGCCAAATTGCACTGTTCCTAAACATAGTTTCACATTTAAATCTCCTGTTTATATTTCTATAACGTCAATAATTAACCTATTATTTATATAATTTTTTAAAAATTCTAATTGGATCATCATAATTATTTCTGATTATATTATTTTTTTTAGGAAACACTGGAGCTCTGCAATGAGACGTATCTTTTCCAACTTTGCCATTTTTATAGTATTTACGGTGTTCCTCTAAAATATAATCAGGTAACAATCCGTATAAGTCCATTGCTTCTTCCAAAAATTCTTTTGCAATTTCAAGAAGTTCCTTTGCTGTATTTAGCACCATGTTTTCGTTTGGATGAGAGTAAAGAGTTTTGATGATGATAGCTATAATTGATTTTATGCTACCCGAGATAAGTGCTTTGTGAAACTCATCAACATATTGGTTTTGCATATTTATATATTCTGCAATTTTACTAATATTTTTTACACATTCAATTCTTGATGAGAAGGGCGTTTGTATCAGTTTAATTATATTCATACAAACTTTGTCAAAATCGTCTTTTAAAAATAGCGTAGTTAGCAGATTTGGCGAAATGTCTATGGTTGCTGTTTTTTCCAACGTCACGTATTTAAAGAATTTATTTTTATCAATAATAGGAAACTTTGCAAAGTCTTCGTTCAATTCTTCAGAATGTTTTGGAATTGTATATTCTATTCTTATGCCATCAGAACAGTTGGTGCAGTTTATGTGTCTACCATTTTGTTCTTCAAGCGCAATTATGGTGCCCATGTTTAATGCAGATTTTCTAAAGTATTTGCCTGTTTTGCACAGGCCGCCAAAATTACCTTCTGTTATTTCATTTGTTTGGTATATTCCGTTTGTATCATTTGCTCCTCTTTCATTATAAAGAGTAGAATACTTAGAGTGAATCTTATCATAGTCAACTTTTTTTCCGTTATCTAATCCAAAAAGATATAGATTTTTAAATCCAAAATAAATAGCTCCTGTGACCCCCATGTTACCTACCAAAGGAGTCATAAGCTGTATATACATTATTTTTTTAAACTGCGATAGACATTTGCTCAAATAAGTGTATAAAGGTTCATCTGCTTTGCCAAACAAAGCGGTATGCTTAAAATAAGCGGTAGTTTTAGGATGAGCAACATCTCCACTTAAAAGTATAATGTCGTCAAAAAAACTTTTATCAGATATAGTACTTAATTCTTGAGATACTTCAGGAATGCGTTCTGTACATGCATAAAAATCAGGTTTGATTCCAGAGTGGTACAGTACATCCAAGGCAGTACCACAGGCAATGATTATGGCTTTATCTTGATTTTTTCTTATAAATGGTAAGTCATTATCTAGCGAAGGACCAGAACCTATGACAAATACAGGAAGATTTTGATACTCTGAGCATAGTTTTGTTTTTAAAACAAAATGTTTTTTGTGGGTAATTGAATAGCAAGCGTGACTCATGCCAAACAAATAATCGTCAAAAAAACCGTTCTCAGTAGCTAAAATGTCAAATTTTCCATTTATTAAGTCAATGATTGCGTCAATTTTCTTATTATTGTAGTGTACATATGGAAAATAATCAGTTGCAAAAGAGAATACATATTTTCGCTTATATTCATCTAGTTTAACCAAAATTGTATTTTTATCATCAAACAGTATATCTAATGACACATTTTCAGATGAAAAATAATCTAAAATGTCACTCCACTCGAATGTAAACAGCGAAGCAAAGAACATATCTGAATCTGGTTCAATTAAGAGAAAATTCGCAATCTCGATTCTCTTGAATACTTCTGCTATTTGGTAGCCTAGACCCACACCTAACATTATGCAACATGGAATGGAGGCAAAATCTTCTAAATTTAAATTGTTTGCTTCTATACACTGTTTTTTAGCATAGTTAATGGCAGCATTATAATATTTGAAGGTTATCTGACCATACGGGTCATTTTGATTCTCAAAATCTGCTTTATAAAAATCAAAATTTCTAATGATGCCAATAGCCTGTTCTTCGCAAAACTTTCTTGGAGCTTCAGTTTTGTATAAAAATTCGTTATTGTCTAGATAAATAAGATTCGGTGTGCCGTTTTCAGTACAGAAAAAATCGAAAGCTCTTACAGGTTGGTAATTTTTGAACTTACAGGCAATTTCTGGCTTGTATTTTTCGAATGCTACAATATTTTTTTTGAAATTTTCATTAAGAACAGATTTCATTTGGTGCTGAATTGCAATCAAATCCTTGGCTCTTTTTCTTTCGAGGCTGTCTGTTTGCATTATTTTATAATTGTATTCCTACCTATTTGTTTCAAGTCTTTAAGTATTCTATTGATAAAGCATAAATATGCAATGGTTCAAATTATTATGTCAAAATTAAACATGTTAAATAAAACATAATGTTGTTGTGAACTTAGCAAGTATAGATTTTATGCCATATTATTGCTTTATTCGATAAACCATGTTGCTGATATATTATTCTGATTATTACCATTTGGCTCGAATATAATGTTAACTATATGAATTCTGTCAAAAATATTCTCTTCTTTAGAAATCTTGTAATATACTTCAGCACAGATTAAATCTTCTATGTCTATCATATCTTCAGTCATGTCATCGTCATCGATTATATTCCTAAAGGAGATTTCTATAGTAAAATCATCTTGTTTACTGATACTAAGTAGTTTTTCATAGGCTTTTTCTGATGAAAATGGTAATGCTTCAGATACAAGGAATGTATAAATATCTAAAGCTTTATTGGTAAGGGAGTCAAATTCTTCTTCTGACAATTCATCGATATCAAACATTTTTTTTTCACATTACATAAGTTTTTAGTTAATATGTTGAACTACAAAGAATGAGATTATATCTAAATTGTAATTGTTTTACATTATGAGACAATTACAGTAAGACTATTTTTTATTTCCAATAATGTACAGCATTTCAGTGGCTATTGTTGCTGCTGCAAGCGCAGTAATTTCCGCATGGTCATAGGCAGGGGATACTTCAACAAGATCCATTCCGACAATATCAAGATCTTTTAGGGATCTTAATATTTTTAAAGCCTTATCTGTAGATAAGCCACCTACAACAGGAGTGCCGGTGCCAGGAGCGTAGGCTGGATCAAGACAGTCGATATCAAAGGAGAGATATACTTTTGAGTCCTGTAATTTTTCATTAACTACGGTGGATATCTCATCTATCGTCATATCATTGACTTTAGAACCATCTAATACCAGAAAACCATCATCCTCTTTGTATTCTGTTCTTATTCCTATCTGTACTGATTTTGAGACGTCTATAAGGCATTCCTTGGGTGCATGATAAAACATGGTACCATGATCATAGTCTGAGCCATTAGCATAAGTATCAGCATGTGCGTCAAAGTGAAGCAGAGAAAGTTTTCCGTAATTTTGGGCATGGGCTCTTAACAGAGGCAGGGTAATAAAGTGATCGCCTCCCAAGGTCAGCATTTTTTTCCCGCTTCTAATAAGCAGATCTGCGTGGGTAAATAGTTTTTCGCACATATTTTGGTTATCACCAAAGGCATAGACTAAATCTCCGCAATCGATAACCTTAAGTCTGTCAAAAACATTAAAATTCCAGGGATAGCGTTTTTGCTCCCAGGCTAACTGTGGAGATACCTGCCTTATGGCCTGAGGACCAAAACGGGTACCGGAGCGACCAGAGGTTGCCATATCAAAAGGCACTCCGGTGATGACAATATCGGCTTTATATTCATAAGGATCGAATATAAGCGGAGTTCTTAAAAAACCAAAAGCATTTCCTACAAGAGAGTTGTCATACTCACGATTTAAGGTTTCCATTTACACCTCCTCAAGATACGTATAGCCGTAGAGTCCGGATTTAAATTCTTCAATAAAGGCTCGTTGCGTTTTTTCATCAAGATGATTCTGATTATGTAGCACCTGACTTGAGAATTCATTTAACAGTTTTGAAGGATCGAGCAGCACATAGCGCAACATATCGGCAACCGTACTGCCTTCATCCGATAAGAAGACATTGACTTTGCCGTTATCATAGGCATAGACATCATAGACTTCAGTATTGCCAAAAAGATTATGCATGTTGCCTAAAATCTCCTGATAGGCTCCCACCATAAAAAAGCCTATCATTGGCGGATTGTCGATGTCATAGTCAGGGAATGGCATGGTTTTGGAGATATCATCACCCTCCACATACTGAGATATGGCTCCGTCCGAGTCACAGGTGATATCCAAAAGTACCGCTCTTCTGTTTAATGGTTTATCAAGATTTTCAAGCGGCAGTACCGGAAAGATCTGATCAATGCCCCAGGCATCAGGCAGGGACTGAAACAAAGAGAAATTAAGATAGATTTTGTCAGCCATGCGCTCGTCTAATTCATCAATAAGCACACGGTGAGATTTATTGGTAGGATCGAGGGACTGCTGAATTTTCTTGCAGATGCAAAGATACATCTGCTCGGCCTTGGCACGCTGCTGCAGGGTGACATTGCCGGAGACATAACCTTCATGGATTTCCTGCAGGGAATACTGACTGTCATGCAGATATTCTCGCAGTGAGTGTTTGATGCCGCTTTTTTGCATCTCTTCCCAGGTTTCAAACAGGCTTAAAAGTGCCCGCGGAGATTCAGGCAGTGGTGGTTCTGGCATCGTAAAATCATTGCGCTCAATACCAATGATGTTGGTAATAAGGACGGCATGATAGACTGTCAGAGCGCGACCTGATTCCGTGAGGATGGTAGGCTCCTTTAAATTGTTTTCATGACAGGCATCGCCGATGGTCCACACAATATTATTGGCATATTCCTTAAGGGAGTAGTTGACAGAGCAGTCAGTCTGCGATCGAGTTCCCTCGTAATCAACACCCAGTCCACCTCCGACATCAAAAAAGCGGATATTTACTCCAAGTTTTGACAGTTCCACAAAAAATTTGGCACTCTCCCTGACTCCACGGGTGATATCTCGGATATTGGACATCTGTGAGCCTAAATGAAAATGCAGTAACTGCAGCCACTCTAATTTATCGTTTTCTTTAAGTATTTCTACAAGCCTTAAAACCTGGCTTGCAGCAAGTCCGAATTTAGAGCTCTCACCTCCTGAGGACTGCCATTTTCCTGAACCCTGGGAGGCAAGACGGGCACGTACTCCAAGTCTTGGAATAATCTCAAGACGTTGTGATTCCTCGAGAACAATCTTTAGTTCAGACATTTTCTCGATGACTAAAAAGACCTTATGTCCCATTTTTTCACCGTTTAGGGCCAGACGGATATATTCACGGTCTTTGTAGCCGTTGCAGACTATCATCGATTCTTTTCTTCCAGCATGGGCCAAAACAGCCATAAGCTCTGCCTTGGAACCGGCTTCAAGACCTATAGGATCGCCCGTGCTGCTGGTAAGTGCCTCCAGTACCCTTCGATGCTGATTTACTTTTACCGGATAGACAAGGTTGTAATCACCATGATAACCGTATTCCTGACGAGCATTCAAAAAAGCATTGTTGATATCGTGGAGGCGGCTCTGCAGGATCTGTGGAAAGCAGAACAGAGCCGGCAGCCTCTGACCTAGGGCATTTCTTGATTTGACAAGTTCGGCAAGATCAATTTCAACACTGGAATTATCCGGATCGGGGCGTACTACAATGTGTCCCTTATCATTGACGTCAAAATATTTGATCCCCCACCAGTCTATATTGTAAACACTCACGCTTTTACCTATAAATTACCAAAAAGTTAAAATTAAGGAAAAACAAAAGGCCTCACCCTACGATGAAGCCCTGTACATTTAGCTGTTTTTAAAAATTCTCAAAATTACTTATAGTAACCTGTTTTCCGTCACTGCCAAGAGGGACGATCTGACCAAGAATAAAGGCTGTTTCTCCGGCCTTTTGCAGAATATCCAAGGCCTTTTGTGCATCATCCTCTGAGACCACAGCCAGCATGCCTACTCCACAGTTAAAGGTTCTGAACATCTCGTAGGCAGACACATTCCCCTTTTCTTTTAAAAACTTGAAAATCTCGGGTCTTGCCCAGGCATCACCATTACAGGCGGCACAGGTGTCAGCAGGCAGTACTCTTGGAATATTCTCCCAAAAGCCGCCCCCCGTAATATGGGCCAAAGCATGAACTTCCACGCTCTTTACGAGTTTGAGGATGGATTTTACATAGATTTTGGTCGGTGCCATCAGCGCATCTGCAATGAGTGTCCCGTCTTCTAGCCGCTCATGCAGTGGGTCAAAGTTGATTTTTTTGAGAATGGCACGGATTAAAGAATAACCGTTGGAATGAGGTCCAGATGAGGCAATGCCAATAATAGTATCGCCATTTTTTACTTTGGAGCCGTCAATGATTTTATCCTCATCGACAACACCTACTGCAAAGCCTGCAAGATCATAGTCACCTTCGGCATACATGCCTGGCATCTCTGCGGTTTCACCGCCCACCAGTGCGCATCCGCTTAACTCGCAACCTTTGGCAATGCCTGCCACAACGGTTGCGGCAGTGTCAACGTCAAGTTTACCTGTACCGTAGTAGTCCAAGAATAGAAATGGTTCAGCGCCCTGTACCACAATATCATTGACACTCATGGCAACGAGATCTTGTCCAACCGTGCTGTGTCTTTTAAGATCAATGGCCAGTCTTAACTTGGTGCCGACACCATCGGTGCCAGATACTAGAACAGGATTATTATACCCTTTAGGAATTCTGGTTAAAGCGCCAAAGCCGCCTAAACCACCGATGACTTCTTCTCTTGTGGTCTTTTTGACTGGTCCTTTGATCCGCTCCACTAGTTCTTCACCAGCGTTTATATCAACTCCGGCTTCCTTATAGGTTAAATTTGTATTCATGGCTTTCTCCATATTCTGTTTCGTATTCATGCCCGAGCGAAATTTTACAAGAAATGACAGTTAATTTCATTAAAAAAATAAACTGCACTGTGGTGTGATAAAATGGGGCAAATTATTTGATATAGGATGTAATGTTATGAAAGCATTAGTTTTACTTTTGGGGTTTATTGGAGGCACTCAGGTTTTGGCCTCACAGATAGTTGAAAAAAGTCTTGATGCAGGCATGGATAATGCCATTAAATCGGCATTTTGCGAATGTGCAAATGAACTGCTTTTGGACAATGCTGATAAGGTACCTCTAGATTCCATCAGAAAAAGCATCAAACATATGAGCATTGATGGTGCCATGCTCAGGGTCTCCTTTGATGACGAAATGGTTAAGAGTGCCATTATGAGTAATCCATCTTTCGTGCATGCAGGCTTTAATGGCTCGGTTTTATGCTGGCTTGCCGACCTTACAGAGGGAAGTGATGGACGGGTCCTAGGTGGAGATGGAGATAATCCTGTGGTCGCGGCGCTTGTCGATAATGCTAAAAAAAATAACTATACCATGTCCTTTCCGATTATGGATCTTGAAGATGTACAGAAAGTCAATGCCCAGACTATAGTTACTCATTCAGATACCATTTTAGCGTCTGCATCCAAACGTTATGATGCCAATTTTTTTCTGGCAGGCGTGATCAGCAAAGATACTGAAACAAACTCCTATTCTGTGAAATGGAATGTCTTTGACAAGGATGGCAAAGGTCTTAATCACGGTGAAAGCAGCGGCAGTGCAGATGAATTATCGGCAAAGTTATGTAAGGATGTGGCATGGGGGTTATCAGAGTCTTCTGTGGCTGCTGCACCTGAGATCAAAACCTCAGCCGGAGAGGATAATCCTTTGGATATTGCAAGTGAAGGGGCTAACATTGTCCTAGGACCGGTGAAGGGAGGCGTAAGAGTTCTTATTACCGATGTCTACAGTGTTATGGATATTTCAAGGATCAAGCGGATCCTTATTACCTATGGCTATGAAAGTGACATCCGGGTGTTAGGCTATGAAGGCAACGGTATAATCTTTTTGGTGCCAACGGGATCTTCGCCGGCAATTTTAGACGGTACCTTTACGCATGCATCTGAGTTTTCCAAAATTGGAGCATGGACCTATCACTTTAATCAGTCTGCAGGGGAGGCTCGTCCACCGGCAAATATCGGTACGGTAGGGGCTTCAAATAATCGAGTTACATCGGATATCAGTATTTATGCAGGCTCTAGTACAAAGGAAGATAAGTAAGATTTTAGAGGTTAAAAATAGCATACGTGGGTGATAAATGAGGAAGAGGATCACTAAGTGAGTTGTAAACCACTCATTTTTTTGACTCTCTTGGTATTTTGCATAATTTTCTAGAATTAAAGCAACGGGCAAGGTTCATATGCATGCCAACGCTTTTTTAAAGGCGGTGAAGGCTTTGCTAACTTATTGAACTAGGCTCCTCTTATGTAGATAGGACCTCCTATCTTATGGAGTGCTTTATAACTTGTGCGGTCGGAAATCCTCTTATTATCACTCCCTGCCGTTTTGGCAGGACTCTTAATATGGATATGATTAAGGCGTTTTTGTGAACTTAATTATCCTCAAGACAAGTCCCGCCAGCAAAAATTTTGGTTCAATAAATATTCCTGTGGGATCATCTTCTAGATTCATCCATAATCTTTAGAAATAGGTAATCATCATCAGGAATACCAAAATGTCTTCTTCTTAATGTTTTAATCATGTTATTGGTG
>Ga0256405_10007945_pt1 | contig 15542 bp, 13 predicted proteins | sample RumenRJG_02DNA_FD_189096 | JGI IMG/M metagenome (GOLD analysis project Ga0256405, IMG submission 189096) | Bovine rumen microbial communities from Lethbridge, Alberta, Canada - RJG_02 | ecosystem: Host-associated > Mammals > Digestive system > Stomach > Rumen | place: Canada: Alberta... | reverse complement strand
AGATGTCTTATTTCTGTTGCAAATTGTTCTATTACAGACGCTATAAGAGCCAATGATTGAATAAAGTGTGCATGGTAATCTCTTGCAATAATTTGGGTTGAAATTTTAGCAGTTTTTAATCCGAGATTTTTGCAGGTAATTTCTTCTATTTCCGGTGGAATATTGCTGTATGTTCCTACCGGTCCGGAAATTTGACCAATTCTTATTTGTTCAAGTGCTGTTGCAAAGTTTGTTCTTTGGCGTCTTAAAATATCCAACCAAGAACAGAGTTTTACACCGAAGGTCATAATCTCTGCGTGAACTCCGTGAGAACGTCCAATACATAAGGTCTTGCGGTGCTTTTCAGCAAGTTTTTTTATTGTTGCAATCAATATATTAAAATCATTAAGAATTATTTTTCCGCTATCTTGAATTTGTAGAGCAAAAGCGGTATCAATCACATCTGAACTTGTCATTCCGACGTGCATGTATTTTGCGTATTCGCCAAGATTTTCATTAACATTTGTCAAAAAAGCAATAACGTCATGTCTTACTTCTTTTTCAATATCGTCAATTCTTTTAACATCGAATTTTGCGAGATTTTTAACCTTTTCAATGTCATCTTTAGGGAATTCTCCATGTTCAACATAAGCCTCGCATACGGCTAATTCTACTTGCAAATAATACTGGAACTTTGACTGCAAAGACCAGATATTTTTCATTTCATCACGTGAATATCTATCAATCATGCTTTGATTGTAGCATGAATTTTAATTAAAGGTAAATATTTAATAATATTTAAATCCAAATAGCAGCTTAACAGTATGTAAATTTTACTTTGATATTTAAAATTTTTCCCGATATAATATTACGTTACTGTATTTCAAGGATGGAGAAGGATGGAGAATATAGAACAAGATACATGGCGCCCCTCAATTAACCCTTGGCTTGCGATTGTGCCCATAATGATAGCTATTTTTATGTTTGCGTTGGATGAAACAATTTCCAATGTAGCATTAACATATATTGCAGGCTCAATGTCAGTAAGTTTAAATGAATCTACTTGGGTTTTAACAAGTTACTTGATTGCAAGTGGTATAGCTATTCCGCTTGTTGGGTTTATGTCAAAGTTGTTAGGAAGAAAAAACTATTTTATAATATGTTTGATTGTTTTTACAATTTCTTCTTTTATGTGTGCAATTTCTCACTCGATGATTGCAATCGTGGTTTCAAGATTTATTCAAGGACTTGGCGGGGGAGGACTTTTGCCGTTAGGTCAAGCTATGATGATGGAAAATTTTGAACCCAAAGATAGACCTAAATCGATGGCATTATTCGGGATTGCAATTGTATTTGCACCGTTATTAGGTCCTATTTTGGGTGGCTGGATTACTGAAAATTGGTCGTGGCCTTGGATTTATTTGATAAATATTCCTTTAGGATTTATTTGCGTATATCTTTCTCATCAATTATTGGAAGATCCTCCATATGCAAGACGTCAAAAAAATGTTAAGGTTGATGTATGGGGTTTAGTCTTTCTGATTGGTTGGCTTGTAACATTGCAAATCATTTTGGATAAAGGAAATGATGAAGATTGGTTTGGTTCGGCTTGGATTTGTAAACTAACAGTAATTTCAATAATATGTGCAATTTCTTTTTTTATTGTGCAATTTAAAAATAAAGATTCTTTAATAGATTTGAGTGTTTTAAAAGACAAAACTTTTTTCTTTGGGACATTTATTCAAGTCATATTAATGGGTGTGTTTTTGGCATCTGCAGCGTTATTACCGGCAATGCTGCAGAGATTACTCGGATATACCGCTTATCTTAGCGGATTATCTATGGGTGCAAGAGGTATCGGAAGTATTATCGGGTTAATTACATATCTTACAATTTCCAGATTTATTGGAGACAGACGTGTTGCAATGATTGGATTGGGAGCATTGGGATTTGGAAGTTTCTTTTTCGGAATGATTAATCTTCAAATAAATTTAACAACTATTGCCTTACCTAATATGATGTATGGAGCAGGAATTTTCCTTGCATTAACCCCATTAATACCGCTTTCACTCTCTACTACGCCAAATGCAGGAATGACAAACGCTTCAGGATTACAAAACTTGGTGAAAAATATTGGCGGTGCTATAGGAACCTCAATTTCTACAACAATGGTTGCAAGATTTGCACAAGTTCACCAAAATTTAATGACGAATCATCTTAATTTTACGAATGACGCATTTGTTGAAAGAATTAATTTTATGGTGCAAAATCTGTCTGGTTATGTTGATTATGGAACGGCTCAAATAATGGCACAAGGTCAAATTTATTCCGAGTTAATTCAACAATCAGTATTATGGGCGTATATAGATACCTTTAGGTGGTTTGCGCTTGCCACTTTTTTGTTAATTCCTTTATTAATATTTATCAAAAAGCCAAAGTCTGTTTATCATTAAACATTATGTAAAGTTTTTTTACAAAAACGAATTATACTGAAAAAATAAACATAAAAAAACGTTTATATAGATAATAGTACGACCGAGGAATATTTGTAATGGAAAAACTTGTTTCAATAGAACAATTTCAAAAAGATCCAAAATTACAAGCCGAATTTGGCGGAGACTACAATCGTTATTTGAGTAGTTTTGTCCAAAAACTGAACCAGATGGGAATTTTTGGTATCGGTTCAGGCATGAGTATTCCGGGATTGGATAAAATTAGTATGTTTTATTCCGGTCACAAAGTTAATAATGCGGAATCAAAAGAAGATAAAAAATTTGAAGAAATAACGAAAAAATTAGAACAAATTAAAGATTCAAAAGTAAAAGCTCAAGTCGAAGCTGAGATGTATATGGGCAATATGTCAGATGCATTTTTCAATATGCTCATGGAACGTTATGAGAAGAAACAACAAGAATTTGATGAAGTTTGGGAACAATACCAAATTGCAAAAGGCGAAGCTGCTAATATGAAAAAAACTTGTGAGAGATTGTTGAAAGAATATCAAGCTTCAAATGATGATGTAGGCAAAAAAAGTAATTATTTAAAACATAAAAACCAATTTACGGATTTATCTATGAATGAGACATTATTGCTAGATAAAGCATTTACAATCTCTCATAGGATAACTTAACTTTTATTAACCGCATGTCTTGCATTTTTTCTTTGAGCGTATTAATATTCTTTACGTAGAGTGCTTACGCCAATTTGTACTCATACGAAATAAAGGAAAAATTATTATGTCAATCAATTTGAAAAACAAACAAGACATCATTAAAGAATTTGGTGCAAACGAAAAAGATACCGGTTCTGCAGAAGTTCAAATTGCTATGCTTAGCAAAAAAATCACTGAATTAACAGAACACTTGAAATCTAACCAAAAAGACTTTGCTACAAAAAGAGGTCTTTATATGATGGTAGGTAAAAGAAAAAGATTACTCTCTTACCTCAAGGATAGAAATCTTGAAGGATATAGAGCGCTGATTAAAAAACTTGGTATCAGAGGATAATTTTTCAAAGCAAAAACGGCACTCATAAGGGTGCCGTTTTAAGTAAGGAGAAAATTTTGAAAAAAGGGTTCACTCTTGCAGAGGTTTTAATAACATTAGGAATAATTGGTGTAATTGCTGCATTGACTTTACCAACATTGATTAATAATACCCAAAAAATGATATATTATTCGAGTTTTATGAAAGCAAGAAATGTGTTGGAAAATGCAGTTCAGATGTATGAAAATGATTTTGGGGAAATATTTAGTTCAAGCAGAACTAGTTCTGACACCCGCATTGAAGCAGAAAGGTTTGCCTCATATTTTAATGGTGGTAAATTTATAGACGAAAGTAATTGGCAAGAAGAATGTGCCGGTTATAATAGCAGAAATGTAGCACTGAATTATGATGGTACAGAAAGGGAAGATTGGTCAAATGCTACCAGTATGTGTAATGATGCTTTTCCATATGGGGTGAAAACAGTAGATGGAATGTTGTTTATGCTAAATGAAGATAAAGGATATGGAAATGCAGGAGTTGTTGATACTAACGGACCAGACAGAGGCCCTAATACTATGGGGAGAGATATTTTTGCATTTTATTTAAACAAATCCGATCAAGAATGGCTATGTAATAGTATGTGGGGTATGACTAAAGCCTGTGCGCAGTCAAAAGGTTTTACTGCTGAATGTTATGATAATAACAAACGCGGTGACAATTGCGGGCAAAGATTAATTGATGATGGGAAAATGAAATATTAAATTTTTGTGTTATTATAATAGCATAGAGGATTAAGTAATTATGCAAACATTAAAATCAGACAGGCTACACATATCATTTTTTGGTAAAACAAATGTTGGAAAGTCTTCTGTTATAAATAGAATTACGGGACAAGATATTTCGATAGTTTCTGATATTGCCGGAACAACAACAGATGTTGTGGAAAAATCTATGGAACTTTTGCCGATAGGCCCTGTTAGAATGCTTGATACCGCCGGACTTGATGATAAAACAGCTTTATCTCAAGAAAGAATTGAAAAGACATTAAAAGTTATTAATCGTACAGATGTGGCAGTTATTGTTTGTGATTACAACGGAATTGACAAAGTCGAAAAAGATATCATCAAAACTTTGGATAATTTGAATATTCCGTTTATTATTCTTGTTAATAAAGCAGATGTTCAAAAACCGACAGAAGAGACTCTTTCTCAAATTTATACTTTAACTCCAAATGTTATTTTGACTTCTGCAAAAACTGATGACAATATAATTTATAAATTCAAATCAGAAGTAGTGAAACTTCTGCCTGAGGAATTTGTGAATTCTCCTCAAATTGTCGGGGATTTAGTTCCAAGTGGGAGCACGGTGGTACTGGTTGTTCCTATTGATAAAGAAGCTCCAAAAGGCAGATTAATATTGCCGCAAGTTCAGACAATAAGAGACCTGTTGGACAATAACTGTATGCCATACGTAGTTAAAGAAACAGAATTAGCCTCAGCCATAAGGAATTTAAAAGAACCGCCGAAACTTGTTATAACGGATTCACAGGCATTTAAAAGTGTTAGTGAAATTGTACCTGAAGATATTCCTCTTACATCGTTTTCTATATTATTTGCAAGATTAAAAGGCGATTTAAGAGCTTTTATAAATGGGGCAAATGTTATCTCTCAACTACAAGATAATGATAAAGTGCTGATTCTTGAAAGCTGCACTCATCACGCCATTGAAGATGATATTGGTAGAGTAAAAATCCCAAATCTTTTAAAGAAAAAGACAGGTAAAAATCTTGTTATTGAACATTATTCAGGACACGAGTTTCCTGCTATAAATGACTATAAATTAATTATTCACTGCGGAGCGTGTATGACAAACCGCAGAGAAGTCCTTTCACGCATTTTGATTGCAAATAAAATAGGTATTCCTATAACTAATTATGGTATAGCAATATCTTATTGTCTTGGTATTTTAGAAAGAGCAACAAAAATTTTTAAATAAATACTAAAAGACCGGAATGATTTGTTCCGGTCAAAAATTATAAACTCTCTTAAACACTATAAGAGTCTCTTTCTCATAATCCCAATCGAACAGCTAAGCCTATTTTTCAATAGCTTTTTCTGTTTCTTCAATCTGTTTAATTAAGAAATTCAATTTTTCCTTAAAATACTCAAGGAATAATCCGATTTCATTTTTAAAACTGTATGCACCGGGCCAAATAGCATATTTATACATATTCACGCTCCTTAATTTATCTAACCTTACATTTTTTCTATACGACAACAAACCCTTTGAACTTTAAAAATCCAAAGGGTTTGTTAACTTTTTGTTACATATGATTATTTTATCTGATTTGAACAGGCATGATTAAACAGACAAAATCTTCATCATTATTAGGTCTGAAGACCGTAGCTGATAATCCTGTATTCAATCCGATTTTAACCTCATCACTTTCCATATTTTTTAATGCTTCTAAGACATATTTGTAGTTAAATGCAATTGTTAAATCATCTGCAGCATAATTTATAACTAATTGTTCCTCAGATTTACCGGAATCAGGTGTATCTGCCATCAATTTTAAATTATTTTCTGAAAATTCCATTTTTACAATACTTGTTTTATCGTTAACCATAATAGAAACACGTTCTAATGCCGATGTTAAATCAGAAACATTAATTACTGCTGTTTTTGGACTTTCATTTGGAATTAATTGATTATATTTTGGGAATTGTCCGTCCAAAAGTCTTGATATTAATGTAGTTTTTGATGATTTAAAAATGATTTTTGTTTTTTCGGTATATATTTTTATACTGTCTTCATCAATGTAAGAACTAATTTTACTGAATTCATTCATGGTTCTTGAAGGAATAATTAATTGGCGAGCCTTATCATCTGCATTTTTAATAATTTCTCTTACTCTTGCCAATCTGTTTCCATCAGTAGATGCAATTTCTAAAGTTTGACCTGAAATATCACAAACAATACCGGAAAGCATATTACTTGTTTCATAACTAGCCGCAGCAAAACCTGCTTTTTTAGCGGCTTTTGTAAGGGGTTTTACTTCTATTTCAAAACTTTCTTCTTCTTTTGTATCTATATTGTACACTTCCGGTGGAAATTCATTTGCAGAAATTCCTATGATATCAAATTTTGAATTTTGGCAAGTAATATTAACAACAGAAGAATCTGCCGATTTCTCAAAAGTGATTAATTTATTTCCTAATTTTGAAACAATTTCATTCAAAGTTTTCGACGGTAATGTAATTTTTCCGTCTTCTTCAACTTGAGCATCAACTTCTGTTATAATGGTTAAATCCAAATCAGTTGCAATTAATTTGATTGTATTTTTGTCAACAGTTTCAATTAATATATTCATTAAAACTGGTTGTAATGCTCTTGTGCTTGTAGCATTTTCTACAATCTTAATCCCGTTATATAAATCTTCTTTCTTAATTACAAATTTCATATCCACACCCCTTCTTTTCTTGATTAAATATTATTATAAAAACGTCTGTAAATCAAAAATGTTTGGCGATTTCGTTACGAAGTTTTGCAATTAAAACAAAAAATTCTCCGATTTATATATCTAATCGGAGAATTTTTCAGTTCTTATATTTTGAACTGTTTATTCTTGTGCATCAGCTGATTTAACATCAATGTTAGTCCATCTCCAGCTGGTTCCGTATGGATTTGTAATCATTAATGAGTTAGGAACGTCACCTTTTTGAATTGTTCCGTCAAAAATTCTTTCTCTGTTATTGTTGTATTCAACAAATTTATTTAATAATTTTTGAGCTTGATCTTTGTCATAAATGTATGATTGAGAAGAGTACATATAGTCACTTAATGATTTTGGTTCAGTAATACCGTTTTTAGGAATCATCTTCATAACATATAATTTACCGTCACCTGTCAAAGAGCACATGTATTTTTCTGATTCATCCAAAGGTGTGCCTATGATAAATCTGCCTTCATCATCGCTCCAAGGTGATTTTTTAGCGTCATAGTATACAATATCTTTGCTTGAAGATCTACCGTCAAAAACATGTTTTCTATATTTTGTATCCATTTCATCAATAAATGAAATAGTTAAAGGAATATATCCTTTTCCGTGGTCAATATCTAAATCATCCATAATAGAATTGATTGTATCAATTACCGGAGAAGTATATTTATCTTTTATATAAACAGTGTCATGGTTATCAATGATTACAGGGATTGTATCGTGCACCCAAACAGTATCTTTATCATGGATTATATGTGGTTTGCAATCGCAATTTACTACAACTGAATCTTTAGCATAAGACCAAGCTTCTGCTTCTGCTTCTGCATCGCAACCAGTCATTACGCTTGTTGCCGGAGCCATAAGTAAACCAACAATCATAGCCTTTGCACCGTTTCTCATTGAGCGGTTTGATACACTGTTTCTGTAATCTTCATAAGATTTTCTGCCTGAAATATTCTCTATAGGTTTTTTACTTTGATATTTGTCTGATTTTCTACCTGTAAAGTTTAAACTGTTAATTGCATTTACCTGCATGTATTTACCTCCTACATTATTTTTATTTTGCAATGTTTATTATAAAAAAGAACATGTTTTTTGTTGCTAGTTGTATGCAAAAAACATGTTCTCAAATTTTTTAATTTCTTAATATAACTGGCTTTTAGCCTTAAATATTGGCTTTATAAAACTTAACAAAGCCTTATTGTTCTGCTAATTTTTCTCTTACCAATGTTTCAACTTCTGCCAAAACATCAGGATGTTCTGTTAGATATTCTTTAGCTTTATCTCTTCCTTGACCTAATTTTTCGTCTTTAAAGCTAAACCATGAACCTGCTTTATTAACTATATTCAAGTTAGTAGCAACATCAAGAATATTACCGATTTTGCAGATACCCTTTCCGAAGATAATATCAAATTCCGCAGTTCTGAATGGGGGCGCAACTTTGTTTTTTAATACTCTTACTCGGACATGGTTGCCGATATCTTCACCGTCGCCTTTTAGTCCTTCAGTTCTTCTGATTTCAAGGCGTACGCTTGCATAATATTTAAGAGCATTACCACCGGTAGTTGTTTCAGGATTTCCATACATAACACCTATTTTCATTCTCAACTGGTTAATGAAAATAACTGTTGTACTTGTTTTTCCTATAACACCTGTTAATTTTCTAAGTGCTTTACTCATCAATCTTGCTTGCAAGCCCATTTGTTGGTCTTCCATGGAACCTTCGATTTCAGCTTTAGGAACAAGTGCAGCAACAGAGTCAACAACTACAACGTCTACGGCACCTGATCTTACAAGTTCTTCCGTAATATCAAGAGCTTGTTCTCCGGTATCAGGCTGAGAAATTAGTAAGTCATCAACATTTACCCCTAAATTTCTGGCATATTCAGGGTCAAGTGCGTGTTCTGCGTCGACATATGCTGCTATACCGCCTCTTTTTTGGCATTCTGCAACAATATGTTGGGCCAAAGTTGTTTTACCGGAACTTTCAGGTCCATATATTTCAATAATACGTCCGCGAGGAACTCCGCCTATGCCTAATGCTATATCTAATGCTAATGAGCCTGTCGGAATGGCATCTACATTAACTGTAGCTTTATCCCCAAGCTTCATAATAGCACCTTTACCAAAATCTTTTTCTATTTTTTCAATAGCTAATTTTAACGCCTTACTTCTCTCTTCCGAAATATTTGATTCGGAAGTTTCTTTTTCTTTTACCGCCATTAACTGTATTTCCTCTTAATTATTCCCAAATATGGTGTTCTTTTTTTACATACAAGCCTAATCCAACCGGTTTATAGCTGTTTAGTCTGTTTTTTAATTGGTAAACTTCTTTATTTAAATCAACAATTTTTTGTCTAAGAGTTTCGTTATCTGTTTTGCATCTGATTAATTCAACAACAACTTCATCCATACCTTCAAGTTTTTCGTCTATAACTTTAGCGATTCTGTCACTCAAAGATGTTTCCATTGATTTTATTGATGTAAGAATATTCTGAATAGCTGTCGCTGTTTGAGGTGCAGCAGCTGAACTCTTAACGGCAACAGGATTAGTAACAGCGTTACTTTTTTTCATTGCCTGAACTTTTCTAAGATTTTTAACTTCATCATATGAAAAATAAGTTATACCTTTGCTATTTTTTCTAGGCATAATAGAAGCTTTTTTACAAAGTTCAACAATTTCTTTATTGTCTGTATTCAAAATAGCCCTAACCTCTTGTGGAGATAAAGTTTTCTCCTTAACTGCTTGATTTGTCATATTTAATAATCCCTCAAAATTTCCCAACTTCATTGTATTTTATTTATAAAAAAAAAACAATTTTTATTGAAAATCTTGTAACATCACTTAATAATTTTTTTTGCTTATATCCATATGAAAATAGGCAAAAAACAAGTATTATATATAATTTGGATATCAAATATTAGAAATGTGGCTATATGATTGAAAAATGCTATTATAAATTATAGACTGACAAGTTTATTTATAAATATAAAAATATTTTACAAAAATGTCATGCAATATTTTTATTAGATAATTCTCATAGTATTATGTACATGTGAAAGGAAAAATTTGGCATGCCTGCAGTTAAAGATAAAAATAAAGATTTACATTTATTACCGCAAAATATAGAGGCGGAAGAGGCGGTATTAGGCGCTATTTTAGTTAATCCCAGGGTTATTACAAAGGTTGTAGAAACGCTAAAGCCTGAAAGTTTTTATAAACCGGCTCACAGATATATTTATGAAGCAATGCTTCAATTATTTAATTCAAACGAAAAAATTGATATTATAACTGTTTGTGATGTGTTGAATTTCAGCTCTAAATTGGATGCAGCAGGCGGAAGATCTTTTATTAATGACTTGAGTTACAATGCGATAACTACAGCAAACATTGAATATTATGCCAAAATTATTCAGGAAAAAGCTATAAAAAGGGCTTTAATTAATGCCGGTTCCGAAATAGTATCTTTTGGATACGATATGAATACTATTGATGCATCGCTTGATAGCGCCGAAAAATTGATTTTTGATATTGCATCAAGAAAAGCAACAACGGATCTTACACCTGTAAAAGATTTAGTTTTGGAAACATATGAAAAAATTGAATATAGGTATGAACATAAAGACGAACTGCTTGGTATTCCTACTGATTTTTATGAATTAGACACATTAATGAACGGATTGCAGCGTTCGGATTTAATAATTCTTGCGGCACGTCCGGCTATGGGAAAGACGGCATTTGCGCTAAATATTGCGCAAAATGTTGGAATAAAGGCAAAAACACCTGTTGCAATTTTTTCTCTTGAAATGTCAAAACAACAGCTTGTTCAGAGAATGTTGTGTTCTGTAGCGGAAGTTGATACCCAAAAATTAAAAACAGGTAATATGCAGTCAAAAGACTGGGAAAAATTGGCAGATGCGATGAATCAATTTGCGCAAGCTCCTATTTTTATTGATGATACATCAGGATGTACTCTAACTGATATTAGGGCGAAATGCCGAAGACTAAAAATGGCTGAAAAAGATTTAGGTTTGGTTGTAATCGATTATCTTCAGTTGATGGAAGGCAGCAACAGTAAAGAAGACCGTTTTCAAGCTGTATCAACCATATCAAGAGGTTTAAAGACTTTGGCGAAAGAACTTGATGTTCCTGTCATAGCCTTATCACAGTTATCTCGTGCAGTAGAAAGCAGAACAGATAAACGACCTATGTTGTCAGATTTGAGGGAATCCGGTTCAATCGAGCAGGATGCTGATATAGTTATGTTTATTTACCGTGATGAGTATTATAGAAAAAATGAAGACGGTGAAGAAGATGAAACTTTAAAAGCTATGAATAAAGGTGAGTCTGAAATAATTATTGCAAAACACAGAAACGGACCAGTTGGTACTGTAAAACTTCTGTTCCAAGGCAATATTACAAAATTCAAAAATCCTATAAAATCAGATGCATTTTAATTTTAAATAAATTACAGTATGATGTGATTTTTTATGCTGATAATGTCGTGCGTTAACACACACCCTACACGATTTCAATTATATTTTAGTTTGTAGAGAGTGTAAAGCGCAGTATGCCCACCCCAAAAGCTGTTTAAAAGCATTTAATGCAGTGAATGAAGAAGTAATATAATTTTGGGGAAACATCTTACATAAAATACTAATATATGGTAGAATGTTACTCAAAGGGAGTAAAAAGATGAAAAGAGCGATAGTTATAGTTATTGATTCAATGGGTATTGGAGCTATGGATGATTGCAGAGATTTTGGCGACGTTCCCGAATGCAATACGTTAAAACATGTTTGTGAATTTAACGGCGGTTTAAATGTGCCAAACCTTTCAAAAATGGGTTTGGGAAATATTCAGAATTTTATGGGAATAGCGAAGACTGAATCTCCTACGGCAAAATACGGAACAATGATTGAAAAATCTAAAGGAAAAGATACCACTACAGGTCATTGGGAATTTATGGGATTAATTAACGAAAAACCTTTTGCAACTTTTCCAAACGGATTTCCAAAAGAATTAATAGACAAATTTATCGAAGAAACCGGATGTGGCGGAATTTTAGCAAATATTCCGGCAAGCGGTACTGCAATTATAGAAAAATTAAACAAAGAACATCATGAAACGAAATTCCCGATAATTTATACGAGTGCAGACAGCGTATTTCAAATTGCTCTTGATACGGATTTAATTCCGCTTGAGACTTTGTACAAATGGTGCGAAATAGCACGAAAATTGCTTGATGCTGGAGATTATAATGTTTCAAGAGTAATTGCAAGACCGTATAAGATTATTGACGGCAAACCTACTCGTATTTCGAAAGACAGAAGAGATTATTCAATGGTGCCAAAGCACACATTGCTTAATGATATAAAAGATAGCGGTGCAAAAGTTATCGGTATTGGTAAAATTGAAGATATTTTTTCAAAAGCCGGAATTACGCATGCAATACACACCGGTTCAAATAAAGAAGGTCTTGAATTAACATTAAAAGCAGTAAAAAAAGAACTGGATTTACCATCTATTGCGTACAAAGATTACACAGAAAAAGAAATGCCATATGAAATGATATTTACAAATCTTGTAGATACGGATATGTTGTACGGACATAGAAATGATGCAGCTGGATATGGCAGGGCAATAGAAGAAATAGACACATATTTACCGGCAATAACAGAGGCAATGACAGATGAAGATATGCTGATAATAACGGCAGACCATGGATGTGATCCTTGTGTCGAGGGAACTGACCATACAAGAGAGAGGGTTCCTGTGCTTGTATATACAAGACAAGGGCAGGGTTGTGACCTTGGAACTCTAATAGGTTTTGACCATGTAGCGAATTTTGTCAAGGACTGGATATTTTAAAATATTTATAGTATAATTATTTCTGCGGAGAAGTCCGCGTGTATTGTAACAAAAAAAGGAGAACTAAAATGAGCGTAACAGTTAGTGACGATTGCATTGCTTGCGGTGCTTGCGAATCTATTTGCGGAGCAGTATTTTCTATTGAAGATAAAGCTGTTGTTGATGCTTCAGCTGTAGCAGCTAATATGGATGAAGTTAAAGAAGCTGCTGATGCTTGCCCGGTTGGTGCAATTACTGTTGAATAATTTCAATAAATAATTTAAATTTTTGCAACCGTCCGTAAATACGGGCGGTTGCTTTATTATAACTTTAAAATTGCTTGACAACAGATGTTGTCATACTTATTATTTTCTTATGAAAAACTCTATTTTCAAAAAATTTTTGTTAGCCGGATTATTTTTTATTTTAGTAATTTTTGCTTCGTTTTATTTGGGGTTTTTATATGGATTACCTAAAATAGCTGATTCAAAAAGATTTTCTAATGAGTTAATAAAATTTTTAAGTAACAAAACAGGTGTAAATTTTCTTATAAAAAACTTTAATATAAAAACGTATCCTAATTTGGCATTAGATGTATACGTGGAAAATGTTGTTGCGTATAGTGAAAAGGGTAATGATAAAATCTTTTCAGCAGAGAATTTGTATGTCGGATTTTATTTACTGAGGCCGAAAGCTCATACTTTATGTGCAAAATATTTGTATTTTAACAAGCCGGCTTTGGACAAACTTAATTTGCCTAAAAAAACTTCTGTTAAAAAAGAATTTAATGTTGATAAATTTCCGTTTATTTCAATAAAAAATGCAGATATTATTCTTGAAAATAATATAGAAAAACAAACATCTCTTAAATTTTTAAGATTTAATATTGTTCCGTATAAAGGAAAAATAATAAGTGATACAAATATAAATGTCTATTCAAATTACCTTAAAAACATCTTAAATATTGGTGGAAAAGGTCAGTTAATCTACAGCGAGGATACGTTAGCAGCTAATAATTTTGAAATAAAATCGGGTATAGCAGATTTTGTAGTTTCAGGTAAAATATCTGATAAAAATAAAGATTTTGATTTGAACATTCAAGCCGAGAACCTGTCGGTGAATAAATTGGAAAATACATTTTTGACAATAATGAAACGAAAAAATCCGGAGAAAAATTTTATCGAAAATTTCTATGATTTTGATGGATTGGTGAATGTAAATTTACGCTTAAAACCTAAAAATATTACAGGGACATGTAAAATTTCTAATTTATCTGCCAAAACAGTTAAATATTCGATACCGATAAAATTACCAAAAGTGGTTTTTTTATTTGATAAGGATAAAATAGAGGCAAAAACAACCGGAACTTTTGGAGGAGAAGAAACATTTACTGATTTTAAAGCAATAAATATTTTTGACAAATCAAGAGTTGTATCGGGTAATGTAATTTCTTCATTGGGAAGTAATTTTGCCAAAATATATATTCCTGAAACAGACATAAAAAATAAAATTGATTTAAGCGTAAAATATATCGTTAAAAACCGTAAACCGGAGGTTGAATATTTAGCTAAAATTCCTGTAGGTTCAAATATATATTACAAATCAGGAGATTTAGGATTAGAGGATAAAACAAGAAGAATATATGCAAAAACATTGAAAGAGAATAATAACTTGTATTTGAAAGAATATGATTATTCCTTTGTACAAGGTGAAAATGTAACGAGTAATATTATTCACGGGCAAGGTTTATTTATCAAGAAAAATAACAAATTTACAATGGATTATATAACTTGTGAAACTGACGGTGATGCCCCTGTTTCGGTAACAGGTTCGTTTGGTAGGTATGTTAGCGGCGGGTTTTTTAACGGAAGCCTTAGATATAATTATCCTAAAGGTATAATAACAGGTAATTTTAATGTTAAAGATACAAGATATAAGGATTTTTACGTAAAATCAGCAAATGTAATTGCGGATGAAAATATTATGGAAATTTCCTCTGAGGGTACTCTTAATGGTTCTCCGTTTACGGGATATATAAATTTGGTAAACAAATTTGAGGATGCTATTACTATTCATAATATTGATTTGTATTTGAAAAAATTTGTATTACACAAAAATAAGTTATCAAATCGAAAAATTAGGTTAAAAATTCCTCCAAAAACAAAAGATATAATATGGATTGTTGAAAATGGTAAAATTAGACTTGACGAATTAAGATTTAGAAAAGTGCTTGTTGAAAATATAGTGCTAACAGGCAATATAAAAAATAATACAGTTAGTATTTCAATGCCTGATATAGATTTTGCAAAAGGAAAATTGTCTGCAAAAGGTACATATAATTTGTCCAATCATTCTTCGGAAGGATATTTTACCGCAAAAAATATTGATTCAAATATAGCGGCAGATATGGTTTTGAATTTACATGAGCAAATTGAAGGGTTTGCGGACGCAACAGCACATGTTATTACAAAAAATAAATTGGAACACATAGATGCACACGCAACTTTTGATATTAAAGAGGGCGCTTTAACCAAACTTGGCAGCAGAGAATTTATTATAAAAAAATCAAAGAAAAATCCACATACAATTAAATTTAAATTACCTGATATAATAAATATTGACGCAAAGAAAATTCAGGCCTTAAAATCAAATCTGCATGGGTCATTCGATATATGTGATGATGATATAAAGAATGTAGAAATATATTCTCAGCGTAAATATTTATCT
>Ga0256405_10007944_pt1 | contig 15544 bp, 12 predicted proteins | sample RumenRJG_02DNA_FD_189096 | JGI IMG/M metagenome (GOLD analysis project Ga0256405, IMG submission 189096) | Bovine rumen microbial communities from Lethbridge, Alberta, Canada - RJG_02 | ecosystem: Host-associated > Mammals > Digestive system > Stomach > Rumen | place: Canada: Alberta... | reverse complement strand
ATCGGCCAGGGTGTTGAGCAGAGCCGTTCCGCCGCCGGGGACGATACCCTCTTCAACCGCCGCACGGGTAGCTGCGAGAGCGTCCTCGATACGGAGCTTGCGCTCTTTCATCTCGATCTCGGTGGCTGCACCGACCTGGATGACCGCTACGCCGCCAGCCAGCTTGGCCAGACGCTCCTGGAGCTTCTCACGATCGTAGTCAGAGGTGGTCTCACCGATCTGAGCACGGATGGAAGCGATACGGGCGCTGATGGCATCCTTGCTGCCTGCACCCTCGACGATGGTGGTGTTGTCCTTGTCAACCTTGACCTGACGGGCGCTGCCCAGCATGTCCATGGTGGCAGACTTGAGATCATAGCCGAGCTCCTCGGAGATGACCTGTCCGCCGGTGAGGATGGCGATATCCTGCAGCATGGCCTTGCGGCGGTCGCCGAAGCCAGGTGCCTTGACGCCAACGCAGGTGAAGGTGCCGCGCAGCTTGTTGACGACCAGGGTAGCCATAGCCTCGCCCTCGATGTCCTCAGCGATGATCAGCATCTGACGGCCGGCCTGCACAACCTGCTCGAGCAGGGGGAGGATCTCCTGGATGTTGGTGATCTTCTTGTCGGTGATGAGGATGTACGGATTGTTCAGAACCGCTTCCATCTTCTCGGTGTCGGTGGCCATGTAAGCGGAAACATAACCGCGGTCAAACTGCATGCCTTCCACCAGTTTCAGGTTGGTCTGCATGGTCTTGCTTTCCTCAACGGTGATGACGCCGTCATTGCCGACCTTCTCCATGGCCTCGGAAATGATCTTGCCAACGGAAGGATTGGAAGCGGAGATCGCGGCGATGTTCTCAATGGACTGCTTGCCGCTGACCGGCTGGCTCATCTTCTTGAGGCTCTCAACGGCTGCGTTGGTAGCAGCCTCGATGCCGCTGCGCAGAACCATCGGGTTTGCACCGGCTGCCAGGTTCTTGAGGCCCTCACGGATGATGGCCTGAGCCAGCAGGGTAGCGGTGGTGGTGCCGTCACCGGCAACATCGTTGGTCTTGGTGGCAACTTCCTTGAGGAGCTGTGCGCCCATGTTCTCAAAAGCGTCCTGCAGCTCAATTTCCTTGGCGATGGTCACACCGTCGTTGGTGATGAGCGGGCTGCCGTACTTCTTGTCGAGCACCACATTGCGGCCCTTGGGTCCGAGGGTGATCTTGACGGTATCTGCAAGAGCATTGATGCCCTTCTCAAGGGAACGGCGAGCTTCTTCGCCGAAAATAATCTGCTTAGCCATAACGTTTGTCCTCCTGTCAAATTACTCTACGATTGCGAGAATGTCACTCTGGCGAATGATCTTGTATTCCTCGCCATCCATCTTGATCTCGGTGCCGGCATACTTGGAATAGACAACCTTCTGTCCTTCCTTAACCTGCATGGTGATATCTTTTCCATCAACAACGCCGCCGGGGCCGACAGCGATAACAAATGCATACTGCGGCTTTTCCTTTGCAGAATTGGTCAGGATAATGCCACCCTTGGTGGTTTCCTCGCTCTCAGCGTCCTTGATGACAACACGGTCGAAAAGGGGTTTCAGATTCATGATTCGGACCTCCTTAAAAATCTTCCTTGCGGAATTGTAACGCTTTCGGAATTGTTAGCACTCAATCGTGGTGAGTGCTAACAAGCGTGTAATACTATAATTCCGAATCAAGTTTTCTTCAACCTGAGAAAATTTCAGGAATCCGACGATTCTGTCTGTTTTCATCGGATTTCTGGAAATAGCCAGTCAGGATGCCAGAAAGCTCATTATTTTCCGTCTTTTTCCTGTATTTTGATGTTCCGGGAAAAACTGACTGAATTTGATGTATCATGTGTGGGACTGGAGGAATGAAAATGGAATCATTTGCCCGCCGAATCATCGACTGGTACGACAGAGGGCACCGCGATTTTCCCTGGAGGAACACAAAGGACCCGTATCATATCTGGGTATCCGAGATCATGCTGCAGCAGACACGGGCGGAAACCGTCGTTTCCTATTATAATCGCTTTATGGCCCGTTTCCCGACCCTTGAAGCGCTGGCCAATGCAAAGGAAACGGAACTGCTCAAGGCATGGGAGGGACTGGGCTATTACAGCCGTGCCCGGAATCTGAAGAAGTGCGCTGTTCAGGTCCTGACCGAGTACGGAGGACATTTCCCGGAAACGCCGGAGGAGCTTATGCGCCTCCCGGGCATCGGGCCATATACAGCCGGCGCCGTTGCCTCCATTGCCTTTGGCTGCCGGTGCAGTGCCGTGGATGGAAACGTGCTGCGCGTCATGGCGCGGGTAGAGGGAATTGAGGACGATATTCGCCGTCCGGAGACGGTTCGCCTCATCCGTGAACGGACAGATGCGCGTCTCCCGGACCGGGACTGTGACCGCTTTTCCAATGCCATGATGGAACTGGGGGCCTGCATCTGTGTGCCCCGGCATCCGCAGTGCGAAGAGTGTCCGGTGGCCGATCTGTGTCAGGCACGGAAAACCGGCAGACAGGAACAGCTGCCGGTGCGCTCCAAAGCCAAACCCCAGCGGGTGGAAAACCGGGATATCCTTCTTCTTTATTTTAATGACCGGGTACTGGTGGAGCGACAGGGGGAGGGACTTCTTGAGGGCCTGTATTCCTTTCCCAGCCTGACGGACTGGCACTCGGAAGAGGAGCGGCTTGCCTGGCTCACGGATCAGGGCATGACCTGTCAGCTTCTTTGCGAGCAGAAACCGGCCCGGCATGTCTTTTCCCATGTGATCTGGGAAATGCGGATTTATGAATACCGGGTGACGACGCTGCGCCGGGATAAGAGAACCTGGGTAACCGCAAAACAACTGACAGAGCTGCCCATGGCGACGGCCATAAAAAAGGCCAGGCAGTACTGCCTGGCCCGGCTCAATGAGATTGCTTCAGTGATTTATAACCTGCCGCTTCACAGATGATGAGGCGGCTCTCTTTTTGATATTGGTGCGGCGGCGACGGGTGATCTTTTCCGGAACGTAAAGGCTGAAATCCTTATCCGATACCCGGAAAATGCCCATGCCCTCGCTGTCGATGCGAACCGGCGGGAACTGTCCGTGCAGCGGAACAAACGTCTTTCCGGCGTGTTCCTTTCCCACGAACATCTGTTTTTCGCCGTCGCCCTGATTGGAACAAAGGAATGCCAGACCGCTGCCGGGATGCGCATCCCCGATTCGGGTAAACCCGACAACGTGCTGATGATCAAAGTAATCATACAGCTGGCCATAGGCGTATTTCCCGCAGGCGCGCATCAGGAGGCGCAGGTTTCTGACCGGCTTGATATGCTGATACGGCATGCCGTACAGATCGCCCCAGAACACACAGGGAATGCCCTGACCGCGAAGGAGAATGATGCCATAGGCCGCTTCCTTGAACCATCCGGAGACGAAGCTTTCCAGCGACTGTCCCGGCTGTGTGTCATGATTATCCACAAAGGTGACGGCGTGAGCCGGATCTGCCTTTGACAGGGTATCGTTCAGGAGAGAGCCCATGTCAAAGTTTCCGTCGCTGCGTGCCGCGTCATATAACCTGAAATGAAGCGGGACATCGAACAGGGACATGCAGGAATGGACCTGTTTCAGATAGTTGAGGAGAGCGGGAAGACTGCTTGACCAGTATTCGCCGACGGTATAAAGATCCATGCCCGTCAGCGACCGCAGGGTAGTCAGCCATTTTTCCATGAAGCTGGCGCTGATGTGTTTGACCGCATCCAGCCGGAATCCGTCCTCACCGGTTTTATCAAGGGTAAACATGGCCCAGCGGATCAGTTCCTTTTTGACCGCATTCTGGTTAACATCCACATCACAGCCCATGAGGTAATCGTAGTTGCCCAGTTCGCCGTCCACATCCGTGGCGAAGGATTTTCCGTCGATCAGGAAAAGCTGATGGTCCGGATCCGTCTTGTCATAGCTGACAGAGGTAAAGCGGCGGCTGTCCCACTTGAAATTGGAGTACCGGCCTTTCCGGCCGGGGAAAGTAAACTTTGTATATAAAACCGAATCCTGCACCTCCGGATGAACGTCCAGACGGTTATCGGTTGAAACAACATGTGTTTTGACCCGCTCGGCTTTTTCCGCGCCCATGCGGTGGTTCATGACCATATCCGAAAAGGCTTTAATGCCGGAACGGTGCAGTGCCTCGATGGCCTCGGTATACTGATTGAGGGTTCCGTATTTGGTGCGAACCGATCCGCACTGATCGAATTCACCCAGATCATACGGATCATAGACGGCGTATCCGACTTCCTCCGCGCCGCCGATTCCCTTGTAGGCAGGCGGCAGCCAGATCGAGGTGATTCCGGCCCGCTTCATCGAGGGCGCCATGGCAGCAAGCCTGTTCCAGTGCTCTCCGTCGGCGGGCAGATTCCATTCAAATCCCTGAAGCATGATTTCGTTTTTATCCATCAAAAACCTCCTCTCGATTGGATGGGCATCATTATACTCCTGCGTGTCAAGTCTTTTCCCCCGGCAGTCCGGGTCAAAAAAGGCCGAAAAATGGCCGAAACCGACTGGAAATTATGCAGTGTGCACTAAAAAATCAAAAATATATGAGCTTATGCAACAAAAAACAGGAAGCGGGACCGAAGGGGTCTCTCTTCCTGTTTATATATTTCAGGGTTCAAAGGGAAAACCGCTGAAAACTGGCTTCCCGGTATACTCAAGCGGCTGTTTTTCGCCCCTCAGGACGGACAGTGCGGCATTGGCCATGGTTTCAAGTTCAAATTCCCCGGGATAGACGAAGACATCCGCGATGAATCCGCACCTCCGGCGGATTTCCTGTTCGATCTCCGGGAAACGGAGGAGACCGCCGGTCAGGATGATGCCGTCTACCTGTCCGCACAGCACCGTGCTCATGGCGCCGATGGACTTTGCAATCTGGTAGATCATGGCCTCCCAGACCAGCCTGGCATACGGATCGCCAGCGTCAATCAGGGCATGAATCTGATCGGCGTTGGAGGTGCCGAAGTGACTGCTGAGACCGCCGGATTCCGTGCAGAGCATGAGCAGATCCGCATGGGACATGCTACTGAAATGCTCCAGAACATCCGTGACGGCCATGCTGCCCATGCGGGTGGGGGTAAAGGGCCCCTCGCCGCCGCCGGCGTTGTTTCCGTCGATCATGCGGCCTTTTTCGTGGGCGGTAATGGAAATTCCGCCGTCGATATGACAGAGGATCAGGTTGAGTTCCTCATAGGGGCGCCCGATGGCCAGCCCATGCCGCCGGCCGGTTTCCTTGAGGCTCAGGGCATGGGAGATGGCGTGCCGGTAAACGCCTTTGACGCCGGTGATTCTCGCCACATCCTGCAGTTCATCCACCACCGTGGGATTCAGGGTCAGGATCTGTCCGCCATAGATTTTCTGCAGTTCGGCTGCCAGCTGGATGCCCAGATTGGAGACGTGATTGAGGCCGCCTTTCTGCTCCCTCGTATCCCTGATCATCTGCTCATTGATGGCGTAAACGCCGCTTCGGACGGAATAGGAACTTCCGCCCCGACCGACGATGGCATCCAGCCCCGACAGGTCCAGGTGCCTTTCTTCAATAAAGGAACGAATGACCTCCAGCCGGTAGGGAAGCTGTTCGTTGATCGTCTGAAACTGTTTCAGGATGGTCGAATCGTGGAAGACATTTTCACAGGCAATCTGTGTTTCATTTTCATACAGGGCCAGTTTGGTTGAGGTAGAACCCGGGTTGATGACAAACACTTTGTACTTCATCAAATTCCTCATGCTTTCTAGTGCTGAACCGTCTGCGTGAATGAGCAGCGTTCAGGTTCACTCAAATAATCGACACACAAAGTGTACGCTAACCGGTGCGCCCTGTCAATTGAGAGATGAGGAAGTTTTGAGCACGAAAATAGTTTTCTGATTTTTTTCCGGCGACCCCATTTTTTCTCCCGGCACCTCCGTATAAGAGAGCAGAGAAGGATAAAACCTGAACAGCTGCAGGTATTTCCTTCCCGTAACGGCGCAAATCCGGTCAGCGGTCAATGAATCATCGCGGGGATCCGGATTTGACAAACGGTCGCTGAGCGACAGAACACAGATGAAACAAAACCTGAAAGGAAAACAAGAAAATGAAAAAGATGAAATGGACCGCAGTGCTGCTGCTTGTGATGATTGCCCTGACTGCCACTTCTTTCGCTGATAACAGAAGAGGTCCCGGCGGAAACAACCCGGGCGGAATGAACGGAGGACCTTCCGCCGGTCAGGAAAGCCGGATGCCCGGCGAAAACGGCTTCGGCGGCAATGATCTGCAGAACAATGGAAGAAACCAGATGCCTGGCAATATGCCCATGAACAGGAACAATAACCAGAACCAGATGCCGCAGAACGGCAGCAATGGCCAGAATCAGATGCCCGGCAACATGCCGCAGAACGGCGACAACAGCCAGAATCAGATGCCCGGCAACATGCCGCAGAACGGCAGCAATGGCCAGAATCAGATGCCCGGCAACGTGCCGCAGAACGGCGGCAATGGCCAGAATCAGATGCCGGCAACATGCCCATGAACGGTAGCAACAGCGAGAACCAGATGCCCGGTAACATGTCCATGAACGGGAACAACAACCAGAACCAGATGCCCGGCAATATGCCCCGGAATTGGAACAACGGCCAGAATCCAGATGTGATTTCGCAGCCGACCCAGCCTAATGCTGAAACGGAGCAGGGCGCGGACAGCGAAAACGGTGCAGATAATCAGGCAGGGACTGGCATGCGGAGAAACCGTATTCCCGGGATGGACGGAAACAATCATCGCGGGAACGCGCCTGAACTGAATGGAATGGAAAATGCCGGACTGAACATTGACGAAATTCAGAAGAGCATTGATGCGCTGGAGGATGGGGATGAGAAAACCAACCTGCAGACACTGCTGGACAGTTACAAACAGGCGCTTGAAAATGGCCGCGGCGGAAGACGCGGAAACAGGATGAATCCTGAAGAGAATGATGCGGAAACGGAACAGGAGACGGTAAATGAAGAGCAGCCTGCTGAAAATGAGATTCAGGAGACGGAGGAGGCACTCCAGGAAGCGTTGAATCAGGTTTCTGACAACGGATAATGCGGATTCCTGAATAAGGCCCTCTTCCATGAGGAAGAGGGCCTTATTCAGGCCGACAACAGATGAGGACTGAAAAACGGGGTGATTGACAGGAGGAATTGATGAGGGTATGATGGATGCAAATGTTATTCACGTGAATGTGGGGTGGAGAGAGCCAATGTCTGATAACCGCAGACCGGATCTCAGCAATCCGGATGAACTGGTCAGACGGAATGAAACTTTCATACGATTCACAGCGTCTTTTACGCTTCATCGTATTGTAAGCGTCCATGATGATGAATACAGTATTGCACTGTCAGCCTTCTGGGATGCCGCCAGATCCTATACACCTGAAAAAGGTTCTTCATTTAAAACCTATGCCAGGATGGTGATCAAGAACCGCCTGATTGATTACATCCGAAGCCGAAAAAAGTATGAAAACGAAACGCTGACAGATCCTGCTCTGTTCGAGGGCAACGGTGAGGAACCGGATCTTCCGATGCAGAACAAAATCGAGAGAGCGTATTCGCAGGAAAACGTCTCTTCACTTGCCATGGAAATACAGGATCTGGAAAGGCAACTTGAGCGCTATGACATTACGTTTGAAGCCCTGCCGGACCTTTCGCCCAAAGCAGAGAAGACCCGGGTCGTATGTGCCGAAATTGTTTCCTATTTCAGCCGTCGGCCGGATCTGGTGGGGCAGATGGTAAAAAGCGGGAAACTGCCTGTGCGGGATCTTGAAAGAGATGTACCCTGTGACCGGAAAATACTGGACAGGTATCGCAAATACATTATTACGGCTGCTCTAATCAAGACAGGGGATTATCCGGGCCTTAAACAATATCTGAAAGGAAAGGGGTGGGAATAGTGAAAGCGGTTGTATTGAAAATCAACGGATATCAGGCAACCGTGCTGGCAGAAGGTGGAAGATTTCTGACTATTCCCAACCATAATTATACGGTCGGACAGGAGATTGAGATTGCCGAGAGAAGGCCTGCAAAACCACTTGTCCGAAGCCTGTCGCTGGCTGCCGCGCTGATTATCGGGGTAATCGGACTGGCCGTCGGTTTTGGAAGACGAAACTTGATCCAGGAAAATGAACCACAGTCTCAGGGAACTCCGGTTCCGACAGTGGTAGAAACAGAATCACCGGAAGTGACTGAGTCAACGAGTCCGGAAGTGAGTCCTACACCTGTGCAGACTTTTACGCCGACACCGACACCTACGGCAACTCCGAGCGCGACGCCGACACCGACACCTACGGCAGCTCCGACCGCGACGCCGACACTGACACCTACGGCGGCTCCGACCGCGACGCCGACACCGACACCTACGGCAACTCCGAGCGCGACGCCGACACCGACGCCTACGGCAGCTCCGACCGCGACGCCGACACCGACACCTACGGCGGCTCCGACCGCGACGCCGACACTGATGCCTACGGCGGCTCCGACTGCGACGCCGATTCCCACAGCGGTGCCGACGATCAGACCAACAGTGATTCCAACAGATGTTCCGAGGAAGGTTCCATCGACTGTTCCGGGGAGCAATCCGGAAAGCAGGATAGTCCCGGACAGCAACGGACAGGACGTGAACAGAGATTCCGAGGAACCTGTGATGCCGGAAACAGAGCAACAAATGGTGCCGGACAGAGACAGAATGAACAGAGAGGGCATGAATAATGAAGGGGCAGCTGCTCCGGAAAACCGGAATGGACAGGAAGCACCTCCGCGTGGGAATCCCGGACAGAATACGGATGGGAATGCCGGAGGGATGAATCGGAACAACAGAGAGGGAAATTCCTCGCGGTCCGGCGCACCGGGTGAAATGCGAAACGACGGAGGAATGCCTCCCGGGGGAAGACCATGAATCAGGTATCCGGGATAAAAAGGCAGACGAGCAATACATTCTGATGTCTGTTTTGTGTGACCGGCCTTTGGTCATTCGGAGCTGTTTGATCCTGCCTCGGATTTGAAAGTTCCTGAGCACTCATGCATGACATGAGTGCTTTTTTTAAACTTCTCAGGTTTATCGTCTCGCACTGATTCTAACCATTCTCTTGAGCAATGCATATAAATCATGGAAAGCATCTTTGGCGTTTGGTTACATGACAAACGCCAAAGATATACAGATATACAGTCGGATGAGATAATGTTGTTATTTTGAATAAAGTATATGAAAATCTGCTTAAAAATGTTATAATACCAACGAGGGCGGATGTCTGCCTTCCAGATTTTTTAGAAAAGGAGACCTGAAAGATGAAAAAGGTACTATCACTCATTCTGGCTATGGTCATGTGTATGGCCATGGTTACTTTTGCCTGTGCGGAGACTGTTGAAGAGGTCATTGAACAGGCGCAGAATATGTCTCTTGAAGAACTGTTCAAGAAGGCAATTGAGGAATCAAACGGAAAGCGTTTTGACGCCGTCGGAAATTCCAGCCGCGGCAAGAGCGTCCTTCCTATCTTTGTTGAAGCGCTCCAGGCGATTGACCCCAGCTATACCCTTGACTTTGACGGCGGCTGGCAGCAGCCCAAGGAAAACAAGATCTTCGATCAGCTGACCGAGGATGTCAATGGCGCCAACCACGTCATGTCCATGACCCTGATTCAGGACGGCAACCAGATCAAGAGCAAGATGCTGGATACCGGTCTGCTCCTGAACTTTGTGCCGAAGGACTGGAGAGAGGCAGAGAATGTTGCCAAAGAAGGCAATGAGAATCCGCTGGCTCTCCAGACCCTCAACAAGGTATTCATGTTCAACAATCTGGGAACAAAGACCTATAAGAACATGTGGGATTTTGTCCGCGAGGGCGAGGCTCCGCTGTTCATGGGCGTCAATTCCGAGCTTGTCGGAAAGAACTTTCTGTACATGATGACCAATGAGAAATATGCCACCATTGCCAAGGAAGCGTATGAGGCATGGGACGGCAAGAATTCCGAGGATGATGACCTGATCGAGAGCATGAAGGCAGACGCTGAGGATCTCGGTCTGACGGGTGCCAATGTTGAGTATGGCCTTGCATGGGTCTATCTCTGGTGCGAGAAGTACAATGAGCAGACCGACGATGGTCCTATCTGCAACACGCTGGTGTCCACCTCCGCAAAGGATCAGACGGGCCTGCTGGTTTACTCCAAGCTGCGCAGCGTCGAGGAAACGGCGGACTCTTCCGTCAACAACATCACGGTTGCTGCCTATCAGGATGATTATGTCGGTATCGGCGGATATGCATACAAGCACTATCTGATGCTGACCAAGACCAGCCCCCTGCCGTGGACGTCCTGCGCGCTGATCGCGTACATGACCACCACGAAGGAAGGCTTTGCTGCCTGGGGCAAGGACATGGGCGGTTATGCACCGGTAGCTGCCTGCATGCAGGATCACAGCAAAGACGGTGGCGACCAGTTCCCGGCCAAGAATGACCGCGGCTATGACTGGTGGATCAATACCGGCAAACTGGTTGTCGAGGATCCGGCTTACTGCGCATCTGTTTCCGGCACGATGAGCGACTGGATTGACGGCATTGTGGCCGGCAAATAAAAATCGGTTGAACCTGGTCTGAAACAAACACAGATGCGGGCGGCGCGTTGGGAGATTCCGGCTCGCCGCCCCTTTCCTTACCATCCCATACTGAACGAAAGGGAGGAAAGAAATGGTCACAGGCGCAAACAATCGGGTCAGCGGATTCCAGAGAACCTGGAACAGGTTCAGAACGTACATTACGAAGCCGCAGAATGCGATTCTGCTGATACTGGGAATCCTTCTGACAATTACGACAATCTACCCGATGTTCACGATTCTGCGGGATACCATCCGGCTGCATCCGGGCAGCATTGATACACAGGAAAAAGCGCTGGAGGCACAGTTTGATGCGCTTGGCACGAAACTGACAACCTATAACTGGCAGAATCTTTTCCGGGATACCATTACCACGCGGGTGGGACGGGAACGCGTTACGCGAAGCGTCGCATCCATTTATCTCTGGACACCGCTCCTCAATTCCATCCTGATCAGCATCTTTGCCTGTTTTGGCGCGATCCTGTACGGCGGTGTCTTTGCCTATCTGGTCACGAGAACCAACCTGAAATTCAAGAAATACCTGAGTTCAATCTTTATTTTTCCCTATATCATGCCCCAGTGGACACTGGCGGTCATGTGGCAGAATCTGTTTAACTCCAATGCCATTACGGGCGGAAATGACGGACTGTTTGTCACGCTGTTCGGAACGTACATGCCGAAATGGTGGTGTGAGGGGATTTTCCCGGTTTCGGTTGTTCTGTCCATTCATTATGCACCGTTTGCGTACATCCTGATTGGCGGCATCTTCCGGAACATGGATGCCAACCTGGAGGAAGCGGCAACGATTCTCAATACGCCGCGGTGGAAAACGTTCCTGCGGGTCACCCTTCCGCTGGTTAAACCGGCCATTCTGAGCACCATTCTGCTGGTGTTCTCAAGCGCGATGGGCTCTTATCCGATTCCGCATTACCTGAAACTGTCAACCCTGTCCACGCAATATGTGGGCATGAGCTCCAACCGGGCGGGGCAGGCCAGTATTCTTGCGACCATCATGATGCTGTTCGGCTTCCTGATCCTGATCGTCAATCAGAAAACGACCTCCGGCCGGAAGAACTTTACCACGGTGACCGGCAAGTCCGGACAGAGCAGTCTGGTCAATCTCGGCGCAGCCAAATATGTTCTTTCCGTTCTGTTCCTGCTGCTGACGCTCTTTACCGGCATCCTGCCCATTGTCCTGTTCGCGATAGAAACGTTCCTGCCCAATCCGGGCGATTATTCCTTTATCAAACACGGATTTGCCGGACATACCACCACCAAATGGTGGCTCACCTCTGAAAACGTGACAGAGAACGGCATGTACGGACAGAAGGGCATTCTCTACAATGCGGATATCTGGAATGCCTTCGCCGGAACATTCTTTGTGGCCATCTGCTGTGCCTTGGCCGCAGGAACGATTGGTACGCTGATCGGCTACTGTGTAAGCAAAAACCGGCGCAGCAAATGGGCCTCCTATGTCAACAACATGGCATTTTTGCCGTACCTGATGCCCTCACTGGCGGTCGGCGTTGCCTTCTTCATTTTCGGTTCCGGTGCAGGAATCTACAACACCTTCCTGCTGCTGATTCTGGCCGGAACGGTGAAGTACATCCCGTTTGCCAGCCGAAGTGCACTGAATTCCATGATGCAGCTTTCCGGTGAAATCGAGGAGGCAGCCATCATCCAGGATATTCCCTGGTGGAAACGGATGACGCGGATCATCATCCCGATTCAGAAGACGTCCATCATAAGCGGCTTTCTGCTGCCGTTTATGACGTGTCTGCGTGAACTGACACTGTTTATGCTGCTTTGCGGACAGGGCAAGATCATCACGACCATGCTGGGCTATTTTGATGAAATGGGCCTGTACGCATTCTCCAGCGGCATTAACCTGATACTGATCGTCCTGATCCTTGTGTTCAACACACTGGTGAATAAACTGACCGGTGCGAGCATTGACTCCGGCATTGGCGGCGACTAAGAGAAATGAGGATGAAACCATGGCAAGAATAGAACTATCTCATGTAACCAAACGCTGGGGCGGTTTCTACGCGGTGGATGACCTCGACCTGATTATTGAGGATAATGCTTTTGTCACGCTGCTGGGCCCCTCAGGCTGCGGCAAGACGACAACGCTGCGTATGATTGCCGGCCTTGAGACACCGACTTCCGGACGGATCACCATCGACGGGGTGACGGTGTTTGACAGTGATCAGGGAATCAATATCCCCGCCAATAAGCGGCGCGTCGGATTTCTGTTCCAGAACTATGCCCTTTGGCCGAATATGACGGTGTACCAGAATATTTCCTTTGGACTGAGCAACATCAAGGAGGCGGGACTCTCTGTCAATGAGAACGGGGAGATCCAGCGCAATCCGGAGGCAGGCGGCGCAGTACGGAAACTGACCAAGGAAGAAATTGACAAAATCGTTGCCAGAGTCAGTGCAATTGTCAAGATTCAGCCGTTTATGGACCGTTATCCGGGCGAGCTTTCCGGCGGTCAGCAGCAGCGCGTCGCCATTGCTAGAACACTGGCACCGGGACCGCGGGTTCTCTTCATGGATGAACCGCTGTCCAACCTGGATGCCAAGCTGCGTCTTGAGATGCGGTCTGAACTGCAGCGTCTGCACCTGTCCACCGGCAGCACGTTCGTCTACGTGACCCACGACCAGATGGAAGCAATGACGCTGGCAACCCGGATCTGCCTGATTTCAAATGGTGTCCTGCAGCAGTACGATGAGCCGCTGACGGTCTATAACCGTCCGAATAATACCTTCGTGGCCGACTTTGTCGGCAACCCGGCCATTAACTTCATGAATGCCCGGGGAAAACAGCAGCAGGACGGCACGTTCCGGCTGCAGATCCTCGATCGGTATGAAACGGTCTTCACGCCGGGGGAGAAAGTGGAGATCGGGCAGTGGTTTGCCGATGCGGATAAGGAAATCAGCGCCTTTGAGGCAAAGGTGCGTCCTGCCGAGAAGACCAACAAGGATGTGCCCTTCCGGTATCCGGTTGCAACGGTTTCGGATGTTCCGGAAAAGACCGATCTGGACAGGGATGATTTTGTCCTGGGTGTCCGTCCGGAATTTGTCCATATCTGTGAGGATGGTCCGATTGAAGGGGAAATCTTCTCTGCGATGCCCACCGGTATGGAGACGACCGTTCGTATCCGTGTCGGGAATTACCTGCTGACCGGCGTCGTCTTTGGCGGTGTCCTGTACAAGATCGGACAGAAAGTGCATCTTCGCTTTGATGGACCGGGAACCGTGCTCTTCTCAAGACTCAATGGCCGCCTCATTGCCTGCGGAAAACTGGATATATCGGGCAGTTAAGATGATCCGGCTTTGAACCAATACGGGAAATAACCACAGGCCCGGAACAGCAGGCAATAAGGCTGTTCCGGGCTTTTTGCATGGCTGTCTGCTGAATAAAAAATAACGGCCGGTTTGTCGGCCGTTATTCATCTGTTTAGGAAGATTATTTCATCTCGATATACTGTGTCTTGATGTATCCCTCGCCTTTGGAACATCTGACCTTGGTCCATTCGCCTTCGGTCTCCAGAATGACGAGCTTTTCGCCCCTGTTGATCTGTCCGATCGAACGGGCATTGGCTTTTGCTTCCTCGCGGAGATTGACTTTATCTGCCGTGCAGGTGCCGGAATAGGATTCCGTTGCCGTATCTGATGCAGGTGCTGCTTCAGTCTGTTCGGCAGAGGCCACCTGGTTCTGGTTGTCAGCGATATAATCATCAAAGAGAGAAAGCGGGTAGATCTCGCTGGAAAGCTTTCCGGTTCTTTCTTCGTCATACGTATTTTCCCAGAATTCGACGATCGCATTGTCCTCATTTTCAATGAAAAGCACGTTTGAAAAAACGCGATTGCCTTCCTTATCGGCTGAGACATAGTGATACTCAATGGCGTTCATCCCATTGACTTTAACATCGTACTTGGTGATCTGATCGCCGATGTTTTCAGAAGCCCAGTCTTCTGCCTCGGAAAGATCGCTCAGTTTGCTGCCATAAAACCTGACAGTCAGCTGCCCGTCCTGGGAGATAAAGCCGAAGAATGCCTCGCCGTCCTGGGTAAAGGTGGCGTTGTTTTCCATGGGTTCCATATCGGAAGGGAGACCAAAGACAATGTCGAGATCGTTCAGTCTGACAGCAGTCAGTTTCGGAGCATCTTCCTCCGCCAGAGCAAAACAGGCGGTCATCAGGAGAACAGCCGCAAACAGGATGCTCAGAAATTTTTTCATACGTATACCTCCAAAATGTTTCTGATGAAGCATTGAAGCTCACGATGCATATGATAATGATTTTTCTCGTCAAATTCAATAGAGTTTTTGCGGCAAATTCTGCAGCCATTTGCTGTAAATATGGGTACAGGGAAAGGCAATTGTCCGGTCGGTACGGGAGGGGAAACGGATTGACATTTTCCGGCAACATGATACAATTCCACATATTCATCAGAGAAGGAAAACCCAGCCGGACAGGATACAGGCCTGAGCCTGTGACTTATCCGGCTTGTTTTTGGAGGTTCATTTGCAGCAGAACAATACATTTACGAGCGGTAAAATTCTTTCGCCGCTGATTCGTTTTATGCTTCCTGTCTTTTTTGCCATGTTTCTGCAGTCGATGTATGGCGCGGTTGATCTGTTGATTGTCGGCCGGTTTGGCAGTTCCATGGATGTTTCAGCGGTATCGACCGGTTCGCAGGTCATGATGACGCTGACCAATCTTGTTTCCAGTTTTGCGATGGGAACCACCATCCTCCTGGGACAGCGGATCGGTGAGGGACGTGCCCGTGAGGGCGGGAGCGTTGTGGGGAGCAGCATCTGTCTGTTTGGCGCAATCGCCCTGGTTTTTACCGTTCTGATTCCGGTGCTGGCAGGCCGCATGAGTGCGGTGATGAATGCGCCGGAGGAGGCGTATCAGG
>Ga0256405_10007943_pt1 | contig 15544 bp, 11 predicted proteins | sample RumenRJG_02DNA_FD_189096 | JGI IMG/M metagenome (GOLD analysis project Ga0256405, IMG submission 189096) | Bovine rumen microbial communities from Lethbridge, Alberta, Canada - RJG_02 | ecosystem: Host-associated > Mammals > Digestive system > Stomach > Rumen | place: Canada: Alberta... | reverse complement strand
AGTCTCGCTCTGCACCATGTCGAAACAGATGCCGTGCTGCTTCAGCACTGCATCAATTTTCTCCCACCGCTTCTGCTTGCTGGTGAATCCCGTCTTGGGACAGTACAACACGCCCCATCTTGTAGTCATTACTGCCATAGTTCTATGATTCTTGTTATTTTATCTTCCATCGGTAGCGTGGCGTCTATCCAGTGGATGGTGAAGCCGCGACGCTCCATACCGCGGAACCAGGTCATCTGACGCTTGGCAAACTGGTGGATGGCTATCTCCAGGCGCCGGAACATCTCGTCGTAGGTTGTCACGCCCGTGATGTATTCCGTCACGTACTTATACTCTAAGCCGTAGTAAATCAGATCTTCGGCCGGTATGCCCTCATCGAGCAGGACGCGCACCTCGTCAATCATTCCCTCGTCCAGACGAGCCTTCAGCCGACGGGTAATCTTCTCGCGGCGCAGTTCGCGGTCGATATTCACACCGATAATCAGCGACGGTACCGGCGGCAGTTCGCGCAGCGGCACAGGATGCTCAATATTGTATGTCTCAATCTCAATAGCACGGATGGCACGCTGACAGGAGTCGACGTCGGTCTTGTTATGCATCGTCGAACCGCTCTTCGCTTTCAACGCAACGAGCATCTGTGTCAGCTCGTCTAACGTCTTGCCCTCGAGAGAGGCACGCAGTGCCGGGTTCTGAGGGACGGGCGACAGGTGATAACCCTTGAGCACCGCCTCGATATATAGTCCCGTGCCGCCACAGAGAATCGGCGTCACTCCCCTACTCTGTATATCCTGATAGGCATCGTAGAAGTCCTGCTGATACTGAAAGAGATTGTACTTCGTACCCGGCTCACAGATATCAATAAGATGATACGGCACATCGCCATAGTCGGCCAGGTCCTTGCCCGTTCCGATGTCCATCCGGCGATACACCTGCCGGGAGTCGGCAGAGATAATCTCGCCGCCGATTCGCTGAGCCAGCGCTGCCGCCAGCGGTGTCTTGCCGCTGGCCGTCGGTCCGAGTATGGTAATCATCTGCTTCATTACGTCGGCAAATGTACAAAAAAAAAACCGTCCGACAAAATCGGACGGCTATTTTTTACCTTTGACGGAGATTATTTCAGCTCAGCGAGGTACTTGATGGTGCGAACCATCTGAGAAGTGTAAGAGTTCTCATTGTCGTACCAAGCAACAACCTGAACGAGAGAGTTGCCGTCGCCAATCTTGCTGACCATGGTCTGGTTAGCATCGAACAGCGAACCGAACTTCATACCGATGATGTCGCTCGAAACGAGCTTCTCCTCGGTGTAGCCGAACGACTCGTTGGTGGCAGCCTTCATGGCAGCGTTGATGTCCTCAACAGTCACCTCACCCTTGACAACAGCGTGCAGGATGGTGGTAGAACCTGTGGGAGTCGGAACGCGCTGGGCAGCACCAATCAGCTTACCGTTCAGCTCGGGGATAACGAGACCGATAGCCTTGGCAGCACCGGTAGAGTTAGGAACGATGTTCTGAGCACCGGCACGAGCGCGCTGAACATCACCCTTGCGCTGAGGACCGTCGAGAATCATCTGGTCGCCAGTGTAAGCGTGAACGGTGGTCATGATACCGCTCTGGATGGGAGCGAAGTCGTTCAGGGCCTTGGTCATAGGAGCCAGACAGTTAGTGGTGCAAGAAGCAGCTGAGATAACAGTGTCGGCGGGAGTCAGGGTCTTGTGGTTCACGTTGTAAACGATGGTGGGCAGGTCGTTGCCGGCAGGAGCAGAGATAACAACCTTCTTAGCACCAGCGGTCAGGTGGGCAGAAGCCTTCTCCTTAGAGGTGTAGAAACCAGTGCACTCCAGAACGACGTCAACACCCAGCTTACCCCAAGGCAGCTCAGCAGCGTTAGGAACAGCATAAATAGTAATCTCCTTACCATCGACGATGATAGAATTGTCGGTGCAGTCCACAGTGTGCTTGCCCTCACCGAACTTGCCGCAGAAACCACCCTGAGCGGTGTCATACTTCAGCAGGTGAGCCAGCATCTTCGGGCTGGTCAAGTCGTTGATTGCTACTACTTCATAACCTTCAGCCTCGAACATCTGACGGAATGCGAGGCGACCGATACGGCCGAAACCGTTAATTGCAACTTTTGTCATTTTTTTGTTTCTTCTTAAATGGGTTATACCTATTTGTGATTAAAAATTTGCGTCTTAGAAACACTTTTTCTTGTTTTCGAGCGCAAAGTTACAAAAAAAATCCTATATTTGCATCCGAAATCAGTATTAATTAAAGTGAAAAGTGCGGTGACTGGCGCGAAAACTGAGATATGTCAAGTCAGAAGGCCAGCTATTGCAAAACACAGATGACAATTTTTACATTATATGATTCGTTAAACTTTAAAATTTAGAATTATGGGATTTATTAAAGAGTTCAAAGAATTTGCCATGAAGGGCAACGTGATGGACATGGCTGTCGGTGTTATCATTGGTGGCGCGTTTGGTAAGATTGTCAGCTCGCTGGTCGATGACATCCTGATGCCGCTGGTCGGCGTCGTCACCGGCAACATTGACTTTACCAAGTTAGCCGTAGAATTCGGCGAGGGCGATTTTGCTGCCAAGCTGACTTACGGAAACTTCATCCAGAACGTTGTCGACTTCCTCATCGTCGCCTTCTGTATCTTCTTGATGCTGAAAGGTATCAACAAGCTGAACCGCAAGAAGGAAGAGGCCCCTGCTCCCGAGGAGCCCAAGGGTCCCACGCAGGAAGAGCTGCTCGCTGAGATTCGCGACCTGCTGAAGCAGAAGTAAACCAACAGGTAAAAACAGGAAGCCCGCCGTCACTGGCGGGCTTTCTGCGTTCTAAGCCATATCTTCCGGTCTTAACGCGCTTGGCAGAACGCCTCGCAGCCCGTCACCATACCTTATTTATATAGTTTCTTTCCGTTCTTGATGATGATGCCTTTATACGAGTCGTCCACACGCTGCCCAGCGAGGTTGTAGATACCGCCGGTGCTGCGAGCAGCAGGAGCCGTTACCGACATGATGGCAGTTGTCTGAGGACGGTTCTGCACCCGCTCAGCCTCTGCCCATGCGTCGGCGTCCGTTCTCAGGTCGCTACCCAGATAATAGCCTGTGTTGGTGGGCTGGTTGTAGCCGATATTCTCGTTCAGACAGCCCATCCAATAGCAGTGGTCGGTCATAAGCCATGGGAACTTGTGGCTGGTGGGATACCAGGTGGAGAAGATCTTGATGTCTGCAAGTCGGGTGGCATCGGGCAGGATAATCTCCTCGCGCCAGTCGCCGAAGATATCGCCATACCACGAGGGGTTCGACTTTGTGCCGTTGATGAACGTCTCCGAGTAGCGATACATCGTAAAGGTGCGGCCGTACTTCGGGCTCTGTATGATATTGTCCTCAATGAGCTGTCGCGAGAGGTTACCGTCGAACCATACGGCCATGCCGCAGCCACCCTTCTGCCCCTTGGTATTGATATTGGTCTCAGTGCCGTCTTGCTTGATATAGTTGCCCTGATAGTAGAAAAACTCGCAGCCCGGATATTCGGGGAAGAAATCGCCCACCAGACAGCGGCCCATATCGTTGGGTTCAGCACCATCCTTTTTCCAGATGACGGCACCGTCACGGGCATCATGGAGTGCCACCATCGTCTTGCCCGACTCCAGGCAGTGGAACATCTGCAGGCCCTCACGCTCAGGCAGGAATTTCCCCACATGGTTGGCATCGCCGTGCCCTAAGCGTGTGTTCCAGAGGCCGATGCCGTCGTGGTCGACGGCCATCGAGCCATACATCACCTCGTCCAGTCCGTCGCCGTCGAGGTCGGCCACGTTCAGCGAGTGGTTACCCTGAGCGGCATAGGTACTGTGTTTCTGGCCGTCCTTGCCCGTTCCCTTGTCGTTGGTGTCGAAGCGCCAGCGCTTTGTCAGGACGGGAGAACCATCCTGTACACGGTAGTCCCAGGCCTCAATGACGGAGCGGTCATAGACGCCGCGCCCGATGACGACGGATGGCAGTCCCGTCTCGTCGAAGCATCCCACGCCCACACGGAAGGAGCAGGCCCGCTTCCAGTAGTCGTCGCCCCAGGTCTTGCTGGTCTCGCGGGCTATGAAGTTGTCGCGCGCCAGCTCACGGCCCGTCTTGCCATCGATGATGCTGATGAACTCCGGTCCTGCCGAGTTGTAGTGGTCCACCCATCCGGGGTCGGCGGTGTTCAGGTTGCCCCATGTACGGTAGTCTATCTTGCCATCGCCGTTCACATCGGGAATCTCCGTGCCGTCGCCGAAGACAGTACCCTCACAGGTGCGGATGGCCATCTCGGCACAACCGTCGCCGTCGAAGTCGGCCACGGCAAAGCTCGACGAGTTGCCGAGGATGATGCCCGGTCCGCCCTTCACGCGCCACAGCAGTGTGCCGTCAAGCTTATAAGCGTCCCAGATGACCGCCCAGAGACAGTCTTTCTGCGAGTAGCTGGCGCCCGAACCGTCGCTGACGATGTTGCCGCTGGCATCCTTCACGCTCTGAAGGCGCTTCACCACAATCTCGAACTCGCCGTCGCCGTCGAGGTCGCCCACGCTCACATCGTTGGCCGTATAGACAATTTTAGCCGTGTTAGCATACACGTCCTTCGTGTCGGCCAGCGGGATGCTGATATAGGGTAGTCCGCCGGAGACCTGCGCCTTCGTCAACGTGAAGGCGGAGAGCGTCTCGTCGCTGCCCGCGTAGGTCAGGCGGTAGTGGTTGTCGCTGGTCTTACTGGCCGAGCCGTCCTGAAAGCAGGTGCGGTTGCGAATGTTTGTGGCAATCTTCTTCTCAGCCCCCGTGCCGATAGTGCGGTAGAGGTCGAAACTCGTATCAGCATTGTCGCCCGGCAACATACGCCACGATACGAGCACCTTGCCCGTATGTTGCTGGTAGTCGCCTAAGGAGGCGTCCTTCTTGCCGTTAATACTTGCCCAAAGTGCCCTGTCACCGAGGCTATTAGTCTGTGCCTGTCCCATATTCGATATGAACAAGGCAGCAATAAAAGTTAGTGTTGATAGTTTCATCTTATGGTTAAAAGCCCGCCGACGTTGGCGGGCTTTCTCTTGTTAGTTATCTGACGATGACTTTTTTGCCATTCCTGATATAGATGCCGCGCTGCGGCGTTACTACCTTCCGACCTTGGAGGTCGTAGACGTTCTCCGGCGTTTCATCTGTACCGACAGTCGGTATGGACTCTATTCCAGTAGGCAACTCGTCGAAAATGTCGATGAAACCACGGGCGTTAGCCTCCGTCGTCGTGAAGTAAGCCTCGAAGGGCGATACCGCACGATAAGTGACGAACTGCGAACCATTAGCGTTCATCGCGTACTTATCGTAAGCAGCCTGCACCGTCTCGTAGGCAGGTCTCAGCGTCCTCACGCCATTTGTCGTGCCTACAGCCTGTGACGAGGCCTTGACGGTAGCACTGGTAGCCGAGAAGGTCACCGTACCGTTCACCCTGTAAGCATCGTCGTACTTCGTATTGTTTGGCATGGCGATGATGTAGGGCTGGTTGGCATACAGGTAGTTGGAAGCCGTAAAGCCCGATGAACCGAAACCGTAGAGCCAGAAGGGCTTCTTCGTATCGGAAGTACCCGACCAACGGCCGAAGGGCACGAGTTCGCCCTTTGTAGCATGACTGATCTTCGTCGGCTGGAACGGCAACGTGATGGTCTCCCACCCCTGTGCAGAACCGTTACCTGTTGTCTTTGTGAACGAACGGCTGTAGGAGATGTTGGTGGCCGTAAATTCACGCGGAGCCCAGAAAGCATAGCCGTTTGTCAGCGTCACCTGTGTAGCCGTACTGCCTATCACCACATTCGGGGTGGTATAAGGTGCGTATAAACTTGACGTGACGTAAAGCAGAAGGTTGGGATTGCGTACCGACGATGTGGGCAGCATACCTGATGTGAGACCACGGGTGGGCTGCCAGTCAATATAGCAGAGAGCCGAACAGTCGTTGAACAGGTTGCTGGGCACCGATGTCACCTTATTATATACCGTGACACCCATGAGCTGCTTACAGTTACCGAAAGCCTGACTCATTATCGTCGTGGCCGTCTGAGGCAGGAAGATGTATTTCAGCTTGGTATCGGCAAACATCGACTGGCCGACGACATTGTCGGACGTTGCATAAGACGGCGACTTATAGTACACACCGCCAGAGACGATATTGGCTTTTTCAAGATTCAAAGTCTCCAGCGTTGCCGTCACTGACGAGTTGTTGTAGTCGATGCCAGCCAACAGCCTGATGTAACGGATGTCGGTGCCGTTAATCGGACCAATGATGACCAGTTCCCTGACACTGGCAGCCGAATACCCGCTACTGGTAATCGCCGTCTGCAGCGTTCCCGCCGTCGACATCGACAGCGTCATGGTGCCATTGTTAAAGGTAACTCCAGCGCCAATACTTGTCATTCCGTTGTGAGAATAGACATAGCTCTTCTTGTCTGCCGTTTCCGCTGTACCACTGTAATTAGTGATATTACCATAGATAATGACATCGTCACCGATAGCAATCTGAGGATTACCCGTCACCCACGGCTTGTTCTCCAGATAGTAAGTACCATAAACGCAGAACTGGTTAGCCGTCGTACCGTCATCCGAGATATAGAACGTGGCAGTGCCATAATCACTGGAGAATGTATATTTTATCGACGAAATCTTACCCTTGATGTAGTATTTCTGCGATGATGTCGAACCTACAGACAAACCCAAGGCAACGTTAGTAGCAGCTACTGCATTATAGGGGTTTGACAACGTACCGTTACCCGTAGCGGTGGGGGTTGTACTGCCGCCCTGCTCGACGATAGTCTTGAACAGCTTCCAACCATTCTTTGACTGATATTTGCTCTTCGTTCCTGCGGGCACATAGAGTGTGGCGACATCACAAGTTCCTGAGAACGCGTCATCGGCTACATCGAACGGCGTAGTGATGTCCGATGTTATCTTCTTTAGATTTTGATTACTAGAGAAAGCATATCCATCAATCTTCGTTACCGTTGCCGGAATGTTTACCTCTTCTAAGCTACTACATCCCGAAAGCGCCCACCCGCCAATTGTCTTAACGCCATTGGGCAAGGTGATGGTCTTCAAGTAATCGTGCCCCCAGAATGCGTCATATTCAAGTTCGACTACCGTTGAAGGAATGGTGTAAGTCGTCGATGTATTACCAAGAGGATAAGCTTTCAGTATGGTCTTGTTTTTGTCAAAGAGCGCGCCACGGGTGTCAGTCGACAGCGTAGAACTCCCCGAAGCGACGGAGAAACTCGTCAATGACGACATGGAGCTGAACGAAGTTGTCGCAACACTTGTCACCGAGGCAGGTATCGACAAGGTCTTAATCGATGAATAGCTAAACGTCGAAGAGCCTATAGACTGTAGCGTTGTGGGTAGCGAAATACTGGTCAACTTGGCCTTATAGAAAGCATATGAGGCAATAGCCGTAACGCCACTTCTTACGCTGAACGAGGTGGCCGTCAGTCCCTCCGGGTATCTCACCAGCGTCTTTAAGTCCTTGGTATAAAGCACGCCATTAAGAGCGTCGTAGCTGCTACTGCCACTCCCTACATAGAGGGTCGTCAACGCCGAACAGCCGTTGACGAACGAACTGCTCACACTCGTCACTGAGGCTGGGATGGACAAGTCTACCAACTGTTTACTATTGCCGAAGCAATTTGACTCTATCGACGTGATAGTATTCGGCAGATAAATATTGGTCAGTTTACTGCTATAAAACAAATATGCGGGCAGCACATTGTCTTTGGAAGCCGTATATGAACCGTAATAATTCGTGGGGTCGCCGCCGACGATAGTAGCATTTTTACCGTCCTTCGTCAGACGCAGCTTCGTCACGTTACCCGTGGTTGTCAGATCGCGTATCACCTTCAGGTCGGCACCGTTCAGCGGACCGGTGACAACCAGCTCGGTGACGTTAGTCGTCGAATAGCCACTGTTGGCAATGCTCGACTGCAAGGTACCTGCCGTGGTCAGCGTCACCGTCATCACACCATTGGAATAGGTGACGTTGCCCGTCGAGCCGCCACCGCCACCGCCCTGCTCGACGATGTTGGTGAACTTGTTCCAACCGGTCAATGACTGATACTTGCTCTTGGTTCCTGCCGGCACGTAGAGGATAGCGCTGGTGGTGATACTATTAAACACCGTCTCATCAATAGCCGTCGGCGAAGTGATGGCCGACGTCACACTCTCTAACGTTGAACTGTTGAAAGCATAATTGCCAAACTTCGTCACCTTTGCCGGTATATTGATTTCTTTCAAGCTATGACACGTACCGAAGGCATAGCCACCAATAGTCGTCACATTGTCCGGCAGAGTAATCTTCTTCAGGTAATTGTTCGTCCAGAAAGCATCATATTCAATCTCCGTCACTGTCGATGGAATAGTATAGGTTGTCGACGTATTGCCTTGAGGGTAAGCCTTCAGCACGGTCTTGTTCTTGTCGAAGAGGACGCCTCGCGAGTCGTTCGAAAGTACCGTATTGCCCGATGCTACGGAGAAACTTGTCAGAGACGACATGGCACTGAAAGTCGATGTCGACACCGTTGTCACCGAGGCAGGTATCGACAGAGTGGTCAATGCCGAATAGGAGAATACCGAATAACCTAACTCTTTCAATGTCGTCGGCAACGTGACGCTCGTCAGCTTTGCATTTGCGAATGCCTGGTTACTGATGCTGGTGACGCCGCTGTTGACGGTATAGGATGTGCCAGACTTTCCTTCTGGATATTTCACCAATGTCTTGCCGTCTTTCGTGTACAACACACCAGAGTAGTGAGTGTAATTGGTATTGCCGTTCTCCACATAGATAGCCGTCAAGGCTGAACAGCCGTAGAAGCAGTAGCTCGTAAGGTTTGTTACCGAGGCAGGAATCGTTATTGTCGTCAGTCCTGAACTGTAAGCGAAACAATAATTATCTAATTCCTTGATAGAACTCGGCAGCACAAGAGTCTCCAGTTTTGAGTTATAAAACAGGTATTTAGGTAGCACATCGTTGTCTGCTGCCGAATAGTCATTATAATACTTCGTCGTATTACCACCAACGATGTTGGCACCGGAGATGTCGAGCGAAGTCAAGTTTTTATTGACGCACATGTCTCGCAGCACCTTCAGGTCAGCACTGTTCAGCGGGCCTCTGATGACCAGACTCGTCTCCGTGCCTGACACCTTCGTGTCGAGGGTGCCGGCGGTGGTCAGCGTGATGACGCCGTCGTCTTGTCCGGCTTCCTTCGTCAGCACCGTGTTATTGTAGACCTCATCCAGCATCCAGAAGGTATTATCGCTACCGACGCTATAAAAGAAGACACTATCAGTAAGTACGAGTCTGGAACCGTTATTCTCAATACGTATAACAATATCATCCTCGTGAACGTTAATATAACCTTCACTACAGTTATACTCATCGTAAGCGCCGATATATACTATCTGATTGTTGTATTGTGTGCCATTTCCAGTAAAGCTGTATGTCCCTGTCATCCGCTGTCCAACAGGGATGTGCAATTCCGTCTTACTTGAATTCAGCGTACCATAGAAATAGTTATAAGTTGGTGCCTGGTAGTCAGTCTCATAAAAATGTGGCGAGAGGTTTGCCAACCACACTTTATTGCTTGTGCTATTATCTGTCGTGATGGTGACAGGCCATGATGCTACATTTCTTTGATTTCCTCCAACAGCGGTATAGGTTCCCACAAGTGCCGATGCACTGCTGATAATCCGCTGTTGCGAACTAGTCTTCTTCATGCCAGCCGATGCCTTCACCACAGACTTCACCTTGACCTTGCGCGGCTGGGAGCCGGCCACGGCAACCGTTGTGCCAAGCAGCAGCACGGCGGTCATCATATATTTCAGTGTTCTTGTCTTCATAATCTTCTCATTTTAAGGTTATTTGTTCACTGAGCGCGATGGTACATTGGGCGTCGGGTTGTCGCCGGCGTTTGGCGTATTGGGATTGGCTGCCTCCAAGGTCACTGTGAGTGTGTTCGATGAATACGTCGTTCCGTACGAATTCTGTACATACGCACGTACATAGTACCTTGTACCAGCCACCAAGACATTATGGTCGACTGTACCGTTAAGCGACCGACCAGTAGAGCTACCGCTCCAATATGTATAGTAGTCGCTTAGAGTAGGCGTCGAATTCGTGCTACTGTAGCAGACACCATAGTTAGTTGAAGCAGGATTCGACGTGAACGTCATCGAGAACTTGAATGATGAACTGGTGGGATTGCCAACACTGAACGCCGTGATTACGGGTGCACTGCCGGTAGACGCCGCCTGTGTCACGGTGACAATGCGGTCGGCAGTGTAGCCATTTTTCACTGTCACTGTAGCTGTACGTGCGGTAGTACCCATATTGGCCGTCACGGATACTTTGACAGAATGGTCATAGCTGCTGCCGCTGGCCGGGGTCACCGTACACCACGTCTGGTTTGAAGATACCGTCCAGGCGTCGGTCGACGTCACGTTGAACGTCTGCTGTGTTGCCGTGGCATCGAAGGACAGCGACGTACGGTCAACCGTCAGCGAATGTTCCTCCGTAGGAGTAGGCTCAGTACTACCCTCCCCACGTTGGCGTACTGTCAAGGTGACATCACGCTCCAACCCGCTAATCTTCAACTGCACGGCGCGTTCGTTACCAGTATTCGGCGAAGCTGTCTCTATCGTGACTGTGGCGTTCCCTGAACCTTCCTTAGGATTGACAATCAGCCAGTTGGGGATATTTGTGATCGTCCACTTACAGTTTGCCGTCAGCGCGACATGCTCCTGTAAGCCCGCCGCACTCGAGAATTCCAACGTATTCGGACTAAGCATGATTTGCTCACTGGTGATGGTTAGATTGTCGGCACCACCACCGTCATCACTAGGACATCCCATCAACAGCAACGAGAGCATCGTTAGCAGTGTTCCACTGAACAGTTGTTTCTTTTTCATATCTCAAAAACCTATTACACCTTATTATATATTAGAAGTATATCAGCAGGCCTAATGCCATGCCAAAGCCTTCCGTCCACGACTTGCTAGTATTATCATACTCAACCTTTTGATTTTGCTGTTTCTTTTTAATCTCAATCGTCTTAGCTACGTCATCCTTAGATATTGCAAAGAGGTATTCCGGTGTGGCCTGTAGGCTGAAGTGTTCACCCAGGCGGAAACGGAAACGCGCGCCAGCTGTTCCAGAGATGGTTGTCGTCTTGTCATAGCCTTTTCCTTTTGGCGAAGGCATCATCAATTCCTTACCGCTGATGAAGTTCATAGCACCACCCACCAACGGGGTGATCGTGAAAGCATTGGCTAGCTTAATCTCCCAGCCTAAGCGCAGGAAGGCACGCGTGGCGCTATAGCTATACCCTGCCACATCGTCTCCAGATTCTGGGTCTTGCATGAAGTGATCGTCGCTCTTCTTTATGCCATAGATGAAGCCTGCCTCAGCATTGAAGCCGCCGAAGTTGATGCCGACAGAAGCCTCTGGTCCCATCAGACCCACAACGTTAAAGCCAGCGCCCACATAGACGGGGTGCTTCTTCTCGGCAGACGTTATCTCGATGACAATGTCGTAGACGGCCTTCGACTCCACGGTCTCAGGGATGCGGTAGTCGCGGATGATACCCAAACGCGGGTGACGGATGGTGATGAGCTTTGTGCCCTTGGGGACGTAGATAAGCACCTCGCCCGTTCCCTGGACGGCTTTCAGCACGCCGAGATTCGGAGAGTACGTGAACTGGCCGTCCTTGGCCGAGAAACGCAGCAAGGCACCCTCGACGCCATTGTTGTCCTTGACGCCAGCCTTCGAGGCCGTCAAGTCGGTCATGTTACGCTTGAACTTGGCAATGCGGAAGTCGGCCTTACTATCGTCGCCGTCCTGTGCCATCACTGTTGCCGGCAGAAGCATTACTGCCAGCAGGAAGAAAAGTGTCTTAATATGCTGTGTCATAGCCTTCATTGGGACTGCTGGGCAGCACGAAGTCGCCCAAGGTGAATACGTCGTTGGGGTTCAGTTTCTGGCCCTTGTTCTTGTCGAGCCATTCGGGTTGCCACGTACGGACGTGGATCTGCGGGGCATCGGGATTCGAGAAATCCCAGATCATGAAGACGTAGCCCTCGTCGCTGTAGCGCTGCGAGTTCCACTCCTGGCGAAGCGTCACAGCGTAGATGTTCTTGTCCGTGGGGTGTGCCTCGATGGACACGTTGTCGAACTTCACGCGGATATAGCGGTTAGCACGGAAGGCGTTCGAAAGATTACGCAGATACTCCTTCTTGGTCTGCTTCTTATAGAGCACCTGCGGACTGGCAGGCATCACCTCCGAGGGCTTCGACTTGATGACGCGGCCGGTGATAATCAGGGCGTCGTCGCTGAACACCTGCTGCATGAACTTCAGATCCTTCTTCTCGTAGGCCGTGCGGAACTGCTCTACGTAGTCGCGTATCTCCATGCGGCGGCGCTCGTCGGTAATCTCGTTCTGACCGGTCATCGCCTTGCTGTACATCTTCATGCTCACCGTCAGGTAGAAACTCTCCATCTGGCCTTGCTTGTTGAAGTTGATGACGGCTTCCTGGTATTCGGGCTCACGGTCGTCGATGTTGTCGGCAGGCCACATCATAATAGGCAGACAGCGCACCTGATAGCCGTGGTTGGTTGTCAGGCAGCGCTCCACAATCTCTCCCTCTTCACAGACGAAGTGGATGTTCGACCAGAGAATCGTCATCTCCGCACGCGACTCAGGCGTAATGTTCAGGCCCGAAAGCTGTAGCGGCGTGCCCGTCCTGCTGGCACGATTGGCCTCGGTCAGCAGTCCCGAGATGGTTCGTTCGATATTCGTCTTCAAATTCTGATTGAAGACACCGTCATTGAGTCGCAGGCTCACTCGCTCGGCTCCCCTTGGCTGTGCCATAGCACCGAGAGCCACCGTCAGACAGGCGGCAAGTGCCACAATGCCGTTAACTATTCTTTTCATATTGCTTTCTGCTTTTTATTATTCGTTCAACTGGAACCAGATGGCACCGCAGCCACCATAGTTATAAATAGAGTCCTTATTGCCTGTACGCAGGTTCTTGCGCGAGCTCTCGCTACCGGGACCCAGCACGGCACGGATGCGGGCATCGGTGTCGTAGATGATCAGATAGCTGCGCTGCGGTTCACGCATCGTGCGGTATTTGCCTAACTTCGTTATCTCACCGTTGAGCTTCAGGGGTACCATCACACTCTTCAGGTCGTAGAACGAACGGACAGCCAGGATCTGCTCCAAAGCCGTTCCTGTACCCGCCACTACGTTGTTGCGTTCAGCCACACGTGCTGCGGCACGCTCCACGGCAGCCTCCTGCTCAGGGGTCATGCCTTTGTCGTTATACAGGTAGACATCGAGAATCTCGTCGTCGCTCAGGCCTTCAATGCTGACGACAGTCACGTCAGGCACATTGGTAGTCTCGCGCGCCGGCTTGGCTTCCTCGACATCCGGAGTTTCCTCGGTCTCCTCTGCCGTGCTGGTAGGCAACTCGTCATCGTCCTCAGGCTGTTCCTTGAACTTCACCTTGTAACCGGCCTCGCAAAGCAGTGCCGCCAGCTTCGCCAGCTTGACACAGGTCAGCACGCGGGTCTGCGAGCCGCGCTTCGTCTCCAACGACTCCACCAGTTCACGCACGTCGTCGGAGCTCAGTTCCACATCCTTGTCGTGGGTCTGCTCGGCAGCCCATTGGTCGGCTTCGTGCATCATCTCCTCAAAGGCGGCGTCCAAAGCCTCCTCGCGGTCGGCGCGCGTAGCTTCACCGTAGACGTAATTCGGACTCGACTTAATCCTGTTCATCTCCTTCTGCACGTCACGCTGTGCATTCACCGGCAGCAAGCCGACGAGCAGTACAATCAGTAATGCAAAAATCTTTTTCATCTATTCATATATTTTTTTATTCTTAGCTCTTTCTATCTTGTGGTTGCGTGTCAGCATCAAGGCGTTGTGCATCGGCACATAGGTGTGAAGCCGCGCCTTGATGGTGCCCTGACGGTTGTCAATGACCGACAGTGGGATGACGACCGACATGACATGGTTATAATACTCATGCTCGTTGACGGCAAACACCGAAGCGCTAACCTCGTCATAGTCTACCGACTCGATGCCGAAGTAGAGTGTACAGCCAGTAGCCTCACAATGGGCTATCCACTGCCGCAGGGGCACGCTGAACTGCTTGTTCTTGAAACCGTAAAGTATCTGTGTCACATCCATCTGGTAGTCGCCCGACACGTCGCCCGACAGCATCATGTTGGCTGCGGTCTCAGCCGGGTGCGACACATCGTTTACCAACCGGTAGCGCTGGTCCGACTTCCGGCAGTAATAAGTGCTGGAACTGATGTTCTTGCGCAGATACCATCCGCCCTCGTGGGTATAGTAGAAGGGCTGGGCCGACGGCGTCAGCGTTGCCACGTCGGGCTCGGCCACCTGCCATTCTCTCAGTTGCTGCCGCGTCAACTCATACTCAAAACCGTCCTCGGCCTCACTCTTGCTGACACCCAGCAGCAACTGGTATTCCATAGGGAACGTCACCGTCAGCAACTCCTGACCGCTACGTGTCCATGTTGCCACATATATTTTGTCGTCGGTGCTGTAGCCAAAGCCGTCGCCGGGATGCAGCGTCGCTACCGTTGCCATGGAGCCATGGACGAACTTGAAACGGTCGTCGCGCAGCATGTGCTTCACCGTATGGTCAGCAGGCGGGTAGTTCAGCAACAGGAAATAGCGCTCCAGGAAGTCTGTCAGCACACGCTGGGTGCCGTCGCGACGGAGCACATCCGAGAAGATGTCGTAGCCGATATTGTCGATGCGACCGCCAAGGACGCGCACATACACCCGCCGGCCACCAACCTGCATAAAGTTGTAGCCTTCGGTCAGACCGGTCGTGCTAATACCAGCACGACCCGCCAGAGCCTTCAGCTCCTGCGAGCGGAATGTGACTGCCGTCGCGAACTCAGCACAACACAGCAAAAACACCAAAACTACAGCCCGAAAATGGCGCACAATATTCATCATGGTGCAAAATTAAGCATTTTTCATAAAATAACCAAACAAAATCGCTTGTAATTTCAAAAAAGAAAAAGGTCTGTTTAGAAAAAGGATGGTGACACCTCTTACACCTGGCACTTAACTACCTGATTATCATCATCATCTTTCCAAAGGTCAGTCGCACCTAAAGTAGCACCACTGGTGACACCTGATAATAGTGGCCGACCGTGAAACATTTCTGAGAGGCCGTGAGATTTTTCTGTAAGGCCGCGAAAATTTTGCGAACGGCCGCGAAATTTTTGGCTTTGCCGTGAAACATTGCTGGCCAAGAATTGTTTTCAGGAGAAGAAGCGTTGGTGCGACCACTGGTGTGCCACTTGGTGTGCCCATTGGTGCTACCAAAAACGTCGCTAAACGGCTGATAATCAAGGCTGGTGTAAGAGGTGTCACCAAACTGCGGTCCTGCGCATAGGAGCGATAGTCTCAGGAACGAATAGAATAGAAAAGACAAGCCCCTCCCCTA
>Ga0256405_10007941_pt1 | contig 15548 bp, 15 predicted proteins | sample RumenRJG_02DNA_FD_189096 | JGI IMG/M metagenome (GOLD analysis project Ga0256405, IMG submission 189096) | Bovine rumen microbial communities from Lethbridge, Alberta, Canada - RJG_02 | ecosystem: Host-associated > Mammals > Digestive system > Stomach > Rumen | place: Canada: Alberta... | reverse complement strand
GTGGTCACCGGCACCCCCGTCCGCCTGGAGTTCTTCCAGACCGGCCGGCACCAGGCCCGGGACGCCCTGGGGGTCAAGGACGACCGCCCGGTGCTCCTGTCCTACTGGGGGAGCCTGGGGGCCGAGGATATGAACGAGTATATGATCGACTTCATCCGCCGGGAGGCCGCCGACGGCGCCCCCTGGGTCCACATCCACGGGGCCGGGCGGAACTACGACGAGATGAAGGTCGCCCTGGCCGACACGGCCCTGCCGGAGAATATCCAGCTCCGGGAGTACATCTACGATATGCCCCAGGTGATGCTGGCGGCGGACCTGGTCCTCTGCCGGGGGGGCGCCTCCACCCTGTCGGAGCTCACCGCCATCGGCAAGCCGGCGGTCATCGTCCCCTCGCCCAACGTCACCAACCACCACCAGGAGAAGAACGCCAACGTCCTGGCCAACCAGGGCGGCGCGGTGGTCCTCCTGGAGCCGGTGTGCAGCGGCCAGGTCCTGTACCAGACCGTCCAGGGCCTGCTGGCTGACGTGCCCCGGCTCAACGCCATGTCCCTCTCCATGGGGGCCATGGGCATCCCCGACGCGGCGGAGAAGATCTACCGCGCCCTGGTGGAGCTCCTCCCCGAGGACATCCGGCCGGAGCTCCCGGCGGAGATCACCCGGGGCATGCCCACCTGACTTTCCTTCACCTCTCCCGCCCCTCCGGCATAGCATGGCATGAACCACCGGAGGAGGGGGAGATCCAATGGACTATTTCCGCATCGAGGGCGGCCGCCCCCTTCGGGGGACCGTCGGGGTCCACGGGGCCAAGAACAGCGCCCTGCCGCTGCTGGCGGCCACTCTGCTGGCCCGAGGGGAGAGCGTGCTTCGCCGCTGCCCCGACCTGGCCGACGTGTGGACCGCCCTGGGCATCCTGTCCTGTCTGGGCTGCCGGGTGGCGCGGACCGGGGAGGACGTGGCCATCGACACGGCCCCGCTCTGCGGCAGCGCCATCCCCGACGGTCTCATGGGCCGGATGCGGGCCTCGGTCCTCTTCCTGGGGGCCCTGCTGGCCCGGACGGGGGAGGCTCAGGCGGGCTGGCCCGGAGGCTGCGCCCTGGGGGACCGGCCCATCGACTTACATATCCGGGCCTTTCAGGCCCTGGGGGCCACGGTGCTGGACCGGGACGGCCGGCTCTCCTGCCGGAGCGCTTCCCTCCGGGGCCGGCGCCTCTATCTGCCCATCCCCAGCGTGGGGGCCACGGAGAACGCCATGCTCTGCGCCTGCGGAGCGGCGGGGGTCACCGAGATCTGCAACGCCGCCCGGGAGCCGGAGATCGAGGATCTCCAGGGCTTTCTCCGGGCCATGGGGGCCTCGGTCCAGGGGGGCGGCACCGACCGGGTGGTGATTCGGGGCGGCCTGCCCCTCCACCCCGCAGACTATGCCGTTATGCCCGACCGCATCGTGGCGTCCACCTACCTCTGCGCGGTGGCCGCCGCCGGCGGGGAAGGGGAGCTCACCGACGTGCGCCCCGGCGACCTGGCCCCCGTCCTGACGGCCCTGGAGGCCGCCGGCTGCCAGGTCCGGCGGGAGCCCACACGAATCATCTTACAGGCTGACCGTCCCCTCCGGGGGATCGGCGCCCTGACCACCGGCCCCTGGCCCGCCTTTCCCACCGACGCCCAGCCCCTTCTGGCTGGGGCCCTGGCCGGGGGGACCGGGGAGACCGTCATCCGGGAGACCGTCTTCGACCGCCGCTTCCGCTATGCCGAGGGCCTGCGGGCCATGGGGGCGGACCTGACGGTGGAGGGGACCACCGCCCGCCTCGTCGGACGGCCCCTTCACGGCGCCGCTGTGGAGGCCATGGATCTCCGGGGCGGTGCGGCTCTGACCATCGCGGCCCTGGGGGCGGCGGGGGAGAGCCGAATCACCGGCCTGTCCCACATCGACCGGGGCTACCGGCGGCTGGAGGAGGACCTGTCCTCCCTGGGCGCGGCCATCAAACGGGTCCGGGGATAGGACCCATCACACAAAGGAACGACCGACATGGCCAAGAAAAACAAGGAAACCGCATATCGCAGGAACCGGGGCCGGATCGTCTTTCTGGTCCTGATGGTCCTTCTCATCGCCGTGGCCCTGGTGGGGGCCTGCACGGTGTTTTTCCGGGTGGAGTTCGTGGAGGTGGAGGGCAACGCCCGCTACTCCGAGGAGCAGATTTTGGAGGCAGCCCACATCAACATGGGGGAGAACCTCATTCTCACCCAGAAGGATGTTATCGTCCAGCGGCTCTACGACACCCTGCCCTATATCGACTCCGTCACGGTGAAAAAGCGCTTCCCCACCACCCTGCGTCTGGTGATCACGGAGACCGCCCCGGCGGCGGTCATCGCCACGGAGGATGAGAGCTCCTGGTGGCTCATGGACGGCAAGGGGAAGATCCTGGAGCAGATCGACGCCGCCACGGCGGAGAACTACACCCGGATCCTGGGCCTCTACGCCGTCTCCCCCCAGATCAGCAAGCCCGTGGACGTAGGGGAGGGGCACATCAGCCAGCTCAACGGCCTGCTGGGCCTTCTCCAGGTCCTCCAGGAGCGGGGGATGACCAGTCAGATTAACTCCATCAACGCCTCCTCCCGGACCGAGCTGGTGATGGTCTACCAGGGCCGCATCCAGGCCAAGCTTCTCAACAACGTGGACTTCAACCGCAAGATCCTCATCCTGGAGGAGATCGTGGCGGTCCTGGGGGACGAGGAGCAGGGCGTTCTGGACATGAAGACCGAGAAAAACTTCTATTCCCCCTTCTGATCCCTGTGATCCCACCGGGAAAACAGATCCCGGATTTTGGGAAAGCGGTCCAAGAAATTTGATTTTTCTATTGACCTGCCGGGGAAAGGGAGATACAATAGTACAATAATAGCGTATTACCATCGGTGCCCCGCAGCCTGAGACAGCTTGGGGGCCGGACCAGATACATCAGACATTGACACATACTTAGGAGGATCGATCATGGCGTTTGGATTAGATACCGGAGCAGAATCCGTTGTTAGCATCAAGGTAATCGGCGTCGGCGGCGGCGGCAGCAATGTGGTCAACCGCATGGTGGAGTCGGGCGTTCAGGGCGTGGACTTCATCGCAGTGAACACCGATAAGCAGGCCCTGTCCGGGTCCAGCGCCAACCAGAAGATCCAGATCGGCGAGAAGCTCACCGAGGGTCAGGGCGCAGGCTCCAACCCCGATGTGGGCCGCCAGTCCGCCGAGGAGAGCCGCGCGGCCATCTCCAAGGTCCTGGAGGACACCGACATGGTCTTCATCACCGCCGGCATGGGCGGCGGCACCGGCACCGGCGCGGCGCCCATCCTGGCCGACCTGGCCAAGGAGATGGACATCCTCACCGTGGGCGTGGTCACCAAGCCCTTCTCCTTCGAGGGCCGCCGCCGGATGCAGCAGGCGGAGGACGGCATCGAGAACCTCCGCACCCGGGTGGACTCTCTGGTCATCATCCCCAACGACCGGCTGAAGTTCGTCACCGAGCAGAAGATCACCCTGTCCAACGCCTTCGAGGTGGCCGACGACGTGCTCCGCCAGGCGGTGCAGTCCATCTCCGACCTCATCAAGAACACCGGCTTCATCAACCTGGACTTTGCCGACGTGTCCGCCGTCATGAAGGACGCGGGCATGGCTCACATGGGCGTGGGCCGGGCCGCCGGCAAGAACAAGGCCGAGGAGGCCGCCCGCCGGGCCGTTTCCAGCCCCCTGCTGGAGACCTCCATCAACGGCGCCCGGGGCGTGCTGGTGAACGTCACCGGCTCCACCGATGTGGGCCTGGAGGAAGTGGAGCTGGCCGCCAACCTGGTCCAGGAGGCTGCCGACCCCAACGCCCTCATCATCTTCGGCGCCACCTTCGACGAGTCCCTGGAGGACGAGATCGTGGTCACCGTCATCGCCACCGGCTTTGACGAGTCCGTCATGAACAACAAGAGCGGCGCCTCCGACGCCGGCCGTCCCTCCGCCCGCCCCTCTTCCGGCGGGGACCGGAGCAGAGGAAGCGACCGCCGTCCCGCCTCCGCCCCTGTGGACGACGACGATCCCTACAAGGAGATCTTCAAGATCTTCAACCGGGAAAGATAATATCACAGAACCCGCAACACCCCGCTGCACAGATGCAGCGGGGTGTTTTTCTGTCGCTATGCGTGTTACGAGAGAACGTCCAGGATGATGGTCTCCAGGCCTTGGGCCATTGCGTACCGGAGGGTATACATGGTCCCGCCCCTGGGCTGTCCGTCGTAGACCGCCAGGACCAGGGAGGACTTGTCCGCCATATACCGGTTCCGGCGGGCCAGGCACCCGGCGGTGTACCGGTGCTGGACCACGGTCTCATAGTCGCACTGGCCCAGAAGGATCTCCCACCGCCGCCGGTCGGTTTCCGGCCAGCGGTCCGCCTGGCCCTGGTAGGGGACGGCGGCCTCCAGGGTGACCTCGGGGTGAGCCTGCCGGAGGGCCAGGACGGCCTCGCAGAAGTAGAGGTCCGCCCCCCGGGCCATGCCGCAGACAAAGTGGCGGTAGCCCCGGTCGTAGATCCCTGCCAGGGCCCGGTCCAGGTCGTCCTTCAGGGCCAGGCACCGGGGATCGTTTTCGTCCTCTCCCCAGGGCAGGCGCTCGGTGCGGTGGCCGGTAAAGCAGCAGGTGGCGCTGGGTTCCATGGGCTCTCCTCCTCTCTTGTTGGCTCAACGATATGGTACCCCTCGGGCTGTGGAAAGTCAACGAAAAAGAAGGGCGGAATTTGGGAGAGGATGTACCTTTTGGGACTTGCTTTTCCCCGGGAACGGGCTATAATAGGAGATGACAACGAAATACGATGTCTTCAGGGCGGGGTGAAAGTCCCCACCGGCGGTACAGTCCGCGAGCGCTTATCCGAAAGGGTAAGGCAGCTGACCCGGCGTAATTCCGGGACCGACAGTAACAGTCTGGATGGGAGAAGACGTGCAGGCACTTTGGTGTGACTTCGTGAAGCCTTGGGCTTTGCGGTTTTGAAGCGCCCCTATTTTGTGCGGCACCTGGGAGACATTTTGTTTTTTCGGGTGTCACATCAAAAATAGGGAGCGTGTTTTTTATGAGTGAGAAGATTCGCAAAATTGTGGTCATGGCCATGCTGGTGGCCGTGTCCATCGTCCTGGTCTGGCTGATCCATTTCCCCATTTTCCCCGCCGCGGCCTTCCTGGAGTATGACCCCGCCGACATCCCCATTCTCATCGGCGCCTTCGCCTACGGCCCCCTGGCCGGCCTGCTCATCACCGTGGTGGCCGCAGTGATCCAGGGCCTGACGGTCAGCGCCGGCAGCGGCCTCTACGGCGTCATCATGCACATCATCGCCACCGGCGTGCTGGTCCTGGTGGCCGGCGGCATCTACAAGATCCGCCACACCCGCGTCGGCGCCATCATCGGCCTGGTCTGCGGCACCGTCTGCATGGGTCTCGTGATGATGGTGGCCAACCACTTCATCACCCCCGCCTTCATGGGCGCCCCCGTCGAGGTGGTGGACGCCATGCTCCTGCCGGTGATCCTGCCCTTCAACCTCATCAAGGCCGGCATCAACTCCCTGGTGACCTTCCTGATTTACAAGACCATCTCCCGCCACATTATCCACGGCGAGGGCTGGAAGAAGAAGGAGGAGAAGGCCAAGCTCAACGGAGAGCCTGTGGAATAATTTCTTTCAAACACACAAGAAAAGCGATGGGGCCGCCCGTCGCTTTTCTTCTATCCCGAAAGGAGGGGAGCCCATGGACCGGGTGATCCTGCACTGCGACCTGAATTCCTTTTACGCCTCGGTGGAGCTGCTGAGCCACCCGGACCTGAAGACCCGGCCCGTGGCGGTCTGCGGCGACCCCGCCTCCCGCCACGGCGTCATTCTGGCCAAAAACGAGCCCGCCAAGGCCAAGGGGGTCCGCACCGCCGAGACCATCTGGCAGGCCCGGAAGAAGTGCCCTGAGCTGATCCTCCTGCCCGCCCACCATGAGAAGTACCGCTACTACTCCCGGCTGGCGGCGGAGCTCTACGACAAGTACACCGACCTGGTGGAGCCCTTCGGCATCGACGAGAGCTGGCTGGACGTCACCGGCACCCTCCACCTCTTCGGCGGGGACCCCAAGGCCCTGGCCGACCGCCTCCGGGCGGAGATGAAGGCGGAGCTGGGCTTGACCATCTCCGTGGGGGTGTCCTTCAACAAGGTCTTCGCCAAGCTGGGCAGCGACTACAAAAAGCCCGACGCCACCACCGTCATCACCCGGGAGAACTTCCGGGACATCGTCTGGCCTCTGCCGGTCACCGACCTCCTCTTCGTGGGCCGGGCCTCCGGGGACCTGCTGGCAGCCCATGGCATCCACACCATCGGCCAGCTTGCGGCGGCCAACCGGGAGGGCCTGGTGAAGCTCCTGGGCAAGAACGGGGGCCAGCTCCACGACTATGCCGCCGGGGAGGATACCAGCCCCGTCCGCCCCGCCGGGGAGCAGCCGCCCCCCAAGTCCGTGGGCAACGGCCTGACCTTCCGTCGGGACCTGTCCGGCCGGGAGGAGATCGAGGCCGGGGTCCGTCTCCTGGCGGAGCGGGTGGCCTTCCGTCTGCGGAAGCACGCCATGAAGGCCACCGTGGTCCACATCGCGGTGCGCAGCCCCTCCCTGAAGACCGTCAGCCGACAGAAGACCCTGACGGTGCCCACCAACCTTTACCGGGAGCTGGCGGCCCACGCCATCGACCTGCTGGGGGGCTTCTGGCGCTGGGAGGCGCCGGTGCGCTCCCTCACCGTCACCGCCGGGGGGCTCCTTCCCGAAGGGGAGGCGGCGGAGCAGCTGGACCTCTTCGTCCCCCAGTCCCCCCAGCGGCGGGACAGGCAGGAGAAGCTGGAGCGGACCATGGACCAGCTCCGGGCCCGGTACGGCAAGGGGATGGTGGGCTACGCCGGCCGAAGGGCCGGGACGGACAGGCTTCTCACCGGTACGGAAGAAAAGGAGGAAACGCCATGACGACCGCTCTGCTGATCTGGGTCCTGGCCTGGACCCTTATCGCCTTTGTTCTCATGGGCGCGGACAAGTGGAAGGCCCGCCATGACAACTGGCGCGTCCCGGAAAAGACCCTCTTCCTCTCCGCCATCCTGGGGGGCAGCGTGGGGGCCCTGGCGGGGATGTACCTCTTCCGGCATAAGACGAAGCACCTGTCCTTCACCATCGGAATGCCCGTCATCCTGGCCCTCCAGATCGCTCTGGTCCTGGCGCTTCGGTTCCGCGGTTATTTAGCGGGGTAAAGCAGATGGGCTGAAACAGCGGCAATCTGCCCAAGGCGGCGGAGGTTTCCGCCGGAACTTCTCACAGACTGCCTACTTGACGGGGAAAACAAAGTGTGTTAAAATCTCTCCTTGCGGTGAGCTTTTCAGGGGCTTATTGCGGCCATTTTGCCCACCGCAGGACATCCGCAGAAAGGGAGTGGACCGCCATGCTCAGCGAGCTCAAGACCGCCAGTAAGGTGACCGGGGCCAAGCAGGTGACCCGCGCCCTGAAAAACGGGTCTGTCCGCCTGGTCTTCCTGGCCCAGGACGCCGACCCCCGGGTCACCGATCCTGTGGCCCTCCTCTGTCAGGAGCAGGGCGTGGAGACCGAGACCGTCCCCACCATGACCGAGCTGGGCGCGGCCTGCGGCATCGCCGTGGGGAGCGCCGTGGCGGCCATCCTGGGATAAATTCGGTATTCGCCGGATAGCCTTCGGGCTTTTCGGTTAGAATATAAATATGTATTTTTGAGGAAAGGAGGAACAACATGCCTACTTTTAATCAGCTGGTTCGCAAGGGTAGAGCCAAAGTGACCTACAAGTCCAATTCTCCTGCTATGCAGAAGGGCCTCAACACCCTGAAGAACAAGGAGACCAACCTGCCCTCCCCCCAGAAGAGAGGCGTCTGCACTGCCGTTCGTACTTCTACGCCTAAGAAGCCTAACTCCGCGCTGCGGAAGATCGCTCGTGTGCGTCTGACCAACGGCTACGAGGTCACCGCCTACATCCCCGGTGTGGGCCACAACCTGCAGGAGCACTCCGTGGTCATGATCCGCGGCGGCCGTGTCAAGGACCTGCCCGGCGTTCGTTACCACATCATCCGCGGCAGCCTGGATACCCAGGGCGTGCAGGGTCGTATGCAGGCTCGCTCCAAGTACGGCGCGAAGAGACCCAAGGGTGCCAAGAAGTAATTATTTACCGCATTCGCACTCTGCCTGAATCAATTTGCTAACTACTGCGCTCATTGCAAAGCGCGCGCTTTGCCAAGAGTCGCTTACCATATAAATATCAACCGGTTTGGTACATCTATGGGGAAGCTCTCAAGGCAGGCACAGGACAGGAGACTGTCCGACACGGAAAGTCTATCATCCGATACGACACTTTTCGAGTACCTATGAAATCATTTTAATATGAAGGAGGGAAGCAAAGTGCCCAGAAGAGGAAACGTACCCAAGCGGGAAGTGTTGCCCGATCCTATGTACCGTTCCGTACTGGTGACTAAGCTGATCAACAGCATTATGCTGGACGGCAAGAAGGGCGTAGCACAGAAGGTGGTCTACGGCGCCTTTGACATTGTCAAGGAGCAGACCGGCAAGGACCCCATCGAAGTGTTCACCACTGCCATGGAAAACATTATGCCGTCCCTGGAAGTTAAGGCCCGCCGTGTGGGCGGCGCCACCTATCAGGTTCCTATGGAGGTCCGGCCCGAGCGGCGGCAGACCCTGGGTCTGCGCTGGCTGACCACCTACGCCCGGAAACGCAGCGAGAGAACGATGAAGGAGCGCCTGGCCGGCGAGCTGATGGACGCCGCCAACAATCTCGGCAGCGCTGTGAAGAAGCGCGAAGAGACGCACAAGATGGCTGAGTCCAACAAGGCCTTCGCGCACTTCCGCTGGTAACCGGGAGGGGACAGAATGTCACGGAAAGTTACCCTCGAAAACACCCGTAATATCGGCATCATGGCCCACATCGACGCCGGTAAGACCACGACGACCGAGCGTATTCTGTACTACACCGGCGTCAACTATAAGATCGGCGAGACCCACGACGGTACCGCCACCATGGACTGGATGGCCCAGGAGCAGGAGCGTGGTATCACCATCACCTCCGCCGCCACCACCTGTTATTGGACAGGGACCGCCAACCAGTTCCCCCAGACCCGCATCAACATCATCGACACCCCGGGCCACGTGGACTTCACCGTGGAGGTGGAGCGCTCCCTGCGCGTGCTGGACGGCTCTGTGACCGTCATGTGCGCCAAGGGCGGCGTGGAGCCCCAGTCCGAGACTGTCTGGCGCCAGGCTGACCACTATCAGGTCCCCCGCATGATCTACGTCAACAAGATGGACATCATGGGCGCCGACTTCTTCAACGTCCTGACCATGATCCACGACCGGCTCAAGTGCAACGCCGTGCCCATCCAGCTCCCCATCGGCAGCGAGGAGACCTTCAAGGGGATCATCGACCTGGTGGAGATGAAGGCCGACGTGTACTACGACGCCGAAGGCAAGGATATGCGCGTGGAGGACATCCCCGCGGATATGCTGGAGCTGGCCCAGGAGTACCGCACCAAGCTCATCGACGCCTGCGCTGACCTGGACGAGGAGCTCATGATGCTGGCCCTGGAGGAGCAGCCCATCCCCACCGAGATGATCCGGGCCGCTATCCGCAAGGGCACCATCGAGAACCTGCTGGTTCCCGTGACCTGCGGTACGTCCTACCGCAACAAGGGCGTGCAGAAGCTCCTGGACGCCATCGTGGACTATATGCCCTCCCCCCTGGACATCCCCGCCATCAAGGGCGTGGAGCCCGACAGCGGCGAAGAGGACGAGCGCCCCGCCGACGACGAGGCCCCCTTCTCCGCCCTGGCCTTCAAGATCGCGGCGGACCCCTATGTGGGCCGGCTGTCCTTCATCCGGGTCTATTCCGGCAAGCTCAACACCGGCACCCAGGTGCTCAACTCCACCAAGAAGCAGAGAGAGCGCATCGGCCGCATCCTGCAGATGCACGCCAACCACCGGGAGGATATCGAGACCGTCTACTCCGGCGACATCGCCGCCGTGGTGGGCCTGAAGAATTCCACCACCGGCGACACCCTCTGCGACGAGAAGCACCCCATCATCCTGGAGTCCATGGAGTTCCCCGAGCCCGTTATCCGCGTTGCCATCGAGCCCAAGACCAAGGCCGGTCAGGAGAAGATGGGCATCGCCCTTATGAAGCTGGCCGAGGAGGACCCCACCTTCAAGACCTACACCGATGAGGAGACCGGTCAGACCATCATCGCCGGCATGGGCGAGCTCCATCTGGAGATCATCGTGGACCGTCTGCTCCGGGAGTACAAGGTGGAAGCCAACGTGGGCGCGCCCCAGGTGGCCTACAAGGAGACCATCAAGCGGTCTGTGGAGCAGGACACCAAGTACGCCCGCCAGTCCGGCGGTAAGGGCCAGTACGGCCACGTCAAGATCCGCGTCGAGCCCAACGAGTCCGGCAAGGGCTATGAGTTCGTCAACGAGATCGTGGGCGGCGCCATCCCCAAGGAGTATATCCCCGCCGTGGACGCCGGCATTCAGGGCGCCATGGAGTCCGGCATCCTCGCCGGCTACCCCGTGGTGGACGTGAAGGTCACCCTGTACGACGGCTCCTTCCATGAGGTGGACTCCTCCGAGATGGCCTTTAAGATCGCCGGTTCCATGGCTTTCAAGGAGGCCTGCCGGAAGGCCAACCCCACCCTGCTGGAGCCCATCATGAAGGTGGACGTCATCGTCCCCGAGGACTACATGGGCGACGTCATCGGTGACCTCAACGCACGCCGTGGACAGATCCAGGGCATGGAGGCCCGCCCCGGCGCCCAGCAGATCGACGCGCTGGTGCCCCTGTCCGAGATGTTCGGCTACGCCACCGACCTGCGCAGCCGCACCCAGGGCCGCGGCCAGTACTCCATGGAGCCCCACAGCTATGTGGAGATCCCGAAATCCATCACGGATAAGATCGTGGAGAAGCGCGGCGGCAGCAATTAAGACCGATTTCTTGGAATTTGGCTGTAAAAAAGCGAAATTTCCCGTTGTATTTTTCTTCGGTATCCTGTAGAATACAGGGTACACACATATCCTGACCACAAAAACCCTTTGATTTTGTATTTTGAGGAGGATCATCAATCATGGCCAAGCAAAAGTTTGAAAGAACCAAGCCCCACGTAAACATCGGTACCATCGGTCACGTTGACCATGGTAAGACCACCCTGACCGCTGCTATCACCAAGTACCTGGCTTTCCAGGGCAAGGCTCAGTTCGAGGATTATGCCTCCATCGACAAGGCTCCTGAAGAGAGAGAGCGCGGCATCACCATCAACACCGCTCACGTCGAGTATGAGACCGACGCCCGTCACTATGCTCACGTTGACTGCCCGGGCCACGCCGACTATATCAAGAACATGATCACCGGCGCTGCGCAGATGGACGGCGCCATCCTGGTCATCGCCGCCACCGACGGCCCCATGGCTCAGACCCGTGAGCACATCCTGCTGGCCCGTCAGGTCGGCGTGCCCGCCATCGTTGTCTTCCTGAACAAGGTCGACCTGCTGGACGACGAGGAGCTGCTGGAGCTGGTTGAGATGGAAGTCCGCGAGCTGCTGAGCAACTATGAGTTCCCCGGCGACGACATCCCCGTCATCAAGGGTTCCGCTCTGAACGCTCTGACCTGCGAGAGCCAGGACCCCAACGATCCCGCCTATGCCTGCATCAAGGAGCTGATGGATGCTGTCGACACCTACATCCCCACTCCCGACCGTAAGTCCGACATGCCCTTCCTGATGCCCGTCGAGGACGTCTTCACCATCACCGGCCGCGGCACCGTCGCCACCGGCAGAGTTGAGCGTGGCCAGATCAACATGGGCGACGCCGTTGAGATCGTGGGCCTGGCCGACGAGATCAAGAAGTCCGTCATCACCGGCATCGAGATGTTCCGCAAGCTGCTGGACTATGCTGAGGCTGGCGACAACGTGGGCACCCTGCTCCGCGGCATCGACAAGAAGGAGATCGAGAGAGGCCAGGTTCTGGCTAAGCCCGGCTCCATCAAGCCCCTGACCAAGTTCTCCGGCCAGGTTTACGTCCTGTCCAAGGATGAAGGCGGCCGTCACACTCCCTTCTTCAACAACTATCGTCCTCAGTTCTACTTCCGTACCACCGACGTGACCGGCATCATCACTCTGCCCGAGGGCGTTGAGATGTGCATGCCCGGCGACAACGTGGTCATGAACGTTGAGCTGATCACCCCCATCGCCATCGAGAAGGGCCTGCGTTTCGCTATCCGTGAGGGTGGCCGTACCGTGGGTTCCGGCGTTGTTACCGAGATCGAGGAGTAATTCCTTTTATCAGCAGGAAAGGGCAGAGCTGCGGCTTTGCCCTTTCTGCTATTCGTACCGTTGGAAAAAACTGGACCCGTTAGTCTGTGAGGCGGGTCCCACCGGGAAAGGAGCGAACAATGCCTGACAATGAAGCCCTGACCACCGGCGCCCAGACCGCGGTAAGCAACCTGACCGCCAACGGCTGGCAGGGGGCTCTGAAGCTGGTGATCCTTGCGGTGGTGCTGTTCATCATCTGCATGATCATCAAGAGCGTCCTGCTGCGGGTCCTGGACAAGGGCCTGTCCAAGAGCAACAAGATCGAGAAGAGCTTCCATACCTTCATCCACAGCGCGGTGAACATCGTCCTCTGGTTCGTCACCGCCATGATCGTCTGCCAGTCCCTGGGCATCAACCTGACGGTGCTGGTGGCCCTGGTGAGCATCATCGGCTTGGCTCTGTCCCTGTCCGTCCAGGACAGCCTGGCCAACCTGGCCGGCGGCATCACCATCCTGGCCACCCAGCCCTTCAAGGTGGGTGACTTCATCGAGATCGGCGGCACCGCCGGCACCGTGGAGCAGATCGGTATGGTCCACACCAAGCTCAACACCCTGGACAACCGCCGGGTGATCCTGCCCAACGGCACGGTCATCGGCTCCGAGGTCCAGAACTATTCCACCCTGCCCCAGCGCCGGGTGGACCTGGCCATCTCCGCCCCCTTCAACGTACCTGTCCAGCAGGTCAACCAGATCATCGAAGGGGTCATGAACGCCCATGCCAAGGTCCTGAAGGACCCCGCCCCCTTCGTCCGGGCGGAGAAGTTCGGCGAGAAGGGCATGGACTACACCGTTCGGGCCTGGTGCCAGAACGCGGATTACTGGGACGTCTACTTCGATCTCACCGAGCAGATCAAGGCGGCCCTGGACCAGGCGGGCATCGCGGTCCCCTGCGGCAAGATGGCCGTGGAGGTCCAGAACGCCGGCAACTGATTCCATTCCAACGAAGCGGCCGGGGCGTGGAGGCTGTCCTTCACGCCCCTTTGCTTTGCCCGGTGGACGTCCCCTGGGGATAGGCCAATCCCTGGGTGAACCCGTCCCCCTGGCTGCAGAAGACCTCCCCGCCGATGATGGTTTTCTTATACACCAGCAGGCAGGCCCACACGTCCTGGCGGAGGCCGGGATAGTTGGACACGGCGTAGGTGTACCGCTTCACCGTCTTCCCGGCGTAGGCGGTCAGGTCGAAGCCCTGGCTCTTCTGGAGGGCCAGGTAGTCGTCGTAGGAGGCGTCAAAGGTCTCCGGGATCAGGACCTCCTCCACGGAGGCGGGCTCCTCCCCGGTGATCCAGCCCCACTTCTGGAGGTAGGCCACCCGGTCCTCATTGGAGCGGATCCCGGTGGGGTCCGCCCGGACCTGGGCGGCGGTCTGGGCGTCCCGGGCCTCCCGAGCCACCCCTGCGCCGGCCCCCAGGACCCCCACCGCGGCGGCGGCCAGGATCATCCACAGAAACAGGCGGCGGGGACGGACTTTTTTGGCAACGATCAGCATAATGACCTCTCCTTTCCGGGCCTTCGGCGGCAGCCGGCGGGCATCGGTTGCTGGAAGCCTATGCCCGGCGGGGGAGAGATAGAACCGAGGAGGAGACCATGGAACGTCTGGACAAGCTTCTGGCGGCCACCGGCCGGTGGTCCCGGAAGGAGGCAAAGGCCCTGGTGAAGGCCGGCCGGGTGCTGGTGGACGGCGCACCGCCCAAAGGCCCCGAGGACAAGGTGGACCGGGCGCAGACCGTCACCGTGGACGGCCAGCCCATCTCCACCCGGAAGTACACCTATGTGATGCTCCACAAGCCCGCCGGGGTGGTCTCCGCCACCGAGGATCCCCGAGAGCGGACGGTCCTCTCCCTGCTGCCCCCGGAGCTCCGCCGGATCGGCCTGGCCCCGGTGGGGCGGCTGGACAAGGACACCGAGGGCCTTCTCCTGCTGACCAACGACGGTCCCCTGGCCCACAAGCTCCTGGCCCCCGCCCGCCATGTGGATAAGGTGTACTACGCTGAGGTGGACGGGTCCCTCACCCCCGAGGACCGGGAGGCCTTCCGGGCGGGGATGACCCTGGCCGACGGCACCCAATGCCTGCCGGCGGAGCTGGAGCCCCTGGAGGAGCCTGGCCGGTGCCTGGTGACCCTCCGGGAGGGGAAATACCACCAGGTCAAGCGGATGCTGGCTGCCCGGGGCAAGCCGGTGACCTACCTCAAGCGGCTTTCCATGGGTCCTTTGGCCCTGGACCCGGCCCTGCCTGCCGGGGCATGGCGGCTGCTGAAAGACGGCGAAATCGCCGCATTCGAGGAATAAATACGACGTTTTCGGCGTTTTTCACAAAAAATCATGAAAAAACTATTGAAATCACTCCCAGGACTCGATATAATAAATGCCACGAATCATCAAATGCCCAGGCGAGATTATAGGGCTCTGCCCCTCCGCAGGGGCGCGGAGAGCGGAAGCTGTCCGCGTTCCGGATCGTCCCGCCGGTCTGAGCAGGAATCTGGGAGGAATCAGTATGTCAAGCAGAGTGTTTCAAAGCATCGTGCTCCAAATGAAGGAGTGCACCGACCGTGTGATCGGCGTCATCGACGACCAGGGGACCGTGGTCTCCTGCAACCAGCTCACCTGGATCGGAGAAAAGTGGGAGGGCGCGGCCTCCGCCCTGAACGTCAATGAGTCCGCGGTGATCATCTACGGGGACAAGACCTTCAAGCCCCTGGCCAGCCGCAGCTCCCATTTCGACTACGCCGCCTTTGTCCAGGGCAGCGACGAGCAGGCCCGGCTCATCTGCTCCATGGTCACCGTGGCCCTCAACAGCGCCAAGACCTATTATGAAGAAAAGTACGACAAGACCGCCTTCGTCAAGAGCATCATTTCCGACAACATCCTCCTGGGCGACATCTACGTCCGGGCCAAGGAGCTCCACTTCGCCTCCGAGGCCCAGCGGGCCGTCTTCCTGGTCCGCCAGGTGGGCTCGGCGGAGATCGCCGCGGTGGACGTGGTCCAGAATATGTTCTCCGACGGCCAGGAGGACTTCGTCATCTCCATCAACGAGACCGACATCGCCGTCATCAAGATGCTGGCCGACGGCGACAGCAAGGAGATCTACAAGATCGCCAAGAGCATCGAGGACAACCTGACCCAGACCCTGAAGATCAAGACC
>Ga0256405_10007939_pt1 | contig 15551 bp, 14 predicted proteins | sample RumenRJG_02DNA_FD_189096 | JGI IMG/M metagenome (GOLD analysis project Ga0256405, IMG submission 189096) | Bovine rumen microbial communities from Lethbridge, Alberta, Canada - RJG_02 | ecosystem: Host-associated > Mammals > Digestive system > Stomach > Rumen | place: Canada: Alberta... | reverse complement strand
ATAAAAAGGAATACAAGAGAGTTCTTAGAAATACATTATTCGTAGTAGTTGTGGTAGCTGCCCTGGCAGTATTGGTATCAAGCTTCTTTGTAACAGTACTTAAAGTTACAGGGGATTCAATGACACCAACCATGAACACCGGAGAGATAGTCATAGCACAGAACTCCACCAGTTTTGAACCTGGAGATCTGCTTGCTTTCTACTATAACAACAAGGTCCTTGTGAAAAGAGTCATCGGCTCTCCAGGGGACTGGATCAACATTGATGATGAAGGAAACGTGTCAGTCAACGGAGTTGCTCTTGAAGAAACATATGTAACAGAAAAGAGCCTGGATCCAACAGACATTGAGTTTCCTTATCAGGTTCCTGAGAACAGATACTTCGTTCTGGGAGATCATAGAAGTGCATCGATCGATTCAAGATCAAGTGTCGTAGGATGCGTAACAAAAGAACAGCTAATAGGAAAGATCTTCTTTAGAGTATATCCCTTTAATGTTTTTGGTGGGATGTAAGACATCTAGCTGCCCTATATTTTTTTACCTTTTTGTGGAACAGGTACTTAAACGTTTTCGAAACATCATAAAAGGTTAATAAATTTTGAAAGAGCTAATTTTGCATGATGGAAAGGCTTGAGTTAATAAAGTTTTAATCACTTTCACACAAAGTTCACAGAAGTTTTTGGGTTTTAAAGCAAATAGGAGTATGGCGATGCGAAAAATTGATGAGTCTCGCGCGGCAAACTACATAAGGAAGCATTCTAATTATAAAAAGTGGCTGGCATTCGTTCTTTGCCTGTCCCTTCTTACAGGAACGGTCACTCTTTATACTTTGAATAAGCCGGCTACAGCAATGACAGAGGAGGGCGCGGAGTCACTTGGCGTTGTGCTTGAGACTGCAAGTTCAGAGGATGAGGCTGAGCTCATTGAGCAGACTCTGGAAAACAAGACTGAAGTTGAGAGTGATGAGAAGAGCGATGAGGACAGTGATGATCTGTTTTCTGAGTTTGCTGATGATGGAGATGATAAGTCTGAGGAGTATTCTGATGTAGAGTGTACTGAAGAAGCAGAGGATTCTTCACTAGAAGATGCAGATATAGAAAAAGAAACAGATATAGAAAAAGAAACAGAGGAAGGCGAAAAAGATTCAGAAGAGAAGAAAGAAATCTCTCTTTCAACAGAAGAAAAGCTTGCTAAGCTTGATGTTCCTGAATCAGTGGATGTAGCTGAGTATGTTACAGAGACCATCATTGAGAGAAAGCTTGAGGATGGAAGCTGGGAGAGAATAGACAAAGATGATATTACTGAAGGTGACTGGATCAAAGTTACCTATAGATACAATATCCCCGATACTGCTAAACTTAGCGGCGACATTCATCTTGATATCGCTGATGAACTTGACTTTATTGATGTAGAAAAAGCAAGTCTACTTGGAAGCGATGGAAGTGTTGATATTTCTGATGATAATCAGGTAAAAATTGAATACAGTTCAGAAATCAAGAATGAGATAATTGACAGTGCAGTATCTGATGATGAAGTTGACGTAGAGGGTGAAGAGTCTGATCTGCAGGCTGCAGTTAATATAGGAGGGCTCTTTAAAAGTTTTTTTGACCTGATGGCGCCAGTTACCGTTTATGCAAGTGAAGGTGATGGCGTATCATTAGAAGGCCCTGCAAGAGGTGCAGCTGGTTCTTCAGAAGATAACAGATTTTTAATCGATAAAGTTCTCCTTGAAAAGGAAGAAAACGGACGTTATATAGTTGTTGCAATAGATGACTCTCAGGAAGGTAGTACTGAGGCTCAGGGAGTAAGCATTAAAAACGGCGATAGTCTTAGGTTTACACTTGATTATACAGTACCACAGAACACACTTGATTCATCAACTGAAGAAGGTAGAACAGTTGAGTATCAGCTTCCTGGAGGTATCAAACCGGTTCAGACTGAAACAGGTAAGATAAGGAATTCTTCCGGAAAAACTGTTGGTACATATGTTCTGGATGAAAGTGGCAAACTTACAGCTGTTTTTGATCAGTTTTTTGCAGATCAGAATGCTGAAGGAGAGATAACAGGTGACTTCACATTTGAAGGAAGCGCTGATTTTACAGATGAAGATCAGGGTGAGACGATCGAATATGATTTCAGTAATCAGGTAGTGATCATTATCCCCAAAAAAGAAGAGCAGGATACTTCTGTTTACGATCTGGATATCACAAAGACTGGAAGTAAGAGCGCTGATGGTTCGACTATCAATTATGAAGTTACTGTTTCGTCAGTTAAGGGAACAGAGACTGATATCACATTTATTGATTCTCTGAAATTCTACAAAATTGATATAGATAATCAGGAGGTTGGAAGCACACAGTTCCGCGATCAGGCAGGATATCAGAGTATTCAGGTTAAGATCATTAAGTATTCCAAGGATGGAACAACCACTGATATCTCCAGTCAGATTGGAGCACGCTTTGCTGATAAAGAGGATGGTTCTAAAACATTCCGGTATGCAGAGCTTAATACTACTCTTCCAAAGCTTGATGCCGGTGAAAAGTATGTAATAACTTACGACGTTGTAGTGCCGGAAAGTATGAAGACTACTCATAGCAGAGTAAGGAATCGTGCATCAGGTACATCAAACAAAAACAACGATTACGACTTTTGCCCTGATATCGACTTTACTCCAAATCTTCCTAATGTATGGAAGGAAGGAGCTTACAACGGAGAGACCAATTCTGTTGATTGGGTAATCCACATATCTTCTAATAAAGCAGATCTGTATGGATATTTGGTTGAAGACTATATGGGTGGAAAAGGCGGTACTCCTTATAACGGAAATGCCGTACTATACGTAAGAGGTCAGTATTGGGAACTTCAGAAAGTAAAGGATATTACTCTTCCATATACATTTGATATTTCGACTGGTGAAAATGAAAATAGAAGTTATGAAATTCATTATTCTACTCCAGTTGCTGAGTATGCGACCGAATACCAGGAAAGACTTGAGAACTATGCAACTGTAACAAAGGATGGAGATGGAAGCAGTGGTTCGTCCTCAGTTAATGTCCCTATAGCTGGTGGAGTTGACAAAAAAGCGCAAGGATATGTACTTGATGGCAGCAAGATGACCATTACCTGGAAGGTTACAATTGTTGCTCCGATCAATGATGAAAACTGGGTTTACTATGACGTTATTGAGAATGGATATATCACTGAGGAAGAGCTAAAACAACTTGATAATAGTCTGCCGAGGAATCTCGTTAATGAGGGACAAGTTAAAGGAACTGAAAGGTCTGAAGACGGTAAGGGCTATACAAAGTTTGAGATAGCTTTTAAAAATCCACTCACTGAAAATCTTACCTTCGAGTATAAGACCTTTGGAACTGTGGATGACCCGAACAAGACCTATACATTTAAGAATTCAGGCTATGCGATCAATTATAAGAGGTACGATTCTGATGAAGTAGTATATGAACCTGCAGTAGAAAAATACTATTTCAGCAGTAAGAGCGCTCAGGATGTTCATACTGATCTTCACAATGAAGATCTTGAAGAAAAAGGCATTTTGACCTGGGGCTTTAAAGTCAGCATACCTAAGCTTACAAATAGCAGGAGCATTACAATAACAGAGAATTTACCTGAAGGGGTGAGTCTGTATACAGACAGCGATGATACGTCACTTTATGCTCTTGCAGTTGCTGCAAATAAAGAAATGAACAGCCCTTCAGTCTTTGACATGAGTGGTGGCTCAGGATCGGTCAATTATGACGGCAAAGCTGAAATAAGCGCAAATGTTAGCGGAAATACAGTTATGATAGACGTTCCAACAGGGCAACTTAATGGAAGTACATTGTACTTCTGCATAAGAGCTAAAATTGCTGACAATCTGGAATGGGACGAGATAACCGATGAAAGTCTCAACTACAAGGAGTTTAAGAATGAAGTCGTAGCAAAAGACGGAGAGACAATAATTGGTAAGTCCGAACATACTGTATGGGTATCCAATAACACGCATACGTTGGAAAAATGGTCAGATGATCCTGATGGCGGAATAATATCTTATTCTGTTGATGTTAATAAGTATGCAGCAAATCTACTGCCCGGTGAAGGGAATGATACACTTACTCTGATAGATACCTTAACAGGAAAATACCAGGCTGCCCCTGAGGATATAGTGGATATATCTATAGTACCGGGATCTGTCAAGGTACAGAAAGTTGATAACAGCACTGGCGAGAGTACTGAGCTGGAAGCAGGAATTGATTATCATCTTGTTTCTTCAGAACCATTGATTTACCGAAGCACGGATCCAGAGGAGTATTGGAATAATTGGTATTACAATCTGGAAAAAATTGTTTTGGAAGTACCTGATGAAGAGCACCTTATTGTAACGTATGAGTACTATATCAGAGGTACAGAAGGTATATCGGTAAATGTTGAAAACACAGCTCAGCTTAAAGGGGTTACTCAGTCATCGGTTACCGACAAGCTTGAAAAACCAGTCGTCATCGAAAAGTCATCCATGACAGGAGATGTAAATGGTATAAACCTCTTTAAGGTAGATGAGCTTGATTCAAATGTATATCTTGAGGGGGCAAAATTTAGCCTTTATGAGTATGATCCTAATTGTGATGCAGAGGATAAATACAAGCTTATAGGAACTGAAGGCGAATTTGAAACAGATAAATTTGGAACTGTTATCCTAAAGGATATAGCAACGAATAAGATAAAACTCAATACTGCTTATATGCTTAAGGAGTTTGCGCCTCCTGTGGGCTATGAAAAAACAGAGGATCCATATTTCTTTATGGTAATAGATCCTAATGCTAAAAATGTTGCAACGACAACAGATGGCGTAAATGAAGAGTCTTCGCAAAGCAACGAGCAGAGTACTTCAGTAGTAGCACCAAATGGCTTTAACGGCAAGAAGCTCTTTATGGGGCAAAACATATACATAACTAACCTTCCAATCAATTCAGAAATCAAGGTGATAAAAACTTGGAATAATCCTGACGGAACAATAGACGATGCAAGCGGTCAGGAGTATATCGATGTTGATCTCTACAGGAAGGTTGGAAATGCAAAGGTGGATGGATCAACTTACAGAGTTACGTTTAGTAGCTTTAACCCGGAAAAACAAATTAGCAATAATTATGATGAAGATGTGCCATATGGTTCTGAGTATACTTTGGTCGCGTCGCTACCCTTCTATACGTTCAATACAGTAATGTCTGGCATTTATAACATGTCTCATGAAGAGTTCTTGAAGGGATTACGTGAAAAACAATCTGTAGGAGCCGTTAGCTCAGTTATAAATGTGACATGCAATGATATACAGATAAAAAATGCCCAAATAGAACAACAGCATTATCAAGGTGATGTAACATTCACTTATAAGTTCGTTATTCATGGCGATAGTGATGTCAAAGCTAGTTTTGGATTTTGGAAGACAACAGAGGGTCTAAGCTTTGGAAGAACCCACACAGGATCTTCTGTTGATATCAACTCAGTAAATATTGATGAGTTTGTAGAGCATTTCCGGATATATAGGTCTAACAACTGGGAATGGAGAAATGAACAAAAAACCAAAGAAGACAAAACTCCCAAATATCCAAAGTTCTACACGGATCCTGAAACAGGCCTTCAGTACTACTACTTGTATTACGTAAGGGAAACTACAACCAACAGCTATTACGAAGTTTCATATATCAATAACAGCGGTATTTCATCTGGCTCAATTGGAATTATAAATACCAGAAACGAAGTGGTGGGCTATGAACTTCCAAGAACCGGAGGAGTTGGTACATTACCTTATGGAGTGCTTGGACTTGGACTTACCGGTAGTGCAGTAATAGGTGAAATAACAATGCGACGCAGGAAAAAGAAAAATGAAGATCCTGCATAAGTAAGTTTTAGATGCTAAAGGCATTAAAACAGGTGCTCATTTGCACCATATATAAAACTAAATTACAAGATTCAAAGGAGAGGAAGACAAATGAAGGGAATTAAGAAACTATTAACCGGAATTCTGGCAGCGACCATGATCATGGGAATGAGCATTACAGCTTATGCCGGAGAGTCACAGCCTGCTCAGCAGCAAGGACATTTAACTATCACAGAGACCAATAAAGGTCAGGAGTACAAGGTTTATAAAGTGTTTGACGCTGTGGCTACACCAGATGGAACAGGCTTTAACTACAAGCTGGTAGCTGGAAAAACCGAAGCACCTGCAGGCTTTACCGTAGATGCTGCTGGCAATGTTTTCTATACAGCCAACATGAACCTTGAAGAGGGAGCAACAGCTGTAACCGAGCTTACTGCTGATGATATAGCTGCAATCAAGGCTTACGTAACTGAGGATGACTTTGTGGGGTCAATCACAGAAGATGGCAACGACGGAAAAGTGGATTTTGCACTTGGCTATGGTTACTACTATATTGAGACAACAACAGGTGTTGCTGTTTCTATCAATACAAATGAGCCTAATGCAGTAATTGTAGACAAGAACGATGTTCCTACAATTGAGAAAACAGTTCAGGAAGATTCAAATAGTAACTATCAGAAACAGAATGATGCTGAAATCGGCCAGAAAGTATACTTCGCAACTGAGGTAAACGTTAAGAAGGGCGGTCTTGGATACGTACTTCACGATAAGATGTCAAATGGTCTTACATTCGATGAAAATGACCTAGCAAATCTTGCTGTTCACGTTGGAAGCATTGATGGAACAGCCCTTGGAAAAGGCACTGCTTACACAGCTGAAGCAGGTGGTACTTACAAGAAAAACAGTGCTGACGCTGGAACAGACGGAACTTTTACAGTAACATTTAAAGATGAATATACTGGAGCACTTACTGAGGACGTAACTCTTTATGTTACATATACAGCAACTCTTAACAGCAATGCACAGGTAAAAGTGAAAGAACTCAATGATACTGTACTTAAGTATGGTAATGATGGATACACAGATGAAAAGGAAACTTGGACCTTTACATGGGGACTCAAGATTAATAAGGTAATTAAGGGAACAGAAACTCCACTTGCAGGAGCAAAATTTGCACTTTATAAAGTTGTTGGCGGTGTTGCTCAGTTTGCAGTCCTTGATGCTGACAACAAAGTTAGTGGCTGGGTACCTGCGACAGATAAGGCTGTAGCTGATCTGGTAAAGGAAGAGGAATCTTATTTCACTAATACAATTAAAGCTACAGTTCTCACAACAGGTACTGATGGAGCACTTAATTTCTATGGACTTGATGCTGATACATATTATGCACTTGAGGTAGCAGCACCTGCAGGTTATAACAAGCTTCCAGCAGCAGAGATGGCTGAAATAACTTCTGATAGCCGGACAACAGGACTTACTCTTACATCTGAACTCTCAGCTGGATCTGATGGAGTATTCATTAAGACGGTAGAAAATGGCACTGGCGCACTTCTTCCTTCAACAGGTGGAATTGGAACTACAATCTTCTACATTGTTGGTGGACTTCTTATTATCGCTGGGGTAGCATACTTTATCGTTCGCAGAAAAGCAAACGCTCAGTAATTTTGAAGTATAATTTTTTAGGGTATGAAAAAGTTAATATATAATTGAATCTTGTTTTTGAAAAAAGATAATTTGTTGCACCTGGCGGATGATTCCGCCTGGTGCAACTATAAAAACAAGATAATCTATGGCGGGGAATTAAATATAATGAAACTGGATTCAGGAATAGACAGATGAAGAAAAAAGGCCTAAAAAAGCAGATTCCCAACATAATATTTGGACTGATCTTTCTTGTTGGGCTGGGGATTTTTCTTTATCCATCAGTTAGTAATTATATAAATTCAAAGCATCAGAGTAAGGCTGTTGCCTCCTATGACGAAGCTATAGCAAATATGTCACGGGAAGATTACAGCAAGTTTTGGGAAGCGGCGTACGCATTTAATGAGGAGCTTGCTTCTGTACAGACTGACACGTTTCTAAGGCTGGACGGAGAATTAAAGGACAGATACTATGATACTTTTGATCCTACAGGGACCGGTATTATAGGTACAATTGAAATTGAGAATATCGGTGTTAATTTACCGATTTATCATGGAACTGAGGAATCAGTTTTACAGGATGGAATAGGACATCTTGAAGGATCATCATTTCCAACTGGAACACCTTCTACCCATGCTATTTTATCAGGACACAGAGGACTTCCTTCAGCGAAGCTCTTTACTGATCTTGATCAGATGATCGTGGGAGATACATTTTTATTACATGTACTTGACCAGACCTTTGCCTATCAGGTGGATAATATTAACATAGTACTTCCTGAAGATACAGGGGGACTGGGAATAGTTGATGGAAAAGAATATGTCACGCTGGTTACGTGTACGCCATATGGCATAAATACACATAGGCTCCTTGTGAGAGCTAAGCGTGTTGATTATAACGAAGAAACAAGACTGCTGGTTCCAGCAGATGCAACAAGATACAATACACTTTTGGTAGCGCCTTTTATTGGTGCGCCGATACTTCTTTTGGCATTTATCATTTTCCTTGTAAGGACTAGAAGTCCCAAAAGGGAAAATAGTAAGTCTCAAAATTGAGGAAACTGATTTATGAAAAAGTTATTTTACAAGATCAGCAGAATATTGGTGTTTGTTATGACAGTACTTCTTTTGCTTGAAGGAGTGTCTTTTACTTCTTATGCCAGAGATCAAATTGACACAAGTAAAAAGGGAAAACTGACCATAACTTACAGGTTTAAAGAGGATGGAGAAGAGACCTACAGATATTTTGATGGTATCGAGGCGTCCATTTACAAGATTGCTTCCATTTCAGATGACAAGTTCTCTTTTAAACTGGATCCTCCTTATAATGGGCTGACAGATATTCAACTTAGCTCAATAACAGACAAAAATACTGCAGCTGCGATGTGGGAAGCTGTGCAGAAGGCGGTAGAACCGGAAGCAATAAGTAACCATGAGCCAACTCGGACAGTTACCACTGCTGATGGTAAGGCTGTTTTTGAAAATTTGGATCTTGGCATTTATCTTGTAAAAAGTGCTGTAGTGAAAGATATCGAAGAAGAGTGTACTTACGTGTTTTCAAGCTTTTTGGTATCTGTTCCGCAGCTTGATGCTGAAACTGATGAATGGATCTTTGATGATGCATTTTACATAGCAGAGGCTTTTGCAAAGTGTGAGAAGACCAACATTGAGGTGGTTAAGTATAGCCTGCATAAGAGGTGGGCTGACAGTGGAGGAGAGATTTACAGGCCTTCCACCATTACAGTAAAGATAAAGCGTGATGGAATAGATTATAATACAGTTACGCTAAGCGATTCTACGGGATGGAGTTATTCGTGGAAAGACGAACCAGGTCATCTGTGGACTTTTGAGGAGGCTTACACAAGTGATGTTGAGTACACTGTAAGTGTTTCTGATCCAGCCTTGAGTGAGGATGGTACGATAGTTGTTTATACTCTGACTAACAGTTACTCACCAGAGACACCACCGCCGCCACCAGATAATCCGCCACCGGATAACCCACCACCAGATAATCCACCGCCCGGGAGTCCACCACCGAATACTCCTCCGTCTAATCCACCCGGAGCTCCAGACCTTCCAGGAGTACTTGGTGCTATAAGAGCGCTTCCACAGGTCCTTGGTGCAAGGAGACTTCCTCAGACAGGACAGCTTTGGTGGCCACTTCCGATCCTTGTGATCGCAGGAATTTTCTTTATCGTAAAGGGAATTAAAAAGAACGCTAAAATGAAAGCGCAGAATAATTGAATCTATGTATAAGCCCTGCAAGAGTAGCAGGGCTTATATTTTCAAATATGAGGTGAAAAAGTTTGAAAAGGATTTCAGGATATATTTACATTGCGATCGGAGCTCTTTTGATAATAATTGCAGCAGTGATTGTTAAGAACAACTTTGATGAGAATGCAAAGGCTGGTGCGGCCTCCGATGAGATGCTTGAGGGAGTTATACAGCAGATGCCTGAGGTGGCTATGGGAACCCATTTTAAAGGGGCAATGCCAATTGCTGATGTGGATGGCAGGAGCTTTATAGGAACGGTTCAGATCCCATCTCTAGGACTGATACTTCCTATTCAGGATCAGTGGAGCAAGGACAATGCTAAGGTAGCTATCTGCAGATATTCTGGATCAGTGTATGACAACGACCTTATAGTCTGTGGACATAACTATGTTGAGCATTTTGGAAGACTTCCTGAGCTGGAGATTGGCTCAGAAGTAATTGTCACTGATATGAATGGAGTTAGCTTCTACTTTGAGGTGACAAACATTGAGACTCTTGGGGCTTACGATACTGAGAAGATGGAAGCAGGACAGTGGGATTTTACCATGTTCACTTGTACTGTGGGAGGTTCAAACCGTGTGACTGTAAGGTGCGAAGCTACCGGAGAAGTTACTCAGGAAGGAACTACGCCTGATATTTTGAAGGCTGTGGAAGAGAGTAAGCATATCAGGAAGACAAATTAAAAGTTCATAAGAGATGAATTTGGTATATGGGAGTCAGTTTTGGTTTGGGCCGGAACTGGCTCTTTTTTACGTTAAGAGGGTGTTTGACACGGAACATTTGTTCATGTTGAATCTTGACGATAGGGGATATATCCCATATAATTAAATTATACAAATATTTATCGGAGAGTAGTTAATGCCAACAATATGTTCATTTAAGGGGATTATGATAGTTATGTATTTGAGAAATAAAGAACATAATCCACCGCATGTACACGCGATTTTTCAGGATTTTGATGCTCCTTTTCTCATTGAAAGTGGAGAGTTGATTGAAGGTGCATTTCCAATAAAGGCTAAAGAACAGGTTAAGGATTTTATTTTGCATTATCAAGAGGAATTAATTGATATGTGGGAGAATGATAATTATTACAAGCTTCCACCACTTTCCTAAGAGGAGGATAGTATGTTTCATAAAGCAATGTCACTGAGCTTTCTTGATGGAACTTCACTGGAATTACTTTTTCAAGATGGTAAGGTTAAACAGTTTGATATGGCATCGTTATTTTCCAAATATCCGCAACTAGAGAGACTAAAAGATAGGGCTCTGTTTTTATCAGGAAAACTGATGGGACACTATGGAATAATATGGGATGATGAACTCGACATAGAAACTGAGACTATCTATGAAGAGGGGATTACTGTGAGAGTAGAGATGATTTCACACAGTGATGTTGCCGCAAGGGCCGTGGCATATGCTAGAAGCCTGGCGGGTATCTCTCAGAAGGAGCTTTCGGGCAGGACTGGAATAGATCAAGCGGATATTTCTAAGATTGAGCGTAGTGTAGCCAATCCTTCCATTTCTACGCTTGAACGTATAGCAAGTGCTCTTGGCGGGGAGTTGGTGATAGAGATTAGAATTGGTGAAGAAAAGCAAAAATGATTGCTTATCGAATAGAAGGTTAAGGAAGCTTTCACATGAGTTTATGGGGGAAAAGTATATGGCTTATAGGGAGCACATGGAAAAACAGTACAATGAAGGAAGAGAAGAAGGTTACAAGGCTTGGTATGAAGAAGGGTATAAAGCAGGATATGAAGCAGGATTAAAGATTGGAATCCAGGGGACTTTTAGTATCCTTCGCTCAATGAACATTGAGGATGAGACTATCATTCTCAAATTATGCGAGCAATACAAGCTTACAGAATCTGAGGCTAAAGAGTACATTCTTTCTTAATAAAACTTTTAGCACTCTCGGGTGGACAGTGCTAATTCTTCGTACTATAATTACAGTAAGAAGATAGACTTTTCAGAAGGGAGATGATGCAAGTGATCATAGTAAAAATGAATGAAACCACAGTAGAATGTAGTATCGCGGCATCAGAGCTCCACGAGATTGGTCTTACTCCTGAAGCTGTTATAAGTGGTGCTGAGAACACCACATCTTTCTTTGCGCAGCTCAACAAGGAGGTTGGAGCGCAGCTTGATTATGACCCTGAGACAGAGGTTATGATGATGAGCAAGAACATGATGATGGATGGCAGCATCCGCATCTTTGCAGTCAAGCTCTCCAATGATGACATCCAGAAGGCTGCAGACAGAATTAGAGGCGCTGCTGAGACGATCCTTAAGACACTGACTCAGGAGAAGGTGGATGAGGTCAAGGCTAAAACTGGCAAGGAGAAGGGCGTTGCCCTTAACAATGTCATCACCAACGTTTCAGAGACGATCAACAGGATCTACACTCAGGACCTTCCAGAGTCAGAGACAGAGCCTTCCAATGAATACAGCTATCAGCCGCTTTCAGAGTATGCAAGGTACATGATGGAGTTTGATGACATCGCACAGGCTGGGCGTTTTGCCAAGGTGGTCCAGAGACTTCCAATCGTTGATTCTTCGCTTTACAAGGACAAGGGACGCTACTATCTGCTGGCAGGACTTATGTCTGCAGATGAGAGCATTATATATGATATGAGAAGGGCAGGAGTGGAGTACTCCCATATGCTTACGGTCAATTCACCGGAGGCGATGTTTATTGAGGAGCACGGTGAGTGCATCATAAGAGATGATGCGATCATCCACCTCTCAGACCTTGCTAAATAAGACAATGAACTTTGATGTAGCGATACTTAATTTTTCTAAAATCTATGATCAGGAGAGCTTTTATCGGTCAGATAAGAGCTCTCATTTTGTTGACCTTTCTGGCATTTCAGGCACGAACTGCATGTGCGATGATGAGGCTAAAGAAAATATTCAGAAGGCAATTTCTAAGTGTGGTAGTGTGCAGCAAGAGGGCGCTGTTAGCTCTTTTCTCCCATATGGACTTCACTACATAGACAATGGGAACTTCCACTATGTGTCGTCAATTTATCTTAGCCAGGTAAAAGAGCCTTTTTCGCTGATAGTTCTTGACCATCATCCGGACATGCAGCGTCCGATGTTTGATATTTTGTCCTGTGGTGGCTGGATCGTGGACGTTCTGGATAACAATGAGTTTGTGCGGGATGTGCATGTGATTGGGGCGGACAGAGGGCTCATAGACGAGCTCCCAGATGCTGACAAGGCGAAGGTTCGGTTTTATGATATAGAGGATGTTTTTGGAAAAGAGCCTGATGGCAGCATAAAAGTATCCCTTCCCGATAGCTCTTTTCCCATATACCTGTCAATTGACAAGGATGTGATAAAAAAAGATGAGCTTGCAACCAACTGGGATCAGGGAGAAGCGGAGGTGGAGCAGGTCCTTGAGCTTGTAAGGACACTTAAGACTGAGAGTATCGGGGCATGCAGCGGCCTGAATGAAGGGAATTTGCGGCTTCTTGGCATAGATATTTGCGGAGAGTGCGCCATAGATCAGGAAGGCGTGGACCTGGGACAGGCGGTGGCAGAAAATGATGAGTTTAACAGGAAAGTTTTGGAGATTTTAAGAGATGGCTAAGAATTCTGAAGAAAAGACAAACGTAATGAGACTACTTTCTCAAAAGAAGATAGAGTATAAGAGCTACAGCTACGAGCCGGACCCGCACATGACAGGGACTGAGATTGCAGAGATCCTGGGGGAGGATGCTTCCAAGGTGTTCAAGACTTTGGTGACTGACTCAAAGTCCGGAGAACACTACGTTTTCGTCATTCCTGTTGAGAAGGAGCTGGACCTTAAGAAGGCTGCCAAGGCGGTGTCAGAGAAGGCTGTTTCAATGCTTCCGCAGAAAGAGCTTTTGCCCCTTACTGGGTATGTTCACGGAGGCTGCTCGCCAATAGGGATGAAGAAGAGCTTTACCACTGTTATCCACGAGGATATTAATGGCTTTGAGACTATTTTTTTCTCTGCAGGGAAAGTTGGATTTCAGGTGGAAGTTCCGGTAAAAGAGCTATCTAAGGTGGTGAGGTATACAACTGCTGATGTGTGCGAGTGATGCACCGGGTGGCAGGATAGAATGTTCGTGCAAATAGTAACGAAATAGCGTATAATATAATGCAAGAACCTTGAATTTACTAATGTTTGCACTTGGAGGAATTATGGAAAAGAGACTTAGAGACTACTTAAGACATCTTGAAAAGCTTGATTATGATGTAATCTCTGAAGAGGAGATATGGGAAGAAAGAGAGGGGCTTGAACTTAGGCTCACTGAGATCCACCAGGAAATGGTGAGGCTCCTGATCCCTATGTCTGCGCTACTTATCTGTGCATGTATCTTTTTGGGAGAGGCGTTAAACAGCTTCTCTATTGTGCAGTTTATAGCTGCTGGTGTAACAGGACTTCTGCTTCTTTACCTGGCTCTTAAATACAAGACATTATTTGGCGTTACCAGGCAGCTCTGCGCCTATGTAGACAAGCTGACACTCAAATAAGGGCATTGACATATGCTGCCAAAGTCGGTATTATTATTCTTGTCGCTTGCAGAAGTGGCGGAATGGCAGACGCGCATGGTTCAGGTCCATGTGTTGGCAACAACATGAGGGTTCAAGTCCCTTCTTCTGCACTGATAAACTAGCTCCGAAGCGCTCATGGCTTTGGAGTTATTTTTTTGCAAAGATAGATTTTAGTTGGAATCGAGGTTTGGGAAATGGATAATAGTAAGATAACTACAGTCATTTTTGATATGGATGGAACTCTTTTAAACACCCTTGAGGATATAACGGATTCAGTGAATGTGATCCTTGGGCGATATGACCTGCCACTTAGGACCATTGACGAGATCAGGCATATGGTAGGCAATGGAGCTTTGTATCTCATGGAAAGAGCTGTCACAGGAGGGAAAGAGCATCCTGAGTTTGACAGGATATTAGAGGAGTATCAGCAGTACTACGAAGAGCACTGCAATATCAAAACAGGGCCTTACAAGCACATTCCAGAGCTTCTTAAGGAGCTTAAGGAAAAGGGCTACAAGATGGCTATTGTTTCTAATAAGCCTATGGGAGCTGTAAAGGAACTGACTAAGATATACTTTGGGGATTATGTTGATGTGGCAATCGGAGTTGCAGATGGACTTCGCAGAAAGCCTTATCCAGACGAGTGCCTGGCGGCTATGGAAGAACTTGGAAGCAGTAAAGAGGAAACAATATATGTCGGAGACTCTGAAGTTGATCACAAAACGGCAATGAATACCGGACTTAGATGCATTTCCTGCTTGTGGGGATTTCGTACACAAAAAGAGCTCATTGAAGCCGGAGCGTCAGGAAATATCTTTGTTTCAGATCCACTGGAGATTCTTGATGCGCTCAACAAATAAACGCAATAACGATTTTTGCAAAAAATTTAAATTTTGGTGTTGACTTAAGTCCATGCGTTTGATAATATATAAAAGTCGTCACGAGCGGTTAACAAAAAGCCGCTAAGGACGAAGGTTCGCGGAAGTGTCGGAATTGGCAGACGAGCAAGACTAAGGATCTTGTGACTTCTTTGTCGTGTGGGTTCAAGTCCCATCTTCCGCACTGGATGATACGAAAAAGCCTCAGGCATAAAGCCTGGGGCTTTTTTCGTATAACCCACTGGGGAGAGTTCCTCTCACCCAGTGGGTTTCCCCTCCGGGGACTAGGAACGAGCAAAGCGCGTTCCGTCGCAAGTCCCTATCTTCCGCGTGACCTCGTCAAGTGTTCACCCATGGCTCGCAC
>Ga0256405_10007937_pt1 | contig 15555 bp, 15 predicted proteins | sample RumenRJG_02DNA_FD_189096 | JGI IMG/M metagenome (GOLD analysis project Ga0256405, IMG submission 189096) | Bovine rumen microbial communities from Lethbridge, Alberta, Canada - RJG_02 | ecosystem: Host-associated > Mammals > Digestive system > Stomach > Rumen | place: Canada: Alberta... | reverse complement strand
AGGCACACAACCTCGACACAGCCATTTGCCAGTTGCTCCCAGCCAGTCACGATGCCACAGCCGCACTGCTTCACGCACGGGGCATGGTTGACCTCGTCATTCCCCGCGGTTCCAAACGGCTCATCGACTTCGTTCGCACCGAAGCCACCGTACCTGTAATCGAAACAGGTGCAGGCGTATGTCATGCATATTTCGACATTGACGGAGACATTGAGAAAGGCGCACGAATCATCAACAATGCCAAGACCCGTCGTGTCAGCGTTTGCAACGCACTCGACTGTCTGCTTGTACATACTTCTCGCGCCAAGGACCTGCCAGAACTGCTTGCACCACTCGTTCAAAGCAATGTGATGGTCTATGCCGACCCTATGGCATACACACTCTTGAAAGAGGACAACTCCTACCCTTCCCGACTCCTTCAGATGGCGAACGACGAAACCTTCGGAACAGAATTCCAGGACTACGCTATGGCAGTTCGCGTTGTTGCAGACGTAGAAGATGCCATGCACCATATCCGTCAGTACGGCAGTGGTCACAGCGAATGTATCATCACTGAGAATGAAGCCACAGCCGACCGTTTCCTTGCCCTTGTCGATGCCGCCTGTGTCTATCACAACGCTCCTACATCCTTCACCGACGGAGCACAGTTCGGTCTCGGAGCAGAAATCGGTATATCCACCCAGAAACTCCATGCCCGCGGCCCCATGGCACTTGAGGAACTCACCACCTACAAGTGGCTCATCCATGGCAACGGTCAAGTCCGTCCCGCATAAACAAACAAAACAAGAACCCCCTCCCGTTCAGCATCACTGATCAGGAGGGGTTTTCTTGTTTTTATCTTACATCATACATCTTACATCTTACATCATACATCTTACATCTTCCCTCTTACATCAAACATCATACATCTTACATCAGACTTTATTTCCCATTTCTGATTATTCCTCTTATGATTCTGCAGCAAACGTAGGTTCAAATTCTTCTACAGCATAGGTATGAGAATGACATACTTGCACAATAGGAGCCTCAAGTGCATCCTCAATAGAGACGAGAGTATCAATCGTGAAATTATGCGTTCCACGCATCCATTTACTAATTTCGGCTTCGCTCTTGCCTAATTTCAGAGCAAGATCCTTCTGTTTCAGACCTTTCTCTTCCAAAATTTCATGTATTCTGTCTACAATACGGAAAGACAAGGCTACAGACTCACGGGTCTCATGATTAACGCGCTTACGCCTTTCCTCTAGTATTTTACTCCTTCTCATACCTCTTAAAATTTAAGTTCCCAACAATTTCTTTATCCACAAGCACCATCGTGCCATCCTTGATTCTTGATGATATGAAGCGGCTAGTATCTACCAGTAGCTTCACGTATGGAGCCAACGTTTCACTTTCCTGCCAAGTTCTTGCATCCTTTACGCCTCCATTGCCAAATATCAGTATCTTATCCGAGAGGCGCAAACAATACAATCTGAGTTTTTTCTCCACGTCAATGGGAATAACACCAACACCGTCACCGTAATTGCCCTCTGGACGGAAGTATCGTTCCAAAGCCCCACGTTCAGCAATCTGATCTATCCATGAAATAATGACATCTATCTCATTATCATATTCGCATCCTTCTGGGAACTTCTCAAAGAAAGCCTCCAATTCTGTCAACTCCTCACCAGCCATTCTTATGCTGTAGAAATTGACATTTTCATACTCTTCCAGCAATTCTATACTGTATTCTTGCTTCATTTGCAATCTTAACTTTTAAGTTATCCGCGGCAAAGTTACGAACTTTAATCGAACCACCAAATAATTAACTTAAAAAATAAGTTTTCTCTTCTTTTCCCTCATACAATCTCCGCCCTGGCAGTCAGCTCATTGCCAAGGCGGAGATTGTTTTCATTTAGAGGAATCAGAGAACCTGTTGCTGCGATTCACACATGCCACTAACCTGTCACCTTGACATTCGATGCAGTTGTCAAATAATGTTTGACAACTGCATCTATGTCTAACTCTTTTTCTTTCAATATATTAACAATATGGTGGCTCACTGTCTGCTTCGAGGTCCCAAAAAGTTCTGCCATCTGTTGCTGCGATTCACACATGCCACTAACCTGTTCCCTTGACATTGGCAAACTGGCGCAGCACGGCTGTAGCCCACTGCCGAAACTGGGTAGAACGAATAGAATTGACACGATACCCAACGCTAATAACCGCATCAAGATTATAGAACTGCGACATGTAGTTTTTACCATCAGAAGCAGTTGCCGAGATTTTCTCGGTAACTGACTCTTCCCTCTTACATCATACATCTTCCATCTTCCCTCTTACATCATACATCATACATCTTACATCTTCCATCTTCCCTCTTACATCAAACATCTTCCATCTTCCCTCTTACATCTTACATCATACATCATACATCATACATCTTACATCTTCCCTAGTGTTCTCTGGCTAATCTCTCAAGCAACCGATGGGGACAACGAATACTCCATCTGGTCTTCTGTAGGCATAAGGACCAACAGCTGTAAGAACCATCATGAATGAAGGATTTTTCATTTTCGTGGTGTCGATAGTGTTGGCAAGGCTTTTCAATGCATCAGCTCCTTCGTTTATCAGTTTCTCACCTCCGAGTTTAATTTCTATCAGAGCATACGTGCCATTTCTCCGATGCAACACAGTGTCGCACTCCAGCCCTGAGCTGTCTCGATAGTGGTACAGCTTGCCGTCAAGCGCTTCAGCAAACACACGTAGGTCACGAACAGCCATATCTTCATAGATGAGTCCAAACGAGTCAAGGTCGTTAATCAAGTCTTTGGGGCCTAAGCCCAATGCTGCAGTTCCGATACTGGCATCCACAAAATGGCGAGTATCACTGGTACGGATTGCCGACTTACTGCGTATATTTGGATTCCACGCCTCCAAGTCCTCAATGACGAACAACTTCTTCAGCGCCTTGACGTAATCAGCAACAGTATCCTCATCAAGTGTGTTGGAATCATTCGACTGCATATCAGCCTTTATGGTACCATAGGAGACTTGCTGTGAGACGTTACGAGCATAGGAACGTAACAGTAATCGAGTACGTTCAGCACTGCGCTTCACGCCATCTACTCGCTGTATGTCTCGTTCGCATACATCGTCAATATATCCAAAAGCCTGATCCAAAGCAATCTCTCCTTCAAGCAATGTAGCCTGAGGCCATCCGCCTCGACAGGTCAGATAGGCTATATCCTGTAATTCCAGACTATTTGGCAGAGGATCAAACGTCTCACCTTCGAACAGACTACGCAAACTGACACTACCTGTGGATTCGCCCGATTCGAAAAGACTCATAGGACGCATCTTAATTCTGCCTATACGTCCTGTTCCACTATGCACAGTCTCTTCTGCCTGTGGCTTTACTGTTGAACCAGTCAGAATGAACTGAGAAAAAGCACTTCGCTTGTCCACTTCGTTGCGGATGGTATCCCACAGGTCAGGTATCGTCTGCCACTCGTCAATCAGTCTAGGCGTTTTTCCCTCCAGCAGCGTCTTTGAACTGATTTCCATCATCTGCTTGCTCTGTTTCAGAACCTCAGTATCGCCCAGATCAAGCAGGCTTTTGGCCAACTGACGAGCAGTAGTTGTCTTACCACACCATTTGGGACCTTCAATCAATACGGCACCCTTGCCAGCCAACTTGCGAGCTAACAGCTTGTCGGCAATTCTCTGTTTATAATTATTATCCATATTATTTGAGCATCTTTGTTTCAGCTGCATCACAGCATAAGCAGCTTTGATGTATTTATGCCGCAAAATTACTGATTATTATTAGATTGCGCAAATAATTCTGAAACTTTTCGGTCATTTGTGGAGATTTTGTTCGGTCGTTTGCGGAGATTTTGTTCGGTCGTTTGCGGAGATTTTGTTCGGTCGTTTGTGGAGATTTTGTTCGGTCGTTTGTAGAGATTTTGTTCGGTCGTTTGTGGAGATTTTGTTCGGTCGTTTGTAGATTCAGGCACTCTTTAGGGAAAAGTTTCCCCTTCCCTCTTACATCTTACATCATACATCTTACATCTAACATCTTACATCATACATCTTCCCTCTTACATCAAACATCTTACATCTTCCATCTTCCCTCTTCCATCATACATCTTACATCTTACATCATACATCTTCCCTCTTACATCAAACATCATACATCTAACATCTTCCATCTTCCCTCTTACATCAAACATCTTCCATCTTCCCTCTTACATCAAACATCATACATCATACATCTTACATCATACATCTTCCATCTTCCTTGTCTTCTATCTTTTTAAAAAATCGGTATAAAGTTTGGTACGTCAACAGAAAAGCAATACCTTTGCAACAAGCTACAACGAGATTAAGACTTATTGATATGTCAGCAAAACATTATCAAAAGCTGAACTATCTCATGGTTTTCGTGAAGATGTTCGCAAATAAATTCGGTCTCACCGAACGGCAAGCGTTCAACTATTTGGATGCCCATAAGGGATTTGCCTTCGTTGACAAGCATTATGATGCAATTCACACAATGGATTTCGCTTATGCCATACAAGATGTGCAAGAGGTATGCCAAGCTTATGGAGGACGTTTGTGATGAAAGTGTATCATGGTTCAGACGTTGAGGTATCTTTACTTCCGAAATACGATATAATGCACAAAACCATCATCCATCATCCCTCTTCCCTTCTCGACGAACTACCGAGATTTTCTCGGCAGTTTCCCCTTCCCTCTTACATCATACATCAAACATCTTACATCTTACATCTTCCCTCTTACATCTTACATCTAACATCTTCCATCTTCCCTCTTACATCTTACATCATACATCTTACATCATACATCTTACATCTTCCTTCTTAATTTCAAATCGCACCGCCAAGTTAATGACGGTGCGATTCCTGTATTAAGACGCTTTTCCAAGTCTATTGGCTATTCGCTTGTCGACGAGGACGTCGATTCCTACGAAAGCTCCAGCCATCACCAGTGCCTCTGCCGTGAACATCAATACGGAGTCACTAATCTCGCCCAGTGGCGGTACGCAAAAGCCTGCGATGGCTACTCCGATTCCCGATGCTGTAAGCGTTGCCGATGCTATCAGCCTGTAAGTGTCAGTCCTCATGCTCTGTCAAGGCTTTTATGGTTCCGGTTCTTCCTCTCCGCCGTCCTCTCCTTCGATGACGTTGGAAACGAGGGCGGTGTTCTTGAGGATAGTCTTGAGCGCTTTGACAGGAGTGTAGACAACCTTGCGGCGGTACACCTTGCCTGCGCCAGCCTCCTCTGCGGTTGCGGCAGCCTTGGCGTTTACGACGAAGCGGAAGTGACCGATGCCTGGAACGCTGACGGTGTGGCCATTGGCGATGAAGTTGCGGAACTCTTTTGCGATGGCGTCTGCCACAGCGTACACAGTACCCTTGTCGATACCGCTGTTGTCCTTGACACGATCGAGGAATGCCTCGGAGTCGATGGTGGTATAAGCAACCGCACGGGTGATATACGCACTTTCTTTCTTGAACGCGAGGTTCTGAAGATTGGATTTAAGAATTACTTTTGACATAATAGTATAGGTTTTAGGTTAAAATAGGTAGTTGCGAAATTCCGAACTATAGCATCAGCCTGCAAATGTATAAAAAATGTCACTACAGCATAAAAAAACTTTGTCCGCGGTAAAAAGATTTTTTCAGCATAGTTGAAAAATTTTTTGTCTGTGCCAACTAGTGCTTCTGTTCCCTATTCGCAATACAAAGATACAAAATAATCGTGTGTTAATTTTAACTTTAATAGTTAATTATTTTCACGTTTAACTATCTTTAACAAACGCCAGGTTTCAGGGTCAAACTTGATGCGGAAGAACCTCCATATTCAGGAATAGATATGCAAAGACAAAACTTCAATTTTTCAATTTTTCAATTTTTCAATTTTTTGTATTTTATACATAGCCTATCAAATAACTTATATTATTATATATATATAATAATATAAATAGATTTTTAACCTAAAAAAATTGAAAAATTGAAAAATTGAAAAATTGAAAAATTAAACTTACGTAGAAGCCCTGTATTTATGCGGTCTTCACGTACGGAAAAAGCATGTGGAAAAAGCGATGCATTTTACGTAAAAAAGACAGTTACTATTTTTTCATTCAGCTAACGTTGAACAGCGCTTTTAGTTAGGCTGCACCTCGGCAATAAAAATAAAAATTGTCTTTTTGTTTTGTATTGCGCTCGGTTTGCACTATCTTTGCAGATTAGAGTTAATGATAATATAATCACATCTCCAGACGGCAAAGGCTTCGTCTTTAAGAGATAGTCGGAATTATTTTATAACGTGTTAAAAATCAGTCAATTAATTACCCCCCCACAATTACCCACAAGGTAATTTCGAGGAACCTTATTCAAGCGGACAACATAAATGCCCTGCTTCCATTTGGCGTATGCCTATGGAAGTGGGGCTTTTTTAGTAGCCCCAAGGCTCACCCTAAACGGACTCAATAAATGAAAAAGATATACATACTTCTGGCAGCAATCGCCTTTGTGTTTGCAGGCTGTAGCGATGATGACATCACCCGCTATGCGGAGATGAAGGAATATCATGCTGAGTCGAAGCATCTCTACGAAACTGATGGTGACTCCGTGCTCCGTTTCTCCGACAAGGTAGATTTATTCGTCGCCTATCACGCAGATGCAGCGAAAGACCCACTTTATTCTGAGATTGAGCGAAACATCGTCGAGGCTCTCAGCTTATTCGGTCTCCACGACGAGATAGGCAATGGCGACCAGTTGTAGAGACCTACACTTGCAACGCCCTACGAGTTAGGGCAAAGCTTTGTGTAAATTTCATTAAAATGTTTGGTATCCGCACCATCTGTGAAGACCGTGCGGACTTCTTGGAATACTAAATAACAATTGAGATATGGCAGTAAAGAGCGCAACTTTTGCCGACATTCACCTGAGTGAAGAAGACATCAAGTCCCGCTATATCCAGCCGGCACTGGAAGACAAGGGATGGGACAAGTACCACATGCGGTTGGAGTTTCCTTATACCGCAGGTCAGATTGTTGTGCAAGGCTCGCTGAAATACCGTAAACGGGGTAAGCGAGTTGATTACCTGCTTTATACTGAAGACAATTATCCCATTGCCGTTGTGGAGGCAAAGGATAGAAAACATGCCCCTGCCGACGGCATCCAGCAAGCCATTGACTACGCACACGACTTGGATTTGCCATTTGCCTATGCAACCAATGGCGAGAAGTTTGTGGAGCACGACATGAATACAGGTGCTGAACAGACCTTCGGGATGGATGATTTTCCAACTCCTTTGGCATTGCGTGAACGTCACCGCCAATGGATGTATCAAAATATGAACCTTACCGACGAGGGAGCTCAGTTGCTTGATATTCCTTATTATAGCGATAGCGACAGTTATCCACCACGCTACTATCAACGTATTGCCATCAATAAGGTGATAGAGGCAGTGGCTTGCGGAAGGAATCGCATTCTACTGGTAATGGCTACGGGTACAGGTAAGACCTATACTGCTTTCCAGATTATTCACCGCCTGCACGCTTCAGGTCGCATGAAACGTATCCTATACTTGGCAGACCGCAACATTCTGATAGACCAAACCATGCGACAGGACTTCAAGCCCTTCCGCAAGGTGATGTCAAAGGTACAGGGCAAGAGTGCTGAGAGTGGTTTTGAAATTTACATGAGTCTTTATGGCCAGTGGGTAAAGAATGATAGTGAATTACAGCCAGGAGAACGCCAGCCTTACGAGAATTATGCCAAGGACTTCTTCGACCTGATTGTTGTTGACGAGTGCCACCGCAGTAGTATCAACGAGGATAAGGAATGGCACAAGATTCTGACATACTTTGACAAAGCAACTCAGATAGGTCTTACCGCTACCCCTAAGAGTGTTGAAGGTGCTGATAACTTTGAATACTTTGGACTTCCTGTCTATACCTATTCTCTAAAGCAAGGTATTGCTGATGGCTATTTGGCTCCATACCGCGTCACCAAGTCGTTTATCAATGTCGATATGGAAGGATATGTGACGGAAGAAGGAGAGCAGGATTTATTTGGCAATGAGATAGAAGAAAGCATCTTCACCCGCAACAGCTTCGGAAGGGAGATACATATCACAGAACGTCAGAAAGTTGTAGCTTACCGCATCACTCAGATGATGAAGGTGATAGGACGCATGACAAAAACCATTGTGTTCTGTCCTGATCAAGAGGAAGCTGCCATTATGCGTGAACTGCTGATAGCGATGAATCAGGATATGGTGAAACGCTATCCCGATTATATAGTACGCATTACCAGCGATGACAGAGTTGGTAAATCACTACTCGACAACTTCATAGACCCCTATGAGGCCTGTCCTGTTATCGCTACTACAAGCGAACTGCTGACAACGGGTGTGGACTGTAAGACCTGTGGATTGATTGTAATAGACAAGGAGGTAAACAATCCCACCACCTTCAAACAAATGATAGGACGAGGCACCCGAATCTTCGAGAAGAAAGAGAAAATGAACTTCGAGATTCTGGACTTCCGTGGAGCCACGCAATTGTTTGAGAAAGGTTTCGACCCAGAGGATGTTGACGAGGAAGAATACAAGAAACGTAAAGACGATAAGGATGGTGACAAGCCAGACCAGCCTAAACCTAAGGATGATGGCGGCACCAGACCATCAACTGAGAAACATAAGAAATACCATGTAGATGGGCATGATATTAAGATCGTACACGAAGTGGTACAGTTCCTTGGCGAAGATGGTAAGACCCTATTTACAGAACGACTTACCGACTTCACCCGTAAAGCCATCAAGAAACACTATCCCACGCTGGATGCTTTCCGGGGTGCTTGGGCACAAGCCGACAAGAAGCAGGCTATCATAGATGAACTGGCTGAAAACAATGTACTGCTGGATGCCGTCAGGGAAGAGAATCCTGCTTTGCAAGATTGTGACTACTTTGACATTATCTGTCACGTAGCATTCGACCAAAAGCCCCTTACTCGTAAGGAACGTATCGAAGGAGTGCAGAAGCGCAACTATCTGGCGAAATATGAGGGACAGGCCCGAAAAGTTGTTGAGGGATTGATGGAGAAATACGGCGAAGTTGGTGTGACAAACATCGAGAACCCGCAGATTCTGAGTCTAAATCCATTCTCTCAGATAGCAAAGCGCCCTCGTATCATGAAGGGGATCTTCAAGAGTCCAGAGGAATATAACGAGGCAGTACGTGATTTAGAGAATGAATTATATAAAATTGGATAATACTTTATGAAAAAATTAAAACTTGTCATTGGGCTAATCTTTATCAGTATTAGCATTTTGGGGCTTTACCCAATTTTGAAAACATCTGTTTTCAGTGGTCAATCAAATAATATACAAAAAACCTTCACTGGAATGGCGCCTCCTAGAACTAGAATAGAATCAAATAAGGATATTACAGATACAAATTATCCTATTTTTGTCGGTCTGTTTGCTGTGTCTGGTGCATTATTGTTGAGTTCCATAAAGAATGAAAATTAATATATGGCAGTAGGAAATTTAGTAAAACGACTCCAAGACATCATGCGTAAAGATGCTGGTATCAATGGTGATGCACAGCGTATCGAGCAGATGGTATGGATGTTCTTTCTGAAAGTATACGATGCAGCAGAAGAGGATTGGGAACTGGATGCTGAAGATAAAGGTGAAACATTCAAGAGCATTATCCCCGAACCGCTGCGTTGGCGCAATTGGGCACCCTCAAAAGATGAAGAGGCAAAAGAGAAAAACGACACCTTGACAGGCCAGCCTCTGTTGGACTTCATCAACGAAAAGTTGTTCCGAGTCCTAAAGGGCGAAGACAGTCTAGACGGAGAAATCAAGGGCATACAAGTGACTCGAGAAACAGCCCGTCATCAAGCCGTTGTTCGTGATGTGTTCCAAGAGGTGAACCAATATATGAAGAATGGTGTGCTGCTTCGCCAGATGATTGACGAGATAGAGGCTGTAGATCTACTTGATAGTCAGGAGAGTCACGCCTTTGGCGATATGTATGAGACGTTGTTAAAAGACCTTCAGGCAGCAGGCAATGCAGGCGAGTTCTATACACCACGTCCTCTGACTGATTTTACCGTAGAACATCTTGATCCCAAGTTAGGAGAATTGATGGGTGACTTGGCAGCAGGTACAGGTGGTTTTGTCATTTCCACTCTTAACTATCTGGAAAAACAAAAGAACACAGCAAAGGATGAAGAGCTGTTCCAGCAGTCTGTGATGGGTCAAGAGTGGAAGCCCTTCCCATATCTGCTCGGTGTGACCAATATCATGCTGCATGGCATAAAAGACCCGCAATTCTTTCACATGGATTCACTCGGCAAGAATATGAGTGAATATCAGGAAGAGGGCAAACTGGATACTATTGCCATGAATCCACCATACGGAGGTGCCACTGATGCTGCAACGAAGATGAACTTCAAGGCAGAGTATCGCAGTAGTGAGACAGCCGACTTGTTCATGGTACTAATCATGCAGCGATTGAACAAAGGTGGACGTGCCGGAGTTGTGGTGCCTGATGGGTTCCTGTTTGGAACTGATGGTGCCAAGTTGGCTATCAAGAAGAAATTGCTTACAGAGTTCAATCTGCATACCATCATCCGTCTGCCTGGTAGCGTATTCTCACCCTATACCTCGATAGCCACCAACATCCTGTTCTTCAATAACGAGCGGGCAGAGGGTGCGCCAGAAGGTTTCAAGACTCGTGAAACTTGGTACTACCGCATGGATATGCCAGAGGGTTACAAGCACTTCTCGAAGACTCGCCCCATATTGAATAGCCACTTTGATGTGGTGAATGAATGGTGGCAGAATCGCCAAGTGTTGGAAGAAGGTGAGAAATCACGTTCTTTCACGCCACAGGAGTTGATGGAAACCGGTTGTAACTTTGACCAATGTAAGTTTCCCAAGGAAGAGGAAGAAGTGCTTCGTCCAGAAGAGTTGTTGAAGAAATATCATGAGGAGCGTTCTGCCCTCGATGCCAAGATTGATGCACAGCTCCGCGAGATTGAATCTATCTTAGGAATTAAAATTGCAGAGCTATGAATGCACAGCAGTTAAAGAACTCAATACTTCAAGAAGCCATCGAAGGTCGCCTTGTTCCTCAAGACCCCAATGATGAGCCTGCATCGGTATTGCTTGATAAAATCCGTAAGGAGAAAGCAAGGCTGGTGAAGGAAGGCAAACTCAAAAAGAAAGACCTTGTTGAGGTTCCTATTGAAGAGGATGAGATACCTTTCAAGATTCCCGAGAGTTGGAAATGGGTGAGAATTTCTGATGTTGTAAATGTATTGATGGGACAATCACCTGATGGTAACGATGTGTTTGAAGCTAAAGAAGGTGACAAAGCATATGAATTTCATCAAGGGAAGATTTGTTTTACAGAAAAATATATAACTCCATCAGGTAAATGGTGTAAGATTCCTTCTCGCATAGCTAATAAGGATAGTCTTTTAATTTGTGTTAGAGCACCTATTGGTGATGTTAATATCACACAACGTTCAATAGGTATCGGAAGAGGATTAGCAGCTATGGAAGGAATGGGAAATATTTCGAATATGTTTCTTTTCTATTGGATGTTAGCACATAAAAGATGTTTAGAAGACCAAGGAACAGGAAGTACTTTCAAAGCCATTACGGTTGAGGTTCTAAAAAATCAAAAAATCCCTCTTCCTCCTCTTGCAGAGCAGCATCGCATTGTGGCGAAGATAGAAGAGTTGATGCCTAAAGTAGAAGAATACGGCAAGGCTCAGGAATCGCTTGATAAACTTAATGAAGAACTGCCAGAGCGATTAAAGAAGAGCATCCTTCAAGAAGCTATCGAAGGCCGCCTTGTTCCGCAAGACCCCAATGACGAGCCAGCATCGGTGTTGCTTGATAAAATCCGCAAGGAGAAGGCAAGTCTGGTGAAAGAAGGAAAACTCAAGAAGAAGGACCTCGAAGAGATTCCTATTTCTGAGGATGAAAAGCCATTCGATATTCCTGAGAGTTGGGAGTGGTGCAGATTTGGAGCTGTTGTTAAAACCTTTACCGGCAAAACCCCAGAGAGGGGAAACGCTGACTACTGGTGCGATGAAGATTATCCTTGGGTATCTATATCTGATATGAAGCAAGGAGAAACTTTAACAACAACTAAAGAGCGAATCTCTTCCAAAGCTGCTGAGAAATGTTTTGGTAATCAAATATCGCCCAAAGGTTCTTTAATTATGAGTTTTAAACTGACAGTTGGAAGAACGTCTTTTTTAGGCATCGATGCATATCACAACGAAGCCATAATTACAATTGAAACATTGTCTGACCCTATGCTTTATACAAAAAATTATTACTCGCATATATTGCCTTTAATTACTAATTGGGGTGACTCTAAAGATGCTATAAAGGGCAAGACATTAAACTCAAAGAGTATTTACAACCTCTTAATACCAATGCCACCATATAATGAACAGAAGCGCATTGTGGAGAAGTTAGAGCAACTATTGCATGAGATAGACAAACTGAAAGTATAACAATTAAACGAGATAAGAAAGAAGAAAGAAACGAAGCATACATAGCACGTCGTTGAAGTTACGATACCTCCAAGAATCTGGTAAATTCAAGTAAGGCATAATCTATATCGGGAACTTAACGAGACGAACGTCTGATGCTGTACATAAAACAGCGTGGGACGGCAAGTCTTGTTGACCCTTCCCGAAAGAAGGTGCCTTACCAGAGCCTAATGGAGGTATGGGAAAATCTGAAACTACCGTCCTCACGCTTTTCTTGATAACATAAACAACGATGACAGCAAGCGATCAAGAGAATATAGAACGGAAACTGAACCATGTACTTGACATGGGGAAGAAAATCATAGACCTCTATCCGCACATCACCTGTACGGAGCGTGCGGCACTTCTATTGGCAATGACAGCTGCCGTGCGGCAAACAGCAGCAAATATGAGAACCGTTGCTGCCCTGCTCAGAAAGAACTTGCTTGACCCGTTTCGTATCGATTATACAGACTTTGCACGCAAGATAGAGAATCTGCACAAAATTTGGGAAGAGGAACTGAAAGGTGCCCCCATCTTTCATAATCTTGACAATAGAAGCCTACCCATCACTGACCCCAACGAAATAGCTCTGAAAGAGGATACCGACTACGACCTAACTATTCGCACATCGGATGAGGATAATTTTGACTTCCTTGAGACACGTGTGGGTCTGATGGATAATGCCCCGCTAATGTGTGAGGCCATCGACAAGGGCTTGGAACAGATAGGAAAGACGTTGCGAGAGATTGTAGATGACTACCTGAAGTTAAAAGCAGATTGCGACAAGCAGGACAAACGCCTGAAGGAGTTGGAAAAACAATACGAGGAACTGATGTGGGAGGACGATCAAGACAGATTGGTTAGAGAGGTTGAGATGTTTATCACACTGCGTAACCATAGCAGGGAGAAAGAAACCTTCCAGTTGTTTTTGGAGCGTATGGAATGGGAAGCAACTGACCCTCACGATATCAAGGTATTGGCAGAACTGAATGAATGGTACTTGGCAGGGCAGAGACCTGCGGCTTTCATTGTTGAGAACAGAGATAAGTTGAATATCGAAGATATAGCCCGTCACTTCTGTTTTGTACGTTGTAGGAATCTGGTATCACAAAAAGTGGAAAGCTTCGACTTGCTGCTGCCTGCTGATGAAGAATATAAGAATCTGTTTGTTAATCGTGCCTCTCAGGAACTGGCTTATCTTTTGGCTCCTACAATTGGTCTCTATGTTGATTTCCGTCACAATTACCAGTATGCAGCCCTACAAATGGCGATGCAGGATTTGGGGCTTGTAAAGAATGATGGTAGGAATGGTATTCAGATGAGGGATTTTATCAATAAGGTATATCTCAGAGACGATAAACCGATAAAAGACCAGAAGACTCTGACAGATTGGACCGGTAAGCTTTTGGGTAGTATGTTCGGGGCAATGGATGAAAGTCACTTGCTGGGCAATTATTCGCTAGAGGACTTCGAAAAGATGAAGGACTACTACTGGCTTTGCCTGAGCATTATTAATAAAGTGGTGCAACTTAACTTGCAAGAATTGCAGTTTGCGCCTTATCTCTATGAAGAACACGAGAACACGCCAAGTATCACAGATTACAAGAATAGCGAGGGGCAAAGCATCATGGAACGCCTCTCTATTATAAAATCCGCCATCAAGGGAGAATCACCATTAAATTGACGGAAAAACATAACCTTTTGAATTAGGCTTTCACGGAAACGTGGAAGTCTTTTTTTGTTTTTTTCCGTTGTTTGTTTTTTTACGTTTCGTAGTGACGGAAGAAACCGATAGTGCTCTCTTATTAACCTTAATTTTGCGTTGTCAAAACCAAAACCACGAACATTATGGAAGAAAGAAAACCTATTTGGAAAGGTCGGACAAACACGACGATTTACGATAACAACGAAATCGACGTTCGTCTGCCGCAGGATTCTCCCGACTTAAAGCAAACCAAGTTGTGTGAATCGAAAAATGGGAGTATCTCAAAATCTCCGAACAAAGTCATCCTTAAAGCATCGGTGAAAGCGGACGAGGCGGATATGCGTTCCGCACTCATTGAGGAAGTGAATAACCTCTTCGGCAAGCTGCCAGAGAAGATGCCCGAGAATGTGAAGCTGAAGAATCAGGGACGCTGGCTGTCTAATGAGGAAGACATCAAGATTCGAGCGGACACGAAAGAGAAGAAAGTGAATGTTCTCATATCACTTCCTCTGGGCACTTCACAACAGGTACTTGAAGTCTTCTACCAAAGGGTAGCCGACATCTCAAAATGTATCAGTAAGAATCAGACTACACTTTCAAAAATGTCAAGACCCATCTAACTTAATTAATTAACCTAAAAAGCAAAACAACAAATCATGATCAGTTATGCACCAAACACAACCAAGCCGGCTCGCAACTGTACAAAGGAACTCTTCTATCAGATAGTAGAGGACAGAGACGGCGAAATCCTCCGAACGTGCAAGGCCGTGCAGCTGCGGAAGGAGAAGGCTAAAGCTCACATGCTTGCAGCCGAGGCATTGAAGAAGGAAGGCAAGGAAGGCTGGGAACGGCTTGCTGAAGCGGAACGTCAGGCAGGAAATAAACTGCTGGACGAAGCCCGCAGAATCAAGAACGGAATGTTGGCGTTCTACTTTACCTGCACTTTCAAATTCGGAAGAAAAACTAATGAAAATGCACAAAGCAACGGCCTTGTGATGTGCGACTACGACGAACTGACGGATGAGCAGATGGAGAGTGCGAAGAAAATGCTCAGCGATGCGGAATTCTGCCGCAGGATGGGTATAGTGCTCGCACATATCACTCCGAGTTTCCACGGCATCCATACGATATCGAAAGGCGACACTAGGCTTTCGTATCACGAGAATCAGGTGGAACTGGCAAAGAAACTCAACCTGCCCCTCGACCCCCAATGCAAGAACCTGGCAAGGTCAAGCTACGTGATGGCGAAAAGCTATCCTCTTTATC
>Ga0256405_10007936_pt1 | contig 15555 bp, 16 predicted proteins | sample RumenRJG_02DNA_FD_189096 | JGI IMG/M metagenome (GOLD analysis project Ga0256405, IMG submission 189096) | Bovine rumen microbial communities from Lethbridge, Alberta, Canada - RJG_02 | ecosystem: Host-associated > Mammals > Digestive system > Stomach > Rumen | place: Canada: Alberta... | reverse complement strand
CATGAATAGTTAAGAATTATTTGGAGACCGGTGAGCCTGTAGGCAGTCGAACCATTTCCAAGTATACGGATCTTAACTTAAGCTCAGCCACCATCAGAAATGAGATGGCAGACCTTGAGGAGATGGGACTTATTTTGCAGCCCCACACTTCAGCTGGTCGTATCCCTTCAGATCAGGGCTACAGAGTATATGTAGATGAGATGCTAAGGGACAAGGAGAAGGAAGTTGAGAACATGAAGGAGATGCTTCTTGATAAGGAAGAGAAGCTTGAGAATCTCCTTAAGCAGGTGGCCAAGACCCTGGCGGTTGATACCAATTACGCCACAATGATCTCTGCTCCCAAGATCCGCAAGAACAAGCTTAAGTTCATCCAGATTTCCAAGGTAGATGATGAACATCTCCTTGCAACTATCGTCATTGAAGGCAATGTTATCAAGAACAAGATCATTACTGTAGAAGAGGTTTTGGATGACGCCACAATGCTTAAGCTCAACATTTTGCTTAATACAAGGCTTGACGGACTGGCAGTTGAGGATATCAATCTTGGCCTTATAGCTTCGGTTAAGCAGGAGGCAGGTATCCACAGTGAGATCATAGGTAACGTGATCGATGCAGCTGCAGAATCAATTACAGCTGATGAAGATCTTCAGATATATACAAGCGGAACCACCAACTTCTTTAAGTATCCTGAGCTTACTGATAATGCCAAGGCAAGTGAGCTGCTTAGCACCTTTGAGGATACAAGCGATCTGTCCAGTATCGTAGAAAACACTCTTTCTGCTGAGAGCGGAGAGACAGGCATACAGGTTTACATCGGTAATGAGACTCCTGTACAGGCTATGAAGGACTGCAGCGTAGTAACTGCAACCTATGAACTGGGTGATGGTATGAAGGGTACCGTAGGAATCATTGGACCTAAGCGAATGGATTATGACAAGGTTATTTCAACTTTGAAAAACATGCGACATGCGCTTGATGATCTGTATAAAAAGGAATAGCAATTTAAGGAGGCATTTGATTTGAGCGAAGCAAAAAAGAACGCTTCTGCAAAAGGCGAAAAGGCCATGGACAAGGACAAAGAAGAAGTTCTTGAGAACATCATGGAGGAGCTTGAGCAGGAAGCTAAGGATAAGGAAAAAGAAGCTTCTGAAGCTGATAAGGAGCAGGAACCTAAAGAGGAACCTGCAGAATCTTCCGAAGAAAAAGATCCTGAAGATGCTAAAGAGGGTGACAAAAAGAAGGGGCTCTTTAACAAGAAAGAAAAAAAGAACCCTCTTCAGGAAAAGGTAGATGAGCTGAACGACAAGGTTCTGCGCCAGATGGCAGAATTTGAGAACTTCAGAAAGAGAACAGATAAAGAGAAGGCACAGCAGTTTGAACTTGGACAGAGCAATATCCTTGAGAAGCTCCTTCCAATTGTAGATAACTTTGAAAGAGGTCTTGCAGCAGTTCCGGAAGCTGAAAAGGACGGAGCTTTTGCAGACGGAATGAACAAGATTTACAAACAGCTTGTTACAGAGCTGGAGAATCTTGGTGTAACCCCGATTGAAGCTGTGGGAAAAGAATTTGATCCTAACTTCCACAATGCAGTAATGCAGGTAGAGAGTGAAGAGTATGGATCAGGAATAGTTGCACAGGAACTTCAAAAGGGATATATGTTCCACGATACCGTGCTAAGACACAGCATGGTAGGTGTTACGCCGTAAGGACGATGATAAGTCGTCATACCGCATATAGATTAAAGATAAAAGCTAATCATTATGGAGGATAATAAAATGAGTAAGATTATAGGTATCGATCTTGGTACAACAAACAGCTGCGTAGCAGTTATGGAAGGTGGTAAGCCCACCGTTATCGCAAACGCTGAAGGCGCAAGAACAACACCTTCAATCGTTGCATTCACAAAAAATGGTGAGAGGATCGTTGGTGAGCCAGCTAAGCGTCAGGCAGTAACCAACGCAGAAAACACAATCTCATCAATTAAGAGAGATATGGGTACAGACAACGGCCGTACAATCAATGGCAAGAAGTACTCACCTCAGCAGATCTCAGCAATGATCCTGCAGAAGCTTAAGGCTGATGCAGAACAGTATCTCGGCGAAAAAGTTACAGAAGCAGTTATCACAGTTCCTGCATACTTCAATGATGCTCAGCGTCAGGCTACTAAGGACGCTGGTAAGATTGCAGGCCTTGAAGTAAAGAGAATCATCAACGAGCCTACAGCAGCTGCTCTTGCATATGGTCTTGATAACGAGAAAGAGCAGAAGATCATGGTTTATGACCTTGGTGGTGGTACATTCGATGTATCTATCATTGATATCGGTGATGGTGTTATCGAAGTTCTTTCAACAAATGGTGATACACACCTTGGTGGTGATGACTTCGACCAGGCAATCATCGACTGGATGGTTCAGGACTTCAAGAACAAAGAGGGCGTTGACCTTTCAGGCGACAAGATGGCTATGCAGAGACTTAAGGATGCTGCAGAGAAGGCTAAGAAGGAACTTTCTTCTTCAACTACAACAAACATCAACCTTCCTTTCATCTCAGCTGGTGCAGATGGCCCTAAGCACTTCGACGTAGATCTTACAAGAGCTAAGTTCGAAGAGCTCATTCACGATCTTGTAGAGAGAACAGCAATCCCTGTACAGAACGCTATGAAGGATGCTGGTCTTACAAATTCAGATATCGGCAAGGTACTTCTTGTTGGTGGATCAACTCGTGTTCCTTGCGTAGTAGAGAAGGTTAAACAGCTTACAGGCCAGGAGCCTTCTAAGAACCTTAACCCTGATGAGTGCGTAGCAATAGGTGCTGGTATCCAGGGTGGTAAGCTTGCTGGTGATGAAGGCGCTGGTGACATCCTTCTTCTTGATGTAACACCTCTTTCACTTTCAATCGAGACAATGGGTGGTGTTGCTACAAGACTTATCGAGCGTAACACAACAATCCCTACCAAGAAGAGCCAGGTATTCTCAACTGCAGCTGATAACCAGACAGCAGTTGATATCAACGTTCTTCAGGGTGAGAGACAGTTCGCTAAGGACAATAAGTCTCTTGGACAGTTCAGACTTGATGGAATCCCTCCAGCAATGAGAGGTGTTCCTCAGATCGAGGTTACATTCGATATCGATGCAAACGGTATCGTTAACGTATCAGCTAAGGACCTTGGAACAGGCAAGGAGCAGCACATCACAATCACAGCTGGTTCTAACATGTCTGACGAGGATATCGATAAGGCTGTTAAAGAGGCTCAGGAGTATGAGGCTCAGGACAAGAAGCGTAAGGAAGGCATTGATGCCAGAAACGATGCTGACTCATTCGTATTCCAGACAGAGAAGGCTCTCCAGGATGTAGGAGACAAGATCGATCCTTCACAGAAGCAGGTTGTTGAGGATGACATTAAGGCTCTCAAGGATACTCTTGAGCAGACCAAGGACAAGGAGCTTTCAGACTCAGAGATCGATTCTCTTAAGAGCCAGAAAGAGAAGCTCATGAACGATGCACAGGCTCTGTTTGCTAAGATGTATGAGAATGCACAGGGTGCAGCTGGTGCTCAGGGTGCAGGCCCAGACATGGGACAGGCAGGCCCTGACATGAATGCTTCTTCATCTTCTTCAAATGACGACAACGTTGTTGATGGAGACTATAGAGAGGTCTAAGTCGTCTCAATTAAAAATGTGATATACTCATAGCCAGGCGACTAGTTCGTCTGGCTATTAAGAGGCTTTATAAGGAGTACTATGGCAGAGCAGAAACGCGATTATTATGAAGTCCTGGGTGTTGGCAAGAATGCTTCGGACGAAGAGATTAAAAAAGCATACAGAGTCCTTGCTAAGAAGTATCATCCTGATATGAACCCTGGCGATGATTCGGCAGCTGAGAAGTTCAAGGAAGCATCTGAGGCCTATGCGGTTTTAAGTGACCCTGAGAAGAAGCGTCAGTACGACCAGTTTGGACATGCTGCCTTTGAAGGCGGAGCTGGCGGATTCGGAGGCTTTGATTTCAACGGTGCAGACTTTGGAGATATCTTTGGTGATATTTTCGGAGACTTCTTTGGAGGTGGCAGGTCACGTGGCGCCACAAGAAACGGCCCATCTAAGGGAGCCAATCTTCGTGCCAGTGTTCGCATAACCTTCCTTGAGGCTGTGTTTGGCTGTGAAAAAGAACTTGAGCTCACCATCAAGGATCCATGCCCAACCTGTCATGGAACAGGTGCCAAGCCTGGAACTTCACCACAGACCTGTAGTAAATGTGGTGGTAAGGGACAGATTGTCTACACACAGCAGTCCTTCTTTGGAACAGTAAGAAATGTTCAGACCTGTCCAGACTGCGGAGGTACTGGTAAGGTAATCAAGGATAAGTGCAGTGACTGTCACGGAACAGGATATATCGCCAGCAGGAAGAAGATCAAGGTTACTATCCCTGCAGGTATAGATAATGGCCAGAGCGTAAGGATCAGAGAAAAGGGTGAACCTGGTGTAAACGGCGGACCAAGAGGAGACCTTCTTGTAGAAGTTGTCGTTTCAGATCATCCTATCTTCCAGAGAGAGGGCTATAACATCTACTCAATGGTTCCAGTATCCTTTGCAGTAGCAGCTCTTGGAGGAACAGTTCTTATTGATACAGTTGATGGTAAGGTTGCTTACGATGTTAAGGCTGGTACTCAGACAGATACCAGAGTAAGGCTTCGCGGCAAAGGTGTTCCATCACTTAGAGACAAGGAACAGAGAGGTGATCACTACGTTACCCTTGTAGTTCAGGTTCCTGAAAAGCTTTCAAAAGAGGCCAAGGAGCTTCTCAAGAAATTCGATGAGAAGACAGGAGATTCCCTTACAGCAGCTGACAGGCTCATGGGTTCAGATGACAAGGATCCATCAGGCGGTGGCGGCAAAAAGAAGAAAAAGTTTTGGGAAACTTAACGATATATGATATACTTCCGTAGTTAGGTTATAATAACTACGGAAGTTTTCTTTTTGCGCTTATAAAGGAGCACATTATGAAGTGGATGAGATTCAGGATAAGAACCAATGAGGAGTCAGAAGATATCATAGTAAGCTACCTTGAGGATATTGGACTTGAGGGCGCTCAGATCGAGGACAATGTACCACTGTCTGCTCAGGACAAGGAGCAGATGTTTATTGATGCCCCAGAGCTTGAGCCAGATGACAATGGACCTGTGATCGAAAAAGGCGTGGCTTACCTAAGTTTCTTTTTAGAGATAGATGACGACAACATGCTGACGGTTTCTCTGCCAGATGAAAACGGCGAGTATATTACGGAAAAGAGAACTCCCGAGCAGATGCAGGAGGCCATCAGGGAAAAGCTTTCAGAACTTAAGAGCTTTTCTGATATAGGCGATGGAACTATTTCTGTAGATGTCACAGAGGATATAGACTGGATAAATAACTGGAAGCAGTACTTCCACAAGTTCTTTATTGATGACATCCTTGTTATCCCTTCCTGGGAGAAGGAGTCGGGGGAGGATAAGGAGAAGGCCAACATGGTCCTTCACATAGACCCTGGCACAGCCTTTGGTACTGGTATGCACGAGACCACTCAGCTCTGCATCAGAATGCTTAAAAAGTATGTCACTAAGGATACAGTTCTTTTGGATGTGGGAACAGGAAGCGGCGTATTATCAATACTTGCCCTCATGTTTGGCGCAAAGCATGCTGTGGGCACTGATCTTGATAAGTGCGCAGTTCCAGCAGTAAAAGAGAACATGGAAAACAACGGCATCTCAGAGGATAAATTTGAGATGATGATCGGTAATATCATTGATGATAAGCAGGTACAGGACAAGGTTGGCTACGACAAGTACGACATTGTAGTTGCCAACATTCTTGCAAATGTTCTTGTTCCTCTTACACCAGTTATATTAAATAACTTAAAATCCGGAGGTATCTACATCACCTCAGGAATCATTGATACCAAGGAAGAAGAGGTTAAAAAGGCGCACCTGGATGCGGGGCTTGAAATGCTTGAGATCCACCACCAGGGAGACTGGGTTTCAATCACTTCGAGGAAAAACTAATGTATCACTTTTTTGTTGAGAATAGTCAGCTATCTTCTGATTACAAGGAAGTTCAGATAACAGGCAGCGATTACAACCACATAGCCAATGTCCTTAGGATGAAGGTGGGAGAGCAGTTTTCCGTCAGCATCCTTTCTGACGATTCCGGAAAAGAGCTTTTTTATGAGATCGCATCTTTTTCAGACGACTGTGTAGTGGGAAAGCTCTGTTTTATCGAAGAGAATGGTCATGAGCTGCCTTCAAAGATATATCTTTTCCAGGGGCTTCCCAAGGTGGACAAGATGGAACTCATAATCCAGAAGGCGGTTGAACTTGGAGCTTACAGAATAATCCCAATGTCTACCAAGAGATGCATCGTTAAGCTCGATGACAAGAAGGCAGCAAGCAAGCAAAAGAGATGGCAGGCCATTTCAGAAGCGGCCGCCAAGCAGAGCAAGCGTGGCATTATCCCTGAAGTTGAGATGCCACTTACAATGAAACAGGCAATAGAGTATTGCAAAAAAGAAGCCATTGATGTTAAACTCATACCCTATGAAAATGCCAAAGATATTTCTTTTACTAAAAATATCATTGAAGGTATTGAGCCGGGTAAGAGCGTAGCAGTTTTCATAGGGCCGGAGGGCGGCTTTTCGGAAGAGGAGATTGAGCTGTGCCTTTCTAATGATATACAGCCAATTACCCTTGGAAAGAGGATACTTCGGACGGAGACAGCAGGATTTACAGCCATTTCATGGCTTATGTATCACCTTGAAAGGTGAGGAAGATTATGGAAGCGTATTTGGATAATTCAGCTACAACCAGGGCTTATAAGGAAGTCGCTGAGCTTGTAGCCAAGGTAATGACAGAAGAATATGGAAATGCTTCAAGTGTTCATCATATGGGAACAGTTTCTGCCAGCAGATTGTTTGGAGCAAGGGAGACAATTGCAGGTACTTTAAAAGTGGATCCTGCTGAGATAGTCTTTACATCAGGCGGAACTGAGTCTGATAACATGGCGATAATAGGCGGGGCAAGAGCAAATGCCTGGAGAGGCAAGCACATCATCACCACCAGCATCGAGCACCCGGCTGTTCTTGAGACCTGCGAAGCCCTGAAAAAAGAGGGCTTTGAGATCACCCGGCTTCCAGTAGATGAATACGGCGTTGTAAGCCTTGAAGATCTGAAAAATGCCATTAGAGAGGATACTATCCTGGTATCCATGATGATGGTCAACAACGAGATCGGAGCTATCCAGCCGGTACAGGAAGCGGGAAAGCTTATAAAGTCCATAGATGAAAAGATTCTTTTCCATGTGGATGCGGTGCAGGCCTACGGTAAGCTTCAGATTAGGCCAAGATCCATGAACATCGACCTTTTATCTGTCAGCAGCCACAAGATCCACGGACCAAAGGGCGTGGGATTTTTGTATATCAAAAAAGGTACAAAGATAAATCCGATATGCTACGGCGGCGGACAGCAAAAAGGCATGAGATCAGGCACAGAGAATGTTCCTGGCATTGCTGGAATGGCGCTGGCTGCTAAGATGTGCTATGAGGATTTTGACAACAAGATCGGGAAGCTCTATGAGCTTAAAAAATATCTGATAGATTCCCTGAACAAAAGGATTTCGGATATTAAGATAAATGGCCCCCAGGCAGATAAGGGTGCCCCACATATTGTCAGCGTTTCAATAAGGGGACTTCGTGCAGAGACGATCCTTAACATGCTAAGCAGCAAGCAGATCTACGTTTCAGCAGGTTCTGCCTGCACTTCCAATAACCCTCATATTTCAGACACGCTCCAGGCAATAGGTCTTGAGAGGGATCTTTTGGAATCAACCATAAGGGTCAGCATGTCACTAGAGACCACAAAAGAAGAAATTGATTATCTCTTGGATACACTTGAGGACCAGGTGGAGACCATGAGAAAGTTCTACAGACATTAAGGGAGATACGTATGCAGTACCATGCTTTTGTAATCAAATATGCAGAGATCGGAGTTAAGGGCAAGAACAGATATATCTTTGAAGACGCCCTTGTTAAGCAGATAAAAAGAGTTCTGTTAAGGTGCGACGGATCCTTTGAGATCTCTAAAACTGCCGGAAGAGTTTATGTAGAAGCAAAAGACTTCGACTTTGATGAGACTGTTTCTGCCCTTCAGACAGTATTTGGAATAACAGGAATATGCCCTGCTGTGACGATTGAAAGAGACGGGGAAAATCACCTTCCTGACGTTGCTGGTGTCTGCCAGGCAGTAGTAGACTTTGTGGATGGCGTATACCCTGATAAGAACAAGACCTTTAAGATCAAGGTCAGAAGAGTTGATAAGAGCTATCCTATGGATTCCATGGAGATGGCAGCAGAGATAGGAGCTAAGGTCCTTGACGCATACGATACCATGAAGGTTGACGTTCATGAGCCACAGGTCCTTATCAATGTAGAAATCAGAGAAAAGCTCAACATCTTTTCAGAGATCATTCCTGGACCTGGCGGAATGCCAATAGGAACTGCAGGAAAGGCAATGCTTCTTTTATCTGGAGGAATTGATTCACCTGTAGCTGGGTATATGATCGCTAAAAGAGGTGTTGACCTTGAGGCGGTATATTTCAATGCTCCCCCATATACAAGCGAGATGGCCAAGCAGAAGGTTGTAGATCTTGCAAAGGTCATTGCAAAGTACACAGGTAATATCAAGCTTCATGTCATCAACTTTACAGATATTCAGATGTACATTTATGAGAAGTGTCCTCACGATGAGCTCACCATCATCATGCGCAGATACATGATGAAGATTGCAGATATTATTGCTGCAAAGAGCGGATGCATGGGCCTTATCACCGGAGAGAGTATTGGACAGGTTGCATCCCAGACCATGCAGAGCCTTATGTGCACTGGAGAAGTAGTAAAGGATATGCCTGTTTACAGACCACTTATCGCTTTTGACAAACAGGATATTGTAGATATTTCTGAAAAGATAGGTGCTTATGAGACATCAATTCTTCCTTACGAGGACTGCTGCACTATCTTTGTTGCCAAGCACCCTGTTACCAAGCCCAGACTTGATGTCATCGAAAGACATGAGGAAAACCTCGTAGAAAAGATAGATGAGCTGGTTCGCATAGCTCTTGAGACCGATGAGGTAATTGAGATAAACAGGTAAAATAAAAGACCATCCTAAGAAGAGTCTTAAGATGGTCTATAATAATCTTTTTTGGAAGATCTGATCAAACAGTGATCAGACCATGTAAGGCTTCAAGATCTCGAGAACCTCATCTGCGCCGTCTTCTGCATGGATGTTAAGATCGATAGGCTTTGAAAGATCTAATGAAAAGATACCCATGATAGACTTAGCATCGATAACGTATCTTCCAGAAACGAGATCGAAGTCATAATCAAACTTCGTAATATCGTTAACAAAAGATTTTACCTTATCGATAGAATTAAGTGAAATTTTTACGGTCTTCATTGCGCAAATACCTCCTTTTCTTCTTAATAGTAAACGGAAGATTGTAAAAAGTCAATGAGATATAGTATGGAAAATAACATTAAAGGCTTAAAGGTAGCCCTTCATAACCTTGGATGCAAAGTAAATAGTTACGAAATGGACGTTATGAGCCAGAAATTATCTGATGCTGGCTGCGTGATCGTGCCATTTAATGAAAAGGCTGATGTCTATATCATCAACACCTGTACAGTTACAAACATAGCTGACAGAAAGTCCAGACAGATGCTCCACAAGTCAAAAAAGGAGAATCCTGATGCAATAGTTGTGGCTGTTGGATGCTATGTTGAGACCGGAATGGATGGTGTAAAAAAAGATGAATCCATAGACCTGGCTGTTGGCAACAACAAAAAATCGGAGATTGCTGATATTCTTTCTGAGTTTGTTGCAGCCAGAGGCGGCTTCGACAAGACCATGGGAGGAAAATCTGTCATAGACATCAATCACACAGATGTCTACGAAGAGATGAAACTTACAGATCTTCCAGAGCACACCAGAGCCTACATCAAGGTCCAGGATGGCTGCAATCAGTTCTGTACCTACTGCGTAATTCCTTATGCAAGAGGAAGGGTGCGCAGCAGGGATATGGGGGACGTCATAGAAGAGGTTAAAGACCTTTCCCTTAAGGGCTGCAAGGAAGTTGTCATAACAGGAATCCATGTTGGCAGCTACGGAATAGACAAGGGACAGCCCATGCTGGTTGACCTTGTGGAAAAAGTTGCCGGGGTTGATGGTATCGAGAGGATAAGGCTTGGTTCAATCGAGCCAAGGTTCATTACAAAAGAAAATGTTGAGAGAATGGCAAAGATAGAAAAGCTTTGCCCCCACTTCCACTTGTCGCTCCAGAGCGGCTGCAACTCAGTTCTTAAGAGGATGAACCGCCACTATACTGCGGAGGAGTTTAAAGAGTCTGTAGCTCTTTTGCGAAAAGCCTTTGACAGACCTGCCATAACCACAGACGTGATCGTGGGTTTCCCTGGTGAAACAAAAGAGGAGTTTGAAGAGTGCAGGGACTTTGTGTCTGATATAGAGTTCTATGAAATGCATGTCTTTAAGTATTCCCCAAGAAAGGGAACTGTGGCAGCAGGAATGGCTGATCAGCTTACCGACAGGCAAAAGTCTGAAAGAAGCGATGTGCTCCTTGATATAACAGCCCGTGATTCTGAAGAGTACAGGAAGGGATTTATTGGCCAGGAACTTTCTGTTCTCTGGGAGGATGAGGAGGTTCACGGCGGTAAAAAATATATGATAGGACATACTGACAGATATGTCAGAGTTGCTGCCTGTGAAGAAAGCAGTGACTACAAAAATGCCGTATCTGGGGAGTTTTCAAGGGTTACTCCAAGGACTTTACTAAATGCCGATACATTGCTTATTTAAAATTAGTGTTGTACAATGAAAATAACTATAGTTATGAAAGGTTGAATTAACTATGCCAGAGCAGGATTTAGGTAATACCCAATTTTTTAAAGTAGAAGTTGAGCCTGAGACAGGTGTTAAGAAGGTACTTTCTGTTGTTTACGACGCTCTTTTAGAGAAGGGCTACAACCCGGTAAATCAGATAGTAGGCTACATCATGTCTGGAGATCCAACCTACATCACAAGCCACAAGGGCGCAAGAAGCCTTATCATGAAGGTTGAGAGAGATGAACTTGTTGAGGAGATGCTCACAGAGTACATCAAGAGCAACAATTGGGCTAAAAAATAATGAGGATCATGGGACTTGATTACGGGTCCAAGACCGTGGGAGTTGCCATAAGCGACGAGCTTTTGCTGACAGCCCAGGGTAAAGAAATTATCCGTAGAAACGAAGAAAATAAACTTCGAAAGACACTAGCGCGCATTGAACAGCTCATTCAGGAGTATGGGGTGGAAAAGATCGTACTTGGACTTCCACTTAATATGGATGAGTCGGTCTCTGAGCGCTCACAGTTATGCCTTGAATTTAAGGACAAGATAGAGAGAAGAACAGGAATTCCTGTTGATATGCTGGACGAACGCCTTACAACCGTTGAGGCGGACGAGATAATGGACGAAGCCGGAATAAAAGGCAAGAAGAGAAAAGAGTACGTTGATATGATTGCAGCCCAGATCATCCTTCAGGATTATCTGGACAACAGATTGAAAAGGTGAATGAATTTGGAAAAGATAATGTTTAGTCCCGATGGGGAAGAAGCAGTTGAGTTTTATTGTCTTGAGCAGACTGTAATTGGAGCCAAGACCTATCTTTTAGTAACTGATGAGGAAGACGGAGATTCCGAGGCACTTATACTTCGGGATGACTCCGATATGAATGATGAAGAGGCAGTTTATGTCATTGTGGACGATGACCAGGAGCTTGAAGCGGTTGCTGGTGTATTTCGTAAGCTGCTCTCTGAGGATGGAGTAGATCTGGACATTTAACGGGCTATAGGTTTATGTCTTTTTCTGCACATCCGCCAAAAATAATGGAGGAATTATATTGAGTAAAAAGAAAACTGAAAATGCGTCCAAGCTGCAGATCATTCCATTGGGTGGTCTTGAGCAGATTGGAATGAACATCACTGCCTTCAGATATGAGGACAGTATTATTGTAGTGGATTGCGGTCTCTCTTTCCCTGATGATGACATGCTGGGAATCGACCTGGTAATCCCTGACATCACTTACCTGCAGGAGAACATTGACAAGGTCAAGGGCTTTGTTATAACTCACGGACATGAGGACCACATTGGTGCGCTTCCTTATGTGCTACATGAGCTTAATGTTCCTGTTTATGCAACAAGGCTTACCATGGGTATCATCGAGCACAAGCTCGAAGAGCACAACCTTCTTAAGAAGACCAGAAGGAAGGTTGTGAAGTTTGGCCAGTCCATCAATCTTGGTTCTTTCAGGGTTGAGTTCATTAGAACCAATCACTCTATTGTAGACGCAGCGGCTCTTGCAATCTATTCACCTGCAGGAACGGTTGTCCACACAGGAGACTTTAAGGTTGACTATACTCCTGTATTTGGAGATCCTATCGATCTTCAGAGATTTGCTGAGATAGGAAAAAAAGGCGTTCTCGCCCTTATGTGCGACTCTACTAACGCTGAGAGACCAGGATTTACCGCATCTGAGAAGACTGTGGGAAGAGTTCTTGATTCCCTCTTTGAGGAGCATGAAAACTCAAGGATCATTGTTGCGACCTTCGCATCAAACGTTGACCGTGTTCAGCAGATCATCAACACTGCCCACAAATGCGGCAGGAAGGTTGTGGTTGAGGGCAGAAGTATGGTCAGCATTATTGACATTGCCCAGAAGCTTGAATGCATTCAGATACCAGACAACACACTTGTTGATATAGATCAGATCAAAAATTACCCTGAGAACAAGACTGTTATCATAACAACAGGAAGCCAGGGTGAGAGTATGGCTGCCCTTAGCAGAATGGCCAGCGGACAGCACAGAAAGATCAGTATTGGCGTTGGCGATACAGTTATCTTCTCATCTCATCCTATTCCAGGTAATGAGAAGTCTGTTACAAACATCATCAACGAACTTCAGATGAAGGGCGCAGAGGTTATCTTCCAGGATGTACATGTTTCAGGACATGCCTGCCAGGAGGATATCAAGCTTATCTACACACTGGTTAAGCCTAAATATTCAGTGCCTGTCCATGGAGAGTACAGACACCTTATTGCTCAGAGCAGGATCGCAAGAGAACTTGGAATGGACAAGGACAATATCTTTATCCTTCATTCCGGAGAGGTACTTGAGCTTGATGAAAACGGCGCTAAGGTTGCTGGAAAAGTCCCTGTTGGAGCTATTTTGGTGGATGGTCTTGGTGTTGGAGATGTGGGAAATGTTGTTCTTAGAGACAGACAACATCTTGCAGAAGACGGTATAGTTATAGTAGTATTTGGTATCGACAAGGCAAGCTGTCAGATCGTATCAGGACCAAGTATTGTGTCCAGAGGCTTTGTATATGTCAGGGAATCTGATAAACTCATTGATGACGCAACAGACCTTGTATATGATGACGTTACGGAGGCCCTTGAGAAAGGGATCACAGATTGGGCTAAGCTTAAAAATATCGTAAAGGATGCCCTTAGTGATTACATCTGGAAAAAGACAAAGAGAAGACCTATGATAATGCCTATTATCATGGACACCAACTTCTGATGTCTTTTGAGGAGACTTATTTATGAGCGCAAAAAAAATAATACTGGGGTTACTTGATACCGCAGTAAAGGTAGCATTTGTCATTGTGGTGGCGGTGCTCATCTCAAAATATGCCAAGGTTGCATATAACTATGGCTATCACATTTTTAACCAGACAGCCGTATCATCTGGCACAGGAAGGACAGTTACATTTACTGTAGAAAGCGGCGATTCAGCAGATACCATAGCAGAGAACCTTTTGGGAGTTGGACTTATTACAGACAAAAATCTCTTTAAGCTTCAGGAGAGATTCTCTGAGTACCATGGAATGGAGCAGTCAGGAACATACGAGCTTAGCACGTCAATGACTCCTGAAGAGATGCTTTCCATAATGTCAGGTGGACAGAAATCTGAAGATGCAGAAGCTGGTAGTGATACGCAGACTGAGGCTGAGCCAGAGATAGAAACACAGACAGAGGCGCAGCCAGAACCCGCTGAGGAACCAGACAATGGCTGATCAGGACAGGATTACAACTTTTATCAATTCTCTTGATAGAGGGAATGTTCCATATCTCGATGATGTTGAGAGAGAGGCAATAGCTGGAGAAGTGCCTATTATCCGCAAGGATACACAGACACTTCTTAAATTTTTAATGGCGCAGAACAGACCTGTAAACATCCTGGAGGTCGGCTGCGCTGTTGGCTTTTCAGCTCTTTTAATGGCCGAGTACTCAGGTGATGATACCAAGATCACCACCATTGAGAAGTACGAAAAGAGAATTCCCGTAGCAAGAGCCAATTTTGAAAAATATGATCATGGGAAAAAGATAACCCTCCTTGAGGGAGATGCTATGGACATCTTAAAAACTCTTGCTCCAGGTTATGATTTTATATTTATGGATGCGGCAAAGGGGCAGTATATAAATTTCCTGCCTGAGTGCCTGAGGGTCCTTAATAAGGGAGGACTCCTTGTATCAGACAACGTACTGCAGGACGGAGATGTTTTTGAATCAAGGTTTGCGGTAACAAGGAGAAACAGGACCATACATGCAAGAATGAGGGATTACCTCTATGAGCTGACCCACAACGATCAGCTAAATACAGTGATACTTACAGTTGGAGATGGCATGAGCCTCTCTGTAAAGCTTTAAATAATGAGGAACGAGCTATGAAAAAACCCGAGCTACTTATACCTGCCAGCAGTCTTGAAGTCTTAAAGACGGCGGTAATGTTTGGCGCAGATGCTGTTTATATTGGAGGCGATGCCTTTGGACTGAGGGCCAAAGCCAAGAACTTCAGCAAGGAAGAAATGAAGGAGGGCATTGAATTTGCCCATGAGCATGGCGTTCATGTTCATGTCACAGTAAATATCCTTGCTCACAACTATGATCTTGACGGAGTTGAGACTTACCTTCATGAGCTTAAAGAGCTAAAACCAGATGCTCTTATAATCGCCGATCCTGGCATCTTTATGAAGGCCAGAAGGATCTGCCCTGAAATAGATATCCATGTATCAACCCAGGCCAACAACACAAACTATGAGACCTACAATTTCTGGCATGATCTTGGAGCCAAGAGAGTTGTTGCAGCAAGAGAGCTTTCAATGGCAGAGATCAAGGAGATAAAGCAGAGGATTCCTGAAGACCTTGAAATGGAGAGCTTCATTCACGGAGCTATGTGCATTTCATACTCAGGAAGGTGTCTTTTGTCCAATTACTTCACAGGCCGTGATGCAAACCACGGAGCCTGCACACACCCATGCAGATGGAAGTATGCTGTTGTTGAGGAAAAGAGACCTGGCGAGTATCTGCCAGTTTATGAAAATGAGCGTGGAACATATATCTTTAACTCAAAGGATCTTTGCATGATCGAGCACATCCCTGAGCTTGTGGATGCAGGCGTTGACAGTTGCAAGATCGAG
>Ga0256405_10007935_pt1 | contig 15556 bp, 26 predicted proteins | sample RumenRJG_02DNA_FD_189096 | JGI IMG/M metagenome (GOLD analysis project Ga0256405, IMG submission 189096) | Bovine rumen microbial communities from Lethbridge, Alberta, Canada - RJG_02 | ecosystem: Host-associated > Mammals > Digestive system > Stomach > Rumen | place: Canada: Alberta... | reverse complement strand
CTCCGTTCCGTATGCCATCGGCGAGTATGGAGAAATCCTCCTCCGTCCACTCGTCGCCGCGGTTGTCAGCTCGAACAGGGCGCTCCTTTATGCCGAGGTCGGTACATCTCCGCTGAATCGCGCCGGCAGATCGGCGAAGCATATCCGACAGCTCCGCGTATCCGTATCGGTGCTGCCGCAACAGCATGATCAGGCGGCTGTCTTCTGCGGGCGTCCATGCGTCTTTTCGCTGGAGGGCAAACGCCTCGAAATCCTTGTGCCGCTGCTCAACTACCCAGTCCGGCTCCTCGCCGAGCGCCAGCGGCTCCATCTTTGAGAAGTCAATAAACGATCTGTTTTCCTTCGCCCATTTCCAAAACTCGTCGATATAAACCACGCGCACCCGCATCTTATCCCTGACCTTGTTGTGTACCGGCATCCCGCGGTTTTTCACCCAGCTTTTCAGCTGATAGGAATAGGAGTGACTGCCCGTCACCGCAAGCATCAGCTGATTAAGCGTCACATAATCGCCGTTTTCAAGGAACGCGCCGAGCCCGAGCTTGTTCTTCCGCACGTTGATCGCATTGACCGTACGATCAAGACTCTTTGCCATCTGTTTCAATGACACGGAGCCCCAGTTTTCGCGGAGGTATTCATCCTCTTCTGCCGTCCACGTCCTCTTGCCGAGCAGCGGCGGCGTTCTCTTGAAAAGCCCCAGGGCTACCCTGCGCTGATAGACAGCGCAGGGTGTCCTGTTAAGAATGGCTCCGATTTCCTCGTCGGTTTGCTCCTTGTAGTGGGCTGCTATGTACTCGTCTTGCGTTTCCGACCAGGCAGACGGATCGCTACGGATGCCCTGTTTGTATCGCATCTGCTGCACAGCCGTCGCAGATCGCCCGAGCTTTTTCCCAATCTTCTCGTCGTTCATATCCGGCCAGTTGGCGCGCAGATAGTCAATCTCGTACTGCGCCCACGAGTGGCCGCTCATTTTCCGGCCCTCTTGAAAATCTCGTGCGTTCCGTCGCGCAGCTGCGTTTCCTCCTCGGACATTTCGTAGCCGAGGGAAATCAGCCAGTCGTAAAGCAGATCGAGCTTCGGGTTCGGAACATACTTCGGGAACTCACACGACGAAATGCCGCCGACGTAGCCGCTCTTTGCTTCATCACCGAAGCCGGCATAGACCAGCTTCGGCGCGATCTTCAAATCGGCGTCACGGTACGCCTGGGCGATCTTCGCGTCCTTGTCCCTAAACCAGCCCTTTTCAAGCCCGAGCGTTGTCTGGATGGTGTCGCCGTCCATCGAATTGTACGTCGCCGAGAGGGCGATACCGGCCAGCGCGCCCCAGAGCATGAGGTCGGTGTTCTTCTTCGAGCCGGTCAGCGCCTCGACGAACTGCTTGCGAAGGGTAAAGGCGAGGTCGGACTTCTCGTGTGCATCCTTCCATGCAGCATTCCGGCTCTTGATCTCCGCAAGCTCCGCCTCGGACTTTTTTTCCTTCTTCGGCTTCTCATGCTCGGCGAAGATGCGGAGCATGTCGCCGTCGATGTAGTAGAACATCGGCTTTTTGACGGTCTTCGGCGGGTGGTTGTCACCCTCGCCCCAGTCGCTGATGCTGTACCGCCACGGCGCGCCGGGGTATGTGTCGTACTTGCTGCCCCAGGTGTCCTTCTGCTCGATCTTCTTGGCGCCGATCTCTTTCAGCCACTTCTTGACCTCGGGCAGCTTCTTCTTGGTGTTCTGATCGCGCACAGCGGACGTCAGCTCGCGGTTGAACTCGCTCGTACCGATGGTGCCGAGCACCTTGTTCCTCACCTTGATATCGTCGATCTGCGCCAGCTTGTCGAAGTCGCCGAGGGAAAGCTGACGATCGGAGACCTCTTTGAGCTTCTTCTGATCGAGCTCGGCCATTTTCAAGCGGCGCCGGATGGTCGTTTCGGAAAAGCCTGTTTTCTGCGCCACGACCTCGACGCTATCGCCGAGGTCAATCATCATCTGGAAGCCCTGCGCCTGCTCATAGACGGTGAGGTCGCTGCGCTGCATATTCTCCATAAGCATGGTCTGAACCTGCTCCTGCGGCGTCATGGTGGCGACCACGCACGGCACCTCGGCGAGCCCGGCCATCTTCGCCGCGGCAAGGCGGCGGTGCCCGATCAGGGAGACGTACAGCTCGGCGACGTCGCCCTCGATCTTGCCGTCCTCGATGTCCTTGACGACAGCCGCCACCATCTGCGCCGGCACGACGGTCAGGTTCTGGAGGATGCCGCTCGCCTTGATGCTCTCGGACAGCTCGGACAGGTCGCCGAGGTCTTTGCGGGGATTATCGGGATGCGGAAGAATCCGCTCCACGGGAATCATGGTGTACTCTGACATTTTGCTTGCTCCTTTCAAAATTGCCGTTCACTTCTTGAAACTCGACGCTGCCGGGCAAGTCGCCCAGTGCGGAACGTACCCGAAGCCTGTGGCGGTGCCGAGGTCGTGTGTGACCTCGGCGCTCACCACTTCGCCGTTCGGCGTGACGATCTTCCCCTTGGCGCCTTTCTTCGCCTTGTAGAACACCTGCTGTGCGTCGCACGGCATCGACTTTCCGCCAGGCGTCGCTATCCACACGATGCGCGCGCCGCAGCCCTTACACGTCGCCATCAGCGGCACCTTCCTCGGCGGTATGCTCCGACACGCCCTGCGCGTTGACCGCCGCCTGAGCGTCGCGGATGCCCGCCTCATGGCCGATGTCGTAGCCGCGCTGCCAAACGCGTCGCATATAGTCGACCAGCTCGACCTTGTTCATGTGCTTGATGCTCTTGTACTCGTCGTGAGAAACGCTGTCCGCGAGGTTGATCGCGTTCTGTGTGGCGCGGCGCGCCGCTACCATCTTAGCCATTGTTCACACCCTCCTCGTCCGCGGGGACGTCATACGGCAGCACCTCGCGGCTGTTCGGCCCGTTGAACTCGCCGACGACGCCCAGCTCTTCGAGCTTATTCATCAGACGTGCAGCCTTCGCGTAGCCGATGTTCATGCGGCGCTGGAGCAGGGAGAGCGTCGCCTTGTTCTCCGCGCGGACGATCTTCGTCGCCTCGGCAATATCGGGATCCTCGTCTTCCAGCGGAGGGAGATCGTCGAGCTCGGCAGCCTCGTCCTCCGGCAACTCCCCGGCATCATCGTCGGGAACATCCTCGTCCTCGGCTTCGTCCTCGTCGATCACGGGCTCCATGCCGGATTTGAGCAGTTCCTTTTCCATGACGTCACGGAAGAAATACTGCTGCCAGAAGGAGATCATCTTGAGCAGGATGCCCTCGATCTTCGTACGGAGGTTGCGGCCGATCGTGAACGTACCGCCCGTCACGCGGGTGTCGAACACGTCGTCGCCCTTGCCGGGGTACGTCCAGATCATGGCGGCGTCGGGGCTGCGATAGCCGACCTCTTCCTCGTTGGTGAGCATGTCCATCTGCGAGTCCATGTCCTTCGCCGGACGGATGGTGAAGACGATGGGATAGCGGTTTTTCGTGAGCTTGTAGGTCAAGCCGTGCTCGTCGCAAAGCCCCTGCATCTTCTTTTTCTGTTCCTCGTACTTGCTGATTTCGTTCATTGGTAGAGCTCCTTTCTTTTCATGGGAGCAGCAGGAGCGTATTGTTCCACGCCCGCGCCACTCTAAAATTGTTCAGATCGTTTTCGGTAACGTATTTGCGGCCGAAGTGGTGCTTCATGTCGCGCCACACCTGCCACGGGATGCTGTAGACCTCGCCGCTCGGGAAGCCGGCCACGACAAAGCAGCGCGCGCCGAGGGATTGGTGATGGTCCATGTACTCCGCCTGCTCTCGCAAAACGCGGTCTTGCGTCATTCGTTCGGATGATGTGTACTTTGCCTCGAAGATGAACTCGCGCCCGCCCTTGACGATGCCCTTGTAATCCGGCTGCGCCTTCTTCTCGAAGAACGCGATAAACTTTCCGTTGCCGAGGCTTTTTGTCGGACGCATCGGCTCCGGCGTTTTCTCAATGCAGGCCGCGCCGGTATGGTCGAGGTAATCGAACGTGTCGTCCAGCCGCTTTTCAAACGCCTTGCCCTCTGCTTTCGCCTTGCGGCCTATCGCCTGACGGCGAGGATCCTTTTCTCTGTCATCCGACACCCGCTCACCTCCAATAGACCGTCGTGGTGTACGTTCCCATCGCCGCGGCCTGGGCGTGGTCCATCACAAACAGGTCGATGGTCTTGCCCGTGACGCCGGTGTCCTCGGCGATGTAGGCCACGCCGTTGATAAGTACCTCGCTGCCGAGAGGTATCACGGAAGGGTCGACCGCGACCGTGCGGCCCTCGGTCGCCACCGTGCCCGTCGCCGTCAAGCCATAGTTGGCGTCGCCCGGGCGCTTGCCGCAGCAGTAATAACAGGGGCAGTAATGGTAGATGCGGAACGTGCCGGCGTTCGTCCATGCGGGCTTGTCCGCCGCGCCGCTTTTTACTTGCTCGGCAAGCTGAATTTTCGCCTCTACTTCCTCGGAAATCCTTTGATCAAGCGTTTCTTCCAACTTGACGGCAATTTGCTTTGAGACCGTCGCAGACGCCTCCGCAGCCTCGGCGCGCTGACATTGTTCGCCTACGCGAATAGTCAGCGCCTCGACCTCGCCTTCCAACTTATCGATGCGGCCGATCGCGGCCATAGTCGCGGCGGAGACCGCCAGCGCGACGAACACAGCGAGGTAGAACAGAATGTCTCTTTTTTTCATTCCCTCAACCTCCAATTTGGTTTATCCGAGAAGTCAAGGCGGAAGCCTTTGCTCCTCTCGTAGATGCGCGAGCCGACCGCCTCGTCAATGTCGAGCAGGTCTTCCATGCTGCGCTCGGTGCTGATGATCGTGAGCTTGCCGCTGTCGTTGTACCGGCTGTTGAGGATCTCGAATGCGAGGTTGACGTCGCCCACCGTGGGCGCCTGTCCCTTGCCGGTCTTGAACAGATCGTCGATGTAGAGCACCCGCACCTGTTTCAGCGGGGAGACGATGGCGTCGTATGCCTCGTCGTCGGTGACAACCGCCTTGGCCTGCGTCGCCACATCGCGCCATAGCATGTACCTGGTATTCATGCCGGCGTTCAGCAGCTCGCCGCAGATCGCGGTGCAAAGGTGCGTCTTTCCACTTCCGACGTGCCCGTAAGCGACAAACCAGCCGCGGCGCTCCTGCACGTACCTCTGGGCAAGGTCTTTTGCCCTGGCTTGCCAGCGGTCCGGCGTCTGCCATGTGTCGAAGCGGTACCGCTGGAGCGTGTCTTCCAGTCCAGAGCGTTTGAGCCGCTGATAATTGCGCCGCTGTACCATGCACTCACACTCTCGCGTAACGACACCCTTTACTTCATCGAGCACCCAGATGCAGCCCTTGTTTTTGCAGATCGGGCAGTCGTAGCCTTTGAGATCGCCTTCGCGCTCGTTCATGCTCTGCACCTTCTGCCGCTCAAACTCGGCCGGGTCAATCGTCGAGGTCGCTGTGGAGCTGGCCATACTTCCCAGAATTGCCGCGAGGTTGGCCGGCATATCCATTCTGAACGCCTCCTCTCTGCTCGTCTTTCAGCGCGAACACGCCCTGCCAGCTGTGAAGCGTGGACTGGTCGAGGATCGCCGCCTGTGTCGCTGCGTCGTTCGGCGCGAGCTCGACCAGCTTATTGACGATCATCTGCCTTGCCCGGTCGGTCAGCGGTTTCTTGATGCTCCGGCGCATTGCCTCGAAACCTTGGAAGGCTGCGAGCAAATTTGCATCTTCGCCGGCAAAGGTTTCAAATATACCTTGCTTTTGAGACTTCGATTTTGAAGATTTCGGGACAGGAGCCTCGGAGGGAGGGGGCGCGGGGGACTCTTCCCCCGTATCCCTATCTCTTATCTCTTTCTCTAAACTCTTATCTCTAATCTCTATATCTCTATCTCTATACTCTGTATGGACATCTTCGTGGACATTGTCCACACCGCTGTCCACAGAGCTGTCCACAGGCAACGCGGGAAAATCCCGGCCGGAAACACGCTGGTTTTTCTTTTGCCGTGCGTAGTCGGTTTCGCTTCCTACAAGGCTTTCATGGTCTGCGATCACAAGCACGCCGTCGACGTCGACATAGATCAGGCCGAACGCCCGGTAGAGGTCGAGCGCAACGCGGACCGTATCAGCAGAAAACCATTTGCAATCGCGGGTGATCTTCTCGATGTCATAAGGGATAATGACCTCGCCGATCTGACGCGACAGGCGCCCGCCCGTGTTGATCGTCATAAGGCAAAGCATCTGATACAGAACAACGTAGTTGGCACCGTCCGGCTGACTCATGAAATAGTCGATTGTATCGGAGGTCAAAAAGCTCTGTTTGAGCTTCATCCAATAGAATCGCTTTCCTGTCGCCATTAAGATCACTCCTTAAAACGGCAGCTCGCCGTCCTCCTCGATTTCGTGGAACTCTCCCGGCGCGGGCGGCGCTCCGTAACTCTGCTGTGGGACGTATCCTTGACCATATGCCGGACGAGGAGGAACTCCATATCTCGGCGGTAGCGGCGCGTATCCCTGCTGCGGTGCCCCGTACTGCTGCGGAGGCGGTGCGCCATAGCTCTGGGGCGGCGGCGCGCCGTATCCGCCCTGCTGCCCGTTGCCGTCGTTCGGCTTGCTGTCTCCGAAGTAGCAGCTGTCGGCAAGGATTTCGACCGACACACGGTTGTTGCCGTTCTTGTCCTGCCACTTCCGCGTCTGGAGCGAGCCGTCCACAACGATCATCCGGCCCTTGCCGAAATACTTGCAGACGAATTCGGCGGTGGCGCGCCACGCAACGACGTCATAGAAGTCCGCGGTCTTTTCGCCGTTCTCGCTCTTGTAGTCGCGATCGGAGGCGATGGAGAACGAGCAGACGGAGATTCCGCTTTGCGTCCGGCGCAGCTCAGGGTCTTTCGTCAGCCGCCCCATGATCGTCACGCGGTTAAGCATCGTTTCTCGCCCCCTTCGGCTTCTTCCCGAAGACGTACCCACAAAGGTCTTCGAGCTTCCACGAGTCCACGCCGTCGTGATACGCAGCCCGCAGGATATCGTGTTCCGCCTGCGTGCGGAGCAGCGCGGCGTAAGACGCCACGGGGATGGTGATCGTATTCTCGGCGGGCGCGGGGTAGATCGGCGAGCTGTGTGCTGCCATCAGCCGGTGCAGCCGTTCGGCATCCTCCGGCGTGATGTCGGCGTCAAGCTGCACCGAAATGGGGTTGTCCTTGTCGGCAGAAATGAAATCGCCGACCTCTTTCTCGATGTCCGTCATAATGAAACCTTCCTTTCGTTGATGATCTGAATTGCTTTCTGACATTGCGCGACGTCGAACATGCCGATGTGCGTGTTCTTGTACGGGACGCCCATCTGCTGGGACAGCCACCTATAGGCGGCGTCCCGATCGCCCTTAAACCTCCCGTACTTCCAGAGAGGGTCAAAGGCTTCGTGGGCGAGGTTTTTCCAGTGCCGGAGCTCCGCGTTCGCCAGCCGCCCCAGAGGCTTGATGCTGCCCTTGTGGCAGCCGACCCATGCCAGGTCATTCCGGCAAATCCACATCTTGTGACCGTAGCTTCTCCCGTAGATTTCTTTGCTGTCCACCAGCTCCGCGGGCTGGCGGCAGTATGGGCAGATTACTTTCACGGTCTCCATTCCTCCTTGTACCTTGCCAGCTCCTCCGGCGTGGCGGTTTCGATGCCCTGCTCCTTGCATTCGGAGATCAGGCCGTCGAGGAACGTGCTCATTTCCTTGGTGCTGTACTCGCTCGTTCCCTTGATTGCACGATAGTGAATAAAGTGCTTGCCGTTGAGGTAGCTGTCGCCGATCGCGGCATAGTGGCGAGCGACGCGCTCGGGAGGAATGCCATCGAGCAGCGAGAAGATGATTTTGCATTCCTGCCCGGCGTCGTCGATGTAGCTGTCGCCGGTGCCGTAGCTCCGCAACAGATCCTCGTACACGGTCTCCTTGTCCGATTTCAGCGCAACGGCCAGCTTTTCAATCAGCGACCAGGCGTAGTTGTTCGCGTTGAGGCTGCGGGGCTTGGTGCGCTTCTTGATCGAGAACTCAACCTCGAAGCCACCGAGCTTGTCCCACAGCGCCTTGCAGCTCTCGCGCGTCGTGATCGTCAGCACGCTTTCCCCGTCGCGGGAATAGGACAGGTCTTTCAGCTTTCCGTTCATGCCGACGACCACTTCTCCTTGAAGGTCGCCATGTGGCCGGAGGTCGTGAGGTATTCGAGGAACGCGGAGATCGTCGGGTAGATGCTTGGCGTTTCCTCGCGCTCGTAGGTCTCCGTCCAGACCAGCGTGCCGTTGCTGACAAGGTAGGTGAATCGCTGCGCCTCGGGTATCAGCTCGAAGTACACCGGGTGCTGGGTGCTGTCGATGTACTTGCCGCGCTCATACGACCGCGAGAATTTGATGTCGTAGATCGTGCCGGCTTTGAGCGCGTCCAGCCTGCCATAGAGCAGGAACGTCATGTCGCCGACGACGATCTCCTTGCTCGCCTTGTACTGCAAGGGCGCGCCGCGGATGATGCCCGCGATGTCCTCCGCGCCCTCGCGCCACGGGTGCTCGACAACCGGCGTCAGCTGACGGTCGAGCGCGCCCGTGCTGCGGTTTTCCACATGGTAGGCGACGATCTTGTCGCCCTCCAAAATGGCCGTTACGAGGTTTTCAAAGTCGATGCCGCCCTGCATGGCCTTGGTGGTCTGCGTCGGCTCGCGCCGGAGCACCTGCAGAAACTCGGCATAGGCGTCGCGCTCGGTGGTCGCGTCAGCGTACGGATCGTCTTTCATGGTCCGCAGCCACGAGGACATGAGGCTATGCGTCAGGAGGTAGCGAGGCATTTACTTCGCCTCCTCCTGCGCGCCTTTCTCCGGCTTCAAGGTGTACTTTTCCAGCACCTTGTCATAAAACAGGCCGAGGCTCTTGCACTTGGCGTTCCACTCGGAGCGCAGCTCGCGCTTCGCGGTGAGCGCGGAGGGGAGCGCCTGGAACGCCGGCAGCGTCTCGTTCGCGCTGTCCAGATCCTTGACCTGCTCGATCAGGGCGCGGCCGGACGCCATAACTTCCTCGTATGCCTTCTTGTCAGCGGCGGCCTGCTCCGTCTCGGCGGCGGACACGGCGTTGTACTCCTCGAAGAGCTTGGTCAGGAAGTCGTTCGGGACGCCCGGCGCCAGCTCGGGGATGGTGCGCACACCGTGGACGCCGCGGGTGCCCTTGGCGAAATACCGCTCGCAGTTGGAGAAGCCAATCGTGCGGGTGTTGCCGCGCATTTCCATGAAGCCGCCGAGGTCCATCACTTCCCACACGGAGTTCTTGGAGCTGCCCTCGGCCTTGATGCGGAGCTTGGTGTCGTCACCGTCCTTGTCCTCGATGGTGTGGAAGATGATAACGATGTGCTTGTCGAGCTGGTAGATGCAGTGGTCAAGGAAACGCTGGAACTCCTTGCCGAGCCATCCGTAGCCCTTCAAGGAGAGCGAGCCGTCGCGCTGGCCGTACTTCGGCTCGATGCTCCGGCCATACTGCCCCATGATGGTGAGCAGCTTCCCGCCCGTGTCGATCACGATGGTCTGGAAGTCGGCGAGGTTGTTGCGGACCGCTTGCAGCTCCATGTCGGTGCAGCCGAGGCCGTTGTAGTCGCGCGGCTGCGTGACGCCCGCGGCCATGTTGAGGATGTTACGGTCGATGCGCTCCGCCGAGAGGTCGACGTCGATGTAGAGGGGCTTCGGCGCGGAGAGGGCGAGGGTGGTCTTGCCGATGCCGGGATATCCGGCAATCAGCATGCGGATCTTCTTATCCGCAAAGGTCATGCTTTCAGGCTTAACGATCATGGTGGTATGCTCCTTTCATTCGTTCACGAGCTCACAGCTCAAATTGATAACTTCACGGCAGCCGACGCCGAAGTTCTCGCCGGTCTTGCCCATCTTGGAATTGATAAACTCGGCTTCTGGATAGATGCCTGCGCAATTCACAAGACCGGGCGTTCTGTCGGGATGATAGGCGCGAAACGCGCCGACTGCGGCATCAAAATCAGGTGCTTCGACACTAGTCCAGCCGCCGATGAACGGCATTCTTTCGTCGTTCCCGTAGGTGAAATAAAACTTTGCCATCAGAACACGGGCTCCTTTATGTCGATAGTGGCGTCGGATTTTGGGTAGGTGGGAACTCGGCTTTCCAGATCGGCGATCTTCGCGTCCGCTTCATTCAGCACTTCGTGCAGTTCATCAATGCGCTTTTTCAGCTCGTAATTCTCCGCTCGTAGCGCATTATTCTGATCCTTGACATCTTTGATCTCCGCGTCACGGGAGAACTTATCCTTGTTGGCGGCATCGATACGTTCCTTGGCGGTAGCTTCCTTGGAAACGAGGTCTCGGTATTCGCTGAGCGTGATCGTAACGGTGATTTCGCCGGGAGCGACGAAATTAAGATCATTCGTGTTGTATCCGCCGAGCTTCTTGTCTAAGATGGGATTCATTTCACTCATTGTTTGCTCCTTTCATGCACTCGGGATCATCCCAGGCATCGATTGTGATGATGCAGTTGTAGCAGCCGACGATGTTGCCGGTGCCAATTTGCTTGTAAACGGTATCAGTTTCTTCGCCGCAGATCGGGCAGATCGGCCAGAACGGCTCGCGTCCTGCCGGGTACCCGGTTCGTTGTGCAGCGGTGATATCTGGGTGTTCCAGATCTCGGTCAAGGGTCAAGGCGACACCTCCTTGACAGCGACGGTGAGGCGTGGTAGAATACGCTCAGTTGACGATCTCATTGTGTAATTCCTTTTTCGCGTGACCGTTCCTGTTGCCGCAGGGACGGTCGTTTTCTTTTTGCGGCCAGACGCTCATAAGCGCATCGTGAAGAGTTGCGTACTCGCAGCCGCGATAATGCCACTTCCCGTTGAAATAACGCATAGTGTTCACCTGCCTTTCAGAAAAATGTAAGCTGCCCGGTCGCTGTAGTTGCCAGCTCCACCGGCGCGGGCGGGCTTCCTGTTTCAAGCGCCTCTCTCGGCGCATCTTTGGGGGCTTCCTCGGCTTCGATTGCCGGGGGCGTATCGAATATGGGCGCGGCATTCGCGGCAGCGGTCATGTATTCCAGCCGTGCAAAGGTCTGTCTCCACACCCACACCTGATCGTGGAAAAGCGGCATACACCAGATGTCTTGTTCCTCGGTCTCGATCGGGAGCAGCGCGTTACTGCCGAGACCCACGCACGGGTGAGTGATCGAGTTGCCGACGACCACATATCCGGCACAGCCGAGGAGGGACAGTTGCAGGTAGCACATGAGCGCGGCCACGCGGTCGACGTCCTGGGCGACGAAAAGCGTCTGCTGATGTCCGAGCAGATGGCCGCACGGGTTCGCCTGCATGTAATTCCTTGCGGCGACCAGCAGCGCGCCGGCGCCGCAAGCCGGGTCGCAGATGCCTACCCATCCTTTCCGCTCGATGTGAGCGGCGACGTCCTGCATCGTGATCTCTGCCATCATCCGGCACACGCTGTACGGCGTGAAAAATTGACCCTTCCAATGGTTTGAGAGCTCCAGCATCATGAACATTTCGCCGAGGAAGTCTTGCTCCGGCTCGTCTTCGAGCGCCTGCAACATGATCTGCAGCAGCTCCGAGAACACGCGGCGTTCTGCTTCGTCGTATCGCTTCATAATGCTCATGAACTCCGCCTCGCGGGCTTTGTACTTCTCTGTGTCGCGAGGGTCAAACATCGAGGCAAGCGAGATCGACGAAGCTACGACAAAATCCGCCCACACCTGCCACCGCTGGTGGCGCTCGCCGAGAGGCGAAAACGCTTTGGAGAATACCGCCTGACTTTCTCGCCGGAAGCGGACCGCGTGCGCCATGATGCCGACCTCCTTTCCGCGTCGCGGCAATCCGAACAGGATTCGCCGTGGTCGAGGTTTGCTCCGCACGTCGGGCATGTCCAGTAATCGCGCGCCATCAGAGCCGCACCTTGCCGCCCGACGCCGTGGCGATGTACTGGCCGAGCTTCTTCACGTCCTCGTCGTCGAGGCCGACGATATCCGGCTCACCGTCGCGGAAGCCGTCTTTGAGGAGAACGATGTCGCCGACGATCGGCGCGCCGTGCTCCTTCGTGCCATACAGCCCGCAGCCGACAGGATTGCGCGGAAGCCCGAGGCAGATGCCCTCCTCGTTGACGATCATGCAGTAGGGGTCAGGCAGGTGCATCGGATGAACGTGCTCGATATAGCCGCCTACGGCCTCGCCGACCTCCTGGTAAAGCGGGCGCGCTTCGGGAAACTCCCGGACGCTGATCTCGTTCTTGGTGGTAATGACAATTCCTTTCATGTGTTCAGCTCCTTTCGATTACTCGCGTTGCGCCGGTCTCGCGGTGCTGGATGATCAGCACGTCGGTCAGGTTGTTCACGACCAGCCACTCGTGCCAGTCGAGCCCCGCCGCCGTGATGATCTTCTTCTGCTCCACGGACGGCCTCTTGCCATGCTTCAAGCGATCTCCTCCTTTCAGCTGAGGTATTTCGCCAGCCCGACAAGCGGAACTATGTATTGCCCGCCGAGCAGCTGCGCGGGGAAGCCTCGGTCTTTGAGCAGGGTGCGCCGGTCACGATCCATCAGCGCGCAAGCCTCTTTGATGGTGATGGACACCTTGCCGGGGTACAGTTCCCGCAGCATTTCGAGATTGTCGTGGTAATCGGCTCTCTCCTTTGCCATAAGATCACTCCTTTGGTAGCACACGCCGAAAACTTACGCGCCGCGTAAGTCCGGCTTAAAAAAAATCGCGCCAGCAGTTGCCGGGTCCATCTCAAGAGCCGAGGCGAGTTTTCCCATCAACTCGGCGGACGGCTGTGCCTTGCCATTCAGGACCTTTCCAATCGTTGTACGATCGGTATTTGCGGCTTCTGCGAGGGCGCTATTGGTGCGGATGTCCTTCTCAATCATCAGCTTTTTGAGTGCGATAACGTCTGTGATGTAGCGCATTTTCGGTCAACCTCCTTTCACAAAACTTACGCGCTGTGTAAGATACGATACACTATCCCTTGTGGTTTGTCAATACGTTTTGCGAAAGTTTTTTAGAAAAATGCAAAAAATATATTGCAGAGTGCGTAAGAATATGTTATCATTGCGGCAATCAGCAGCGGAGGTGTCTTATTATGATTAAGCTGCCAGAAAGGATAAAAGAGCGCCGAAAGGCCATTGGAATGACCCTCGCACAGCTTGCGGATGCAGTCGGGGTGCAAGAGGCGACCGCCCAGCGGTGGGAGTCTGGCAATATAAAGCAGGTGAAGCATGAGACGGTCGAGCAGATCGCCGTCGCGCTCAACTGCTCGCCGGTATGGTTGATGGGATGGAGCGAAGACGTCAACGCCCCCATAGACGACAAGCCCATCCCCAAAGCAGAGGATGGGCTTGATGCGGAGCTTATCAAACGACTTTGCGATCTGACGCCGGAGGAGCTGGTAAGGGTTGACGCTTTTGTGCAAGGGATTTTAGCAGGGAGAGGAGGATAGCCTTCTCTCTGTCTGTTAAGGCGTTTACAAACGCCCGCGCTTCCTGTTCAGTCATGGCCTGTCCTTTCTGCCGCGGCGCCGTGGCAATAATATGCGCAGGAAGATTATACCAAAGATTGTACGAAATTGCACGAAATCGTCATAAATAAACGCATTTTGAAACGTTTTCCATATTTAGCAGTAGGCAATAATTATCGCTACAACTTATTGTGGAGGTGCGCGATGGAGAATATCAGAATTGAATGCAGCAACGGATACACACTTGAGACGCGCGGCGGGAATCTGGTTATCATCACGAAGAAGGAGGAAGAGACCATCCCGATCAGCCGCATACAGTCCTTCTCAATCAAAAAGCCCGGCCTCGCGTATGGAAAGATCACGTTCAAAACGGCGCAGGCGCAATCTGTCGGCGTGGCGTTCGGCGGAATAATGGCCGGCTTCGGCGCAGAGCGCGAGTTCTTCTACTCCAAAGGCGACGTCGCAAAGGCGGAGGCGTTGCGCGATTATGTGCAGAATTATTCCGACGCCCCTGCTCCGGCGCAGGCGCCGGAGAAAACCGTCGTGTCTGTGGTCGATGAAATTCGCGGGTTAAAGCAGCTGCTCGACGAAGGCATCCTTACTGAAGAAGAGTTTACTGCGAAGAAGAAGCAGCTGCTCGCAATCTAAGCACAAAAAAAGAGCTCCCCCGGTGTTACCAGCACCGAGGGAGCGGCGGACACAAAAACCTATGTGCTACCAAAGGAGCTTTGCATCCTACGCTTTCCATTGTACCACGGGAAGCTCGCGGGTGCAATCGGAAAGGAGAAATTTTCATGTCAAAATTAAAAAAGAGGCCGGACGGGCTGTATCAGGTCTTCGTCACGGTCGAGGAGGACGGCAAGCGCAAGCGCAAGGCGTTCTATGGCCATACCCAGCAAGAGGCCAAAGAGAAGATGATGGCGTGGAAAGAGGCGCAGTCGGCCGGGCGGATGTTCGAGGTCGTCGCTGATGAATGGCAGCGCAAGCACTGGGAGGAGATCGCCGAGGGCACGAAGACGAGCTATAATCCCTCGTATAACCGCGCGCTGGAGGAGTTCTCCGGCCACTCGATCAAGACGATCACGCCGATGGACTTGCAGCGGTCGGTCAAGGCAATGGCGAGCAAGGGATATGCGCATCACTCGGTCGGCATCTACCTGTCCGTGCTGACGCAGATATTCGACCACGCTATTTTCAAGCAGGACATCACGATCAATCCTGCCGCGCAAGTGAAGATCCCGAAGGGGCTGCCATCCTCGACGCGAGAATGCCCCGACAACGATCAGCTTAACATCATCCGCCATAACGTGACGGAGCACCCGTTCGGGCTGTTCCCGTATATGCTGCTCTACACCGGCTTCCGCCGCGGCGAGCTGCTGGCGCTACAGTGGCAGGACATAGACTTCGGCAAGCGCACGATCAGCGTCACGAAATCCGTCACCTATGCCGGAACGGGAAACACGCCGGAAATCAAAGAGCCGAAGACGGACGCCGGCACGCGCGACGTCGTTCTGCTTGACCGCCTGGCCGCCGTACTGCTGCCGCTGCGCGGCAAGCCGGAGGAGTATATCTTCGGCGGCAAGGAGCCGCTGACGATGCACGTATTCACGCGGCGCTGGAGGAATTATTGCATCGACGTCGGACTGTTTGAATGGAAGGAGGTGCTGCGAGAGGACAAAAAGGCAGCGAAGGCGGGGAAGAAAAAGAAAGTCACCGTCTTGGTGAAGGAGCCGATCATCACCCCGCATCAGCTCCGTCACGCCTATGCGACAATGTGCTACGATCTTGGTATCAAAGCGAAAGACACCCAGCAGCTCCTCGGCCACAGCAAGATTGAGGTCACGCTGGACACCTATACGCATATCAGCAAAAAGCGGCAAGAGAGTGTTGCGGCGTTACTGAACAAGGCCGAATGAAGTAATCAGTAAAAATGCAGTAGTGGCGCTCACAGCCCGCATAAATCAAGGGTTTCGGTCGGACTGGGGGTCAAGAGGCCGTGAGTTCAAGTCTCGCCACTCGGACCAAACAAAAGAGATCGAAACTTCGTGTTTCGGTCTCTTTTGTTTTTGCTTTCGCCACTTTTGCG
>Ga0256405_10007934_pt1 | contig 15557 bp, 9 predicted proteins | sample RumenRJG_02DNA_FD_189096 | JGI IMG/M metagenome (GOLD analysis project Ga0256405, IMG submission 189096) | Bovine rumen microbial communities from Lethbridge, Alberta, Canada - RJG_02 | ecosystem: Host-associated > Mammals > Digestive system > Stomach > Rumen | place: Canada: Alberta | collected... | reverse complement strand
AAGTCCATCGAGAGCAGCCTGGATACGCTGGAAGATCTCAGCGGGCGCATGGATGATCTCGAGATCATGCTGGACATGGCGGATGAGGCGGATTCCTCCGGTGACAGCGAGTCGGCTGAGCTGATGGTCACGGAGGCGCAGGAGGCCAGGCAAAAGCTGGAACAGGATCTTGAGACACTGAAACTCCAGACTTTGCTCGACGGTAAATACGACAAGAACAACGCCATCATCTCCGTCCACGCCGGCAGCGGCGGAACGGAAGCAATGGACTGGGCGGCCATGCTGTTCCGGATGTACACCCGGTGGTGCGAGAAGCGGGGCTATAAATACAAGCTGATGGATATGAACGACGATACGGAAGCGGGCATCAAGAGCGCCACGCTTCTGGTCGAGGGCGACTACGCCTACGGATATCTGAAGAATGAGAAGGGCGTGCACCGGCTCGTGCGGATCTCTCCCTTCGACGCCTCAGGCCGGCGGCATACATCGTTCGCTTCTCTGGATGTTACGCCGGAGATCGAATTCGATAATACCGTGGAGATCAATCCGGAAGACCTGCGGATCGATACTTACCGGTCCAGCGGCGCGGGAGGCCAGCACGTCAATATGACGGATTCGGCTGTGCGGATCACCCATCTGCCGACCAATATCGTCGTTACCTGCCAGAACGAGCGCTCCCAGATCCAGAACCGGGAGTTCGCTATGAAAATGCTCATGTCCAAGCTGATCGAACTGAAAGAGCGGGAAGAGAAGGAATCGCTTGATGAACTTAAGGGCGATTACAACCAGATCACCTGGGGAAGCCAGATCCGGTCCTACGTTTTCCAGCCCTATACGATGGTCAAAGATCACCGGACCGGGGCAGAAGTCGGCAACGTACAGGCTGTAATGGACGGTGACATCGACCTGTTTATCAACGAAAAACTCAAGGCGAGAGATTGATTGAAATTTCAGTCTTTTTGGGACGTGCGGACTGCACGGGTTTGTATACAGTATTTAAAAAAATTCGCCTTGTTTTGATATTTTTATTGTGCTACTATGGATTCGGTGATGCAGACGCATCGCTTTAGTCGTTGTTTAAAAAAGGAGAATGATAAGAAATGGATGCCATAGGCCAAACTTTGGTTACGTTCTGGGAGTCAACGGGTATTGCGAACTTCGGTTATCAGAACGGTATCATGATCATCGCGGCTCTATTCTTCCTGTATCTGGCGATCAGACACGGATTTGAACCGCTTCTGCTGGTTCCGATCGCGTTCGGCATGCTGCTTTCCAACCTGCCGATGACAGCGATCTTCCTCAATGATGTAGTTCATGAGGGTGTTACCAACTCGAATCAATTAACGGATGCAGGTATTTTCTCGATATTCTACCTGCTCAAACCGGTCCTGCCGTCATTGATATTCCTCGGTGTCGGCGCCATGACGGATTTTGGACCGCTGATCGCGAACCCGAAGTCACTGCTCATGGGAGCGGCGGCTCAGCTGGGTATCTTCTTCGCGTTCTTCTCGGCGATCGCTCTGGGATTCACTGCTCAGGAAGCCGGTTCCATCGGTATCATCGGTGGTGCTGACGGCCCGACAGCGATCTACCTGACCGGTAAGCTGGCAGACCATCTGCTGGGACCGATCGCGGTTGCCGCATACTCATACATGGCTCTGGTGCCGGTCATCCAGCCGCCGATCATGAAGCTGCTGACGACCAAGCACGAGCGTGAGATCAAGATGGATCAGCTGCGTGTGGTATCACAGCGTGAGAAGATCCTCTTCCCGATCGCTGTTACTATCGTTATCGCGCTGCTCCTGCCTTCCGTTGCTCCGCTGATCGGCATGCTGATGATGGGCAACCTGTTCAAGGAGTGCGGACGTACAGCCAGACTGTCGGATACTTCATCCAACGCGCTGTCCAACATCCTGGTCATCCTGCTGGGTACCTGCGTCGGCGCGTCTGCGACGGGTGAAACATTCATTACCTGGGCGACGATCAAGATCGTTATCCTCGGCGTCCTGGCATTCTGCTTCGGTACCGCCGGCGGACTTCTGATCGCTAAGCTGATGAACGCGATCTCGAAGAGCCCGATCAATCCGCTTATCGGATCGGCAGGTGTATCTGCCGTACCAATGGCAGCCCGTGTATCACAGGTGGAGGGTCAGAAGGCGAATCCGTCCAACTTCCTGCTGATGCACGCGATGGGACCGAACGTCGCAGGCGTTATCGGATCCGGTGTTGCCGCGGGTGTCATGCTCTGTATGTACGGCGGTTACTAAGAAATTCTCTAAAATCATTTTTATACACAGGAAAACCCCCTGGCCGGCCGCGGTCAGGGGGTTTTCCTGTATGTGTCGATAGTTGATTACAGCATCTGCAGGATCTGGCGGGGATCATCGATGATCCGGTCCGGCGTTTCCTCCGGCGCGAAACCGTTCTGCAATTTCTCCGCCAAGGACATGGACCAGGAAACAAGCACCGATGTGCAGCCGGCATTGCGGGCGCACAGGATATCGAAGATGGTATCTCCCACCATGATGCTCTGTTCCGGCCGGGAGCCGATCTTCTCCAGGATGATGTTGATCGACTGGGGATCCGGCTTGTGCCGGGTCACATCGTCTGCGGTGACCACGTATCCGAAGTAGCGGTTCATGTCGAACTTGTCGAGGGCCTGCTGTGTCGTATGCCTCAGCCGGGAGGTGACCAGACCCATTTTGATCTGTCTTTGGGTCAGTTCATCCAGCAGTTCGCGAACTCCGGGAAACAGATGGATATCCGAAAGGAAATTGTCCCGCTGATAGCCGCGGTAGATCTCAAGGCCTTTCTCCAGAGGGACATCGGGAAAGAAATTCCGCATGGTGTACTCCAGCGGTTCCCCGAAGGTCTTCAGAAGAACATCCCGGTCTTCCTCTCTTCCTTTGAGCGTCCGGAAAGTTTCCTGCCAGGATTGTATGATGACCTCGTTCGTATCCATGATGGTCCCGTCGAAGTCGAATAATACTGTATCGATCATGTTGTTTCGTGTTTTCCTCCTGTTGATGGTCTTATGTTATTGTAATCATCTTTGCCGGACTGTGCAAGGTAAGCTCCAAAAAAACTGCGCGGGCAGCGATCATGCCCGCACAGCGTATGGTGAACCCCTTTTACTTGATCGCTTTGCCATTGACGTAAAGGATATGGCCATTGAAATCGATGTTGCTGTAGTCTGCGTCGGCATCCTTCAGGGAAGTGACATAGGAATCGCCGGTCAGGGTGATCTTCGAGTCACTGTCCAGAGTCAGCTTGACGGACCCGGCTTCGTTGTCACCGTTGATGGTGCCTTTGTAGGTCGAATCGGTCAGATTCATGGAAAGGCTGGAGATCTCGTCCAGATCAATGTTTCCCTGGAGCTTTTCAGCCTTTGCATTGAGGGTGACGTTCCCGCCGTTGGAACCTTCGGTCCCCCATTCGCTGGTGCCGCACGCGCTGAGCAGGGTGCCGCTGCCGAAATCCAGCTCTGTATCTTCAAGATCGATCACAGCGTTGGTGTTGGTGACGAAGAACATGGGCGCGGTCTTGTAATAGTCGGAGTCCTTGCTGATGCTCAGGGTCGAATCCTTCGCGGTGAAGTTCCCGGTCCCCTCGTCAGCATCTCCGGACATGGACTGATAGATCATGACGCCTGCGATGTCCACATCGCCCCGGTTGCCTGCTCCGCTGCAGGTGACAGTGGATCCCTTGATGGTGGCGCTGTTCTTGCCTTCGACGACGGTGATCTGGGCGCCGTTTGCTGTGCCTTTCGAGTCGGTCAGTGTGATGTCACCGGTGGAGTAGATGATCGGGGAGCCGGCTCCATTGGTCTCCAGCGTGGAGTTTGCGGCAGTAACAGTCCCTTCGCCGCGGTCAGTGGCCATTGCCGCGCATGAGCCGCCCTGTGTCGTGATCTTCACCTTGTCTGCTTTGATGGTCCCGCCATAGGTCGCGTCCAGTCCCCGGGAGGAACGTTCGCCGGTGGTCGTGATGGTGGAGTCGCTGATGGTGATCTTAGCGTTCTCGCCGGTCGCGAAGACTGCGTTGGCTCCCCCGGCGCTGGTCCTGATCGTTGCGTTCCTGACAGTCGCGGTCGAGTTCTCCTGGACCAGGAGTCCGGAGTTGACACCGGAAAAGTCGGAACTTTCGGTGCTGGAGCTATCACCGCTTTTTTTGTTGATGGTCGCGCCGTCGGATGTGAGAGCGCCCCCGTTCGTTACGAGGATCGCATTCTCATCGGCATTAGTCGAGGTATACTCGTCGTTCAGGGTCTCCTTGGTACCATCGACGGTCGTGGCTCCGGTCGCTTCGACAGAGCTTTCCTGTCCGCCGGGACCCTGTCCGCCTGAGTCCTGTCCGCCTGAGCCTTGTCCGCCAGGGCCTTGTCCGGATCCGGGGCCGCCCTGCATTTGCTGGCTGCCTTGTTTCATGTTGCTTCCCGCAAAGACTTTCGTGGTCAGGGCTGCCTGGGCCGGAACGAGGCATCCGCCCAAAAGGAGAGCCGCGATGATGCCGGCCGCGATGCGCTTTCTGCTGCCGAATACTTCGCCTGCTGTCCTGAGGTTCAGTTTCGACAGGATCAGATAGATGAGCACCAGCGCGAAGGCCAGGCCTTCAATTCCGAACATAATATAGTACGGAACGGAGATGTCGCTCAGGGACGGACTGCCTTTGGGGCCGGTGCCGTCCGGCGGCTGACTGTTGCCGTCCGGCGGGCCATTGCCATCCGGCGGAGTAGGCGGCTGACTGTTGCCGTCCGGTGGTCCGTTGCCATCCGGCGGAGCCGAAGGCTGACCACCGTTCCGGTCGTTCTGATCGGAACTCTGATTTTGCGAATTCTGGCTCTGACTGTTCTGATCGTTTGAATTCAGATCCTGCTGGTTTTGGTTCTGTTGATCCTGGTTCTGTTGATTCTGCTGATCCTGTCCTTCCTGACTTTGCCCGGAAGGAGGCCCGTCCTGCATTTGCTGATCACTCTGCATCTGCGGCGGTTTGCCCATACAATGAGGGCCGGCCAGAGAACTGCTCGCGCTGTATGCGGTGAAGACCATGCATCCGGCGAGCAGGGCAGCGATCACGATCATGATGATGTTTTTTCTCGTTCGATTCATAGTGATTTCTTTTGATGATTCCTTTCAATTATTGCTTAAGCAATTATAGTTTTACTCAACTGCGTGAATGAATTGTGAAGAGCATTCGTAGATTTCGGGTAGAGGATGAGGTAATTGCGTGCAGACAGGGGAAGAGGATGTAGGTTTCCATTATTTTATTAATTACCGAAAAAACCGTGTTTTTGATACGGAATGGTAGGTGCCTCCCATTTTGAACAAGTTTCAAGAAAAAATGGTAGGGATCAGATCCCCGGACCATATTGGCGATTATATTAGTAGCAAGTTTATCATAAACATGAAGGAATGAAAGCAAACAAGTTATCCTGAGGGCATCGCTTGTTCTCATGGATCATTGCCGCTACCGCTAGAACAGCATTTCTCGTTCAAAATGGTAAGCGCTTCCCGTTTTGAACAGGAATCCCGAAAAAACGGTAGCATAAGATCGGAAAGCAGCAGCAAGGACTGACATCGATCGGAAATCAGCAGCATAGATCGACATAGATAGCAAAACCAGCGGCAATAATTGACATAGAAAAACCGGCTGCGATAAAGCAGCCGGCAAATAGACGATAAAGCAGCCGGAGAATAAACGACCCGCGCCTACATCGGGTTGCCGTCCTTATCGAACAGCGGCAGCTTGGCGAGAACGGTGATATCATCGCGATCGAACGCGTCGCCTTCCGCCAGGACTGCCATTTTGGCAACGATCTGACCGCCGGCCTTCTCAACCAGCAGCTCCAGAGCCCGGAGAGATTCGCCGGTGCTGATGACATCATCGACGACCAGGATCCGTCTGCCTCTGATCCGGTCGACCTCATCCTTGCCAAGATGCAGGGACTGGGAATTCATAGTAGTGATCGAATTGACGCTGGCCGTCAGGACATCTTCCATATAGACTTTGATGCCTTTGCGGGCGATGATGTAATCATTCATGCCTGCCTGATACGCCATCTCATATGCCAGCGGGATGCTTTTGGCCTCCGCGGTAACGATCAGATCGAAATCAGGCGCCAGCTCCAGAAGCTTCTTCGCGGCATGCTTGGTGATCTCCACATCACCGAAGAGGATAAAGGCCGCGATGTTCAAGTCGTCACTGACCGGAAACAGTTTAAGATCACGCTTCATTCCAGCGATGTCAATCGTATAAAACATAGTCGTTCCTTTCTGCAGAGGACGTTCGCAAAAGCTGGGCGTACCGGTTCGCAAAGACTGGATAAGCCAGTTCGCAAAAGCTGGACAAGACGGATCAAAAAAGACTGGAGTACAAGCTCTGTTGACCCTAAAACAAGCAGTTTGCCCCGTCCGTTGGAATATATTTCATCTACAGGAAAAGTATACAATATGTAGTGAAATAAGTCTACATTTTTAAAGTCTTTTTGGGTTCGTTCGCTTGACATCGACAGGGCCAGTCAGTAAAATTTAAATGCAGGAGCCAATGACTGAAGGTCTCCTGTGACAATTCAATAAATGCCAATATAAGCACGAAGAAATGGTTAGTGCGTCTCTACCGTAAGACCTTATTACGACTATTGGTAGATTGTCTCAGACATGATATTAGCAGTCAGGAGACGTTCTTCCATATTGGCAGACAGGCAGATCATTGCCTGTTTTATTGTTTTTGATTGTTTGATAAGCCATTTTCAGTCATTGTCATTTCACAGGAGGAAAAGCCAAATGAAAAAATTAGTGGTACTGGTTCTGAGCCTCGCGATGGTATTCACCTGTGTCGGGATCCTGTCCGCATGCGGCGGATCAGAGGGTTCCGGTGAGGGTTCCGGCGATGCTTCCATGAAGGTCGGTTTCATCTGTCTGCACGATGAGAACTCCACTTATGACCTGAACTTCATCAATGGAGCGAAGGAAGCATGTGAGGCACTGGGGATCAGTGAAGAAAACTACATGATCAAGACAAACATTCCAGAGGGACAGGAATGCTATGATGCAGCTGCAGAGCTGGTTGACGCCGGCTGCGGCATCATCTTCGCAGACTCCTTCGGACATGAGGACTACATGATCCAGGCAGCGAAGGATTTCCCGGATGTGCAGTTCTGTCACTCCACAGGAACTAAGGCTCACACCGAGGGCCTGGACAATTATCACAACGCATTCGCATCCATCTATGAAGGTCGTTATCTGGCTGGCGTAGCTGCTGGAATGAAGCTGAACGAGATGATCGAAAACGGTGATATCACTGCGGATCAGGCGAAGATCGGCTATGTCGGAGCATTCACCTATGCTGAGGTAATCTCCGGATACACATCCTTCTTCCTGGGCGCACGCTCCATCTGTGAGTCCGCTACGATGGAAGTCACCTTCACAGGATCCTGGTATGACGAGACCGCTGAGAAGGAAGGCGCGAACAAGCTGATCGACGACGGCTGCGTCCTGATCTCACAGCACGCTGACTCCATGGGAGCTCCGACAGCATGTGAAAAGGCTGGAGTGCCGGACGTTTCCTACAACGGCAGCACCGTTGACGCGTGCCCGAACACATTCATCGTATCCTCCAGGATCGACTGGGCTCCGTACTATCAGTACGCGATCCAGGCTGCAATGAACGGCGAAGCGATCGACACTGACTGGACCGGTAATCTGGAGACAGGTTCTGTCGTCCTGACAGAGGTCAACGAGAAGGCTGCGGCAGAAGGAACACAGGAGAAGATCGACGAAGTCAAGGCTCAGCTGGAAGCCGGCGAAGTTCAGGTCTTCGATGCTTCCAAGATCACAGTCAAGGGCAAGCCATTTGAAAGCTACATGGCAGACGTCGACACAGATCCGGATTACACACCGGATACAGAAGCAGTTAAGGATGGATATTTCCACGAATCCGAATTCCGTTCCGCTCCGTACTTCGATGTACAGATCGACGGTATCGAACTGCTGGATACAAGCTTCTAAATCAAACAAGTTTCAGGGGAACTCCGGGTCAGCCCGGGGTTTCCCTGTTTGCTTTTATGAACACTGACGAAAGGATCGTGCCGGTGGAACGGTTTTTTCATCAGTGTTTGTTGATAAGAGAAAGGACGAAACGTTGGAGAAGACCAATGCCGCAGTTTCGATGCGGAATATCACGAAAATCTTCGGAACGATCGTGGCCAACGATGATGTCAGTCTGGACATTTACAAGGGCGAGATCCTGTCTTTGCTGGGAGAGAACGGCAGCGGCAAGACCACGCTCATGAATATGCTTTCCGGGATCTACTTCCCGGACGGCGGACAGATCTTCATCGATGGCAAACCGGTGACCATCGCCTCACCAAGGGAGGCATTTGATCACGGGATCGGCATGATCCATCAGCACTTCAAGCTGGTGGATGTCTTTACGGCTGCCGAAAACATCGTTCTCGGACTGGAGGAGGAAGGCCGGCTCGACCTGAACCGGGCGGGAGAGCGGATCCGCAAGATCTGCGACACCTACGGATTCGATGTGGATCCGAAGCAGAAGATCTATAACATGTCGGTATCCCAGAAGCAGACTGTTGAGATCGTCAAGGTACTTTACCGGGGAGCGGACATCCTGATCCTGGATGAGCCGACGGCGGTACTGACGCCTCAGGAAACAGAGAAGCTGTTCGCTGTTCTGCGCAACATGAAAAAGGACGGCAAGACCGTTGTCATCATCACCCACAAGCTCCACGAGGTTGAGGAGATCTCCGACCGGGTGGCAGTTCTGCGCAAGGGGAAATACATTGGCGAAATGAAGACCAGTGAGACCAACGCGCAGGAAATGACAAACATGATGGTCGGCCGTGAAGTGGCGCTGAACATCGACCGGCCAAAACCGGTGGACCCGAAACCGAGGATCAAGGTGGAGAACCTGACGGTCCGCAGCTCCGATGGAGTATTGAAATTAGACGATGTATCGTTCACGGCCAACACAGGAGAGATCCTGGGCATCGCCGGAATCTCCGGCTGTGGCCAGAAGGAGCTTCTGGAAGCGATCGCGGGACTGCAGTCGGTCGAAAGCGGCACCATTGAGTACATAAACGATGACGGGACAAGTGATAATCTGATCGGCAAAGACCCCCTGCAGATCGCGGCCCTCGGCGTATCCCTGTCCTTCGTGCCGGAGGACAGACTCGGTATGGGCCTGGTCGGCAGCATGGACCTGACAGACAACATGATGCTTCGTTCATTCCGTCGGGGCAAGTCCGTCTTCACCGACCGTAAGACGCCAAAGAAGCTGGCGGAAAAAGTCGTTGAAGAACTGGAAGTCAATACACCTGGAGTGACGACTCCGGTCCGGCGGCTGTCCGGCGGAAACGTGCAGAAAGTCCTGGTCGGCCGGGAGATCGCATCTTCCCCGACGGTGCTCCTCTCCGCGTATGCTGTACGCGGACTGGACATCAACTCTTCTTATACGATCTACAATCTGCTTAACGAACAAAAGAAAAACGGCGTTGCTGTCGTCTACGTCGGAGAAGATCTGGACGTGCTTCTGGAACTGTGCGACCGGATCCTTGTCCTCTGCAGCGGCCGCGTCAGCGGCATCGTTGACGGAGAAGGCGCCGATAAGAACCGGGTAGGAATGATGATGACAAGACTGGGAGGAGGTGGACTCGATGAGTAAAACGAGCAAAGAGCCTCTGATCCATATCACGAAAAGAAAGGCGATGGGCTGGCAGAAAGCCTGGCTGATCCGTCTCGCATCGATCGTGGCAGCGCTTATCGTGGCGGCGATCGTCACCACAGCCGCGACCGGCCTGGATCCGGCCAGCGTTTTTGCGAAGATCCTGGAAGGCGCCTTCGGAAGTGAGCGAAAGATCTGGATCCTGGGAAAGGAAACAGCAGTGCTGCTCTGCATCGCTGTTGCCATGGCCCCGGCGTTCCGGATGAAGTTCTGGAACCTGGGCGGTGAAGGCCAGGTGCTGATCGGCGCGTGGATGACTGCTGCCTGCATGATCTATCTGGGAGACAAGGTGCCGACACCGCTGCTCATCCTGATCAGTATGATCGGAGCGGTAGCTATCGGCGCGGTCTGGGCCGGCATCCCGGCGTTCTTCAAGGCTAAGTGGAATACCAACGAGACCCTGTTCACTCTGATGATGAACTATGTAGCGATCCAGCTGGTCGCATACTACATCATCATCTGGGAGTCACCAAAGGGCTCCGGCAAGGTGGGCATCATCAACCAGGCGACCAACGCCGGCTGGCTGCCGTCCATCGGCACATATCAGTATCTGCTGAATATCCTGGTCGTAGCCTGCATCACGGTCCTGATGTATATCTACCTGCAGTACAGCAAGCACGGATATGAGATCGCCGTCGTCGGCGAGAGCCAGAGCACGGCCAGATACGTCGGTATCAAAGTCGACCGGGTCATCATCCGGACGCTGCTGGTATCCGGCGGGATCTGCGGGCTGTGCGGATTCCTGATGGTCGCAGGTACCGATCATACGATCACGACTACACTGGCCGGAGGCAGAGGTTTCCTGGGCGTCCTGGTCGCATGGCTCGCTCAGTTCAACGCGCTGGCCATGGTTCTGGTAAGTTTGCTGCTCTGTGTACTATCCAGAGGCGCGGGAGAGATCTCGACAGCCTTTGGATTGAATCAGTCCTTTGGCGATATCCTGACGGGAATCATCCTGTTCTTTATCATCGGAAGTGAGTTCTTCATCAATTACCGGATCAACTTCCGGGGATCGGACAAGGCTGTGAAAGCTGCCAAATCCGCAGGTAAGGAAGGAGGTCTTCACTGATGTTTGATCTGTTTTCATTTATTCCCAGAGCGATCGTGCAGGGCATACCGCTCCTGTACGGATGTACCGGAGAGACCATATCCGAGAAGGCAGGCAGCCTGAACCTGGGTATCCCGGGCGTCATGTACGTCGGAGGTATCTGCGGTGTTATCGGCTCGTTCCTGTATGAGCAGGCCACCGGAGGCCACGTCAACGGATTCCTGGCGCTCTTCATCCCGCTGATGGCGTGCCTGATCGGATCTCTTTTGATGGGACTGCTGTTCAGTGTGCTGACTATCACCCTGAGAGTCAATCAGAACGTCGTCGGTCTGGCCATGACCACCTTCGGCGTCGGCGTCGGTAACTTCTTCGGCGGATCTCTGATCAAGCTGACCGGAAGCGACGTTCCGTCCATCGCACTCTCCGCGACCAGCGCTTATTTCAGCAAGACACTGCCCTTTGCCCATTCCACAGGGATCTTCGGCAAACTGTTCCTGTCCTATGGATTCCTGGCTTATGTAGCAGTGATCATCGCTGTCATCGCGGCTTATGTGCTGAAGCGGACCCGCGTCGGACTGCAGCTGCGGGCGGTAGGTGAGAATCCGGCGACAGCGGATGCGGCCGGTGTCAATATCACGAAGTATAAGTATCTGGCGACCTGTATCGGATGTATGATCGCGGGACTGGGCGGACTGTATTATGTTATGGACTACGCCAGCGGCGTCTGGTCCAATGACGCGTTCGGTGACAGAGGATGGCTCGCCATCGCACTGGTCATCTTCACTCTCTGGAGACCGAACATCGCGATCTTCGCGTCCTTCCTGTTCGGCGGACTGTACATCCTGTACCTGTTCATTCCGACAGGAACGGATCTGGCGGTCAAGGAACTTTACAAAATGCTGCCTTATCTGGTCACGATCATCGTACTGATCCTGACCGGTATGAGAAACAAAAAAGAGAACCAGCCTCCGGAAAGCCTGGGTCTGCCATACTTCAGGGAAGACCGATGAATCTGTATTATGCGGATGCGCTGACGGATAAAGAGCGCTTCATATTCGATCGCATAGACCTGAACAAAAAGACCATTCTGATCGTTCCGGATCAGTATTCTCTGCAGGCGGAGCAGGACGCGCTGCGGTTTTGCGGCCGGAAAGCGCTGATGGATCTGATGGTCACGGATTTTAATGCTCTGGGCCATAAGATCGTCCGCGAAAAAGAGGGGCATGAGCCCCGGATCATAGACAAATACGGCAGGCACATGCTGCTTGCCGTTTTGATTGAGCGGATGAACGGCGAACTGACGATCCTTCGCAGCAGACGGGGACCGGGTCCTCTGGCGGATCAGATGAATGGAATGATCTCTCAGCTGAAGCGGTATGAGATCAGCCCGGATATGCTGGAGGAGACGATCGTCCGCCTGAAAGAGGAAGGATCACAGGGCGGGGGCGCCGGCAGCTATCTCATCGCGAAGCTGGAGGATATGCTGCGGATCTACCGGGCTTATGAGTCCGCCATCGAAGGGATCTATCAGGACGCGGAGGATTATATCACGTTCTACGCGGACAGGATCGCGGGTTCTGAGATCGTCAGCGGCGCAGATATCTGGGTCTACGGATTTGATTCTTTTACTCCCAAGAATTTGCTGGTGATCCGAAGGCTCATGGAGGCGGCGGACCGCGTATCAGTGGTCCTGACCTACGAAAGTGTACCGACAGAGGAGACCGGCAGGGCACGTTCCCTCACGCAGGGCGGCGGAAGCGGCCTGTTTGAACTGACCGAAACGATGATGGCGCGGCTGCGGCAAATGGCTGATGAGTGCGGCAGGCAGGTCTCCGCTCAGCAGATCACAGGCTATGAGCGGCGGAGCATCTGGAATGCTCCGGATCGGAACGGGCCGGCAGAAGAGGCGGTGCTCCGGGAGCATATCCGCCTGGCACAGACCAGCGGCAGCTTCGAAGAAGCTGAAAGCGCTGCCGCGTACATCCAGAGCCTGGTCAGGGACCAGGGGTACCGCTACGGGCAGATCGCGGTCCTCTGCAACGACATGGACGGCAGAGGACGGATGTTGCGCAGAGCTTTCGAACGATGGGACATCCCAGTCTTTGCAGATCAGAAAAGAAAAGTTCTCCACCAACCGGTGGTGAGCTTTTTGCTGTCTTTTCTGGAGGTCCTGACCGAAGGCTTCCGGGGCGACGGGATCATCGGTATGATCAAATCGGGGCTTCTGGGATGGGATCCGGAGGACGAGTTCCTGCTGGAAAACTACATCACGGAGTTTCGGATCCGGGGCAGCCGCTGGCAGCAGGATTTCATCTGGGACGGGGGAGTATATACCGAGGAGGAGATGAGGAAGCTCAATACGATGAGGGCGTTCCTGGTTTCTGTGTGCGAAAACGCGAAGGACTCCATCGGAAGAAGGAATACAGCCGCGGAGAAGATCAGCGGGCTGATCGGATTCCTCCAGAAAGATTTTGAGATCGAAGAGAGGATCAGGACTGCCCTCGAACGGCAGCAGCAGCTGGAACTGATGGAAGGTGCCGCGGAGACAGCGCAGATCTGGAATGCCATCTGCGGTGTTCTGGACCAGATCGTGCAGGTGATCGGAGATGAGCGCATCTCCAACCGTCTCCTGAAGGAAATGATCGGGACGGGACTGGAAAGTCTGGAGATCGGGCTGGTCCCGGTCAGCCGCGATCATGTGATCATCGGTACGCTGCAGAGGTCAAGGCCCGGTCAGATCCGTGCCCTGGTCGTGACAGGAGCCAATGCGGGCCTGCTGCCGCTGGATGTGACGGATGAAGGGCTGTTGTCCCGCAGAGAAAGGGAACGGCTGCAGGAAATGGAGTTGGAATTCACCGAGCGGGAGCATCTGGCGCAGATGGAGGAGCAGCTGGCGATCTACCGCATGTTTTCCCTTCCGGAGGAGATGCTCTATGTCAGCTGCAGCAATACCGGTGAAGACGGGAGCATGCTCCGTCCGTCGGAGATCTTCCAAAAGCTGCAGAGATGGCAGCCGCAGGTCCTGGGAGATCTGAGCGGGCGGCCCTTCGGAGAGCGGATCGGTTCCGACCGGGCGACGGTCCCATATCTGGCGGAAGCTATGAGAAAGGAACTGACCGGAGAGCCTTCGGAGCCGGGATGGAAGCAGGTGAGACAGTGGTATGACCGCAATGATCCTGCTCAGACAGAACGGATCCTTGCAGGAACGCGTTTCAGCAATCAGAGAGAAGCTCTTGGGGAGCAGCTGGCAGACGCGCTGTACCGGGGAGATCGTTCGGCTATCGAGGCGAGTGCTTCCAGACTCGAGAAATTCAGCGGATGTCCTTTTGCTCATTTCATACAGTACGGCCTGCGCGCGCAGGAGCAGAGACTGTTCGAGATCGGCGGCAGGGATATCGGTGATGCGTACCATCAGTGCATGATGGAGTTTTCACGCGGCCTGGAAGAAGGCGCATACAGGGATGAAGAGCTCCTGACCTGGCAGACGATCACTGAGCAGCAGTGCAGGCAGCTGGTCGCCCGGATCCTCCGCAGAAATGCGAAGGGCTATCGGGAGGGTCTGTTCGAATCAGACGGATCCAGCGCGTTTCGGATGGAACGGATCACGGAGATCTGCGGAGATGTTGCCTGGGCTATGGTGATGCAGGTGCGCCGGGGGCAGATCCGCCGGATGTATTTCGAAGAACCCTTCGCGGCAGGCAGGAGGATACCGCCCATTGAAGTGGATGCAGGAGGAAAGAAGGTCCTGATCCGCGGGGTCATTGACCGTCTTGATGTGATCAGCACAGAGGGGGATGAGCCGGATGGGATCCGGATCATCGATTACAAGACCGGCAATCCGCAGATCCGGACGGAGGATTTCGAGTCGGGCTACCGACTCCAGCTGATGGTCTATATGAATGCGGCTATGAACGGGGAAGGACCGGAGGTCCGGCCAGCCGGCATCTTTTATTTTAAGATCAAGGATTTCACCATTGACGGGGACAAGTCCGGCAATCTGCCGGATCCGCAGGATCTCGATGATTTGCAGCGGCGGATGTACCGCTTTTACCGGATGGAAGGGATCGCCGTGAACGACGGGGCGCTGCTGGGGTCGATGGACCGGTCGCTGGCGGAAAGGACAAAAACGGAATCGAACGTCATCCCGGTCAAGTACGATCCGAAAAAGGAATGCTACCAGCAGGCTGCCGGAGGAAAGCTGATCGATCCGGAGGCATTCCGGGAACTGATGGAAACCACCGGCCGCCAGGCCGAAAAGATCTGTGAAGGGATCTGCAGCGGGGAGATCTCCGCGGTCCCGAAACGGGAGAAAAATAAAGACAGAGATGGCAATCGCATCTCTGCCTGTAAGTACTGTGGTTTTCAGAGCATCTGCGGATTCGATCCTTCGATCCGGGGCTGCAGCTACGAAGATGTGTAACTACAGGATCCCTTTGATCAGCCGGTAGATCGCCAGCCCCTGCTTCTGGCCGTAGTCCTTGATGATCCCGCGGTAGATCAGCTGTTTATAGCCGTCTTTGCCGATGTTCTTGGATACAAAGGACGCGGTAGCGTTGATGATGTCGCCGGCAAAGCCTTCTTTGCTGAGGATCTTCTGGATCTCAGTATTTGCTTCGTTGCGAAGTTCGGACGCTTTCTGTTTGCTGTCGGCCTTATCGGCTTTTGCGTCGGCTTTATCGGCTGGTTCTTCAGCCTTGTCAGTTTTTGCGTCGGCCTTGTCAGCTTTTGCGTCGGCCGGCTCTTCAGCCTTCGAAGATTTCTTACCGGACTT
>Ga0256405_10007932_pt1 | contig 15560 bp, 8 predicted proteins | sample RumenRJG_02DNA_FD_189096 | JGI IMG/M metagenome (GOLD analysis project Ga0256405, IMG submission 189096) | Bovine rumen microbial communities from Lethbridge, Alberta, Canada - RJG_02 | ecosystem: Host-associated > Mammals > Digestive system > Stomach > Rumen | place: Canada: Alberta | collected... | reverse complement strand
AAAAGGCCTTCACGAGCACGATCCTCTGGTTTCATATCCAGAAGGTTCTTGCCATTGAAGATGGCCTCACCACCTGTCACCGTATAAAGTGGATTACCAGTAAGGACGGCACTCAAAGTAGACTTACCAGAACCATTAGGACCCATGATGGCGTGTACTTCGCCATCTTTTACTGTAAGGTTGATGCCTTTCAATATCTCTTTGCCAGCAATTGTGGCCTGTAAATTCTTTACTTCTAACATAATAATTTTACTTTACATGATTATATATACCTTATCCTACAGTACCCTCCAGTGATACGGAAAGAAGTTTCTGAGCCTCTACAGCAAACTCCATCGGAAGTTTGTTCAGTACGTCCTTGGCATAACCGTTGACGATAAGACCTACGGCTTCCTCGGTAGGAATTCCTCGCTGATTGCAATAGAAGAGTTGGTCTTCACTAATCTTTGAGGTGGTTGCTTCATGCTCTACAATGGCGGTATCATTGTGTATATCCATATATGGGAAGGTGTGTGCTCCACAATTACTACCTAACAGCAAACTGTCGCAAGAACTATAGTTGCGGGCATTATCGGCATTACTTGTGGCACGGACAAGTCCTCGATAGGAATTCTGACTATATCCCGCAGAGATTCCCTTTGATATGATGGTACTCTTGGTATTCTTTCCCATATGGATCATCTTGGTACCGGTGTCGGCTTCCTGATGATGGTTGGTAACAGCTACACTATAGAATTCTGCAACGGAGTTGTCACCACGGAGAACGCATGAAGGATATTTCCAGGTAATAGCAGAGCCCGTCTCTACCTGTGTCCAACTTAGTTTTGAGTTTACGCCACGCAAGTCTCCGCGTTTCGTCACTAGGTTGAGCACTCCACCCTTTCCGTTCTCATCTCCCGGATACCAGTTCTGAACTGTAGAATACTTCACCTCTGCATTGTTGTTGACAACGATTTCAACAACAGCTGCATGCAACTGGTTTTCGTCACGCATCGGGGCTGTACATCCTTCCAGATAACTTACATAAGAATCGTCATCCGCAACGATAAGTGTACGTTCAAACTGTCCCGTGTTACGTGCATTGATACGGAAATAGCTACTCAACTCCATTGGGCAACGTACTCCCTTAGGAATATAGACAAAGGAACCGTCACTAAATACTGCACTATTCAGCGCAGCAGAGAAATTATCGCGATAAGGAACTACTGAACCCAGATACTGACGAACCAGATCTGGATGGTTCTTGACAGCCTCACCGATAGAAGAGAAGATAATACCCTTCTCGGCCAGTTTTTCCTTAAATGTTGTCTTCACAGAAACTGAGTCCATGATGGCATCCACGGCAGTACCGCTAAGTGCCAAACGCTCTTCCAAAGGAATACCCAGTTTATCGAACGTCTTTTCCAGCTCAGGATCAATCTCCTTGTTGGCCGGTTTCTTTGCCATAGGGTCGGCATAATAGGAAATTTCCTGAAAATCGATTTCCGGTACGTGGACATGACCCCATTTGGGAACAGGGAGTGTCTGCCAGTAACGGAAAGCTTTCAGACGGAAGTCGAGCAACCACTCTGGCTCACCCTTCTTCTTAGAAATCAGTCGAACGACATCTTCGTTCAAACCTTTTGGTATGACATCAGTCTGTACATCGGTGGTAAAGCCATACTCGTACTTCTTATCGGCCACCTCCTTGACAAACTCGTTTTGATTGATTTGCGCCATATTATTAATACCTATTTAAATATATAGGGACGGACTTCTTTTAAGATCCGTCCCTATGAATGGTATAACAAACACAATGCCAAGCCCTTAAGCTGGGCACAAATGTTACTAAAGTTTCTGTTCAACCTCGATTTCGGTGAATGTCTCAATGATATCACCTGACTCGATGTCATTATAGTTAACCAAGCTGATACCACACTCGAGACCTGTTGCGACCTCTTTAGCATCATCCTTATAACGCTTCAATGCGTTGATTGGTGCGGTATGGACTACTATTCCGTCTCTTACGACACGTGCCTTGTCCTTGGCATGTACTTTACCCTCGGTAACGATACCACCGGCAACAGTACCCACCTTACTGATTCTAAAGACTTGCTTAACTTCAATTTGACCGGTAACAACTTCTTTCTTCACCTTATCAAGCATACCGACCATAGCGCTCTTGATATCATCGATAGCATCGTAGATGATAGAATAGGTGTTGATCTCGACTCCTTCACGGTCGGCAAGGCGACGTGCATCGGCTGAAGGACGAACCTGGAATCCTACGATGATGGCATCAGATGCTGACGCAAGCATGACATCGTTCTCTGAAATCTGACCTACGGCCTTGTTGATAACGTTCACCTGAACCTTCTCGGTACTCAACTTGATAAATGAATCTGATAGTGCTTCCACTGATCCATCGGTATCACCCTTGACGATGATGTTAAGTTCGTGGAACTCACCACGTGCGATACGATGAGAGATATCACCCAATGTAAGACGCTTCTGAGTACGCAATCCTTGTTCACGCTGCAACTGCTCACGCTTGTTGGCAATCTCACGTGCTTCCTGGTCTGTGTCGATAACGTGGAACTGATCACCTGCTGTTGGAGCACCATTCAAACCGAGAATGATAGCTGCTGAAGCTGGACCAGCCTCATCAACACGACTGTTACGCTCATTGAACATGGCTTTGACACGACCCCAAGAGGTTCCTGCCAATACGATATCACCAATTTTCAAGGTACCGTTGCTTACCAATACAGTAGAAACATAGCCACGACCTTTATCGAGAGAAGACTCGATGACGGTTCCGGTAGCCTTACGATTAGGGTTTGCCTTCAAGTCAAGCATATCTGCTTCAAGGAGAACTTTCTCCATCAATTCATCTACACCAATGCCCTTCTTGGCACTAATCTCCTGACACTGATATTTACCACCCCACTCTTCTACCAAGAGGTTCATCTGTGCCAAGTCTTCACGGATCTTGTCTGGGTTGGCTCCTGGCTTATCGATCTTGTTGATAGCAAATACCATAGGAACACCTGCTGCCTGAGCATGAGCGATAGCCTCCTTGGTGGTAGGCATCACAGAGTCATCAGCAGCGATGATAATAATCGCAATATCGGTAACCTGTGCACCACGGGCACGCATAGCAGTGAAGGCTTCGTGACCTGGAGTATCGAGGAATGTCACCTTACGACCATTCTTCAATGTGACACCATAAGCACCAATATGCTGGGTAATACCACCTGCCTCACCGGCAATCACATTGGTGTTGCGTATATGGTCGAGCAAAGAGGTCTTACCATGGTCTACGTGACCCATCACGGTTACGATTGGAGCACGAGAAACCAAATCGTTTTCATCATCCTCTTCCTCACTTACGGCCTCCTGTACCTCTGCACTTACATATTCTGTCTTGAATCCGAACTCTTCGGCTACAAGGTTGATGGTCTCTGCATCCAAACGCTGGTTGATAGACACCATCAAACCTACACCCATCAAAGTAGAAATAACCTGAGTAACGGAAACGTCCATCATCGTAGCCAACTCACTTACGGTAACGAACTCTGTAAGTTTCAGCGTCTTACTTTCTCTCTGTTCTGCACTTGCTTCCTTTTGGAGCTTTTCCTGAACAGCCTCACGCTTCTCTTTACGATATTTAGCACCCTTCTTGTTCTGATTCTGCTTATTAGTAAGACGAGCAAGCGTCTCTTTTACCTGACGTGCTACATCTTCCTCGTTTACCTCCAGCGGTTTCTGGTTACGCTTACGGTTATTCTTCTTATTGCGATTCTTCTTATTATTGTTATCATTCTGCTGATTAGCAGCAGCATTGATATCTACACGCTCTTTATTGATGCGTACACGCTTCTTGCGATCGCTATGCATCTGAGCGGCTTTCTCTTCACGTTCACGACGCTTCTCTTCTTTACTCTTCTTCTTAGGACGAGTGCTCTGATTGAGCGAAGAAAGGTCGATCTTACCCAAAACCTTTGGTTCATTTGCAGCCAACTTCTTCTCACTCTTCAAGGTAAAGACCGCAGAAGTGTTTTCTGCCGGCTTTGTCTCCTTAGGTTCTGCCTTTGGAGCTTCAACCTTCTTCTCTGGTTTTGCCTCTACCTTCGGAGCCTCTTTAGGAGTCTCCTTAGGAGCTGCAACAGATTGTGACTGTGCAGCAGGCTTTTCTACCTTTGGAGTAGACTTGGCAGGCTCATGGCTGACGGCAGCAGCCTCTTTTTTAGGAGCCTCCTTATGCTCTTGAGGAGCAGCAGATTTTGCAGAAGGCTTCTTGCCGATACTGTCAAGATCGATCTTGCCCAGAGGAGTAAACTTCTGAGGGCCATCGGCCTTAACTGGTTTTTCAGCGTTGGCGTCATTCTGCTCTGGTGCACGCTTCTTATCTTTAGGTTTCTTCTGGGAGATCATTTTCTCGGCCTGACTACGAACCTCTGCATCCTGCTTGAACTGGCTTTCCAAAGCCTTATACTGTTCATCATTCAACTTGAAGTTCAGGTCGGCTTTCACCTCACCCAGGTTTTGCTTGCTTTCTAGGAATTCAACTGCCGTTTGAAGTCCTATGTTTAATTCACGAAGTGCTTTGTTTAATCTGATGCTCATTAATTATCCTTTTTCAAATTCTGCGTTCAATACTTTAATTACATTGTCAACGGTCTCTTCTTCCAAGTCGGCCTTTTCGATAAGCATATCACGAGGTGCGTTAAGTACCTGACGTGCTGTATCAAGACCGATACCCTTGATAGCATCGATAACCCATTGATCAATTTCGTCAGAGAATTCATCCAAGTAAATATCATCCTCAGCTTCGTTCTCGTCAATCTCACGGAATACATCGATAGTGTATTCGGTAAGCATTGAAGCCAACTTGATATTCAAACCGCCACGGCCAATTGCGAGGCTTACCTCTTCTGGCTGCAAATATACCTCAGCTTTCTTGTTCTCGTCATCAATATTGATGCTTGAGATTTTAGCTGGGCTCAATGCACGCTGGATGAATAGTTTTGTATTATCGGTGTAGTTGATTACATCGATATTTTCATTGCAAAGTTCACGAACGATACCGTGTACACGGCTTCCCTTCACACCGACGCAAGCTCCTACTGGATCGATACGCTCATCGAAGCTCTCCACAGCAATCTTAGCGCGCTCTCCTGGCATACGGGCAATACGGCGGATGGTTATCAATCCTTCGTTGATCTCCGGTACCTCAGCCTCAAGCAAACGCTCCAAGAATGTAGGACTGGTACGACTCAGGATAATCTTAGGATTATTGTTCTCATTATCTACACGAGCGATGACAGCACGAACGGTTTCTCCCTTGCGATACTGATCAGAAGGAATCTGCTCGCTCTTAGGCAAGATAAGTTCGTTATTCTCATCGTCTACGATAAGAACTTCGCGCTTCCATATCTGATAGACCTCACCAGAGATAATCTGACCTACACGGTCTTTATACTTATTATATAATGAGTCGTGCTCCAACTCGAGAATCTTACTAGCCAAGGTTTGACGAAGGTTCAAAATCGCACGACGACCAAACTTATTGAAATCGACAGTCTCACTAACTTCCTCGCCTACTTCGTAATCTGGTCCTATCTTCTGAGCTTCGGTAAGTGAGATCTCCTTGTTTTCATCCTGAACTTCACCATCTGCCACAACGACACGCGTACGGTAGATTTCAAAGTCACCCTTATCTGGGTTGACGATAACATCGAAGTTTTCATCACTACCAAATATCTTAGCAAGCACATTACGGAAACTCTCTTCCAACACACTCACCATAGTAGTACGATCGATATTCTTGGTCTCCTTAAATTCCTTGAATGAATCGATCATGCTTACAGTTTCTTCTAGAATCTTCTTTGCTGCCATAGCTTATTTGAAACTTATTAAGTATTTTGTATATTTTATATTATCCATCTGGAAGGTATGATCTACATCCATCTTCACAGGACGCTTCTTACCTTCTACCTTTACCTTTTCATTGACAGTAACTACAAAGTCATTGCCGTCAACGCTCTTCAAGACTCCTTGGATTTTCTTTCCTTCTGCAGTGAGCACTTCAACTTCTTTACCAATGTTATTCAAATACTGCTGCTCAACTTTGAAGGGCTGGCCAAGACCAGCAGAACCAACCTCAAGTTCGAAATCTTCTTCTTCACGATCGAGATGCTCCTCGATGTACTTGCTCAATTCGGCGCAATCTTCTATCCATACGCCATCAGCATGATCAATTTCTACTACGATCCTGTCGTCCTGACTAATTTGAATGTCTACCAGGAAATACTCCTTGTCCTGAAGCCATTCGTCGACTAATTTTTTTACGACGTTTTTGTCTATCATATCATCCTTATTAAAATAAAATGAGGAGCTCTGATTGAGCCCCTCATTCCACTGAACGTTGCAAAATTAGTAATAATTTCGCAAGCAGCCAAATAAAAGTATAAAATTCTTTATATTAGTTGCACATTTTCAAAGAAATGAGCATATTATTTCTTCTTTGGTGTCAGCAATTTCTGATATTCCATCTTATTCTGTATCAACCGCATGGCTTCTTTCATCTGTCGGTCGTAACGCAAATTCAACTGGGTGCTTCCTGCCTGATAATAATATGCGGCAACGATGTCTGTCTCGATGAGTTGCTTGATAGCTTCCTTATTGTAATCTAAGTCTTTTGCCACATTATGCTTCAACTTCTTCTGAAGGGCTTCAAATTCCGGTTTAGCGTCATCGTAATAGCCTTCAAACTTAGCCAACTTTACTAGGTCTTTCAGATATTTTTCGGTCTCACGATCATACTTGAAATCGGCCTTCAATACGCGTTGCTTAAAATCGTTGTATTCTGCATCTGTCAACTCGAACTTATCTGGAGAGGCTATCGAAGGATGCTTGGCGATGAAGTCTACTTCATAGTTGAGCAGAACTTCTGAACTATCACGAGCTCCTGCCAAATAGAAACAGATATTTGGTAATGTATCTGCTTTTACCTCCAAGTCGGGCTTGATACCACCACCATCGCGTACTTCTCTACCATTGGCCGTATGGAAAACTCTCGTAAGTGAGTCTGCCACATGTTCTACAGAACCGCCATTCTTATGTTTATAGTTAATCGCCTGAATACAACGTCCCGAAGGTATATAATAATGTGCGGTCGTGAGTTTGAGTTGACCGTTATAGGCTACATCCACAGGCACCTGAACCAGACCTTTACCGAAGGTACGTGTTCCGAGTACGATGGCACGATCTAGATCTTGTAACGAACCACAGGTTATCTCACTCGCACTGGCCGTATTACCATTTACCAAGACGACAATAGGCATCACGGTATCTATAGGTTCTACCGTAGTCTTATATTCTCGATTGGCACGAGCTAACTTTCCCTTGGTCTTCACCAGTGTGATATCCTTTGGCACAAACATATTAACGATTTCCACGGCTTGCTGCAATGAACCGCCACCATTGTTTCTCAGATCAAAGATCAAGCCTTTTGCACCTTGTCGCTTCAAGTCGATGAAAGCTCGACGTACATCCTTAGCACAACTTTCGGTAAACGAATTCAAGTTGATATATCCGATCTGATTCTCCTGCATACCATAATAAGGTAAATAAGGCAACTGGATTGAACGACGAGTCACCTTCATTTTCATAGTCTTACCAGTAGTTGGTCGCTTCACTTTAATTATAAAAGAAGAACCTGCATCACCACGCAGATGACTGCTCACATAACTTACGTCCTTATCTGTCATCAAGGTATCATCGATACTTAGTATAATATCACCTTTCTTCAATCCTGCCTCTGCAGCCGGCATATCTTTATACGGTTCATCGATGACCACACGTTTCAATTGCTGATTATATCTGATCAAGGCGCCGATACCAGCATATTTACCGGTAAGCATCTGTTGCAGGTTCTTCACCTTATTCTCAGGATAATACTCTGTATAAGGATCTAAACTGCGTAACATCTGATCGATACCATTACCAATAACTTCATCGGCATCAAGTGTGTCTACATACATCATGTCAAGATAACGATAGACATCGGTAAACACCTCTAGATTCTTCGTCACCTTAAAATTGTGGTCGTTATCTACCTGGGCCATCACTGGCAATGTGGCCAGGATGAGAAGTGAAATAATTATTTTCTTCATGACAAATCGAATTATGACCACAAAAGTACTATATAAAAGCGGTAAAATGATCAAAAAATAGAAAAAATTAGTGTATTTTACATTTTTCATGAAATTTTTCTCGAAAATATTTGGTGGAATAAAATATTTGCCTTACCTTTGCACTCGCAATCAAGCAAACAATGATTGTTAAATGCTTCAATAGCTCAGTTGGTTAGAGCACCTGACTGTTAATCAGGGGGTCGTTGGTTCAAGCCCATCTTGAAGCGCTAAAAAGGAATTACTTCGGTAATTCCTTTTTTGTTTTTACACACTTTAAGCAGGATTACAACTCAAATGTACTGAATCACAAGCTATTCATTAGATCCACTGCTGCATACCGAGTTGCGATTGGCTGTCATATCGCTGTTCATCAGTACCGAGGAAACCGATTTCCCCTACCAGACAGAAAGCCTTCGAGAAATACGTTGATGCATTACGTAGCTACCTAAAAGTGAAATAATATTTGTACTTATCTAGATATCTTGTATGTACCACGGCCGTGGTACAAGTGTACGACGGTCGTGACACACTTATGCGACGACCATCGCACACCAATACCACGGTCATCGCACACACAACGGAACAAGGAAGAAACAAATAAGTTTCTCTTTGCTTCTCAAAACAATACTATTTATACTCGTAAGGCTCTCATCGCATTCAGCACAGCCAACACCATCACTCCGACATCTGCAAAGACTGCAAGAGACATGGACGCTAGACCAAAGGTGGCAAGGACAAGTACCAACACTTTAACGATAATGGCAAACCAAACATTCTGGGAAGCTATACCTATCGTTCGACGAGCTATACGAACTGCCAAGGCTATCTTGGAAGGCTTGTCATCCATAAGCACCACATCTGCGGCTTCTATAGCAGCATCACTACCCAATCCTCCCATCGCAATTCCAACATCTGCACGAGCAAGAACAGGTGCGTCATTGATGCCATCACCCACAAAAGCAAGAGTCTTTCCTGTTGTTTCTGACTGAAGAAGTTGTTCTACTTGGGCTACCTTATCGACAGGAAGTAGTTCAGCCTGATAATCATCGAGTTGTAACTGGCGAGCCACGAACTCACCAACTTCTTTCTTATCACCCGTTAGCATCACCGTTCGTTCTACACCTAAATGCTTTAAAGCAGAAATTGCTTCTCGTGAATCGGATTTGATTTTGTCAGAGATGACAATATGACCTGCATATTTGCCATCTACAGCCACATGAATGATGGTACCTACATGGTTTTTACATACTTCACAGGTATGAACGTTGACTCCTACAGCTTCCATCATCTTGGCATTGCCCACACTGACAACACGACCATTCACATCGGCCTGAACACCATGACCTGCTATTTCGTGTATATTCTCTATCCTACAGTCATCATCTTCATCTGGATAAGCTTCACGTAATGCCGTAGCGATAGGATGAGTAGAATATCGCTCAACATGAGCTGCCAAATGAAGCAGTTCTTTCTCGTCAAATTGTTCCGGATGGACTGCATCTACTGCAAAAACACCACGGGTAAGGGTACCTGTTTTATCAAAAACCACAGTACCTATATGTGCTAAAGCATCCATATAGTTTCCTCCCTTGATCAGGATGCCTCGTCGGGATGCTCCTCCTATACCTCCAAAGAACGTAAGAGGTACTGAGATCACTAAGGCACAAGGACAACTGACTACCAAGAAGGTCAATGCGCGGTAAAGCCACACAGCAAAAGATTCTGCATAATCATCGGTAAAGAATGGCGGAAGAAAAGCCAAAGCTAAAGCCAAAAACACTACTATCGGGGTATAGATATGAGCGAACTTCGTGATAAAGGACTCACTATGCGACTTATTTTCGGCTGCATTCTCCACAAGATCGATAATCTTGGAGGCTGTAGACTCTCCAAAACTCTTCTCTACCTTGACTTTCAACAAGCCTGAGATATTCACGCAACCAGAAATCACCTGTTGCCCAACTTCTACGTCACGGGGCACGCTCTCACCTGTGAGTGCGAGGGTATTGAGAGTAGATCGCCCTTCGATAACAACGCCATCCATTGGCACTTTTTCGCCTGGTTTGATAACTATCGTCTCACCGACTTCTACTGTCTCCGGACTCACGACTGACAGTTCTCCATGACGAAACGCATTGGCTGTATCAGGACGAATGTCCATCATCTTGGAAATGGAATCTCTACTTTTATCCTCGGCATAATCTTCAAACAATTCTCCTATCTGGAAGAATAACATCACAAAGACCGCTTCCGTAAACTGTGGTTCTACACCTGGAAGAAAGCTTATAAGTAATGCGCCTATCGTGGCAATACTCATCAGAAAGTCTTCGTCGAAAGGGTCTCCTTCCATGATACCTTCCATTGCCTCACCAAGCACGTCATAACTGACAAGGAAATAAGGCACGAGATATACGATAAGTAGTTGCCACATCGGCAACACACAATATATCTCCACAAGCCAGGCTCCCAAAAGAAGTACGGCAGAACTGATTACTCTCAATAGTTTTTTGTTCATCTTATCTTGCTTTTTGTTTTCTTTCTGATGCAAAGATAAGACGAAGATAATGCAACTTGGTTGCAAAGTAAACTTTTATTTAAAGATGGGGATAAAAAAGTCCCGCAATCTTACGACTGCGGGACTATTATATATAATAATGTGTAATCTACTGATTATTCTGCATTATTGTTCTCATGCTTCTCGTCATTGTGACGGCGCTCATTACGACGACGTGGACGACGCTCGCGCTCTACATAACCTTCTGGTTTTGGAAGAAGAGCACGATGAGAGAGTTTATACTTACCTGTCTTAGGATCAATCTCAAGTAACTTAACCTTGATCTTATCACCTTCCTTGATGCCAGCCTCTTCAACGGTCTCAAGACGCTTCCAATCGATCTCAGAGATATGGAGCAAGCCATCCTTACCTGGAAGAATCTCTACGAAGCAGCCATAAGGCATAACACTACGAACAGTACCCTCGTAAACTTCACCGACCTCAGGGATAGCAACGATACCCTTGATCTTAGCCAAAGCTGCATCGATACTTTCCTTATTAGGAGCAGAAACCTGAACCTTACCTACACCATCAGCCTCATCGATGGTGATAGTAGCACCGGTCTCTTCCTGCATCTGCTGGATAATCTTACCACCAGGACCGATAACAGCACCAATAAACTCTTTAGGTATTGTGAATGCCTCGATACGTGGTACTTGTGGCTTCAGCTCTGCACGTGGCTCAGAGATTGTCTTCATCATCTCATCCATGATGTGCTCACGACCAGCCTTAGCCTGCATCAAAGCCTTCTCAAGGATTTCGAAAGAAAGACCATCACACTTGATATCCATCTGTGTAGCTGTCAAACCATCACGTGTACCTGTGGTCTTGAAGTCCATATCACCTAAGTGGTCCTCATCACCAAGGATATCACTCAAGATAGCATACTTATCCTCGCCAGGGTTCTTGATAAGACCCATAGCAATACCTGATACAGGTTTCTTCATTGGAACACCAGCATCCATCAAGGCAAGAGTACCTGCGCATGTTGTAGCCATAGAAGATGAGCCATTAGACTCAAGAACCTGACTTACCAAACGTACGGTATATGGATAGTCTGCAGGAATCTGATCCTTCAATGCACGCCATGCCAAATGACCGTGACCTATCTCACGACGACCTACGCCACGCTGAGCCTTAGCCTCACCGGTAGAGAATGGAGGGAAGTTGTAGTGAAGAAGGAAGCGCTGGTAACCACGATTAAGAACACCGTCAACCAACTTCTCATCCAACTTAGTACCTAAAGTACAGGTAGAAAGAGACATTGTCTCACCACGCTGGAAAATTGCACTTCCGTGAGGCATTGGAAGAGGAGATACCTCGCACCAGATAGGACGGATATCGGTTGTTGCACGACCATCGAGGCGAAGACCCTCATCGAGGATACAACGACGCATAGCATCACGCATAACATCATCATAATAACGCTTAGCCTCTGCATGCTTCTCTTCTAGTTCGTCTTCTGAAAGATCTGTATGAGCTGCATCATACTTCTCAAGGAACTCTGCCAACAACTGATCGAAAGCGTCTGAACGCTCGTGCTTAGGGAGAGCCTTGTGGTTGATGTCATAAGCTGGCTGATAAAGTTCGTCCTTGATCTGCTGACGAAGTTCCTCGTCATTGATCTCGTCATCATACTCACGCTTCTTGTCAGTACCAAGTTCTTTAGCCAACTCATCCTGAAGTTCACACATTGGTTTGATAGCCTCGTGAGCAGCCTTCAAAGCGTTGATCAAGTCAAGCTCTGAAACCTCTTTCATTTCACCCTCTACCATCATGATGTTGTCTTTGGTAGCGCCAACCATCAAATCCATATCAGCCTCTTCCATCTGCTGGAATGTAGGGTTGATAACAAACTCACCATTGATACGGGCAACACGAACTTCAGAAATAGTATATTCAAAAGGAATGTCTGAACAAGCCATAGCTGCTGATGCTGCAAAACCAGCAAGTGCGTCTGGCTGATCTACGCCATCCGCAGAAAGCAACATAACCTGTACATAGACCTCACAGTGATAGTCTGATGGGAATAATGGACGAAGAGCACGGTCTACAAGACGTGAAGTAAGGATCTCTTCATCGCTAGCTTTGCCTTCGCGCTTGGTAAATCCACCTGGGAAACGACCAGCAGCACTATACTGCTCACGATAATCTACCTGCAAAGGCATAAAATCTGTACCCGGAACTGCCTCTTTGGCTGCACAAACGGTTGCGAGAAGTACAGTATTTCCGAGTCTTAATACTGCGGAGCCGTCAGCCTGTTTTGCAACCTTTCCGGTCTCAATTGAGATGGTTCTTCCATCTGGCAATTGAACTGTTTTCGTAATTACGTTCATCTAAAAATTTAAAACTTTATTGTTTTCACTAAACATCTTAATATAAAACTCCGCAAAGATACCTATTTAATATGAGAAAAACAAAACTTTGGCACTTTATTTCTATATTTTTCAGAAATTATCTTTCCATTTGTTCATTTCTCCATGAAAATTTCTATCTTTGCAATCGATAATATAATGAAAATACTATAAACATGAAAATATCGAAATTCTTTTCAGTTGCTGCACTCATCGCTGCTGCGCTGACCATTTCTTCTTGCTCTAACAAGAAGTTCCACATCAATGGCAACATCGAGAATGCCAAAGATTCCATGCTTTATCTCGAAAACATCAGTCTTAACGGTCCTGTAAAAATTGATTCCGTAAAACTCGACGAGAATGGTGCCTTTGAATTCGACGAGGCTGCTATGGATTCTGTTACTCCTGAGTTCTATCGACTGAGAATTGCTAATCAGAGTATTAACCTCTCTATCGACTCTACAGAAACTATAACCGTAAAGGCTGCTTGGCCTACGATGGCTACCAAATATGATGTTTCCGGTTCTGAGAACTGTACTAGAATTAAGGAACTTTCTTTCATGCAGATGCAATTACAGGGAACAATCAATGCTATCGCTGCAAACAACAATATCGGTGTAGACTCTACCGAACTAGCCATAAAGATGGTTTTGGAGAAATATAAGGACAATATAAAGCGTAACTATATCTTCAAAGCTCCTATGCAGGCTTCTTCTTACTATGCTTTGTTCCAGACAATCCAACTGGGAAACACGAATAATTTGATTTTCAATCCTCGTGCCAACAAAGAAGATGTACAGGTCTTTGCTGCCGTTGCTACAAGTTGGGACACTTATTATCCTGGTTCTGAACGCGGAAAGAATCTTCACAACATCGCTATTGAGGGTATGAAGAATATTAGAATCGTTCAAGCTGAACATGCACAGCAACAAATTGAGGTCAGCAAGGTGAAGGTTTCGAACATCATCGACCTAGCTCTAACTGATAACAAGGGTAACGTTCGCAGACTTACTGATCTGAAAGGAAAAGTTGTATTACTCGACTTCCATATGTTCCAGACAAGCGAAAGTACAAAAAGAATTATGATGCTTCGCGACCTGTACAACAAATATCATGCTGCCGGTCTTGAAATCTATCAGGTTTCTGTAGACCCTGACGAGCATTTCTGGAAAACTCAGACCGCTGCCCTTCCTTGGATTTCTGTCCGCGACGAGGATGGCATTCAGGGACAAAGCCTCATTCAGTACAACGTACAGAGCATCCCTACCTTCTTCTTAATTGACAGAAACAATTCACTTTATAAGAGAGACTCGCAGATTTCAAATCTCGACGCAGAAATTAAGGCATTGCTGTAACCCAGCAATGCCTAAAACATAATAATCATATCATGCTAAAACGTATCATTATATTATCGGCTGTGGCAATCTCTGCCATGAGCGCTCACGCAAAATTGAAACTTTCTCACCTGATTGGTGACAATATGGTTATTCAGCAGAATAGTGATGTAAGGCTTTGGGGATGGGATAACCCCGGTAAATCTGTAAAGATAAATACCAGTTGGTCTAGCCAAGAATATTCTGTAAAAACGGACAAGAACGGAAGATGGATTGTAAAAGTCCAAAGTCCAGCAGCCAGTTACACACCTTTATCCATATCATTCAGCGACGGAGAAGACCGTATCGAACTCAAGAACATTCTTTCGGGAGAAGTTTGGGTTTGTGCTGGGCAGAGCAATATGGAAATGCCTATAAAAGGTTTCAGCAATTGTCCAATAGAAGGTTACAATAAAACCGTAATGGAAGCCAACAATTATAAGAGTATCCACTACATAAAAGTTCCTAGTGTGATGAGCATGAAGCCATTGGAAGATGCCGATTGTAAATGGGCAGAGATCAATTCTAATACCGTCGGCGAGGCCTCAGCTACAGGATATTTCTTTGCACAGTGTCTCAATCGTGCACTCAATGTACCTGTAGGATTAGTTATGGCAAACAAAGGCGGTTCTAGAGTAGAAAGTTGGCTTACAAGGGAGAATCTGAAGAAATACACGGAAGAGCCGCTCGACACAAACAAATTAGTAAAGAAATATTCATGGGATTATCTTCGACCTCTAGTTTGGGGAAACGGAACCTTCAACCCAATTCTCAACTACACAGTAAAAGGAATTATCTTCTATCAAGGTTGTTCTAATGTAGGAACCGAAAAACCAAGTTATTCTTTCTTACTGGATTTACTCGTAAAACAATGGAGGAGTCAGTTCGGATTAGGAGAGATTCCTTTCTACTTTGTACAAATTGCTCCATATTGGTATGACAACGTCGACCAAACTGCGGCGGCCTTTCTACGCGAAGAGCAACTGAAAGCCAGTAAAATCATACCAAACAGCGGTATAGTCTGTACCAACGATTTAGTTTACCCTTGGGAGACTCAACAGATTCATCCTCGTCAGAAGCGCCAGGTTGGCGAAAGACT
>Ga0256405_10007931_pt1 | contig 15565 bp, 18 predicted proteins | sample RumenRJG_02DNA_FD_189096 | JGI IMG/M metagenome (GOLD analysis project Ga0256405, IMG submission 189096) | Bovine rumen microbial communities from Lethbridge, Alberta, Canada - RJG_02 | ecosystem: Host-associated > Mammals > Digestive system > Stomach > Rumen | place: Canada: Alberta... | reverse complement strand
GATTATGACTTCATTTCCGGATATCACAGCATCACCCCAGTGCCATACCTGGTCTGCACCGGCGATCTGGAATCCGCAGAGAGTGCCGGATTCGGCTTTCTTTACCAACTCCGCGTCCATTCCTGAAGTTCCATAGCGTAACTCGGCATAATCTCCGGAAGGGATGACTTTCAAACAACCTGCGATGTCTGTGAACCTTACACGGATGGAGCTGTCGCATATGGTGTAGCCGGCGAATCGCGGACCGTTGGCCACGATCTTCTTCCCATAATCGTTTGCAAGGGCAAGCCTGGCCAGCCGCTCGCCGACTTCCCGTTTGTCGATTGGATGTATATCGTCTGCTTCACCTAAATCAATGATGCATGCCATCCCGACCTTGTCCAGGACCGATGCGGAGACGCTCTGGGACTCACGGAGTTCCGCCCAGTCATTATCTCCAGGTGTCAGGGTAACCGGCTTGAAACCGGCTATCTGAGTTATGTAGAACGGGAATTCGTATCCCCACAGGGCACGCCAGTCGAGGATCATGGCATTCATCAGGTCGCGATAACGATATGCGCGATCGACATTTGACTCACCCTGGTACCAGATGACTCCCTTGATCGCGAACGGGGCCAGCGGCCTGAGCATCGCATTGTATAGTACCGTGGCCAGGTTCGGTTCATGTCCGGCAGCCCGCGGCATGCCTTTGAAGGATGTGGACATGCAAACTTTCCAGTCACCGTCGAGGCGTATCCTGCTACTGTCGGGACCTTGCAGGTACAGGAGGGAGGCATCTCCGAAGATGCCGCCGTTTCCGTGGTCGTCAGTGTTTCGGATGCTTATTACGGCTTTACCGGAATGAACAAGACGGGCTGGGATTGAATATATGCGCGGCTTGTTCCAGATGCGGCCGGATCCTACAAGTTCGCCGTTCCAGTATGTGTCGTCAAAATCATCTATCGGCCCGAGGCTGAGAGTGAGGTCCTTGCCATCCCATCCTTCGGGAATAACCACTTCCTTCCTGAACCAGAACAGCCCGTTCGTTTGCGGCCAGAGTTTCTGGACTATTCCAGGCAGGGAGATGGTCCTGCTGTCGTTCTCGCTGAAGCCGGTGTCCTTGCTCCATACGTCCTGGAAGAAGGTATCGATTCCCTTTTCGAAAGCATATTCCCTGTCATCCTCGTTGTCGGGAAGCATATCCACCAAAGCGAGCTGGTTGGCTGCTTCGGGGAAGAAGCTGATGGCATCCTTGCTCATCCATGCTTCGATGATAGTGCCGCCCCAGCTGCTGTGTATGATGCCGACCGGCACTTTGAGTTCCCGGGAAAGCTTGTGCCCGAAATACCATCCTGCTGCCGAGAAATTGTGAAGGGTCTCGACGGAAGACTCCGTCCAGCCGCCGAACTCTGCTTCGAAGAAGTCTCGCTCGACCATGCCTGTTCCCCGGGAAACCTGGAGCAGGCGGATCTCGGGAAATCCTGCGGCTTCGTTGATAGCGTCCTGGCCTGCGCGAAGAGCTATCCTGTCGAATGACATCTCCATGTTGGACTGCCCGGATCCCAGCCAGACCTCTCCGACGACAACGTTTCGCAGGACCAAAGGTTCGCCATCCGATATCGTGAGGGTATATTCCTTGAAACCTCCTTTCGGGGTCTGTATCCTCACTTGCCATTTCCCTCCGGCATCGGCGGTGCAGACATAGTCCTTGCGGTTCCACGATGGGGTGACTGTTACTTTGGCACCAGGTTCCGCCTTGCCCCAGACCGGAGCGGAGCAGTTCTGCTGGAATACCATATTGTCGGAAAACAGAGGCGTCAGCTGGACTTTGGCTGTGGCAGTCATCGCTGCCAGGACAGCGGAAACGGACATGAGGAAGCGTTTCATTGTACGGCTTTTATGGATTGCTTGATCAGGCGGCGCGGAACACGGGAGAATACGATGTCATAGCCATCGTCCGGGGAGTTGCTGCCATCCTCGTAAAGGACACCTACATCACCGTTCTTGAATACGACCATGGTCGAATATGCCGCGAAGCTGTCCTGGAGCGTGATTATGTCATTCCAGGTGACTCCTTCGTCCTGGCTTACCGCCATGGTGAGTCCTTTGCGTTCTTTTTCCGCCTTGATGTATGTATGCAGCAGCAATCCATCCTTCCAGGATACGATGTCGCCGTTGCATGGGTTCACGACAAGAGTTTCAGCCACACGCTGCTCGTCCCAGTGGTATATCCCGTCATCACCCTTGGTGGCGGTATTGAAACCCCTGGGGCTGTAGAACCACCTCCTCGAACTGATCAGCAGGCGCCCGTCACCGAGCTCCACAAGCTTTGATTCATCCGCGAGCTTGTAGGCGGTTTCCTCCTGCAGTGTCCAGGTCTCGCCTTCGTCCTTTGAATAGAACAGGTGGGCATCGATAGGCCATGGGACAGGCATGGGATCCGGATAGTCCCTGTCAAGCACGCAGGCTGATAGAAGGATGTCCCCGTCCTTGTCTACGATTCCCTTGCCCGAGGTTACGAATGCGCTGTGCAAGTGGCTTGGGAAGGGGATTATGCGCAATTCGCTCCAGGTGATGCCTCCGTCCTCACTGGTACTGAGAGCAGTCTCCTTGAGGCCTCTGCGGAAACCTTTGGTGCCGTTGCCACATGCCATCAGGCAAATGATCTTTCCGCTCTTCGTGAGAGTCAGTGAGGCATCTCCGAATCCGTAGCCGGTCACCTTCGAAGTGTCACCCCTGGCAATGAATGTCTGTGGGCCCCAGGTACGTCCGCCGTCTTTACTCCTGCGAGTGCTGATATCGATGCTGGTGTTGCGGTAGCCAAGGTCAGCCAGCGACTCGTATCGTCGGTCGATAACAGCGATGATGTTCTCATTTGCATCCAGGGTCATGGCGGGGATGCGATAGTAGTGGCATGAGTCGCTTCCTTCCGCGAATACGACGGAGCTTTCTATTGCCGGAGCCTTGCAACCTGTCCCCAGGCAAGACAGGACAGCGATGGAAATGAACAGTATTTCACCGATCCGGCGCACTTCTTTCAGGGCATAGTCTTTCATATTATATCTCATTATGCTTTCATTACAAATATAATAATAATTGTCATTGATTTCCCGGCACTTGAATATTGTGTTTTTTTGCTTTTTTTTTGAAATATCGCTTGCGATATAAAAATAAAGTCGTATATTTGCATCGTGAACGATATAAAGTAACAATCAAATATTCAATTATCATGGACTTTACTATACCTATCTCAAATCCGTCGCTCCTGCTGAAGAATACAAAGGCCTCAAGGGTAAAGCTACCCGCACCATGTTGAAAGGACTCAGCAAGAGCGCTAAGAAAGACAGCGATATCCTTTGGAATTTCACCAAATTCCTGATCAACCGGGACGGCACCGTTGTCAAGCGCTTCGCACCGGTGGCAGAGCCCGCTTCTTTCGAGAAGGACATTGAAGAAATGTTATGACCGAAGACAAGTTCAGACTGGAAAACCAGCTCTGTTTCAGGTTGTACACCGCATCGAGACTGCTCACCCAGGCGTATCATCCGCTGCTGGGTAAGCACGGTCTCACATATCCACAGTACCTGGTGCTGCTGGTCTTGTGGGAAAAAGACGGGCAACCGGTAAACGACATTGCCAAGCGGTTAATCCTTGAGACCAATACCGTTACGCCGCTTCTCAAGAGGATGGAGGCCGAGGGCATCGTAACCCGCAGCCAGGGAAAGGAAGATGCCCGTCAGATGATTGTGAGGCTTACGAAGAAAGGACGTAACCTCCAGAAGGAATTGTCAGACGTACCTGACACCGTCGGGAACGCCGTCCTATGTCCGCGAGTCACTCCGGAAACAGTTCCCGGGCTGTTCGGTATGCTGGACGACATTATCAATCAACTCAAACACTAACCGGTTTCCCTATCTTCCAAGGAATTCCGTAGGCGTGATTCCCGTCACTTTCTTGAATAGTCGGGAGAAGTGGTGAGGGAATTCGAAGCCCAGGAGATGGGCGGTCTCGTTGATGTTGTGGCCGTTCATCAGATGATTCTTGCCTTGCTCGATTACGAAGTTATGGATGTAGCCGATGGCCGTGCCACCGGTTGATTTGTGTATCACATCACCCAGATATCGAGGCGAATATGCCAGTTGCCCCGCACAGTACCGGACGGAAGGGACACCGAGCTCCATCTGGCGGTTGTCCTGGTAATATTGCCGGAGAAGGCTATGGAAGCGTTTAAGGATGTCCGATGAGTTTTTGTCTTCCTGCGCGAGCTGGCGCAGATAGATCCGCTGGCAGTATTCCAGGATAAGACGGATATATCCCAGGATGACTGCCCTCAGTGCCGGGGAATCTTCGTTTTCCTGCAATTCGTGTCTGAGCTGCGTGAGAAGCTGGGTTATGCGGCCCCATTCAGAAGGCTCCATCTGCAGGGATTCGATGGCAAAGTAGTAGAAGAATTGATAGTCTTTCATCTTCGTCTCCAGGTCGGTTCCACGGAGGAGTTCCGGGGAGAACAGCAATGCCCATCCGTTGACATAGATGTCCTCGCCATCGTCTTCCTTTCCGCCTATCTGACCAGGCTCCACGGCAATGATGGAACCATCGGCGGCGTCGAACATCTTCATTCCATACGTGAGGTTCTTTGGGAAACTCTTTTGGATGAAGAGACCATAGACGCCGTAGCTGTTGAGGCTGGAGCGGAACGGCGACACCTCGTCATAGTGGATTGCACTCACCAGGGGATGCAGCTCCGCAGCTCCCACGTAATGGGCGTAAACATTGGGGTTGGAGACGTGAAGGATATTCTTCATTACGCTTGAAAAGGTATGGATTCATGCAAAAATACGCAAAGTTCTGCGATATTGGTAGAAATCTGACAAAAATCGGTTAAAGAAAGACATTAAGACCGCCTACCTTTGCATTATCAACCATCAACGTTATGAGTATCAAATCTATACTTACAGTCTGCGCAGCATCTTTGATACTGCTTGCCTGTAAATCAAACCAGAACGAGAATATGAGCACCCTGAATCTGACCCGGGAATGGGACAAGACTTTCCCGGAATCCGAGCTTGTGAACCACAGCAAGGTAACCTTCCACAATCGCTACGGCATCGAACTGGCGGCCGATATGTATGTTCCGAATGACGCAGTCGTCACACCTGGCCGCGACCGGGTGTCTCTTCCCGCAATTGCGGTTTCCGGTCCTTTCGGCGCAGTGAAGGAGCAGTCAAGCGGACTCTATGCCCAGCACATGGCTGAGCGTGGGTTTCTGACCATCGCTTTCGATCCGTCCTATACCGGAGAGTCCGGAGGTGAGCCTCGCAGGATGGCATCCCCGGACATCAATACGGAGGATTTCCTGGCTGCTGTCGATTTCCTTTCCGTCAACGAACTGGTCGACCCGGAGCGCATCGGAATCATCGGCATCTGCGGTTTCGGCGGCATGGCCATCAACGCGGCCGCGCTTGATCCACGCATCAAGGCAACGGTTACTTCCACCATGTACGACATGAGCAAGGTGAACGTCGAAGGCTATTTCGCCAGCGAGGACACACCTTCACAGCGTCAAGAGAAGCGGAAGGCTTTGGCTGCCCAGCGCACAAAGGACTATGCCTCCGGTACTTATGAGCGTGCTGGTGGGGTCATCGATCCGCTCCCGGAGGACGCACCCTGGTTCGTGAAGGACTACCACGCCTATTACAAGACTCCGCGGGGCTATCATGAGCGCAGCGGCAACTCCACCGATGGCTGGAACATCATAGGCTGCCAGAGTTTCCTGAACCAACCCCTCCTTGCCTGGGCCGGTGAGATTGAGACACCAGTCCTCCTCATCCACGGCGAGAAAGCGCATAGCCGTTATTTCAGCGAATATGCCTACGGCCTCATGACAGGCACCAACAAGGAACTCCTCATTATCCCCGGTGCCTCTCACGTGGACCTCTACGACGACGTGGCCGGTGTTATCCCTTACGATAAGATTGAATCTTTCTTCAAAGCCAATCTGAAATGACGAAAATGGTTTCCAGACTCGCCCTGCTTGCATCCCTCCTGATTTTTCAGGTAGGGTGCAAGCCAGTTGAACTTACACCAGATGTCCCGGAGCCTTCCCAAGAGGAGCAGAACGAGAATCCCGTCACTGTGGAGCCCTCCGGCAAAACGCTTGTAGTATACTACAGTTTTACCGGCAATTGCAAAGCCCTGGCTACTGTTCTGGCAGGGTATTCAGGAGCTGATGTGCTGGAGATCCAACCTGCCCAAGAAGGACTGGACTATGCCGCTGACAACTACGCCATAGGCAGCAGCCTCATTGCCGCAATACGTGAAAAGCCGAATGATTCAGCCAGTTATCCTGCCATTAAGGCAGTCAACCGCGATGCTGCTGATTATGAGAATATTGTCATCGTAACTCCGCTCTGGTGGAGCAACATGGCAGCAATCATGCAAAGCTATCTGTTCAAGGAGGGCTCGAAACTGAAGGACAAGAAAGTCGGACTCATTGTCTCCAGCGCTTCCAGCGGTATTTCTTCGGTTGTCGCCGATGCCAAACGTCTGGTCCCGGATGCCAAATGGGCGGGTGAGGCGCTTTGGATCAACAACAGCAACCGCAGCAAGAGCGATGAGCTCGTAAAAGAGTGGTGGGATGGATTGAACAAATCAGACGATACTATGCCAGTCGAAATCAAGATCACTGTTTCCGGGAAGTCACTTCCGGTGAAGATAGAAGACAATGTGGCCACCAAAGCCCTTGTGGCGGCTCTTCGTGAAGCCTCGATCACATATGAAGCACACGACTACGGTGGCTTTGAGAAAGTCGGTGGAATCGGAAGGACGCTTCCTTCAGGAGATTCGCAGATTACAACCCAGCCTGGCGATGTCATCCTTTACGCCAGCGACCAGATAGTGCTGTTCTATGGCAGCAACTCATGGAGCTACACGCGCATCGGCAAGATCCAGTATGGAACTCTTGATGAACTTAAATCCTTCCTGCAGGCAGGAAAAGGAAATATTTCCGTAACTTTATCCCTGTGATGTCACGGCGTTTGACAGGGCATCCTTTTATCATATGAATCTTTTATTCGAGAATAACATGAGAAAAGTTCTATTTGCAGGTTTGATGGCCGCCTTGACGCTGACTGCCTGCGGACAAACCAAAAAAAGCAATGAAATGAAGACCCTCGTATCCTATTTTTCAGCCACGGGAACGACCGAGGCAGTAGCAAAGGACCTGGCTGAAGTGACTGGAGCCACCCTCTATGAAATCAAGCCCGAGGTAAGATACACCGCCGCAGATCTCGATTGGCGCAACAAGGAATCACGCAGCAGCGTGGAAATGGCGGACAAGGATTCCAGACCGGCAATCGTGGAAGACCTCGAGGATGCTGATAGTTTCGATGTCATCTACATCGGATTCCCAGTCTGGTGGTACACGGCACCAACAATCATCAATACCTTCATCGAGACTTATGGTTTCGAGGGCAAGACCGTCATTTTCTTCGCCACTTCCGGCGGCAGCAGTATCGACAAGGCGAACCAGAACTTCAAGGCACAATATCCGAAGATTGTCTGGAAGGCTGGCAAGACACTGAACGGTGCAACGAAGGATGATATAAAGGCCTGGGTCGACGGGCTGGAATAGATGGAGCTATGAATCTGTTCTTGATTTCAATCATGGCTTTATCCCTTACACCCAGACAACAGGCACTTTCCGCCATCGCAGCATGCGAGGCCAAGGGTGACCAAGTGGCACTGACTGCCTGCTTGAACGAGGGTTTCGATAACGGCCTCACGGTCAGTGAGGCAAAGGAAGCCTTGTCCCAACTATATGCCTATACCGGTTTCCCACGTTCGCTCAACGCCTTGGGCTCCCTCAAGGCTGTGCTGGAAGACCGCGAAGCCAAGGGTCTGAATACCGATCCGGGCCGAGAAGCGGATCCACTCCCGGCGGGCTATGATGCGCTGAAGCAGGGCACCGAAATACAGACCCTGCTGTCCGGGCAACCATTCGATTATTCCTTTGCTCCTCAGACAGACTATTACTTGAAAGCCCATCTGTTCGGAGATATCTTTGCTCGGAACAACCTGAGCCATGCCGACCGGGAAATCGTGACGGTAAGTGCGATCGCTTGCCTGCCAGGTTGTGAGCCCCAGCTCAGGGCGCACGTCTCGGGAGCACTCAATCTGGGTGTCAAGGAAGATGAGCTCAGATCGATCCCTTCCGTCCTGGAAGCTACTGTCGGCATAGAAGCGGCTGAGCGGCTCCGTGCGGCCCTGGCGTCCGTGTTCGGCGACAGTCATCAGGCAGTGCAGACGGTCGATTTCAGCGTCTGGCCAAAAGGCGAACCCAATACTGCATATGCGCAGTATTTCATTGGCAACAGCTATCTGGCGTCGCTCCCCGGAGGTGTCGTCAACGTGACCTTCGAGCCCGCCTGCCGCAATAACTGGCACATCCATCACAGACAGGTGCAGGTGCTGATCTGCGTGGCCGGTCGCGGCTGGTATCAGGAATGGGGAAAGCCAGCCGTCGAGCTTCGTCCCGGCGTCATTATCGAGATTCCTGAAGGCGTCAAGCACTGGCACGGTGCGGCAAAAGACTCCTGGTTCCAACATCTGACCTATCACAAGGATGTCCGGGAAGGTGCCTCGAACGAATGGCTGGAAAGCGTTTCTGACGATCATTATGACCGACTGTAAGATGGAATTTAGACGAGCACTCTGTCTAGTTGTCTTCTTCCCGGCCGACGATCCTGAAGGCTTGTTGCTTATCGATAGTTGGGAGAATCAGGAAGCCCTGAGCCGCTATCATGCCTCTCCGGCCATGAAAGAGGCTGCAGCTCTCCGTGAGAAATATGGCCTGGGCGGTCGGACCGTCCGGATGTATTCGCCGATAATGCCGGAGAGGAGGCAGGATCCTCCCGAAAAGAACTGTCTGAAATGAAAAAGGTATTTGTCACTTTGATGGCTATGTCGATTACAGCTGGTCACGGCTGAGTTCCTCAAAAAAACACAATAGCAATGAAAAAAGTAGTAGTCATATCAACCAGCCTCCGACCGGGGTCCAACAGCAATGCCCTGGCGGAGCAATTCGCCGAAGGAGCTAAGACTGCCGGCAACGAGGTGGAATTCATTTCGCTCCGAGGCAAGGAAATCAAGTTCTGTATCGGCTGCATGTCATGCCAGAAAACCGGCGCGTGTGTGTTCAAGGATGACGTTCCCGCCATTATGGACAAGGTGCTGGATGCCGATGTCGTCTGTTGGGCGACGCCTATCTACTATTATGAGATGTCCGGCCAGATGAAGACGCTTATCGACCGGATGAATGCCATGTACCCCAAGGATTACCGCTTCCGCGAAGTTTATTTGCTGACCACTGCTGCCGAGGATGAAGAGCATACGCCGAAGCGGGCAGAGAGCGGCTTGCAAGGCTGGATCGACTGCTTTGAGAAAGCAGAGCTCAAGGGCCATCTCTTCTGTGGCGGTGTCAACGATCCGCGAGATATCTCCGGCAGCGCCAAGCTGGAAGAGGCATTCGGTCTTGGGGAAAGCGTGTAGCTGTCCAACCCGGTTATTTTCATCGCATCAGCCAAGGAGCCTCATGAGCACCTTGTCAGGCACATCACCGCATACCTTCGTTATGGTTTCCTTCAGGTATTCCAGCGACTCGGCAGGTGTCAGTGACGATTTCAGCGTCCGGGGCTTGTAGCCGGGGAAAGGGAAATCCATTTCCTCGAACAATGCCTCCGGGGTGCAGAAACTGCTCCTTTGCCATCCGCTGTACTTTAGGTCTGCTCCACGGTAAACCCTTGATATGTCACCGGTAATGAGGCGGGCCTGCATCTGCAACTTGGCCAGCAATGCATCTGCGCCGGATTTCTTCAAGCCAAGAAGATTACGTATCTCAGGGACTGAAACTGTTCCGTGCTCATCCAGATATTCCAGCACCTTCATCTGCTCGGAAGAGGGCTGGTACTTTGTCTGCGCACGTCGCCAGTTGATGATTTCCCGGTAAACGTCAACAGTGGCGAAGGCTGCTTTGCCGCCGCAAAGGAACTTACCGTATGCGATTTCCCCGCTTTGGATGCACTCAATCTTCCAGTCCCATGGGCCCAGGTTTTCTTCCGTGAACCAAAGGTCGCTGGGCGTATGCTCTTCGATGGAATATCCGGAGATATGATTGGTAAAAAAAGGTATGAGACGGTACTCTTTGATAAGGCGCAGCATACCTTCCTGGTCCCTGACTACCGGGCGGCGTACTTCTTCTTGTTTTGGCTTGATCGACATGATAATGCAAAGTTAATGATTTGTATTAATCCTGAGTCTCGAGGATAATCCGTACATTTGTTTGGATTAAACTGAATATGCTGAACGAGTATATAACCGTTATGGCCGACGATCTGGAGGTATGAAACACTTGCCTAATGTCATATCCATTCTGAGGATGGCAGGCTCCGTCAGCCTGCTGTTTTGCGATGTGAAGGGCTGGCCGTTCTGGACACTCTATACGCTATGCGGGCTCAGCGATATGTTAGATGGATGGATGGCTAGAAAACTCCAATTGGAAAGCAAGACAGGATCCGTCCTGGATAGTGTGGCCGACATCATATTCGTGGTATGCTGCGCAGCCCGGCTGCTGCCGGTGGTGGAGATACCTGTTTGGCTGTGGATCTGGGCCGGGGTGATTGTATTCGTCAAGATTGTGAACCAGGTATCAGCCCTGGTCGTTAGCAAACGATTCTGTTTTCCTCACACATTGGCCAATAAACTGACCGGATTCCTTCTTTTTCTGGCCGCCCCGGCAGTGTTCTGGTCTGTTATCCCCATCGCCATTGTGGCGGCTATAGCCACGTTTGCCGCCGTGCAGGAGGGACATTTAATCAGGACAAGGCACTTTTCCGCTCCCTTGCGAAAATGACGGCGGAGGTGTATATTTGTGAGTGGGATAATATCTAGGACCGATGGCATTTGATTTTAAGAAAGAATACAAGGAGTTTTATCTCCCGCCGGCCAAACCGGTTATTGTGACTGTCCCGGAGGCGCATTATATCGCCGTGCGCGGCAAGGGCGATCCCAACGATGAAGGTGGGGCTTATCAGCAAGCCATCGGTATCCTGTATGCCGTTGCATATACCCTGAAGATGAGTTACAAGACGGACCACCGCATCGAAGGCTTTTACGACTATGTAGTGCCGCCGCTTGAAGGATTCTGGTGGCAGGAAGGCATTGACGGTGTCGATTACAGTGACAAATCGTCATTCTGCTGGATTTCTGTCATCCGCCTCCCGGACTTCATCACCCAGGCCGATTTTGACTGGGCTGTCCAGACTGCCTCCAAGAAGAAAAAGATGGATTGCTCATCTGCGGAGTTCCTCGCGGTTGACGAAGGTCTCTGCATTCAGATCATGCATATCGGCCCTTACGATGATGAACCCGCATCGGTTGCGCTGATGGACCGTTTCCTGGATGAGAACGGCTATGAGAACGACCTGTCAGCGAGTCGCCTTCACCATGAAATCTATCTCTCAGACGCCCGTAAGGTCGCGCCGGAGAACAGGAAGACGGTCATCCGGCATCCTATAAAAGAGAAAAGCTTCAGAGATTGATTCTGATCCGGAATCATTAAACCAAGGAACTCGTCATGAAACAGTTACTGGGATATTTACTTGGCTTTGCCATTTTTATTGTTGGGATTCCGTCATTGATGTGGCTTGTTTCCGGAAGACCTTCCTGCGGGGATCTTCCAACAAGTCGCCTCCTTATATCATCGCTGATTGCAATTGCCGGGCTCTCGCTCAGCGTGTGGAGCATCGTATATATGAAACGCGTAGGTAAAGGCAATCCTTTTGATGCGATGGGACACGAGGTGGCACCAAGGACCAGGCACCTCATGACGGACGGGCCCTACAAACTGTCAAGGAATCCGATGCTGTCGGGAACCTATCTTTACTATGCCGGCACAGTCATCGCCCTATGGTGCTGGTGGGCTCTTTTGGTTTTTGCCGTAGTGGCCGGCTTGATGGTGTTCCAGGTCTGCTCGGAAGAGAAGCGCCTCGAGGCCGATTTCGGCGAGGAATATCTTGAATATAAGGAACGTACAGGCCGTTTTATCACTTTAAGGAAATGACTTTCGATACCTGCGGAGACAAAGGGAATCCAAGTTTGCTTCTGATTCCAGGGCTGGGGGTTTCTTATGAGATATTCCTGCCGCTGATCGATATCCTGAAATGCCGCTTCCATATTGTTGCGGCTGGAATCGATGGTTTTCTGCTTGGGAAGGAATCGGCATTTACTTCGGTTGACGACCAGGCAGGACAAATCATCAGATACGTTCAAGAGGACCTCGCAGGCCACTTGAACGTCGCCTATGGGCTCTCGCTTGGCGGGAAAATCCTCTCCCGCATAATGGAGAGGAATGAGATCGTCATCGAACACGCCATAATGGACGCTGCCCCGCTGCTACCTCTCCCCGGATGGCTTGTGGATCCCCTTCGTTACTATCAGAGCCTTAATGTCTGGACCTGTTATCACTGGACCGGTTTCTGGCGATGGGTGTTCCATTCACACTACTTCGACGTACTGCTGGACGAATGCCGGAAGGTGTGGCCCTACGGTGGGGGAAAGGCGGTACGCGACGGGTACAAGGATGTCTATACCAACAAATTAGAGTCCATTCAAGGGAACGATATCCACTTCTGGTACGGAACAAAAGAGGCTTTTGTGGCAAAACCGCAGGCCAGGCATCTATGCTCCATCCACCCAGATACTCACGTTGAAGTATTCCCCGGAATGAACCACGGGCAGTTCCTGATTGACCACCCGGAAGAGGTGGCAAAAAGGATTATTTCCTTTGTTTGTATTCGATAAAACTGACTTTATATGATTTGGTGGCTCATCTTTCTCGCAGCAATCCTCGTTCTCGTTGGGATAGCTTATCTTCGGGGTAAATGTGATGGGTTCATAGCCGGTTACAACACGTCTTCCCCGGAGAAGCAGAAGGAGTATGACATCAGACGCCTTCGGCTCATCGTGGCCTGTTTCCATTTTGCGTTGGCGGCCCTGTTCTTCCTCTACTTGATGAAGGATTCCGATTTGGCGGCGACGATCCACCTTTCCTCTGTCGGAGTACTGGCCATCGTGGCGGTTCTCCTTGCCAATACCTGGGCGAAGAAGAGGAAAGGTCCGTCCCAGCATGGCGTGTAATATTGTGTAATCAGTTTCTTTGATTCTTACAGGAAATCATCTACTTTTGCTCCGTCCGGACAACAGCACAGATTGTTGAACGATTAAAAACGCAAAGAAATGAAGAAACTGATTCTATTGTTATTGATGGCCGGATGTTGCCTTATGACGGCCAATGCGCAAAAGACTGTGGTGTCGCAGACAGATCAGAAGGTCTTCGACACCGTTGAACAGATGCCAGAGTATCCTGGTGGCATGCAGGCTATGATAGAGTTCCTGCAAACCAACATGAAGTATCCCGAAGATGCCGCAAAGCAGAAGGTGGAGGGGCGTGTTATGGTTCAATTCGTAGTGGAAACTGATGGCAGTGTATCGGATGTGCACGTAGCCAAGCAGGTGTTCCCATCGCTCGATGCCGAAGCAATCAGGGTGGTGCAGGCCATGCCCAAATGGATGCCAGGCAAGGAGAAAGGCAAGGTGGTCAGAGTGAAATACAATCTTCCCATTGTATTTCGGATGTAATGAAACCCCTCTCGCTGGCATTATTCGCACTCGTCATTGTGGGCTGTTCACATGAGCAGTCCCACAATGAACTGCTGAGCAGGGCGGAGCAGATTGTTTTCATCCAGCCCGACTCGGTCGTCAGGATGCTGTCTCCCTATTATAACGACTCGACGATGACCGCTGCCGACCGGGCACTATATGGTCTTCTCTACACTGAAGCCCTTCATCGCAGTGGGCTCAGCACTGCGTCAGACTCGCTGATACGTGCCAGTCGAGACTTCTATGAGCGTCACGGGGACGATGAACACCTCTCCAGATCCTTGCTCCACCATGGCATTATCCTGTACCGGCAGCAGCAGGTGCACGAGGCGGTGCTGTCGATGAAACGGGCAGAGCAGCTGTCCGGCGACCTGGACCTGCCGGCTTTCAAGTGGTACCTGTACAGCGTGCTTGGCGACGTGAACGACAATGTGGGCAACCACGCTTTGACGCTTCGTTACTACAGGCAGGCATTGAGGGCTGCAAGGCAATTCGACAGCAGACAATGGATCGTTCAGACGCTGAATAATATAGCCATGACCTTCGACATGTTGGGCCAGAAAGACAGCCTGAGGTATTATACCGAACAGGCTCAGCCCTACTACGAAGACACACATGGAGAAGTGCGAGCCACTTATCTGGTCAATCGTGCAAGCTATATGTTTGGCACAGGGCAGTGCCAGGAGGCGAAAAGCTGCCTGATAGAATCCAGGCTCATCTCGCCGACCGACAGGGGAGAAAAACTGCTCGCCGACATCTACATGGCAGAGGGCGATACTGCAGCAGCTATCCAGCAATGGTATAGACTGTCAGGCTCCCTGTCTCCCGAAGTTGCCATCCAGTCCTATCGTCAGTTGATCACCTACATGAACCGTCAGGGAGACCTGCGGGGAGTGGCAGAATTCAGTCAGCGCCTGAATGAGGTTTATCATCACCTCTATGAACATAGCGACGCCGCCGCTGTCATCGACCTGCAGGCGCAGTTCGATGAGCAGATTAAAGAGCGGCGGCAGTATCGCATGGTCATCGTCCTCCTTTCCGCCATCATTCTCGTGATCGTACTCTCTGCCCTCATCATCTGGTATAACCGGCGTCGTATTGACCTGCTCAATGCCCGTTTTGCTGAAAGTCAGATGCAATATAATCTGACGCGGACGGAACTCACCCTGATGCGGCGGATGAAGGAGCGTGAACAGCGAGAGAACTCCCGCCAGATAAAGGATGTTGTGTCTCGCCTTCATAATGCTGCCAACAAGGGCAGACCTGCACTTGATGAAGACATGAATGCTTTGGCCCAACTCTCTTACGCCATGCGTCCGAAGTTACGGGAACTGCTGTCTCCACTCAGTTCAAAGGAGCAGCAGGTGTGCTTGCTGACTGTCCATAATTTCCTCCCCTCTGAGATTGCCAATCTGACCATTGCAACTCCCCAGGCCATCACCAACACACGCGTCCGCCTGCTCAGGAAACTGTTCGGGGAGACGGGTGGTGCAAAAGATTTCGATACGGCCATTAAAGAGTACGGCGCCGATGATGTCATTTAATAGGTCTGGTTCTCCAGAACTGCTGCCGATCTGTATAAATCTGCATACTACTCGAATCGGGGATTATTCATTACCGGTTTACATGACTCTCAATTTCTTTTGACCCGGGTCCATTTTCTAAATAGAGGAATGGAAATCATTGCTTTACGTTTTCTGTAAATTGTAAAGCGCATTTTACAACATCTATCTTCAGATGAACATATTGATTGTTAACGCATTATGCAGTTTGGCACGGAGGGTGTTTCGGGAGGGGCAAATGCAAAACTGATGTTTAACAATCTAATTCCTTTGAGTATGAAACGCATATTTGTCCTTCTGATGGTGGC
>Ga0256405_10007930_pt1 | contig 15566 bp, 13 predicted proteins | sample RumenRJG_02DNA_FD_189096 | JGI IMG/M metagenome (GOLD analysis project Ga0256405, IMG submission 189096) | Bovine rumen microbial communities from Lethbridge, Alberta, Canada - RJG_02 | ecosystem: Host-associated > Mammals > Digestive system > Stomach > Rumen | place: Canada: Alberta... | reverse complement strand
AGGCAAAAGAAAAGAAATGAACCAAAGAAAAGAAAACTTCGCTGATTACAATATTGCCTTACGGCAATATAAGACCGCTTACGCGGTAATATGTGTTTTTGCCTTTCAGGCAAAAATCTCTTAGCGCGCCTAAAACTACGGCGCACGCTTGTAAAATTATTATCATAGGCGCCGTTTTTTAGGCGCCTGATTGATTTTTGTCCGTTAGGACAAAAACGTATGAACATTTTATACTTATATCCTTTGAGCGGAGCGATGCCGTCAGGCAGCGCAGTGATTAGCGTGTTTTTCTTTTCGGTTCACTTTTCTTTTTGCGTCGCAATCAAAAAGAAAAGTGAACAATCCTTCATTCATATAATTCGCATTATGCGAATTATTCTTAACCATTTGTAAAGAATTTGGGCAAAATACTTGTGTTTATGCTATAATTTAGTCATAAGAAGACTTGGAGGATATGGAATTGACTACTCAACAAAACATGTTTGGGGACGGCAAAATTGTTCCCGTTAATATAACAAAAGAAATGAAGACTTCGTATATAGACTATGCGATGAGCGTAATCGTAGGTCGTGCATTACCTGATGTTCGTGACGGTTTGAAACCTGTTCACAGACGTATTTTGTATTCTATGAACGAACTTGGGATGTACCCTGATAAACCGTTCAGAAAATGCGCCCGTATAGTCGGGGAAGTTCTTGGTAAATACCATCCTCACGGCGACAGTTCTGTTTATGAAGCGTTGGTTCGTATGGCTCAGGATTTTTCAACAAGATATTTAATGGTTGACGGGCATGGGAACTTTGGATCGGTCGACGGTGACGGCGCTGCTGCAATGCGTTACACAGAAGCCCGTATGCACAAAATTACCCAGTCAATGCTTGCTGATATTGACTGCGAAACGGTTGAGTTCCAGCCAAACTTTGACGGTTCTTTGCAGGAACCGACGGTATTGCCTGTAAGACTCCCGATGTTATTATTAAACGGTGTTTCAGGGATTGCAGTCGGTATGGCTACAAATATTCCGCCTCACAACCTTTGTGAAGTCGTTGACGGTACTATCGCATTGATAGATAACCCAAATATTACCGTTCCGGAACTTATGGAATATATTAAAGGTCCTGATTTCCCGACTGCTGCAACCATTGTCGGCATGAATGATATTAAACAGGCTTACGAAACAGGCAGAGGTTCAATTACAATGTCGGCAGTTTCAGGCTTTGAAGAAATTGCAGGCGGTGCAGGACGTCAGGGGAGAACGGCTATTGTCATAACCGAAATTCCTTATCAGGTCAATAAAGCAATGCTTATTGAAAAAATAGCAGATCTTGTAAAAGATGAGAAAATTAAAGGGATTTCAGATATCCGCGACGAATCCGACCGTGACGGTATGAGAATCGTTATCGAACTCAAACGTGACGCTAAACCTGATGTCGTCAGAAATAATTTGTACAAATTTACGCAACTTGAAACAACCTTCGGGGTTAATATGGTTGCGCTTTGCGGGCAACAGCCACGTTTGATGAATTTGTACGAAGTATTGAACGAATTTGTTGAACACAGAATAGAAATTGTCACACGCAGAACGATTTTCTACCTCAAAAAAGCAAAAATCAGAGCGCATATCTTGGCAGGTTTGATTATTGCTTTGGGTTCTATTGATGAAGTAATCGAACTTATCAAAAAATCAAAAACAACGGATATTGCAAGAGAAGGTTTGATGAGCAGATTCGGGCTTGATGCCGATCAGGCAAACGCTATTCTTGAAATGCAATTACGTCGTTTGACAGGTTTGGAACAGGATAAAGTTAAAGCCGAATACGACGAACTGTTAAAGAAAATCGAAGAATACGAAGGTATTTTGGCAAGCCGTCAGAAGATTTTGGACATCATCAAAACAGAACTTCTTGAAGACAAAGAAAAATACGGTGACGAAAGAAAAACCCAAATTGTTCCTGAGCGTGGTGAAGTTACGATTGAAGATTTGACTCCAAATACTCCGATGGCAGTATTCATTACACATCAGGGATATCTGAAACGTATTCCTTTAGATACTTTTGAACGCCAAAACAGAGCAACAAGAGGGAAATCAGGCATCAAGACAAAAGAAGATGATGATATTCAGCACTTCTTTACCGCTATGATGCACGATAAAGTCTTGTTCTTCTCATCAAAAGGTACTGTTTACAGTCTGAATGTTTACGACTTCCCTGAAGGCGGACGCCAGTCTAAGGGCTTGCCGATAATTAACGTTCTCCCGATAGAACAGGATGAAAAGATTACGGCAGTTGTACCTGTCAGCGTGTTCTCACACGAACTCAATCTTATAATGCTGACGAAAAAAGGCAATATAAAGAGAATTGAACTTGATAACTTCTCTAATATCAGAAGAAACGGTATTATTGCAATAGGTTTGGACGAAGGCGACAGCCTGAACTGGGTTAAACTTGCAAAATCTTATGATGAAATAATTATCGGAACCTCCTGCGGTATGGCAATCAGATTCCCGATTAAGGATTTAAGACCGCTTGGCAGAAGCGCAAAAGGTGTTATTTCAATGAAATTAAGAACGGGTGATGAAATTGTCGGATGCGATATTGTTCCGCAGGATTATGATGCTGATTTGCTTGTTGTAACATCTGACGGATTTGGCAAACGTACAAAATTATCGGAATTCAGAACTCAAAACAGAGGCGGAATCGGTCTTATTGCAACGAAATTCAAAACATCATCTTCAAGACTTGTTGCTCTCACAATAGTTGAAGACAGCGACGACATTATGCTTGTAACCGCAAACGGTGTTGTGACAAGAATTAATGCCGGTTCAATTTCTCAACAGGGACGTCCTGCAACAGGTGTAAGGGCACAGAACTTAAACGACGGAGATAATGTTGTTTCAGTAAATAAAATTCTTAACCCTGATGAAAATGAAGCGTTTAAGTCACAAATTTCCGAAACCCAAACTCCGGCAGATGAAGTTCAGCAGACAAGCCTGCTTGATGCCCAGCCACCGGTAGAGGAATAATTAAAAAGTATAAACAATAAAAACACTCTCTCCTGTCGGGAAAGGGTGTTTTGTTTTTATTGAAATATTTAAAATATTTATGCAACTTTTCTTGAGCGTTTGAGTTTTCCGAAATCATACTGCAAGTATATATATTCGTCATTATATATTTCATTCAATTCGCTTGATTTGAAATGAGGATTACGGATTTTTGCCAGTGCAACTTCTTTATCAATTTTATCTATATGCTTTATAATGTCTTTTACGCTGAAAATTCTTTCGCCTTTGTCATTTGTTTGTTTAAGCATATAATTAACAATTTTTTTGTTCTTTCCGTTAATTTTTGAATACAATTTTATTGCATCTGCCGATTCGACATTTGGTCTTAAACCTGCGGATATTTGTGCTTTTCTTGTTGCTTTTATGGACTCAAAAATCTCAGGCAGAAGTTTTAATCTCATAACAAGTGCGCCGTTTTTATAGGCTTCCTGCTGTCTTTCAAACGTTTTTGCGCCAAGTTTTTGTTTAATTATTTCATTGACATCATTTTGAACACGCAGTTTTCTCGCCTGCGGAGATTCTTTGAAGGTGCGTTTGAGTTCAAGAGCCGGTGTGCCGGTTTCAATGCTGATATTTGAAAGCGCCTGAGCCTTAACAGGTTTTGCAACGGGAAGTTCAACGCCGGATACGGAAGTTTGCAAACCTTCGATTTTGTGATATCTCATTTTGTTAATTTTGTTTTCAAGCAGTCTTGCCACCCTGCCGATTTTCGATTCCTTCTTTGCAAATCCCGCATTTATTGAATCCTCAAGCACTTGTGCATATTTATTTGTAATGAAAAACGGATTTTCAACCTCTTTTGTAAGTGCGGAAACACGTTCTTCTTCGTCGGTAAATCTAACAATTCTTGCAATATTTTTGTGGAAAATTTCGGCTTTTTTAGACGGAACAATATCTAATATTCCTGCCAAGTCTTTTATTGATTTTGCTTTTACGTCGTCGCCCAAAATCTTATACACAAAATTTGCACTGCTTTTATCGCTGTCCATTCGGTCAAAAAGTTTTTTCATTGATTTGATTTCACTTCTTGAAGCATTTGCACCTTGCCCTGCCGTCGCATATTTAAATTTTCTCAAAACATCAAGTCTTGTTGAAATATTTTCATGAGTCGAAGTTTTGTACATTTTCAAAATCTCTGCAAAATCTTCGGGAGTTAAACCTTTTTTGTGCGCAAGAAAATCAGAAAACATTCCGCCTATAAACTTTTCCCCGTCGGGAGAATAGTTTTGTTCAAGGTATTCGGTTTTATTTCCAATGGTTTCTCTGATTGCGCTGTTCTTCATCAGTCTTTTTACTGCCTGTTTTGCATCATAAACTTTTTTGTCAAAAGTCCCGTTTTCAAGCATTTTATCAAGTTCAGCAACTGCATTTTCATTTTCGGCATTATACTTTAAATATGAAACATAATTTTGAGAATTTTTAATATATTCCTGCCTGTTTTTGGAAGCAAGCATATCAGTAATGATTTTTACCGCCGTTTTCTTACTCCCGAGAACGTCATACTCCATTTTTTGGACAAATTCAAGACTCTTTTTGTCTCTTGCAACTGTAAATAATTTTGAAAGCATTTCCATAGGGGCATCTGTATTCTCAACTATATTAAAATGAGCAATTTGCGGTCTTTCTACGACCTTATAAGTATCAATCACACCTTGAGGATTTTCTCTCAAATTACCTAATCTTGTGAAGTTCCGTGCATTATAATTTGTTACAAGCGTCTTTAAAAACTTTATTCTATCGGCATTTGCATTTTTTGTTATTTCTTTCAGTTCGGCAGTTTTTATGCCAAGAATTTTTCCGTATTTTCGGCAGGTATCACTGATAACCTCCTGAAATCTTTCACTTGTACTTTTTTGGGGGATAAATCTTCTTATTCTCAAACCCTCAAATGTAATATTATTATTTTTGCTGTTTATATTGTAATTATTAATTGCATTAACTTGCATTGTTTTTGTTGCCTCCTGAGATACAAATATATTAAAAACAAACAATTTTTTTTTGCCCGTTTTAATTTTAATATAAATACAAAAATATATCTCAAAATATATACAAAAATTAATCATACAAATATTGGGTTTACTTTTTAATAAAAAACATTAAAATATCGGTATGAAAAAATTATTATCCATAATTGTCGCTTTATTGATACTGAATACACTCTGCATCGGCGGAAGTGCAGTTTTTACGCATAAATTCACCCCTCCTGCCTACGCCGAAGGTGATGATTTGTGGAGCAGTTTTAATACCGACCTGTCAAGTCCGAAAGAACAAAGATTTGTCAGTGATGAAGAATTTGAACAGGCTTTAAAAAAGAAAAATAAAAAACTTGATAAATGGAAAAAGATTTTATTAAATAACGGTTCTCCAAGAGGGGAACAATTTTCGCAATCAGATGAAACCGAAGCAATAAATAATAATCAGGGTGCTGATGCATCATTGCCTGTTTTGGCATTGCCTGTTGAAATAAAAATCGGCGAAGGGTACATTCCCGTCGGGCATTATCAGGTTGAGGGTAAAAACGAGGACGGCAGAATTGTTTTAAGTCTTTATCAGGCACATAATCTTGTTGCAAAAATCCCGGCAACGGAAACCAATGAGGATTATGAACAGGAAGAAATCCTTTTTGCAAACTGGGTAAGCGAGGACGATAACCGTATAAAAATCATTTACGGCTCTTTGGATTTTAACGCTTATGCATTAGTTGATATTCTTCAGTAATCTATTTTAATTTATCAATTTCAGCATTGAGTTCTTTTATCTGAACTTCAAGTTTTGTACGCTCATCAACAACGGATGTAAAAGCCTTTTCAAGTGTTTTTATTTTTGCTTCTAAAACATCAACCTTTGATGCGTTTGAATCTGAGGATATTGCAGTTTTTTCTAATTCTCTTTTGTATGCTTTTATTTTATCCTGCTGAACTCCCAAAAACAGTGAAACAATCCCTGCACCGCTAAATAATCCTGCAGATAAAACAATAATAGTAAAAGTGGTTACTTTTATACTCATCCTCATTGCTGCCGTGTAAGCAGAGGAATGTAATACATATAGAAATATTGAATTATTGATATTAATTAAAGCAATATATAATACTGCACAAATTACAACTACACTTAAGAAAAAGAATAATTTTTTCATTTTAGGCTCTCCTGCTTCTGAAATATTTTAAAACCTTAGAAAGTTTTTCATCGGGTTCTATTTCTAATTCTATTATAGATGACGAAAACGGTTTTGCAAATTTTAAATAAAACGACTGCAAAACCTGCTCCTGTGTTTTGACTTTGCCTTCACCCGCACCGTACAGGGTATCGTTATATACAGGGTGGTTTTTGTAACTTGTATGCACTCTGATTTGATGAGTTCTGCCCGTTACAAGTTCAAGTTCAACATAAGTTGCTTCGTTACCGAAATGCTCTAATACTTTGAGCTTGGTAAGGCTTGGTCTGCCATCTGGGCGCACTGCCATTTTCTTCGGGTTAACATTATTTCTGCCGATAGGTTCTGATATTATGTCGTTTTCATTGGGGTAAAACCCTTTTAAAACTGCATGGTATTTTTTTGTCAGTTTATGATCTTTAATGAGATTTGCGAGATATTCGTGGGTTTTGTTGTTCTTTGCTATCATCAAAAGCCCCGATGTGTTGCGGTCAAGGCGGTGAACTATCCCTCTGCGAAACTCTCCGTTGGTATCTGACAGATTATCCCCGTATTTATATAAAAGTGCATTAACCAAAGTATCTTTTGTTTCAATGAAAGTCGGGTGAGTGAGCATGCCTGACGGTTTATTTATAACTGCCATATTTTCATCTTCCCAAACGACTTCCAAAGGAATATCCTGTGCTTCAAGTTCGATATTTTTTTCGGGCGTAAGATTTTCAAATTCAACACGGTCATCAATTCTTAACGAATACGACGGCTTTTTGGTTTCGCCGTTAACCAAAACCATGCCGTCTTTTATGGCAGACTGAATTTTTGAACGTGAAATCCCGTCATAAAGTTGGGATAAAAACACGTCTAGCCGTGTATTAAAATTATTTTCATCAGCAATAAGAAGCATTTTTACCTCTTATAGATAAGTAACATACCGATTAGGGCAATTACACCGATAGTTATAAACACATCAGCAACATTGAATACGGGGAAATTAATAAAATTCAGATGTATATAATCTCTGACATAACCAAGAACTATTCTTTCATGACAATTTGCCATAATTCCTGCGGTCAAAAGTCCGATAAACGAAACGGAAATCATGTGAATACTTTTGTTATGATGAACATAACCCCACAGTAAAGTCGTTGCAACAATAGCGATAATTATAAAAAATTCTCTTGCGTTTTCTAACAAACTGAATGCCGCACCGCTGTTTTTAAGATAAGTAAGGCTGAACACCGCATTTGAATAATGATGTCCTGATGTCACGTTATCAACAATAAGTTTTGATGAAAAAAGTGCCAAAAAGAGCCAAAATATAAAACTTCCTAACAAAAAAAAGTATTTTCCTACTGATTCTCTCATTATTTTTTATCCTCTAATTTTGCAAAATTGTTCTTTGGTACAACATTAATTCTTTTCATAAGACACGCAATTCCTGCCATATAAACCTTTGTTCCTCCGAATTTGTCCGTCGATGATTTTGAAATGGCAAGAGATGCAACCGCATACTCATTAATATTATCGGTGTTTGCTTTAATAAATCTTTCAAGTGTGTGCGTTTTTGTCATCGTTCTTAACGGCCCGTTAGGAGTTTTATCAGGGTAAATAACGGGATCGTGTTCTAACGAACCGACAATGACAGTATTATCATCAGCATCTGCCGTAACTGTTGTTGTATAAGTTTCACCCGAACCAACCTGACTCGGGGCAATAAGTTCAATATTCATAAACCTTGCATCACCGTACAAAAGCGCGGATTCATCAGCCAGCATCGTTTCACCTTTAATAAACCATTTGCCTGCTTTCTTTTCAAGGTGATAAACACTTGTTGATTTTGCATGAATTTCACCTGTAACAGAAAGACGGTCAACCTTATCAAGCACTGTTCCGATAGCACTTTCTTCCATACTGACATCTGCATTATTACCATTAATTTCAACCGATGTAATTTTTGAACTATATGTCAAATCCTTGCACTGTTCCCAAGTATCTTCAACCGATTTGAAATAAATATCTTTGTTAAACCCGTCGCTGTTAATATAATTATCAGAATACAAAGTTTTTAAACCTGTCAAATCGTGTTTATTTGCAAATTCTTCATGTACTCTGAAAAGGTCTTTTATCTGCTTTAATTCGGACTTATAAATTTTATTTTGTTCTGCTCTGTATTTTCCCGTTGAAACAAGAGAAGCCTGTGCATCAATATTTGTACAAACTGTTGTAAATAAAGCCAAAACTAAAAATAACAAAATCTTCTTCATAATCGGTATTATAGCATAAATGTTCTAAAATTCCGAAATCTGTAAAGGTCTGTTCACAATTTGCTGTTCACTATTCACTTGTTATGTTGTTGTTAAAAATATTTCATGCTATCATAATAGTGTTATTAAGATTCTTCGCCTTAAACCGTCATTCTGAGCGAAGCGAAGAATCTCATCATATCAGCTCTGAATGACATCACAAGGAAAAAGAGAAAAATGAGTTTAACGGTATATTTAGGGATAGATGTAGGTTCTGTTACGACAAAACTTGCCGTAATAGACGAAACAGGCAAATATGTTGACAGTGTAATGTTAAAAACTGCAGGAACACCTGTCAGCGCAGTTCAAAACGGTATGCGCCAATTATATGAAAAGCGTATAACCGATTACGAAGTCATGGGTGTCGGAACAACAGGTTCGGGGCGTGCTTTGGCAGGTTCATTAGTCGGGGCTGATGTTGTTAAAAATGAAATTACCGCCCATGCCGTAGCAGCAAGCGTGACTGTCCCGGGGGTTCAGACAATTTTGGAAATCGGCGGACAGGACAGTAAAATCATTATAATGCGTGACGGTATTGTTACCGATTTTGCAATGAATACGGTTTGTGCAGCAGGTACGGGTTCATTTTTAGACCATCAGGCTCAACGTTTGGGAGTTCCTATTGAAGAATTCGGCGCAACCGCATTAAAATCATCCAATCCTGCAAGAATAGCAGGCAGATGCGGAGTTTTTGCCGAAAGCGACTTGATTCACAAACAACAGTTAGGGTATCCCGTTGAAGATTTATTATACGGACTTTGTCAGGCTTTAGTGAGAAATTATCTGAGCAATTTGGCATTAGGTAAGGAACTTCTGCCTGTATTTTCATTCCAAGGGGGTGTAGCAAGTAATACAGGTATGGTAAAAGCCTTTGAAGAAGCCCTTAATACGCAGGTAATAGTTCCCGAACACCATCAGACAATGGGTGCGATAGGTGCGGCAATGCTTGCAATGGAAGATCATCAATATACCCAAAATCAGACAAAATTCAAAGGCTGGGATGTTGCCGATATGCATTTTTCATCAATTACCTGCACATGCAACGGCTGTTCTAATAACTGCGAAGTTATTACGATTGTTGAAGGGGTTGACGAAGTTCAGCATGTTGATAAAATAAAAGATGTAAAAGGTAATATCATCGCACGCTGGGGCGGAACCTGCGGACGCTGGGATATAGGATAATAGTTTATGCAAAATTTTGGACCTTCAAGAACTTCTATACTGACGGAATTACCGATGGGCAATTCCGAACTCGGAGAAGCTTTTGCAATGGTTATAAACGATATGGTTACCCAGTCGGGAATTACAAACCCGAAAGGGGAAGATTTTGATGTCGTTTCAAAAAAATGGAGAGAACTTGCCGGAAAACCAGACAAAACCCCGGAAGATTTGGAAAAACTTGATAAAACTTTTAAAGATAATGTCAATGAACTTGCACAGTCTTATCTTTTATTTATTGCAAGGCAGGTCGGCAACACTACAGGCAGACTAACGTACGAAGACTACGAAAAATATATGTTTAAATACCGTTTTGGGCATTATGACATTGAAAACAAACCCGAATACATAAACAAAGTCAAAGTTATGATAAAAACCGCGTTTGACAAACTTTCGGCGCACGGCGAATTATCAGGCGGAGATGCCCTGATTGACAAATATGACATGGCATCATTTGTTTATGCAATATCAACAAAAGTTCAGCATGACGAAAAAGAGGGGTTTAAGGGATTTGCAATAGACGGAATTATTACTCCGTTAAATTATTCTGTTGATGAAAGCAATTTGTTTAAACCCGAAGATAATTTGTTTTCGCTGAAACTGCGAATCGGCTACAAAGTTTTGAATAATCAGTTATAGGAGTTAAGAGTATGAAAAAGATTTTTGCATCATTGTTTTTAATATTTGCATTTGCAGGCTGTTCATTTGGTTTTGAAGATGTTTTTGTCGAAGAAAAACCGCCTGTTGCATCTCAGGAAATGGTTCAGCCTTCAAAACAGACTGTAGAAATTTTGTTTGACTGGTTTGACATTAGTGCTGATGAAAAAGCGCAAAGAATTGAGCAATTTTCTCAAATAATTTTTGGAGAAGATTCAAAAATCTGCCTGAATAAAGAGGAATTTAACAAGGAACTTTCAAAATATAAAAAAGATAAGAACTTTAAACATCATTACATGCTTGCAAATAATGGTGTAACGCAGGATGAAGATGCAAAATATAATCCGTTCTATTACAAAAAAGACACTCTTGTAATCTATGCGATTATGTACAATGATGACATTCATCACGCACTATATTACAACCCTTACGGCAAACTCTATTATGTAGATATAACATCCGATGCGTACCCGAATTTCCCTTACTATTCAATTCAGTACGACAAAAAAGGGAATTTAAAAAGCGCAATATATTTTGTATCGCACGATATTCAATATATGTTTAATCCAAATAAAGAATTTATCGGCATTTGGTACAAAGACAAAATGTATAATAAAGACGGCAAACAAATTTCCACCCGTGAAGGATGGTAGGGCTATTTAATTTCCACAACACTCACACCGTCACCGCCTTCCGAGTCCTCACCGGCTCTGAATTTTGCAACGTACGGGGAGGTTTTTAAAAAATCTCTTACGGCTTGTTTGAGTGCGCCTGTTCCATGCCCGTGAATTATATAAACAGGCGAAAGATTTGCAAGGCTTGCCTTGTCTAAATAGTTTTCGACCTCATCAAGTGCTTCTTCAACCCTGTACCCTCGCAGGTCAAGTTCCTGACTCATTGACAGTCTGCGAAGTTCAAACTTCTTAAACGACGCTCCGGGGATAACATTTTTCTTTGATTCTTTGTAATTTTCATCAAGCACTGCAAGTTCATCTGTTTTAACCTTCATTGTCATATTCCCCATATCAACAGTGAGTCGTTTGTTTTTATCGGGCAGAGTAATAACTTTAACTTTCTGATGAAGATTTTTAAGCATTACAACGTCGCCAATAACCACCTTATCCCAGTCAATTTCGATATAACTTTCTTTGTCGGTTGCGCTGTCAACATCATTTCTGAAATTTTGTTCAAGTTTTGCAAGTCGTGAATAGGCTCTGCGCGCAATTTTTTCGGATTTGTCTTTGCGAAGTTCGTCTAAAATCTGCTTAATTTCACCTCTTGCCTCCATAATTTCCGCATCAAATTTTGTTTTTAAATTTTTCAGCGTCTTTTTCTTATCCTGTTTTACCTGTTTCAAATTCTGCTCGTATTCTTCTTTAATTGAAAGCGAATCTTCTTTGAGTTCCTGAGCTTTTTCAAGGTTTTGAGAAAGTTCCTGATGCGTTTTTTGCAGTTTTTCAACCACCGCAATAGTCGGATCTTTTTGAGTGATGAGCGATGTTTTTGCCTTATCGACAATATCTTTATCCAAGCCTAAATTTGAAGCGATAGAAATTGCGTTGCTCAACCCCGGAATACCGATAAGCAGTTTGTAAGTAGGCTGCAAAGTTTCCGTATTAAATTCAACCGAAGCATTTTTAAAAAACGGGTTTGAAAATTCAAGCGCCTTTAATTCCCCATAGTGAGTGGTAATTACACTTGTAACTTTTTTCTGCGCAAGTTTATCAAGTATTCCCTGTGCCAAAACAGCACCCTCAACAGGATCAGTTCCTGCGCAGATTTCGTCTAACAGTACAAAAGAATTTTCGTCACTCTCTTTTAAAATTTCAATAATATTTGTCATGTGCGATGAAAAGGTCGAAAGACTTTCTAAAATACTCTGATTATCCCCGATATCAGCAAAAACATTTTCAAAAGGATAGAGTTTCGCAAAAGTGCAGGGCAAAAACATTCCTGATTTTGCCATTAAAATAAAAAGCCCGATAGTCTTTAATGTGACGGTTTTTCCGCCTGTATTCGAGCCTGTAATTATCAGAGAATTGTAATTACATTTTCCTCCGATTTCAAAATTGTTTGAAACGACATCTTCTCCTTTACTAATCAATAAAAGAGGATGTTTCATATTCTCAAAATAAAGGTAGCCTTTTTCTTCCGTAATTTCAGGTTCGACTGCCTGTAATTTCACCGCATATCTTGCCTTTGCAAAATGAAAATCAATTTCAGCCATAATTTTTTCGCACAAAGCAAGTTCTTTCAGCCTGCCTTTAACTAAATCAGTCAGCGAAACAAGAATTTTTATACATTCCTGCCTGATTTTTGCCTTAACTTCTCTGATTTTGTTGTTTAACGGCACGATTTGAGCAGGTTCAATATAAAAGGTTTTTGCGCTCGACGATACGTCATGCACAATCCCCGGAATTTTTGTTTTGTTTGATGCCATAACCTGAAAAACAATTCGTTCATCCCTTTGGGTATAAATATTTTCCTGAAGATATTTTGAAAAATTCGGGTTGTTTAAAAGAGTGTTTACCGTGTCACGAAGATTTTGTTCGGTATCCTTCAGCGATGAATAAAGTCCTTTCAGTTCGGGTGTTGCATTTTGTCTTATTTTTAAATTTTCATCAAAAGTTTCAAAAATTTTATCCTCGGTTTCTTTATCAGAAATAAGATTTTGAACTTTTTGTCTGAGCAGAAAATCATTTTCGCTGTTTTCGTTAATGAATTTCTTTAAAAGCCTTGATGATTTCATTGTTTTGGCAAGGTCAATAAGTTCCTGCTCCTCAAGATAAGAAAGCGAAGCATTGTTTTCAATACGAGTGACATCGGCGATAAATTCGGTCGGAGTTTCTTTTGCAAGGTCAAGAATTTTCTTTGCCTCTCTTGTGAGTTCAATTTGCTCTTTTATCTTGCTAAAATCATTATAAACAGGCATCGCAAGACAAAGATTGGCGCTCTGCTCAAATTTTGCAAATTTGGACAGTTCGGATTTAATCTTGTCAAATTCAAGTGATTCATACGTTTTTGAAATAATGCTCATAAAATGATTTTATAACAAAAATGCGCATATTATATTGCAAATTTTTAGTGTTTATATTACAATTAATCCGTATGGAACAAATTATGGAGGATTCTAATATGGAAACTTATGGTATTGAAAAATTAGGTATCACTTCTCCGTCATCAGTTCACAGAAACTGGACACCTGCTCAGTTGACCGAAGCAGCATTAAGACGCGGAGAAGGTACATTAGCAAACAATGGTGCGCTTGTTGTTACAACAGGTAAATACACAGGCCGTTCACCTAAGGACAAATTTATCGTGGACACTCCGTCAATTCATGATGATATTGCATGGGGTAAGGTAAACAGACCAATTTCAAGAGAAGCATTCAACTCAATCAAATCTAAAATGATTGATTATTTGAATGGTAAAGAAGTATTTATTTTTGACGGTTTTGCCGGTGCAGACAAAAAATATACTCAAAAATTCAGAGTTATTAACGAAATGGCATCTCAAAATATGTTTATTCACCAATTGTTAATCAGACCGACTGAAGAAGAATTGGCAAACTACGGTGAAGCTGATTACACAATCATTTGCGCTCCTGGCTTCAAATGTAATCCTGAAGTTGACGGTACAAATTCTGAAGCGTGTATCGCTATTGATTATGAAGCACACATGATTATCATTGCAGGTAGTCAATATTCAGGCGAAATCAAAAAATCAGTTTTCGCAACTATGAACTATGTAATGACTAAGAAGAATGTTCTTCCGATGCATTGTTCAGCTAATATGGATCCGCAAACTCATGAAACAGCAGTTTTCTTCGGTCTTTCAGGAACAGGTAAAACTACATTATCTGCAGATCCTTCAAGAAAATTAATCGGTGATGATGAACACGGTTGGTCACCTGACGGCGTATTCAACTTTGAAGGCGGTTGCTATGCAAAATGTATCAACTTAACCGAAGAAAATGAACCTGATATTTATCACGCTATCAAATTCGGTTCTTTGGTTGAAAACGTAATTATGAATCCTGAAACAAGAGAACTTGATTTTGCTGACGGTTCATTAACTGAAAACACCCGTGTAGGTTATCCTGTTAATTACATCAACAATGCTGCTATCCCGTCAATGGGCGGTATTCCAAAAGTTGTTGTATTCTTGACTGCTGACGCGTTCGGCGTATTGCCTCCAATCTCAAGATTAGACAAAAACGCTGCAATGTATCACTTCGTAACAGGCTTCACTTCTAAACTTGCAGGTACTGAAAGAGGGATTACAGAACCTGTACCGACCTTCTCAACATTATTTGGCGAACCGTTTATGCCGATGGACGCAAGTGTTTACGCTAAAATGTTGGGTGACAAATTAGACCAATACGGCACTAAGGTTTACTTAGTAAACACAGGCTGGGCAGGCGGAAGCGCATCTTCAGGTGCAAAGAGAATGAAACTTTCATATACCAGAGCAATGGTTACCGCAGCATTGAACGGTTCATTTGACAATGTTGAATTTAAACATCATGATGTATTCAATGTTGATTATCCGACATCTTGTCCGAATGTTCCTGACGAAATGCTTGATGCAAGAGGAATGTGGGCAGATAAAAATGCATACGATGAAGCGGCTAATAAGTTGGCTCAAATGTTTGCCGATAATTTCAGTGCAAAATATCCGAACATGCCATCAGAAATCGTTAATGCAGGCCCAAAGCCATTAAGCACGGTTAGATAATAAATTCTAATCTGTGCATAAAATATTAAATAACCCTCTCCTGTTTGGAGAGGGTTATTTTTATGGGAATTTATAACATATACAAGAATTACACGCAACAAATATTAACGGGCTTTTATGCTTTCATCAATATATTTTATGAGAGAATAATTAAAGAATTCTATAATTCTTCTTTTTCCGATTTTAATCTCATTTGTTGTTGTCATACCGTATTTTATGGTCTGCTCTTTACCCTCAACCATCAATGTTGTGTTTTGGGGCTCTATATAAACCTCATAAACATCGCCAAAATGTTCGTCCTGAATACTGTTTTGGGAAACAACCGTAACTTTTCCGTTCAATTATATTCTAAGCATTAAATGTTTTAAATGAAGATTCGACGTTTTTGGAAATAACTTTTTTAACAGCATCAATTTCGGTTGAAATAGCGTTTTCTTCG
>Ga0256405_10007929_pt1 | contig 15567 bp, 9 predicted proteins | sample RumenRJG_02DNA_FD_189096 | JGI IMG/M metagenome (GOLD analysis project Ga0256405, IMG submission 189096) | Bovine rumen microbial communities from Lethbridge, Alberta, Canada - RJG_02 | ecosystem: Host-associated > Mammals > Digestive system > Stomach > Rumen | place: Canada: Alberta | collected... | reverse complement strand
GTAAATGAAACGGTTTCGTATTTTGCGACGACGGCCGGCCAGGATATATGGGCGAAGCCTCTGTGGCTGAATATCCTGTATATTGCCATTCTGCCGCCTGTTATCGAGGAGTTTATATTCAGGGGCGCTCTGTTCCAGGGCTTCCGCAACTGCGGACTTTTCAAGACAGCATTCTTCACTGCCCTGATGTTCGGACTTGCCCACGGCAACCTGAACCAGTTCATGTATGCGTTTGCGGTCGGTATGTTCCTGGCTTATCTGGTCGAGGCGTCAGGGTCGGTATATGCGACCATGCTGGCGCATTCGCTGATAAATGGGTCAACGGTCTTTATTATGTATCTGGAAAGGCAGCTGCCGGAAAATATCACCAGTGCCATGGTGGAAGTGGAGAGTAAGACTTCTTCAGTTCAGGATCTTGGTCTTATGTTCTGGATCATTGGAGCCGCGATCGCAGGTGCCTGCGCAGTGCTGGCAGTGATCGTGCTGCGTACGATTGCGAAATCGGCCGGAAGAGAGATGGTCTACCAGGAAGCCCGTAAGGGGAAGGACCGTATTAAAGGCAAGGAAGGCCGTGCATTTTCAGTAGAGCTGCTGGTCGGAATGCTGATTCCTATCGTTCTCATGGCGATAGAGATGATCATGCGGCTGGTGAAGTAGTACCTGGTTATCCAACAGAATAAGTAAAATGAGCAGCGCCCGGCGGCCTGACTGCCGGGCACTGTTATTACATTGGAAAAGGAGAAGCTTTGAGATTCACTCATCTTCACACACATACAGAATACAGTCTGCTGGACGGCTCTAACAAGATCAAGGACTATGTCAGCCGGGTGAAGGAGCTGGGGATGGACAGTGCCGCGATCACGGATCACGGCGTGATGTTTGGCGTCATTGATTTCTATGAGGAATGCATGCGCCAGGGAATCCGTCCTGTTCTCGGCTGTGAAGTGTACGTGGCTCCGGGCTCCCGTTTTGACCGGGAAAATGCGTCGGGTGAGGACCGCTATTATCATCTGATCCTGCTGGCGGAGAACAATACAGGGTACGCCAATCTTGTGAAGATCGTCTCTGCGGGATATGTGGACGGTTATTATTACAGGCCGCGTGTAGACAAAGAGATCCTCCGTAAATACCATGAGGGGATCATCTGCGCTTCCGCCTGCCTTGCGGGTGAAGTTGCCAGGTTCCTGACCCGGGGCTTCTATGAAGAGGCGAAGGAAGCTGCGCTGTCCTACCAGGAGATCTTCGGAGAAGGGAATTTCTTCCTTGAACTTCAGGATCACGGAATTGCTGAACAGAAGCTGGTGAATCAGTCACTGCTCCGTATGTCGCAGGAGACCGGGATACCGCTCATTGCCACCAATGACTGCCACTATACTTACGCGGAGGACGCGGAAGCCCACGACGTTCTGCTGTGTATCCAGACCGGCAAGAAGGTGTCGGATGAGGACCGCATGCGCTATGAGGGCGGGCAGTACTATGTCAAGAGCCCGGAACAGATGGCTGAACTGTTCCCCTATGCACCCCAGGCTCTGGAGAATACCCAGAAGATCGCGGAGCGGTGCAATGTGACCATAGAGTTCGGCCAATATAAACTCCCGAAGTTTGATGTTCCGGATGGAAAAAGCGCCTGGGAATACCTGAATGAATTGTGCCGTGCGGGGATGGCGGAGCGCTATGACCCGGTAACAGAAGAACTGGAAGAGCGGCTTGAGAGCGAACTGAATATCATCCGCTCCATGGGATTCGTCGACTACTTCCTGATCGTCTGGGATTATGTACGGTATGCAAGAAGTGTGGGCATCTCTGTCGGACCCGGCAGAGGCTCTGCCGCGGGAAGCATCGTATCCTATGCGCTCGGAATCACGCAGCTGGACCCGATACGGTACAGTCTGCTGTTTGAGCGCTTCCTGAATCCTGAGCGAATCTCCATGCCGGATATCGACATAGATTTCGCCTACGAGAGAAGGCAGGAGGTCATTGACTACGTCGTGCGAAAGTACGGCAAGGATGACGTGGCGCAGATCATTACGTTCGGAACCCTGCAGCCGCGCGGCGTTGTCAGAGATGTGGGAAGAGTTCTGGACCTGCCTTATTCTCTGTGCGATACGATCTCAAAACAGATCCCGATGCGCAATCCCATCGACTCAGCGAAGAAGATGACGATCGACGTGGCGCTCCAGGTCAGTCAGGACCTGAAGAAAATGTATGACTCAGATCCGCAGATCAAGACCCTGATCGATATGGCAAGGAAACTTGAAGGCCTGCCCAGACACGCATCCACTCACGCGGCGGGAGTCGTGATCTGCCAGACCAACGTAGATGATTTTGTCCCGCTTGCGAGAACTTCCGACGGAAACCTGGTGACACAGTTCACCAAGGATACCGTTGAGCACCTGGGACTTCTGAAAATGGACTTCCTGGGACTTCGCACACTCACGGTGATCGAGGATGCTGTCCGCATGGCTTCAGAACATGAGATGGAGCAGGTCCGCCTGACCGGCCATGGAAGCAGTGTGTGGGAGGAGTCCCCGAAACTGGAAAACGGGATGCTCGACATAGCCCGTGTCGGGACAGATGACGCGGATGTGTACGCTTATATCACGACCGGTAAATGCGACGGCATCTTCCAGCTTGAATCTGCCGGCATGAAGAGTTTCATGAAAGAACTCAAGCCGAACTGCCTTGAAGATCTGATCGCCGGAATCGCCCTCTACAGACCGGGTCCGATGAGCTTCATCCCTTCCTATATCAGGGGCAAGGAGAACCAGGGATCGATCCATTACGATACGCCCGAGCTGGAGAATATCCTGAAGACGACCTATGGCTGCATCGTATACCAGGAGCAGGTCATGCAGATCGTACGGGAACTGGGCGGATATTCATTTGGCCGGAGCGACCTGGTGCGCAGAGCCATGTCCAAGAAGAAGGCCTCTGTAATGGCGAAGGAGAGGAAGAACTTCGTCTACGGAAATGAAGAAGAAAACGTTCCCGGCTGTGCGGCGAAGGGGATCGATGAGAAGACGGCAAATAAGATCTTCGACAGCATGATGAGCTTTGCGGAATACGCTTTCAACAAGGCTCATTCCACTTCCTATGCGGTGGTCACTTACCAGACCGCATGGCTGAAATATCATTATCCCGTGGAATTCATGGCTGCTCTCATGACGTCTGTGATCGATAATCCCGGGAAGGTTGCGGAGTACATCATGGTCAGCCGGAGTATGGGGATCAGCATCCTTCCGCCTGATGTAAATGAGAGCCGCGAAGGCTTTTCCGTCACCTATTCAACCGGCGAGGATGGACGGCAGACCGGAAAGATCCGGTATGCCCTCGGCGCGATCAAGTCTGTGGGGCGTCCGGTCATCCGCGCAATTCTGGAAGAGAGGGATAGAGACGGAAGTTTTACCGACCTGAATTCATTTGCAAGAAGAGTCTCTTCAGAGGTCAATAAGAGAGCCGCCGAGAACTTTATCAAGGCAGGCGCATTTGACTCCTTTGGAGGGAACCGGAGACAGATGATGCTGGTGTACGGCCAGGTATTTGATTCGGCTGCAAGAGAGAGAAAGAGTCAGCTCACGGGGCAGATGTCACTGTTTGATTATTTTGGCGGGGGAGAAGGCGAAGAGGCATTTGACCCGGGCGTAACACTTCCGGATGTGCCGGAATATGACCAGGAACAGCTTCTTGCGTTTGAAAAAGAAGTGCTGGGGATCTATGCAAGCGGTCATCCTCTTGAGAAATATGAAGCGCTCTGGAGAAAGAACATCACCGCGCTGTCATCTGATTTTGCCATTGATGATGAGAGCGGACAGGCGGACAAACTGAACGACCAGGCGCTGGCTGTGGTCGGCGGGATCGTGGAAGATGTCACGGTCAAGTACACAAAAAACGGACAGACCATGGCGTTTCTTCAGATCGAGGATCTGGTGGGATCTGTGGAAGTTCTGGTATTCCCGCGCGTGTATGAGAAGTACCGCTCCAGGATAGGCGCGGATGAGCGTTTATTTGTCAGCGGGAGAGTCTCACTGGAAGACAACAAGCCGGCGAAGCTGATTGCAGATAAGGTCTGGAGATTCTCAGAGACGCCGCAGGGACTGTGGATCAAGTTCCCCACTGTCGAGGCATATGCGCAGCAGGCAGAAACTGTGAACCGGATCCTTATGGAAAGTCAGAGACTGCCGGAAGCAGACAAAGCGTCTCCGGCAGAGCGGATCTCTATCTACGTAGAAAACCCGAGAAGTGTAAAGAACCTCGCATTTTCAGAGAGAATGTACCTCCCTGGGAGCATGATCCGCAGCCTGGAAGAAACGTTCGGCGCGGAGAATGTTTCACTGACTCCGGGCAAAATGCGGGTCTGAGATATCAGACTGCAGGACTGCGGATTCAGGCTTCAGACCGGGACCTGGCAGTTTTTGAGGCGCAGCTCATGAATTGACCTGGAACTTATATCCGATACCCCATACTGTAGCGATCGACCAGGCGTCTGTTGCCGGAAGCTTCCGGCGCAGGCGCTTAATATGTACATCAACCGTGCGTGTATCTCCGGCGTAGTCATATCCCCAGATATGGCTCAGAAGCTGGTCTCTGGTAAACACCTGATTGGGCGAGCATGCCAGGAAATACAGAAGCTCGATCTCTTTGGGCGGCATCGCTATCTTCTGGTCCTGATAATACACGGAATAGTTATTCAGACTGATCCTGAGACCGGGATATTCCACGACATCCACTGCAGTCCTCAGCGTCCGCATGATTAGAAATGAACGTCTCAGAAGCGCACGTATCCTCGCAACGAACTCACGCATGTCAAACGGTTTGACCAGATAGTCGTCAGCCCCCATCTCGAGACTGATCACCTTAGAGATCACATCGTCTTTTTTGCTGATCACGAGAGTGGGGACCCTGTAGGTATTCCAGAACTTCTGAAGCCTCTGATAGGGATCACTTCCGCGGATGATCGGATCAAATACGATCAGGTCAGGCCTGAAAAATTCGCAGGGATCAATATTGGAGGTAAGGTCATTTACCACCAGGGCTTCATAATTCTCTCTTGTAAGTGCATCTGATATCTGAGATGTGAGTTTTGAGTCTGTATCAATGATTAGAATTCTTTGCTTCTCTGGCATAACCGGACCTTCTCCTTTTTACGTCGCATACAGAATGACTGTTTACGAAGGTTACAAACCGGTATACTGATCCGACGAAGGTCTGCAGCCGGATACAGTATCTGAATTTAGTATACCATCATTCGCCGGATTTGTCAGAATATTATGTAAGATTGCGAAAAATCAGGGCTTAAGATACAATCTCAGTGGACTGCCGGCCGCCTCTGCAGGCGGCGGGCGCATGTATGCCGACAGCATACTTGAATTTCACTCATATCTACGGAAAGACTGTCAGAGGGAAAGGAGGATCCGATGAAAAGCAGCTGTGTCAATCTGGCTGTCCTTGCTGCGGTGGATGCAGGGAAGACTACACTGTCAGAGAGCTTCCTCTACCTGACAGGTACCATCCGCAAGGCAGGACGGGTAGACCATCAGGATTCATTTCTGGACACCCATGAACTGGAGCGAAGGAGAGGAATCACTATATTCTCAAAGATGGCACGCTTCAGGATCGGCGATACGGACATCACCCTGCTGGATACTCCAGGCCATGTAGACTTTACTGCGGAGACAGAGCGGACTCTTGCGGTCGCCGATATGGCCCTTCTTCTGATAAGCGCCGCTGACGGAGTGACAGGCCATACGCTGGAACTGTGGAAGCTCCTGGAGCGGTATCATCTGCCCACACTCATTTTTGTCAATAAAATGGATCAGGCGGGAGCGGACCTTATACAGGTGGAGAAAGACCTGCAGGAGCACCTCGATGAGCACTGCATCACATTTCAGGGATGGGAAGAGAGAGATCCGGATCTGTGTGAGCAGATTGCGATGTGCTCGGAGGATGTGCTGGAGAGCTATCTGGAGAGCGGGACTCTGACAGACGAAGAAGTGCAGAATCTTGCTGTCGGACGGGCGCTGTTTCCGGTCTACTGCGGAAGCGCGCTGAAGATGGAAGGTGTTCAGGAACTGATCGACGGCATCGCTTATTTTTCCTGCCGGAAAGAATATCCGGACAAGTTCGGTGCACTCTGCTATAAGATCTCCAGGGATGAAAAAGGAAACCGCCTCACATGGCTGAAACTGACAGGCGGATCCATGAAAGTAAGAGGCCTTCTTGCGGGCAACCTTGAATCGCCGGCCACGCGCAGCGAAGAGACAGATGAACAGGCACCGGAAGACAATATGACATTCGAACCTGCCGGCTCCGGTGACGATGCACCTGTGCCTGCCGCTCCGGCGGAGAAGGTAACGCAGATCCGTCTGTATTCCGGAGAGAAGTTTACATCTGCCGATGAAGCCTTCGCAGGCCAGATCGTCGCTGTGACCGGGTTAAATGAATCCTTCTGCACCCAGACGTACGGCACATGTTCCGGAACAGGTGAGATCCTTACTCAGCCGGTCCTGTCCTACGATCTGATCTGGCCGGAGAGCATCGACCGGCTGCAGATGTACGGGAAAATGAAAGAACTGTCAGAGGAGATCCCCGAGATCGATCCTCAGCTTGATGACCGGAGTAAAGCGATCCACATCCGTGTCATGGGAGAGGTCCAGACGGAGATCCTGCAGTCCATCGTTCAGAGCAGATACGGAGTGGCAATCTCATTTGGCGAAGGCCGGATCGTGTACAAAGAAACAATCCGCAGCTGCGCGGAAGGCGTAGGCCATTTTGAACCCCTGCGCCACTATGCGGAGGTTCACCTGATACTGGAACCCGGGGAGAGAGGTTCAGGAATTCAATATGACAGCGCCTGCTCCACGGACATCCTTGCAAGACACTGGCAGAGGCTGATCCTGAATATGCTGAAGGCACACCGGCAGGTGGGAGTTCTCACCGGAAGCGAACTGACTGATGTAAAAGTCACACTCATATCAGGACGTGCGCATCTCAAGCATACAGTAGGCGGGGACTTCCGTCAGGCAGGAAGGCGCGCACTGCGGCAGGGGCTCATGAAATGTGAGAGCGTGCTGCTGGAACCCTATTATGATTTTGTCCTGGACATACCGGCTGCACAGATCGGAAGAGCAATCCTTGACATAGGGAACTTTGCGGGACACGCGGATCCCCCGGAGACAGACGGCACATTTGCCCGTATCACAGGGTATGCGCCGGTCTCGACCATGCGAAATTATCAGGCAGATGTGAGAGCGTACACTTCCGGTCGCGGAGCACTGACTCTGAAAATGAGAGGCTACGAGCCGTGCCATAACCCGGAGGAAGTGATCGCGCAGTATGCCTATGAACCGGAACGAGACCTTCGCAATCCGCCCTGGTCTGTCTTCTGCGCGCACGGAGCCGGATATGAAGTTCCGTGGGAAGAGGTCGATGCGATTGCACATGTACCTCTCATGTCATCCTCCAGAACTTCCGGCGAGATGCTCTGGAATTACGGGGAAGAAGACATATCCGCAGCAGCAGGAGCACCCGGTCTTTCGGCCGGACGCGACGCGGAAGGGACTGATGACTGGCAGCAGGGATATGAAAACTACCGCCGTCATGAAGCCTCCTCCGAAGAACTGCAGTCAATATTTGAGAGGACGTATGGCAAGATCGTACGAAAAGATCTCGGAGGATACAAAGAGAACTTCTTCGGAGGCGGCAGACACGGTCCTTCCGGAATGCACAGACCGCGCAAGAAGGACAATAAAGAACCGATCCTGCTGGTCGACGGCTACAATATCATCTATGCCTGGGAACAGCTTCGCAGCCTGGCAGGGAAAGAACTGAACGCAGCCAGGACAAAGCTTGCGGAGATCCTGAGCAACTATCAGGGATTCACACAGACCAGCGTAATCCTTGTATTTGACGCATACAAGGTCCCGGGCGGTGTGGAGCGAGTCGAGAAGTACCACGATATCTTCATCATCTATACAAAAGAGGCAGAAACTGCTGACCGGTATATAGAAAAAGCTGTTCACAGAATGGGATCGGAGTTCGACATCACCGTTGCGACCAGTGACAATGCCGAGCAGCTTATCATCTGGGGGGCAGGCGCAAGAAGATATTCCGCGTCAGATCTGAAAGAAGAAGTCGACAGAACTGAAAAAGAGCTCCGGACAGATTACCTTAATGCTCCGGTTTCAGGAAAGAACCGGCCGTTTGCGGATCTGCTCAGCAGGGAAGACTTCCCGGACAGCAATGAATAGAATGCAGGGCGGTATCCAAAAACGGCGGACCGTGGTAAGATGGAATACAGATATAAACTGACTGCTGTCAGGATCGGAGACGGATCCTGATTAGGAAGGACAGAGAAATGAAATATATTGAATCGCTGAGAGAGGGAGACCAGGTTGGCGGCGTATATCTGTGCAGACAAAGGCAGACCGCGACCTCGAAGGCGGGAAAGGAATACGAGAATGTAACCCTGCAGGATAAAACAGGGTCGATCGACTGCAAGATCTGGGATCCGAACTCGACTGGGATTGAAGAGTTCGCTCCGCTTGACTATATATATGTAGTCGGAGAAGTGACCAGTTTCCAGAATAACCTGCAGCTGAATATCAAGAGAGTCAGAGTCGCACGGGCTGGTGAATATATACCGGAGGATTACCTGCCGGTCAGTGAAAAAGATGCGAAGACCATGTACGGCGAACTGACCCGGATTCTTGATACGGTGGAAAATAAGTGGCTCAGGGCATTGATTGACAAATATTTTCAGGATCCCTCTTTTGAGAGCGCTTTCTGCCAGCATTCGGCAGCCAAGACCATACACCACAGCTTTGTGGGAGGTCTGTGCGAACACACGCTGTCGGTGGTCAGACTGTGCGACTACTACTGCGGGCAGTACGAGTATCTGAACAGAGATCTTCTGCTCACAGCGGCAGCTTTTCATGACGTTGGCAAGCTGAAGGAGATCTCCAATTTCCCTGCCAATGACTATACGGATGACGGGCAGCTCCTGGGTCATATTATTATGGGAAGTGAACTGATCGGTTCCGCATGCAGAAGGATTCCTGGCTTCCCGCACAGACTGTGCAGCGAACTTCAGCACTGTATTCTTGCGCATCACGGGGAATTGGAATATGGAAGTCCGAAGAAACCTGCCCTTGCAGAAGCAATGGCGCTTCATCTTGCAGACAATACGGATGCCAGGCTGGAAACGATGAAAGAGATCCTTGCGGCAGCTAAGAACCATGGCTCAGATGAGTGGCTCGGTTTCAACCGTCTGCTGGACTCAAACTTCCGCAAGACCGGTGAGTGGTAAAGCCGGCACCGGGGACGGACTGCCTGCATAAGAACAGACTACCTGTATTGAGAGGTACTACGTTTGAAGAAAAACGATATTGTCGAGATCACAATCGAAGATATGTCCGATGAAGGACTGGGAATAGGCCATGCTGAAGGCATGGCCCTATTCGTTAAAGATGCAGTCGTAGGAGACAGGGTCAGGGCAAAGGCAGTAAAGGTTAAGAAGAATTATGCCTTCGCACGAACCGAAGAGGTCCTGCAGCCAAGTGAGGACCGTGCCGAACCGATATGCCCGGTCGCAAGATCCTGCGGAGGCTGCCAGATCCAGGAGATGCGATATGAAGCACAGCTTCGACTGAAAGAGCAGAAAGTGCGGAATAATCTGACGCGTATCGGCGGATTTTATATCGATGATGATCGAATTATAAACAACGCTGACATGAAGGAGACCGGATCCGGAGAGGAGATTTCTGACGTAGGGATATTCTGCCCGATCATCGGTATGGACAGCCCATGGAAGTATCGCAATAAAGCACAGTTTCCCATCGGGACCGGACGGGACGGAAAACCCATTGCCGGATTCTATGCAGGACGGACTCACTCTATTATCGATAATCATCGATGTGATATCGGTATAGAGGAAAACCGGATCATTCTTGAGACAGTACTTGATTGGATGGAGCGGAACCATGTCAGCGCGTATAACGAAGAGACTGGGAAAGGTATAATACGCCATGTCATGACAAGAGCTGGTTTTGCCACTGGGCAGCTGATGGCAGTGATCGTAGCTGCTGCTGAACGGCTGCCGGAAGAGAAGCAGCTGACAGAGGCTCTTTTATCCGCCGTGAACAGTCACGAAGCAGCTTCCTGCGGCAGACGACAGTTCCGCCTGACCAGCATCATTCTGAATACCAACAAAGAAAAGACGAATGTGATCCTGGGATCCGGAAGTCGCGCATTATTCGGAGAGGATTATATCGAAGACAAAATCGGAGAACTGACATATCGAATATCATCAAAGTCATTTTATCAGGTCAATCCGGCACAGACCAGGGTACTCTATGAAACAGCACTCTCATATGCCGGTCTGACAGGAAAGGAGACGGTCTGGGATCTGTACTGTGGTACCGGGACCATATCCCTGTTCCTGGCACAGAGAGCCGGAAAAGTGATCGGGGTTGAAGTGATACCGGATGCGATAAAAAACGCAGAGAAGAACGCGCAGCTCAATCATATCGACAATTGTCAATTTATAGTCGGGAAGGCAGAAGATCTTGTAGACAGGCTGGAGAAAGCAGATGTAATCGTAGTCGATCCACCCCGCAAAGGACTGGACCGGATAGTAGTCGACACGATCCTGGAGTCCGCTCCGGAACGTATCGTCTATGTAAGCTGCGACAGCGCGACTCTGGCAAGAGACCTGAAACTGTTTTCTGAAGGCGGTTATCAGCTGAAGAAAGTACAGCCTGTAGATATGTTCCCGCATACCGTACACGTCGAGACGGTAGTTTTGCTGACAAGAAATACATAAGAGGAGGCTGGAAAAGCCTTGTTTTAAGGGATTTCCGCGATCCGGGGTCATCACTGACCCGGGGGTGCAGAGATCCCTTATTCTGTTTGCGAAAACATATCGAGCCAGGAAAATGTGAACAGTTGTGGCTACACTTTTGCTTTTCGGTAGGTTGTGGACACGATTTTGCTTTTTGGTAGGTCGTGGATATGATTTTGCTTTTTTGCCAGTGTTCTGATAGATTATAACTATATAAGAATAACAGTTTTTTGACTATTGATAGGTAGTCTTTATAAAAGGCCCCTCTACATTGGCGGGGAAATGCTGTATTGTAAGGGTGACTATAAGCGGGGAAACACAGATGGAAAGAAATCCAACAGTCAGAATCATACCTGCAAAAGAAGAGAATATCCGAATCGAGAAGGTTGGGATTTATGCCCGCGTCAGCACAGCAGGCAAAGCGCAACTGAGGAGTCTGGCGGCACAGATTTCTGGGCTGACTCGTTACGTGGCAAAACAGGAGGGCTGGATTCTGACAGACATTTATATGGATGTTGATTCTGCGAAAACCGGATCAGATCGCATAGAGTTCACACGGTTATTGACGGACTGCAAAAACCATGACCTGGATTACGTCATAACGAAGAGTCTGTCACGATTTGGAAGGGACAACGTAGAAGTCCTTAAAGCGGTACGTTTGCTGCAGGAATCCGGCGTGAAAATCTATTTCATGGAGGAAGACCTTGATGTAGACAAATACTATGATGAGTTAGAGTTGACGATTCGCACAGCTCTTAATCAGTCTGAGAATGAACATCGGAGCGAGAACATCCGGATGGGTATGAAGTTTCGTGCAGAACATGGATTGAGTGGGCTGTATAAAAAACCATGTTTCGGGTACAAGAAAAATGACAAAGGAAATCTGGTGCCGGATGATAAACAGGCGGAAATCGTCAAGAGGATATACGAGCTGTACCTTTCAGGTACAAGTATTATCGGTATCATCAACACTCTGGCGAAAGAGCAGATTCCTTCCCCGACGGGTAGAGAAACATGGAGTAAGAAGACGATAACAACGATCCTTACAAACGAGAAGTATACTGGAAATGTGCAGGTCTTAAAATCTGATCCGGGTAGAAATAGTTATTGTATGTGGGATGCGCATGAAGCAATTATCTCCAGGGAAGACTTTGCTCAGGTTCAAAAAGAGATCGAACGACGTACCAAGAAGAAACGGAAGTATGAGAGCGCAGCCAGTGCTCTTGTCAAAGAAATCAACTGGTCGCAACCGATAAACCGCACTGGACCTGTTGATTTGAGGCAAGAGGATCATGAAATTTACTGGCCGGAGCCAGAGGGACGATAGGCCGGCAATTCAAAGAATAATAAAAGGAGCATTTTGAATGCAAAAAGTGAAAGAAAACAGACTGCTGGAGCTGGCATTACGCCGCCGTTCCGTAAGACGATATACAAGCGAACATATTGATGACGGCATCATTGATGAGATCATGAAAACAGCACTGACGGCACCTTGTTCATTCGGACACAGGCCGGTGGAATTTGTAGTGGTAAGGGATTCAAAGACCATTCGTGATATTGCAGATTGCAAAAGCCTTGGAGGCTACCAGATCATAGGAGCCGATGCTGTTATTGTGATCATGGTCAAGCTGGACAGGGGTGAGTTCTGGATCGAAGACGGCGCGATAGCCTCTTCTTATATCCTGCTTGCTGCTGAACAATATGAACTTGGAGCCTGCTGGGTACATATCCGTAATCGGACCGGAAGAAAAAAAACATCCGATGAAGAGATACGAAGCCTGCTCGGAGTACCGGATGGATATGCGGTATTGAATCTTATTGCTCTGGGAGGAAAGGGAGAACTAAAGCGGCCTTATACGGAAGAGGATTTTGATAAAGCGAAGATTCACTATAATCATTATTAATTGAGATTGCGACAACTCGTGATTTGGGAGAGTATGAGGATGGAAATGCGATTGGCAAATCAGAATGAAGCTAAAGTCTATTACCAATGTATCGAGGATGCAAGAACGTATCATAAGTCGTTGGGCTTTGAACAATGGCATCATGATTATCCCACTCAGCAGACGATCCTCGACGATATTGCTCAGAACATCGGATATGAGTTTGTAAAGGGTAATGAAGTTATTGGCTATTGCTGCATGATCTTCGGCGATGAACCCGCATATAAAAGAATTGATGGCGCATGGAAAACAGAAAAGCCTTATGCTGTGGTACATCGAATGGCTTTCAGCAGCAAAGCCAGAGGTGGTGGCCTGTCGCATGAAGCTTTTCAACTCATCAAAGATTTTTGCCTGTCGAACCAGATTGACGCAATCCGTGTAGATACACAGGAAGAAAACAAAGTGATGCAGCACATACTCAGCAGGGAAGGCTTTGCGTATTGCGGTTTGATTCAATTTGAAGGAGGCCCAAAGCTGGCATACGAATGGGATAGATAAATTCCAGTTGTGCGGTTGTTTAACCAGCTGTGGATAAATTATACACTTATAATGGTATAGAAAGACTACTCAATTATTATGTCTATAAGCCGCCCAAGCACTGGGAAATATAAGGAGCTGACAAATTCTCACATACTCACGTCGAGACTGTAGTTTTGATGACAAGAAATACATAAGAGGAGGCTGGAAAAGCCTTGTTTTAAGGGATTTCCGCGATCCGGGGTCATCACTGACCCGGGGTTGCAGAGATCCCTTATTCTGTTTGCGAAAACATATCGAGCCAGGAAAATGTGAACAGTTGTGGCTACTATTTTGCTTTTCGGTAGGTTGTGGACACGATTTTGCTTTTTAGCAGGTTGTGGACACGATATTGCTTTTTGGCAGGTCGAGAATATGATTTTGCTTTTGTGTACGAAACGTAACTACTTGATTTCGAAAGGGAACAGTGACAGGCTTAGGATTTGGGGAGTATAATTGCCGTAGAACTACGTTCAAACTGTTGAGTACTCAGATATAAAGAGATGATATATGGAGGTATTATAATATGGCAACAGGGACCACTACTGTTGGATTTGAAGAGCAGCTTTGGCAAGCTGCTGATAAGCTGCGCTCCAACATGGACGCGGCTGAATACAAGCATGTCGTTCTGGGGCTGATCTTTCTAAAATATGTATCTGACTCTTTCACAGAGAAATACAATGCCCTGAAAGCGGAGGGCTACTGTAAAGAGAACGATTTGAATTATACGTACCCTGGAGCAAACAACTGGCTGAACGATTGAACTTATATCATTACAAGCCCCAGGCGAAAACTAAATGAAATTGTGGTAACAGCGTCATCGGAGAAACCATCTCTGGTGGCGCTACTTCATTGTCACTATCCACCAATGGGGGCGGGGTAAAATCTCTACGTCTTTGTGTACCTTAGACCGCTGCCCCCCTTCGCGCTAAAAATCGCGAATTGCGCAAGGGGGGTATCTGACCGGCCGCGAAATGAAATACCGGAATATCAGGATCGCTGAAAAAGCGCCTGTTTCCGGGATCCGCAGCAAATTGAATACAGTTTATAGAAAGCAGTGATGGAGTCATTTCCACCGCTGCTTTTTTTATGCCCACCCTAACAGAATTTTGAGGACATAACAGAATTTCGAGGACAGGAGGAATAATGCAGCAGGCGGATATATCAGAGTTTATTGCAGCATGCGCAAAACGATTCTGTCCGGAGTGCGGAATACCAATAGTGCTGAATCAAAGAGGCCGGCCGCGGAGTTTTTGCTCATACCAGTGTCGGTGGAGATGGAACAAAAGAGCAGAACGCCGGAAGGCGAAGGAGGAATTGCAGAATGAAAACAGCAGAATTGAAAGTGCTGCCGGTATCAGTGCTGAAACCGGCAGAGTATAACCCCAGGAAGAAACTGAAAGAGGGCGACCCTGAATAATTATAATTCTATAAAGGGAACTCTCTCCAAAAAACTGAGCTTGTGGAATGCATTTGACGGCGGCGAGGATATCACGGTCGAACAGATGTTGGAGAACCTGAAATCCCAGACCGCTGGTATCACACAGTACAAGCAGGAGATGGAAGCCGTCATCGCGGAATATGGTGATGAGCTGGGGCCGGACCTCATCAACACGCTGCAGGAGATGGGAACAGATGCCGCCAATACCTGGCACCACATGTTCGTGACGATGAGTCAGGACAACGCTCCGGAGCTGTTTGCCGAAATGGGACAGCAGTGGGCGGAGGGTCTGGATCTTGCAGACCAGATCGCAAAGTACTGTGCCGGGAACCTGACAGCTTATGAACTGGCAACGAACCAGCTCGGATCTACAAAGATCGAGTGGACGGGCCTTCGGGAATCCGTACAGGACATGACACCGGAGCTTGAGGCTGCGATCGATGCCTGTGAGAGTGCGGGAGTAGCAATTCCAGATGGACTTGCGAAAGGAATCGAATCAGGAGAGACGAGCACACTGGATGCAGTCGCTTTGTTGACCGGTTCCCTCAAGGGTACATTCGATGGCCTGTATGAGATCGCAGAGCAAAGCGGCGTGGACATCCCAGAAGGATTATCCAAGGGTATGGAAGGCTCTGCCGAGGAATATGAAGCTGCGATCGGCCAGCTGACAGAAGCACTGTCCAGTGCCGGAAATGAAGCAGGAACAGCTGCCGCAGAGGAGATCTCAACAGGCCTTTCCGATAACACGGACAGTGTAGAAGGAGCTGCAGAGGATACTGCCGGGGCTGCTGCGGATGCTGCGGAGGGAAAGAAATCTGAGTTTAAAACGT
>Ga0256405_10007927_pt1 | contig 15569 bp, 37 predicted proteins | sample RumenRJG_02DNA_FD_189096 | JGI IMG/M metagenome (GOLD analysis project Ga0256405, IMG submission 189096) | Bovine rumen microbial communities from Lethbridge, Alberta, Canada - RJG_02 | ecosystem: Host-associated > Mammals > Digestive system > Stomach > Rumen | place: Canada: Alberta... | reverse complement strand
TTCCTTATGCGTTTCAAGCATGGATACAACCAGTTTGCGCTTTGCTGTGTATTCGCCCATCAACTTGAGAAGCTTCTTTTTCAGTTCCAGTGCTTCATTGCTTGTTGTCTTATATTCTTGACTTTCTGGGATGTACATTTTACATGCCTGATTTTTAATGGAGATTTGATTAACTAATGTACGAATTTCAAATCCCATTGTATTAAGTTCTCTTTCATTCTGCAAGTATTCTACTTCATACTGATTTTGAACATGCTTCTTTCTGTTCCAGAACATTTGGTATCTCCTTTCCTCTTCTGAAGATGTACATATTATATATCAGATAAAGGAAAAAGTCTATAGTAGAATTTAGATGTGCACATCTAAATTCCGCTCAGAAGGGAAAGGGCTTACGCCCCTTCCTCTTCCTTTTCCTTCTCGGCCTTAGCCTTGGCTTCTGCTTCACGCTTGGCCTTGTCGCGCGCGATCTTCTCTGCCTTGGCCTTGGCCTTTTCGGCCTTGGCCGCCTGCTTGGCTTCATAGTCCGCGATCTCGGACTCCATAAGTTCCTCAGCGGTGATGTCCTCGCGCTGTTCAGCGACAATCGCGCCCAGTCGCACGTAACGGGTTTCGCCGTTCATATCCGTTACAAGAATGCCATACTGACGGTCATTGATCTTCTTGAAAGCGGACAGGTCGAGCATGCCAAAAACGTTCTCACGGATAGCGGAATCAACAACTGCCTTAGAAATCTGTGCCATAGATAATCCCTTTCTGGTTTGCTAGGGTTTTCCTTCCCTTGTTTTTACTCCGTAATTATACACCACTTTTTGAATTCTGTCAACTACTTTTTTTTAAATTCTTTTGAAAGAATTTTCGCGGTAGTGACTTCATCTCTCAAGTACGGGAGTATTATATCATGAAATCCTGGAATTGGCAAGAATGTAATTTAGATGTGCACATCTAAATTCCGTTTCCTGAAAAGGTAGGGGATTAATCCCCTACCATCCTTTCAAGTTCGTTAATCGCTTCTCTCAATTTTTCAATTGCTTTCTGGAGATTTTTTCTGTACCCTGTCAGGGGTTTCCCTTCATCCTCTTTGCAATCAATGTATTCCGCAATCGCGCCCAGAACCGTTTCAATTTCATGCTTTTTGGGCTTCTTCTTTTCTATCACATAGTCGTAAGTATAACCGAGTTTCTGGAAGGGAAAGAAGATAATACCATCTTCAATTTTATGTTCATGCGTAATCTTGCCCAGAATAAACGTTTCAATTATCGCATCGTCTAGTGCTGTATGCGATTCAATGAAGTCGTATTTATCGCACAGATAACGATAGGTTGATTCCGCACTACTTTTAAAGAATGTGCCGCTTGCGGTAAACATACCATGCTTAATGCATTTGTCTTTGTATCTCTGATTATTCAGCAAATAAACTACTGAAAGTCCCCAAAGATCAAACAGCCCATATCTTTCTCCTCTGAAACGAAAAACTTCATCCTCAAAATTCGGATTTCCCTTTTTGGGCTTTTTCTCTGTCAGGATTCTTTCGCAAAGTTTGTACTGTTCCGCTTCCCAATTGTAATAGTTTGAGCCATACAATTGTTTGATATACAGTTCAGTGAATGGAATTGCCTTTTTGAAGTCGAACATTGCATTGAATGCTCCAACGGAATTGACCTTCTTCAAATCCTTAATGAATTCATCCATCACGTCATTCCAAGGCTTAATAGACGTTTCGCCATTCCGCAACATCTTGATATAAATAGGACGCTTTTCAGCGTAATACGCTGTATTGAAGATTGCCGGAACGGAAAAAGTCTCAGCTATCAGGTATTGCTTTTTTTCGAGAACATTACCCTTTCTGTCGCAAATAGTCCATCCAATATCATAAACGAGTGGCTTTGCAATTGCAAGCTTCTTCTTCTCCTCAGCAGTTTGCGCAATATCGCACACAATTGGGAGTGTAGCAGTTTCAGTATCGACTACCATATAGAGTTTCTTCTTTGCCATATCTGGGCCTTTCTGGTTTGTGTTGTTTTCCTTCAACTCTGGGAGTATTGTATCATATCCAGAAGGAAAATGCAAGAACTAAATTTTTGGGTTCTGGGAAGAAATTTAGATGTGCACATCTATATTATATGGTTGACCGCGAAAAGAAAATGATGTATAATAACACCATCAAATGAAGAGAGGTACTGAATATGAAAATTGTTAAGATTCATCTGGATAACGACTTTTGTGATGATGACGGCGTGCAGGGCGGCATTGAGTTTGATGACGGAACTTTTCTGGTAGATCGTCACTATCGGGACTGCTGTGAGCATGTGTATGCGGACTGGGAACAGGTAGCAAATGATTCACTTGCGCTTCAGTATGATTTTGATCGTCTGAAGATTCAGGAGAACAAGTTCGGATTCCGCTTTGGAGACGGAAAGCATTGGGTATTCGTGCCGTGCTACAATATTCAAAATGGCTATTATAGTAGTCAGTTGGAAGTTGGCGCGGGTAAGGTTCTGTGTAGAGTTAAGCGGCGCGGCAAAATGGAAAAGGATTTGCATTATACTGTTCTTGCTCCTACTTCTGTTAATGTTAAGGATATAGACGGTTAAGTCCGCGAAAGCGGACTTCTTTTTTTAAAAGAAAATAGATGTGCACATCTAAATAACTTTATTGCCTTTTTCAGGAAACTTTGGTATAATTACATCATCAAATGAAGGGGGTATAAAATAAATGGATTTTGTGAAGAAGTTTAGAGAACTGAAAAAGAAACATGGCGTTCAGTTGAACAAGGAAATGCAACGGCGCGGCCTTAGATATGTTTGTTGTTCAGATGATGAAATTGCTTGCGGCATTGTGGCATATGATGCCTACCACGCTGGGCGTTCTGCCGCGCTTGAAGAAGCGCGTAGAGAATGCAAGAATACAGTAAAGATCGCAACTAAGGAGCGCTCAGGTATCGTTCTCAAAGATGAAGCTAACGATACGGTTGCTTTTTTGAAGGTAACGGAACGCCAGATGGACATGCTTGATTATCTGATTGATCATGATTGGCTTACAGACGTATCTTACACTAAAACGGAACAGGTTGGATGGGATGAGCCGTAAGGCCATCCCTAATTGAAAGGAGAATAAGTATGCGTCTTGTACATAAAACATATGTAGAACTTAGTGAAAGAGAAACCAAAGAATTGAAAGATATGGAAAGAACCCTATATGATCTTGTGTTTGAGTTCCGAGGGGCTTGCGAAGATAAGGGAGAAATAGAGGATGAAGCACTTGAAGAGTGCGAAGCCTATGGGAATCAACTTTTAGATGCTTATAACTCGTTTATCGATGTGCTGAAAACTTATGGGAATTTTGAGTAAGCCGCAAGGCTTACTTTTTTTATTATAATTTAATTTAGATGTGCACATCTAATTTTATCTATTGACCTTTTTTCTTTCTCATAGTATAATGTGCCCATCAGATGAGGGAAGTAGCTCCACCTTCATAAGGACTAGCAACTAGGGTGTGGAGACCCCATTGTGGGCAAGGGTAGCGCCATTGAGAGTGTAAGAGTAGCCCTCTAGTTGCTAGGACACTATTTTAAAAGAGGAGACAGAGAAAATGAAAGTATGGATTGTTATGTGCATTTATGATTACTATGATGCTGAATGGGAGTTTTGCGGCGCGTTCACCACGCGCGAAAAGGCTATAGAGCATGTGAGACGGGATTTTGAGAATAGTTTTGAAGATGACGATATAGACACTAGATATGAGCCGGATAGAAATTTTTATCACTTTTATGCTCCGGGTTGCATTGAGTATGAAGTTTTCGAAACTGATGTGGAATGAGCCGTATGGCTCATTTTCCTTTTTGGGATTTTAGATGTGCACATCTAAAACTACTACTTGTGATATTTTTATTTTCATGTTATAATGATGCCATCAAAAACGAAAGGAATTAAAAAAATGGAAGCACGTAAAGAGTATGTAATGAATTTTTCGCGCGATGAAATTAATAAACTGGAAAAAGCAGTAAGCTATATCGAAGAATTGGCTAGCACATTTAATGATGAAATGTATTCGATTGATCTTAACGAATGTCCGCCTAATATTCGAACTTTGGATTATTATTTTGATCAGGCTCAGAGCGCGTTGAGCATGCTTTCTGACTTTGTTCACGAGCATTGTGAAGATTAAGGGCTTCGCGCCCTTATTCCTTTTCTCAAATTATAGATGTGCACATCTAAATTATCCTCTGGACAACTACCAGAATTTTTGATATACTATGCACGTACTCAAGGAAAGCACTTAAACAAAACGACAAAACGAAAGGAACTAAAAACTATGATGAACGCAAACGAAATGAAAGCCACTGCTCGTGCCAATGTTGTCTCTATGTTCGCCCAGAATCTGGAAGAGAATGCCGCTGTTCAGTTTGCTGATGCTTCCTATGCTATCCTTCAGGTTGTTGATGATCAGGAAATCTGGGTTGAGGTTTCCTTCAAGACGAAGGCCTACAAGCCCACGAAGGTTAATCCGGCTTTTGACCCCTATGAGGTCGCGGAAGTCTGGAAGGAAGAAAAGGAAATGAAGGAACAGGCCAAAGCGGAAAAGGCCGCAAAGAAGGCCAAAAAGGAAGAGGACGCGTAAGCGTCCCCTTTTTGTTTTCTGAAATTTAGATGTGCACATCTAAGTTCTAGAATAAAAGAAGAAGCCTGTTAGACTTCCTCTAACAGACTTTTCAGAATGCGGATTATATCTTCCGGAGCATAAGACTCATCTTCCCAACTATCCCTGTTGCGCTCCTCATCGTCAAACAGGATGCCGCCGCCACAGCTTAAATACTTGTTTGTGCCGTAGCGCACAATTCGAATCTCATCCCAGACAACGGAAGGAAGATGGCGCGCGAGCCATTGCCGTTTTGCGTACTCAATTCTGTTCTGGTACTCCTCACTTCCGCTTTTGGAAGTCCATGAGATAATACCAATTTTGTAGCCATGATTCTGGAGCTTACGCAACAGCTTAGCGAACATTGAGAAGTTCAGCAAGGGCTTTGCCGCTTCATAGGGGTATGTGCTTTCGTTCTGGAGATAGTCGAGCCAATTCTCTACAGCGTAGAGGCCTGCAATGCAACCGTCAAGATCAAACCAAATCGTTTTCATTTTTTAATTTCTCCTTTATCTCTTGAAGTGATGTCATTATATCAAAAGATTCAGGAAAAGGCAAGAACAGAATTTAGATGTGCACATCTATATTCGGGATTTCCATATTAAAAAAGAATAGCAGTTTTGCCGCTATTCTCTAAAACATAATTCAATCATTAACCATCCGCCATCTATTTTATATGCCCTGGGCGAATTCTGCTTTTCTTGTAATGCATAATACCATCCATTTTTTGATTTGATCATTTCTTCTGCTTTAAGCGGCGTATCAAATTCGATGTAATAACTACCAAATTTCGTTTTTAATGATGGCTGATCACAGAAAGCAATTTTGAAATAGTAATTTTTCACGATACACTTATCCCTTCTTCATTTTCTTTTTCCTTTCAATGTTTTTGAGATTCAGTATACAGAAGCAAATCGCCGACCCAAATCTGTCCGTTCTCATCCTCTTCTACTGGATAAGCAAAATCGTTGTCATCCGCGAAGGTAACATAATCACGAAGGTCAGCATTAAGAAGAAGAATCTGAATCAGGTCTCTTACTGTAAGATGAGTTCTCATGTTGCAATTCCTTTCTTATTTCGGGTTTTGTTGTTTTCTCTTTCGATGGTGGTATTATAACACAGATGAAAATGAAATTGCAAGTAGACAATTTAGATGTGCACATCTAAAACGCTTTGGAAGAAAAAAGACCGTTACGCGCGGTCTTCATCTTCTGGATAGGTCAAAAGTTTTGTACAGCGTCTGAGGAAAAAATAGAGCCAAAGAATATCTACACCTATAATAAGTGGTTCAAGCGGACGTGAATGTAAGAAATTGCCGCCTGTTACTTCACTATAAAGCATCAGGCCTACGAAAAATGCTAGCGTAAACATCATTAAGTAACACACTAGCTTATAGTCTTTAATTGCCTTTATTTTCTGCTGTTCAGCTCTCATCATTCAGCTTCCTTCCATTCATCATAGTCAGGCCAAAAGTCGTACCAGTCAGTGCAGTCTTCAAATGGGTTGTCTACGTGGCAAATTCCATCCTTCCCAAAATATGGGCAGTCCCATCCATTTACGGGACAATAAGTAATTTGTCCGTCTAAAGTTCCTTTTTCAATATCTCTTTCCATATTGCATCTCCCCTCAGTTGATGGGTACATTATACCAAAGAATTAGAAGAAGGTCAAGAAGACTTTTTAGATGTGCACATCTAAAATTCTATCCCCTAAAAGGGGAAGGCTTACGCCTTCTCCTTCAGAGTGTAGGTATTCGGGTTCTTACCGTTCTTAATAACGGCAATTTCGTCCGTCCAGTAATTGAGAATTCCGTACTGAATGCGCGCGGACTTAACGCCATTAGGGCAATCTTCAGCCGCCATGACTGTCTTGGTAATGTCAGCAATGGTCATAGGACTAGCGGCGTTTTTCAGAATGCGCATAACAATGGTTTTCGCCGCGGCATAGAACTGAGCATTCTCAGCTTTCTTCTTTGCGTTCTCAGCCATCTTGTCAGTCCAGTCACTTGCAAAAGTGCGAACAGCTTCCAGTTCCTCAGCAGTAACAGAGTTCACGCCATTGTCGATAATAGCAAGAATAGATTCATAAACGTTCTTCATATTGGTATTCCTTTCTGGTTTTGGGAGTTTCCTTCTCCTATCTTTTGTCCCTCGGAACATGTATAATTATATCAGAATTCGGGAAATTTGCAAGAGGGAGATTTAGATGTGCACATCTAAATTATGATATTGAAATTCCATTTCCTATGATGTATAATATGCCCATCAAGAAACGAAAGAGGTACATCACATGAGTAGCTACATCGTTCGCGCCCAGAAGTTCATTAAGTCTATCTATCCCTATATTTCGCTTTGCCAAAATTATATTGAATTTTCTATAGGAGTTAATAATTGGGAGTACTACCATAAAAGACGGCATGTAGAAATTAGTAGCGGATACAGCCGCATTGTTCTGATTACTTCTGACTATGTGATTAAAATTGACAAGCCTAATAGAAGAGATAATTTTTTTGGTACTTGCGAAACGGAATTGAAATTGTACAATCAAGTGAAAGATACTCAATGGGGATATTTGTTTGCGGAAATTACTAAGTTCCAGTATGAAGATATGACGTTCTATATTATGCCTAGAATTAAAGGTGTTTATCGTAAAGAAGGGGACGCAGAAGAATATATGACTCCAGAAGAAAGAGAAGTAATTTGGTTGTATCAGATTTATGATAGGCACAACGGAAATTACGGATGGAAAAATCATCATATCGTTTTCATCGACTATGCGGCATGTGGCTAATAACCACATGCTTTTCCTTGTAAAAGAATTTAGATGTGCACATCTAAGTTATGCATAAAGAAAAAGCTGAGCTTTCGCTCAGCTTCCCATCGCGCGCTTGTACGCCGATACAGCTCTCAGCTGATTGTACTCAGCTTCTGTAATTTCTTTTCCGAACAAAATGCCGCGCGTGTGCTTAACTCCCGGCATGCGCTTTGCTTTGTCGCTAGCTTCTAGCAGATTGCGCGCCATGATGGCAAACTGAATGTCAAGAGAATTTCCACTGCCGCAGTGGCCACGATGGCAAGTTACAAGATAATACTTCATGAGATTTTCCCTTCCTTTCTTTTGATGGACTCATTATACTACAGGAAAAGAAATTGTACAAGATGGAAATTTAGATGTGCACATCTAAATTGTGTAGTACAGATTACTTACTGTAATCTGTGTCGGCGAATATGATAAACTCCAGATGAGTCAGTCATTTCTTCATCGTTATAAGCGTGTGCCCAGCTATGACTTAGACTATATTTTAGCCATTCTCTGATTAACCACTCACCACTGTCATTCGCAGCTCGTTCTACAGCTTGTATAGCTTTTTCGTGTGTTGAGTAAACGCCAAGCACGAACTGATAGTCTTGTGAAGAAATAAAGGTTACCACCCAAACATTTGTATACATATGCACTTATGCTCCTCTCTTGTCTCATGGTAAGTACATTTTATCACTATAGATTTTAGAAGTCAACACGTAAATTTAGATGTGCACATCTAAATTATGTTAGGAAAAGAAGGGCGGCAAGCCGCCCACTTTCTTACACTTCAATGTTTACAATGAATTTTCCCGTCTCATTGTCCTTGATACGTACTGCTGAACATTCAGGGTCAGTCAAATAAATCTCAACTGCTCTGATAAGGGCTAGAAGGTCAGTATTAACGTCCTTGTAGTTTTCCGGGTCGTTTTCATATTCTCTGAAAATAGTGTACATATGCTTTCTCCTTTACAGCTCGTATTTAAATGTGTGGTTCATCCACCGGATGCAGTATTCATGTGTGCGGAAGTCAAGCCAGCTTTCAGCTTGCAACACCGACCGCGCGCCTAGAAGGAACGCAATCAATAGTAACAATAATGCGATAATAGTACGTAATACTTTCATGCCCATGAATCTCAACTCTCCTCTCGTGACCTTGTGAGAGTATTATAGCATTGTACTTAGGAAATTACAAGACTTAAATTTAGATGTGCACATCTATATTTGGTAGGAAAAGGAACGACCTTTACAGGTCGTCCATATCATAGCAGTCACCATCATTAACAATCTTGTTCAGTTCAATCGGAACTTTTCGAAAGTACCAATATTCATCTTCATTATCATCTTTGTAGTAATAAACGGACGTTGAATCCTTTCGACAATGGAACTCATTGGGATTGTCATATCTGTTGACTTCTTTATAGCACAGTTTTTCAAAGTCAACTGAATCGTCAAATACACCCATGTAATATATGTCTTCCGGGAGATTGCTGTAGCTTTTAATGCGATAGAAAATTGAATACATCATTTTGGTGTTCCTTCCTTTTCTTAAGATGGTGTAATTATACTATAGGTTGTCTTTTTCGTCAATATGTTAATTTAGATGTGCACATCTATATTTGCAGCTTCAGCTTTCGCAGCTTGCGCCAGCTTCCAGCCCAGCTCGCATCCGCGTATATGCGTGCGAACGTGGCCCGTGAGGGACAAGAGGTCGGCCGCCGTAGGGCAGGCGCGTCAAGGCACAGGCAGAAGCTCCTCTCCCACCTGCTCTACTCATTATAGCAGATGTCAATGAAAAATGCAAGAGCAAAATATAGATGTGCACATCTATTTTTTGTCAAGTGTTAAATTTAGATGCGCACATCTATATTTCGTTCTTGCTTTTTCTCCATACATGCTGTATAATGTACTCATCAAAAGAAAGGTGGTACTAATCATGATTAATATTCGTTCTATCACAAAACTTGCAAACAATGACGGCCTGACGCTCAAGGCCGGAAAGAAAGTAGTATACAAAACTGGGTGGCAAGTTGCTACACATGGTGTAGAATGCAAAACGGCGCGTGAATGCATTAACGCGGTTAAAGCGTATGATGGCAATTGTGGCGTTTGGTTTGCTGATGGTATCTATTACGTTGACTATTCTTTCAGAGTCAATACTAAAACTAAAGCTCTTGAAATTGGAAGAGCGCACAACCAAATTAGTATTTTGGGATGGAAGGGAATGCGGTTAGTATATTGCTAACCGCAATATCCTTATTTTGAAATATAGATGTGCACATCTATATTTTAAGAAAAAGAAAAAGAGGCCTTTCGGTCTCTTTTAGACAATACTGGATATGGTATAGAATGCTCTTTAAATAAAATCCAAGTCAAGGTTAAAGAAATCATTATTGTTAGGACTAAATGGGCCATAGCATTCTGCAAGATGCTCTCGAACTTCAAACAGCTCATCTATAGATAAGTGATTAACGTTCTTGTGTGTGCTGCCGTTAGAATTAGAGTCAATAATATTTGTTTCATAATTAATAGTGCTCATTGCTAATCTCCTTTGCTTTTGATGAATACATTATAACCGATTAGGTTAAAAAAATCAATCATTAAATATAGATGTGCACATCTATATTTTTCTCTTGGCAAAAAGAAAAACGGCGCTTTTCGCGCCGTCTTCTTACCGCGGAATAATTTCGCCGGTGTAGATATTCATTCTCACACCATGCTCAACGCAATATTTCGCGGTGTAGTAGTCCAGGCCGCAATACTCACGCATGAACCAACCAATATGTTTAATGGTTGTGCGGCTATAAAGCCCGTAAACCTCAAGCCATCCATCGCGGGTAATTTGTGCAACAAGTGTGGTATAGCTAACCAGTTTGATAGAATCCGGTTCAATGATAGCATACGCGCTAGCCTTGTCATGTCCTTTAAACTTAATCTTCATTTTCAAAACCTCACTTTCTTAATGTGTTCCTCTCAAGAACAAGTGTATTATAACAAAGTATAGAAAAGATTGCAATAGGTAAATATAGATGTGCACATCTATATTTAAGGCTTGCGCTTTTCTTATTCCTATGATATACTTACCTCATCAAATTTGAGGAGGGTTTACCATGACATCTAATAAAAAATTTTATGAACATGAATTTTATGAATACCTTATGCGCGGCTACACCTTGAAACCAGTTGGAAAAGACGTGGAAATTTACTTGAATAATAAATTAATTATGGTATACAGAAATTCATTAGAAGAGGGCGAGTAATCGCCCTCCTTTTCTAATATAGATGTGCACATCTAAATTTAAAAAACGAGGAGAGGGTCAACCCCTCTCCGTCCAGAATTTTCCCGGGTCAAGTCCGAGAACGTCTTCAATGAGGAAATCCGCTTCAAACCAAAATAGGTCATTAATTTGCATTTCAGTATACTCAACGCCTGTTCCGTCAAGATACTCTTCAATCTTTTCCATTTCACTCCACAGAAGACGGTCAGCAAATTCGACCGCGCCGCCCCAGAACTCAAAGTCCTTCAGTGATTTTTCATACTTGATTGTCATGGCTTATTGCCTCCTTAAATTTGATACTGTAATTATAATGGGAAATGGCGAAAAAGTCAACATGCAAATATAGATGTGCACATCTATATTTGAAATTTGAAAGGCAGAGCCTTTCAGGACTCTGCCGGGTCGCGGTACAAAATTTTTTCACAGATGAAATCAAAATCAAATTCGAAAAAGTCGTTGATTTCTTTCGGCGTGAGTGCCCCGGTGCATTCTTCTTCAATGTATTCTTGCACCTTGAGCAGCTCATCTACTGACAGCATGTCAACATGCTTGCGCGCGGCCTGATTGAATTCAAAATCGATGAGGTTAGTTTTGTAACTGATGGTAATCATGGAATCAATCCCCTTTCTTTTGATGGCATCATTATAAGCCATAAATAGAAAAAAGTCAACAGGGAAATATAGATGTGCACATCTATATTTGAAAGGGTGAGGGGTTTTATCCCCTCTTGTATTTTGCGAAACCTTTCATGATGACCTGCAAAAGGTCAACGTTGTACTGAAGACGTGCCGCGAACTGTTCCGGCGTTTCGTCGAATAAAATATAGCCCATCTCATTAACCAGTTCGCGCGCCATTGCGATTGCCTTTTCCTTGTTATCCATTTTTCATACCTCACTTTGTTTTTAGTTCGTTCTCATCAGGAACAAGTGCATTATATCAAACAAAAGTAAATCCGTCAACCACGAAATATAGATGTGCACATCTATATTCTAGAAAAGGGGTGAGGGACTTAGTCCCTCACGATACAATCATGTTCGTCCTTGACATAAAAACCCGATTCCCAATCTTCTTCGTCGCCGTACATGTTACAAATGTTACGCGCGGAGGTATAGTTGGGTGTAGTGGCAATAACTTCCTCAGAGAATCCGTAATCTGTGTAGTGTACAATACTGTATGTCATGAGTGGCACAACCTTTCTTTATTTGATGGACTCATTATATCATAGATATTTGAAGAAAGCAATAACGAAATATAGATGTGCACATCTATATTTAAAAAGGTGGTGAGGTTTTCACCTCACCAAATCGCCATGACCATCGCGGATTTCGTACCCCTCCCGCATATCCTCGTTATTGCCATACCTTGCACACTCACGGCGCGCGGACTCAAGGCAAGTAGTGGTATAAACCGCTTTTGCCTCACAATAATTAAAGTAATGAACGACAATGTATAACATGATGAATACCTCTCTTTCATTTGATGGACACATTATATCATAGTCGTTGAAATTTGGCAATACCCAAATATAGATGTGCACATCTATATTTTAGAAAAAGAAAAGAGGGGCAGTTATGCCCGCTCCTCTCTTGCCCAAAAGGCATCTTCATCGACATTAATGGCCTTCAAGACATATTCTGTCTCGAACCAGAAAAAGTCGTTAATGTCAACGGCGTGCAGTGGCGTGCCGTCTTCCTCAAGCCACTGTTCCAACGTGTCAAGTTCCTGCAAAGTAAGACGCTTTGCGACAGGGACAGCACCGCCCCAGAACTCAAAATCGCGTAAACGGGTTTCAGTAATGATTGACATGGTAGATACCTCTCTTTCATTTGATGGGTACATTATAAACCATAGGAGAAAATAAGTCAATAAGTAAATATAGATGTGCACATCTATATTTTAAGAAAAGGAAGGCGGGCGGCCGCCTTATTCTTCCACGTAGTAGTGAACGCGCCGCCCACATTCTTCATTGCAATTGTAGTACATGAAACTGTTTTCATAGCGGTCGAAATCCTCATCCGCCGGGATAGGCCCAAACCCCTGACCATACATACTGTCCGGGTTGACCTTGCTAGGGTACATTTTAACCGTATGTCCGCATTCATAGTACTTGCGCGCCTGTCGTCTGTTAACTCTCATCATGGTAGTTACCTCTTTCCTTCATTTGATGGATACATTATAACCGATATTTTAAAAAAAAGCAAGTAGTAAATATAGATGTGCACATCTAAATTTCGGAGAAAAGAAAAAGGCGTTTGCCTAAATGGCAAACGTTACTTTTCCTTCCCGGGAATTCCGCGCAAGTAAGTCATTGAAAACCTTGCGCATTTTACGGCGGGAGGCCGGCCGAATTTCAAACCAACTTTCAAGTTTCCCGTCTATGTACAGGGCAATTTCCCATCCACGGATAGCAAGGGCACGCGCGATAGTGGTGTTAATGGTCAACATGATCAAAACCTCTTTCCTTTATTTGATGGACTCATTATAACAGAGTGATGAGAAAAAAGCAATACATAATTTTAGATGCGCACATCTAAATTTCGCTCGGCTCGCGCCACTGGCTGCAGCTTGCAGCTTCAGCTTCCTCATACTTCCAGCTGCGACTTTGGTCGCAGCTTTCCAGCTTCCAGCTCCTTCCAGCTTCCCAGCTCGCGCCGCCATAGATGGCGGCAAAGCCGCCAACAGCGGAAGAGGTAGCAAGGCCCACCAGAGGGCAGACTAGCCCCAAGGAAGGGAGAGCCGCGCCCTCTCCCACGGGCTGAGGTCATTATACCACACCCCACAAGAAAAAGCAAGGACTAAATATAGATGTCCACATCTATTTTCTGTCAAGAGGAAAATTTAGATGCGCACATCTATATATTACAAATGTTAAATATAGATGCGCACATCTAAATTTCATACTTGACAAAAAGGAGGCTTTCGCCCTCTTTCTGCTATTTGTGTGAGATAATTCGGCGGATATAATCTTGTTCGCCGATAAAGAAATTATCAATTTCCTCATAGGTGAACGTCTCACCGCACGCGTCCAGATATTCCTGAACGCGGTCAAGTTCCTCATGGGTCAGCGTGCGCACGAACTTGCGCGCCTCATCGGAAAAAGGAAAGTTGTGTACAGTAGCACGAAATGTAATGGTCATGGTATTGCCTCCCTTGCTTTGATGGGTACATTATAAACCCTACAGACGAAAAAGTCAACCACTGAATTTAGATGCGCACATCTATATTTTCTACTTGACAAAAAAGAAAAGCGGGCCTAGACCCGCGTGATAAATCCGAAAGCGTTGTATTTGTTTCCATTTTCGTCAATGAGCATATAGCCCGTTTCAAAGTCTACATCGTTTCCTAAACGATTGAAGACAGCAAGCGCGGCCCATTTACTGAATGAGCAGAAAACGTCATAAGCGGTGAATCCGTAATCCTTATAAGCAACAACACGAAACATAGAAGTACCTCCTTCAAATTGATAGGTACATTATAAACCATAAAGATAAATTTGTCAACTCTTAAATTTAGATGTGCACATCTATATTTAAAAACGTGGGGACTTAGTTGTCCCCGTTCGCGGCCCAGTAGGCCGGCCCCGCGCGGAAAGTCCAGAACTCCTCCGCGTCAAGGTGCAAGGCCTCCTCCAGAAGCATACGCTGTTCATCCGCGAACCAGCCGTTAATATCCTCCTCAGTCCAGTAGGTAATGCTAAAATCAAGCCACTCCTCAACCGTCTTGAGCTCAGAATCCGACAGGACCTCCGCGAACTCCTTAGCCGCGCCGTGGAATTCGAACGCGCGCAGGGAAATGTCCTTAAGTCCGGAAAGGGTAGAAATAACCATAGGTAGTACCTCCTCACATCTGATGGGTACATTATAAGCCACTGGAGTTGAAAAGTCAACCCCTAAATATAGATGTGCACATCTATATTTTATGCTTGACAAAAGAGGATGAGGTGTGTTACACCTCAAAATCCTCATCGTCCTCAAAATCAAACTCGTCATCGCCTTCATATTCCCATGTCGGACGAGGAGCACAAGCGCCACAGAGATAATTATTCTCTGTTTTGTCCGCAAGCCCAAAATATGAGACTTTCTCACCACAGCAACGACATGGAAAAATCTGTTCCTGTGCAATAGCGTTATACAGTTCCTGATAACGTTGTGTCTCAACGCGAACAGTTGTATACCATACCTTGTGATAGTCACAACGCATCTGTCTAACATATTTAATGTTAGACTCCTCTGCCTTGAACTCCTCATAAAGTTTAGAAATGCGTGCAAAATCCATAGCCATGTCTAGGCCTCCCTTCATCTGATGGGTACATTATAGCCTACTGGAGTTGAAAAGTCAACTAGCAAATATAGATGTGCACATCTATATTTTGCACTTGACAAAAGGGGCGGCTATGCCGCGCCCTTCAAGATTGTTTCCTTTATGAATCCTTGTTCACCAATAAAGAAATCGTTAATTTCCTCATAGGTGAAAGTCGTTCCGCAATCGTCAATGTACTGTTCAATTGCGTCAAATTCATCGCGCGAAAGTGTGCGCGCAAATTCTGCCGCGTCGCCCGAAAACGGAAAGTTGATAAGAGAAGTTTTAAAAGTAATTGTCATGTCTATGACCTCCTTCATTTGATGGCATAAGTATATCATAAGTAAATGAATTTTACAATAGGTAAATTTAGATGCGCACATCTATATTTGGTGGTTTACTTTTCGAAATCAGTATGTTATAATATGGCCATCAAATGAAGGAGGCGTTAGCCATGTTTGAAGTCGTTCACTATACTGATTGGGGTTTCACCACGCATACGTTGTTCGCAACGTTCAACCTTGCCGCCGCGGTCAAGGCAATGGCCCATCTAGGGAC
>Ga0256405_10007926_pt1 | contig 15570 bp, 4 predicted proteins | sample RumenRJG_02DNA_FD_189096 | JGI IMG/M metagenome (GOLD analysis project Ga0256405, IMG submission 189096) | Bovine rumen microbial communities from Lethbridge, Alberta, Canada - RJG_02 | ecosystem: Host-associated > Mammals > Digestive system > Stomach > Rumen | place: Canada: Alberta | collected... | reverse complement strand
CCAGACATACCATAGAACCATCTGGCTACATTATTTGTTAATAATCTATCCTGAATGTGTCTACCTAAACCAGCAGAAGAACCTCCAAGAGTACCTTTAACAGTAGAAGCGTATAATGCAAGTCTTTCAGATAAAGTAATACGGTTTGTATCAATACCTGCAAGATTACCAATAAGTTCTTGTAATCCTGCATTATTGAAGAATACTTTAATTCTATCTAATGACATGATACCAGCATCTCCATAATGTGTAGAAGATGCTAATTGCTGATACATATCAGTTAAATCAACAGAAACATCAATCTCAGTTGGAATGCCATCAACAGATAACATTTCTCCATCTCCATATCGTTTCCAGGAAAGTTGATCAATGATACCCATCTCGATATTAAAATATCCGCGAGAGAAAGCCTTCACTAAGAAAGGTCTAGAGTAGTTGATAATACTATCCTTAGATTGAGGAGCAGCCAATGCAAAGATATGGAAGAATGGAACTAATACATATCTCCACTTACAGAACTTAGTAGCATATGGAGTAATAAATTTCATATCCAATGAATATGATTTACTGAAACTAGATTCTTGCCAAAGTTGTGGGAATCTAATTCTCATACCATGTGCAGAGTTCTTAAGCATAGACATAATGGAAACTAACGGGCTCGTTAATGGGTTCTTACTGAAAATTCCAGCATCAACCTGTTTTACTTGTGCGGTATACTCATTCTGATCAATCATATCAAGGTCAACATCTACATTTCCGAGCATGAATGCAAGCTCCCTAGACTTATCAGAAACACCATTAAATAAAGATGCAAACTGAGATTCACCAATAGAGTTACTAATACTATCCTGGATAGAAGAGACAGGATCGAATGCAAATGACACACCACGAGAAACACCAAAGACATCTTCCATAGTGGAATAGTCATGTGCTTCATTTGTATTATATGCTGCCCAGTCAAATAATGTGCAAGGAGTATTTCTCATCTTCACACTATCTAATCCCATAAGCTTAGCAGAGAACTGGCATAAAGAATTTACAATACTAAAGTATTCAGATGTATTAACCTCGAGAGAATAATACTGGAATATTTCACCTTCAAGATCATCGAACATTGACTGAAGTGCAGAACTTGATTCAGAGAAACTTAAATCAGCGAATAAATTTAAGAAACTATTTCTAGCGTTCTTTGTTCCACCATTATATCCAAAAATAGATTGTCTGATATTAGACATGAATTTTGGTGTACCTGGAGTAAATACTACAATAGGGGTATTAGATGCAATTTCTCTGGCAAAAGTTCTACCATACATATCTAATCCAGCACCAGAATTTTTGGTGGATTTTACAGGTTCATCAGTCTCGTACATTTCACGCCCAAAAGGTGTATCGAGATTATTTCTTCTATCAGTCAAATATGTATACTGGAATGGCATACCATGAACAAAGGATAATCTACCGATAGGAACTTGAGATAATGAGACATCAGTAGTATAAACTAGTCCATATGCTTGATATAAATCTTCTAGTGTGGCATCATTCCAAGTAATCTCACCAGCCGCTGCAGCACGTTCAGCTTGTAACTCTTCTGCAGTTACACCAACAGCTGCCGCTGCAGCTGCAACTGATTCAGCAGAAGAACCATTTTCAGTTACGTTATTATCAGCAATTTCATTATCAATAGCACTGGTAGAACCAGATGTAGACATTGTGGTTCTACTATTAGGAGTAAGCCGATCAGCATTTGACCATTTCCAGTTTTCTTCACCGAATTTATCAACAAGCTTTTCTTTACTCCAAGCATTGCTCCCTTTAGCTGTGTATTTAATTCTAATAAATTCTTGCTGCAACGATTTGGCTTCTGCAGAATTTCCCATAATATTAAATGCAGTACCATTATTTTTATACTTAGGTTGATATGCAGAAGAATATTCTAATGATGCAATACAGTAATATCTCCAGTATTGTAATTTATAATAAGCATTCGCTTTATTAAGAATATAGTTTCTATTATAGTTTGATGCAGAAAGCGTAACACCTTGCTGTTTGGCATATGCTATAGCTTTTCTAACAACCTCACTATTGATTGTAATTCCCCAGATCTGATCCTGTTTAGGTTGGGTAGTTTGCTGATTATTTGGTTTAGTTACATAAGGGGATCCATGTCCTTCACCAGTATCTGCAAATTTTCCAAGATAATTATCTCCTTCGTCTACATATGCAGTATCTTCAATTCGCTTCTTTCTATGTAAGATAAATGGAGAATTTTTATCTACTGGTTTCAGTCCAGCATCGGACATATTCATCTTTAACCCATTGGTATAAATGACTGGATTTCCTTCCATCCACATACCACAATATTCATGATTCTCATCATCGTTAATTGCTTTAATTCTATATCGAGTTTGACGTTTTTCATTTGTTTCACGAATAATAAACTTATCTGTTTCGATGAAAATGCCTTCCTCAACTAGCTTCCCTGCGGGGTTATTAGACAGCGAGTTGTCAAATAAGGAGATATCGCGCTTATTGGTGAGAAAGTACTCGGACCTCTCTTTTGGAAGAGCATTTTCGCCTTTATTATCCAGTATATAGGATTCAATAAAATCTGATGGTATCCATTTATCATATGGAATATCATCAGAATATGTTTTCTCATCTAATGGTGCACTGATATAAAACATTGTACTTGTATCAGTTTTAATTTGCTGATAAGATACAAAGATCGTTCTCTCTGGAATCTTTCTTGTAGTAGGTGCAATGTCAATTGCTTCTTTATATACTCGAGTGGATTTAGATACTCGACATACATACGGTGTAGTTGATATTTGAATCGGCATGTTAACACCTCTTTCAAATTTAGAATACGAAACTGGTACCAGCATGAGCTGGTACCAGTTTCTCTTTCATGCTTTATTTACTTGTCAAAGAATTCATAATCCGCAAACCAACATCTTCGGAGTTATTTCCAGTAGGCGTAGGTGCATACATATTACTTGCGCTGACAGTAGGTAAAGCAGTTCGTGTTCCATTCATATTCTTTTGAACATCAGATATCTTTCTCTGAGTAGGCATCTTATCAGCAATCGTAGCAACATACTGAATCAGTGTACCAATGTTCTCAGTTAAGAAAGCAAGAATCTGAGCAGTTGTATCATTCTTATTTTCAGCATTATCAATGTAGTTTCCTCTACTAATCTGAGAGATATTATTAAATCCCTTAGAGATATCAGTTACAACATTATTCTTCTTTAATGCTCTGTTCCAATTTCGAACATTCTTTGCCATAGATTCTACATTATAAGTATCTGTTAAGCCGGGACCAGCACCATATAAACCGATACCAGAGCCTAACTGCGCTACTTTGTTTGCTACAGCATCTTTAACTGCACTAACTCCACCAGAAGATGTTGAATCAAGATTTCCCCAGGAAGCAAATTGATTCATGTAATCCTGTGCAAGAGATCTACGTTCACCAGATTTAACAGCAGCACTAGGAGTAATGCCTTCCCAGTTTTTTGTGAACCAATCTGCAGATTGAGCAGCAGAACTAAAGTTTTGCTTCTTCCACTTCTCAACCCAGGTAGAACCTCCACGATATCCGCCGGGGTCAGTAACGTAATGAAGCTGAGTTTCCAGATCATACCAGTTTGTACCATTCTTTTTAGCAATATCCAAAACGTCAGTTGTAGCAGGACCAGTAAATCCACCTAAGCCGATGCCAGGGTAATACACACCGTCTCTACCTTTATATGCATTCCAGTTAACTTTAATACGAGTTCTAGGTTTCAGAGAATTGAAAACATAGCTCTGGGGATCTGCCATAGCAGCTTGTTTCTTAGGACCAACCTGGAAAGGTTCACTATAGATACCTTCAACACCAGTCGGGTCAATACCAGATTCTTTTGTCCAGTTACCTAACATGCCAGCGATGTTAATATCAGGAACTCCAAATTGTTTCATCCATCTATATACATATTTAGCGTTATCTAAGGTAGTACCAGTTGCACCTGTAATACCGGTAGAAGTCCCACCAGATGCATCTGTTCCACTATCGGAGGATTCGTCTCCACCTTGATTCAATATCTTACCAATCAATGTAGTAAACGGACTACTAAACTTATCGAACATATCAGAGACTGCAGAGAGCATCTGAATTCCCTTAGGCTGAGAAGCGTCGATACTACCAGATGTACCAGACGTGCCGGATGCATCAGTTGTAGTTCCACCAGCTGCACCACCAAGAGCACTAGCATCAATATTACCATTCATATACTGCTGAAGATAAGTATATGGGTTTACAGTATATCTAGCAAGCTCTTCCTTACTTCTAATAAATCCACTATGTCCTGGGTCAGTACCAGTTACACCACCAGGCTGCTGCGCTGCCGTAGGAGGTCTAACCTCATAGTGTAAATGGTTACCATTAGATGCGCCGGTATTACCATATCCACCAACGGTATCACCGATACCAACTCTGGATCCAACAGCTAACGTAGGAGACTTATTTAAATGCTGATAGAAATGATAATATCCGTTTTTATCCTGAATGATAATGTACCAGCCACGACCACCAGCGTTATTATGAACTCTATATACAGTACCTTCAGTAAACGACTTAATAGCTCTACCAGTTGAAGCGTTTGAAGCAAATGTGAGGTCGATACCAGCATGATATCTACCACCATAAGATGGTCTATATGCACCATAACCAGAGCTATCGGTTCTAGTCCATTGATTACTTTTATATTCTCCCATTAACGCTTGAATTGCAGACTTTACTTGCGCGTTTCCGCCTGAACTGCCGCTCGCTACAGAGTTACCAATGGAGGCTGCCATATTAGAAGCAATACCTCCTCTGCCCCATAAACCACGACCTCCACCGAAAGCTGCAAGTTTGCCCTCAGGAGTATTATAATCATCATCCAACAGACTATGTGCATCCAAGTCACTCTTAAATCGAGGACTGTCAGTAACGTCTTTTGTACCACTGCCAGCTCCCCAGACTGTACCAATTGTAGATCTATTTCGTTTCCATGCTCTATTAATACCAGCAAGTTCTGCTTTTCCTCTACCCCAGGAGTAGACACTAGCGGTACTATTCTTAATAAGGTCATTACCAGAAACGGTTTTACGAGATCCATTGTTCGGATCTATCATCCGGACTCCACCTCTACCAGCTAATCCCTCAGCAACCATATAATGAGTGGTAGGACCATAAGGGCCACCTTTACCCATCATTACTACAGGCTGACCTTTTGCAAGATTAGAACTGATACGAGCACCATCCACAGGACCTTGTGCCATACCGAATCCCGAACCATATTTACCAGCCATTTGACTGAAGTACTGAGGATTCATTCCACCATCGGCAGCACGCATACCATTAGCAAACGAATCTTTGGATAATTGTTCAGGACTTACATTAACACCATATGCAGATGCAACCATAGCACCAACAGTAGGACCACAACCAGCATCAGCCATAACACGACTCGTTTTATTGAATCGAGGATCATGCTGAGACATAGCAGTGATCTTTCCACCAGCACCCCAAGAAGAGTCGCTTAATCCTCTACCCTTACCACCAAGAGCAGCATGAGAGAAGTTTGCTTTCTTGGCAATATCATCTGCGTTTTTAACACCAAAGACAGATGAAAGTACGTCATTGACTTTATCCATCTTAGATTTCTTTCTACCATCTTCAGTGTAATTCTTTGCATATTCACCAGCAGTTAAATTAGTATTATTTTCTTTATTGTATTTATCAACAGCTTGCTGTAATACTTCTTGGTTCTGCTTTAATTCAGCTTTAGCATCATCGTCTGCAATCGCATCATAGACAACTTGGCAAATATCACCTGTGAAGAACGACAATGCGACAGAAACTAATGCAGGAATTACTGGAGGTACAGGAATTGCAGCAATAAGACCTTCTAAGCAATTAACAATACCTGCAGTGAATCTCATACCATCTGTAACATCTCCAGTGAATACTCCGAAATATTCACGAGCTTTAGCTTGACCAATTGTGAAGTCAGCAACAGCAAATCCAAGTGTTAAGACAGGAACAACATGAAGTTCTTTCAACATAATTTTAGCCGCAGCTTCTTTGCCGCCCATGCTTAAGAACTTAGATTTAATGCTTCCCCATACTCCCATATTCTTGATAGCGCCAACAATCTTAGCGCCTTGTTTACCAAATTTAGTATTCTTAATAATTCCAATATTAAAGAGTTTTTCTAATGACTTAATGAAAGCTTCTTTAACCGTATTGAAAGCTTTACCGACAACTTCGCCAGCTTTTACGCCAGTTTTTGAATACTTACCAAATGCTTCTGCTTGGTATTTTAACCCATTTGCAAACATCTTTTCACCTTTGGTTGTCGCTCCAACCATTTTAACGAAACCACTATCTGCAATACTAGTACCAAGTTTAGATATACCTTCTCCAAGTCTACCTAAGCCAGATCCGCTAGCTTTACCGAGACCTTGACGCATACGCATTCCAAGACCGCCAATAAGACCTTTCTCAGAAGCATCTTCAGCAAGTCTAGCAAGACCTTCTTTATCTCCTCTAAGTGCCATACCGAAAGATTCAAAGAAATCAGCAAATCTTGCTACACGATTAAGGCCTTTAGCAGAAGCCATGTTTCTCTTAGCAGCACGTTTAGTGATACTTTCAGAAGAAGCTTTTGCAAAATCTTTAGATGCTTCACGAGCAGCTTTAGCATTAGTAAAATATTTACCAACATCGCCGAACGTAGCACCCTTCATCGTAGAGAAGCCAAATCGTTTTAAGAATCCTTGCGCAAGAACTTCAATACCATGCATTGCTTTATCTGCAGCACCGCTGGCAATTGCACCAATTGCGGCACCAATACCACCTACAAGAGAAAGTAATCCAGTAATACCACCAAAAATTGCAGCTAAAATTCCACCAACTTTTGGTAAGAACCCAAGAATTTTATCCCACCAAGATTCCTTATCTTCAGTAGTTTTTGCACCACCTTCATCAGGCTTTCCTCCGCCAAACACATTGGCAAAGTAAGCTTTCATCATACCAGAAAACTTGTTTTTAGACCTAGCATCCTTAACAGCATCATCAAGAACCTGATTCGGATTACTAGACTTCTCTAATTTAGTATCGATTTCAGCATAGCCAGCTGCTTCTTCGCGTAATTCTTGCAACTCTTTATTCTTTTGATCTCGTTCTTGTTCTTTAGCCGCTCGAGCAGCTTCTGCAGAAATCTGAGCATTCGTCATATTACGATTAGCTAATCGATCTCTTACCTTTCTATTCTTTTCAGCAACAGAAGGAGGTAATAAACCGTTAGCAGCTTTTGTAATATCATTTGTAGCAGCATTTCCTTCTGGATTATTAATAGCATCACCAAGAGGAGAATTACTAATAGGATTATTTCCATTATTATTAGCAATATCTTTCATCTGCGAATCAACAATTTTTACCATAACAGCCCTTGGAGCTTTTGGATCAAGCGTCTCAACGACAGGAAGAGTATCTTTTGGTTTACCTGGTGTAACTGGTTTTGCTGCACTTTGAGCCTTGGTTGATGTGGAAGGCTGTTTCGGCATTCTATCCATGAATGATGCATCAGAACCATACTGGTCTAAATATCCGGTAAATGAATCCATCCAAGACTCATTTCTATTAGGACCAACATGATCAGCTTTAAATGCTTTAGCAATACCATCATACCAATGCTTTTCTTTAGGATCTACTAACTCTCCAGTTTCTGGATCAACCACTTTACCTTGATTCTTAGCAAGAATGCTGGTAGCCTCATCAAAATCTTTTAAGTTTTCAACAGGAGGTAAGCCTTGTCTTGCACGTCTACGATTTAATGCATTTAAAGCCCAACGTTCTTCATCTGCTTTCCATCGTTCATCTCTAGCACTACGTTTACGTTTTGTATTAAACTTTTTCTTTTCGTCATCTATTTTACCTTTAACCCATGCTTGATATGCTTTTACGTCTGGCATTCCGCCTTCTCTTAAAAATGTATCAATATTAATATTTCGTTTAGCCCATTCAGTGTTGACAATTCTGTCATCAAATCCAAGGCCTCTCATGTAATCGCTTTCAGACATATAACCCTTAACAGCTTGACCTGGAAGTAATCCAAGTTTTTGCTGTTTATTTACACGACCCTCTAAATCATGAAGCAGTTTATCTCTTGCACTGCGAGTTTTATGTCTGCTAGCTTCATCTTCTTGTCTACCAAAATAGCTATAGATTTCATCGCTTAATCCTGCACTACCATCGGGATCATAATAATCAATCATACCAGAGTCTAAAATATCATTTAAACTCTGCCCAGAATTAATAAGTCGCATTGCGTCTGGAGAATATGCAGTAAAAGCATTACCAAGACCTCTCTTAGCCCTATTTACTACATTTAAAATTCCCCATTCACTGTCTTCGCCCTCAACGTATCCATATTGACCAGATTTAGCTTCAGCTTTATGGCGTCTTCTAAAACTCTTTTCGACTCTACGTTGTTCTTTTGTTTTTCCACCAATTTTACCAGTAAAGATAAATTCAGCAGCTTTAAACGGAGATGATAACACAAAACCTATTGCTTTACCAATACCGCCAAAGATCTTATTGGGCAAATCCTTTAATTTGCTCATGATCTTATCTTCCCAGAATTTATGGAATTTATATCTTGGAGAATTTATATCATCAAGTTTACCAAACAATGCTTCTACAATACCGTTACCAATGTTTTTCATTGCGTGTTCAATTTCTTTGCCCGCATTTGCTAAAGCATCTTTCATTGGCTCAACGGTACGATTCATTGTATCGACAATATTTGTCTGGAACCAATCCTTTGTCTTCTCACCAGCGAAATTGAAACTCTTCGCAATAGGAGTCATAATCTTATCACGAACGGAATCAAATGCTTTACCAAAGACACCGCCTTGACGCTGTGTTGTCTTCTCACCAGTTTCAGGATCAGTAACAGTTTTAGATTCACCAAAGAAGAAATCTTTAATATTATCAGCATTAGCAAGGCCAATAGATGCACCAAGGAAACCTAAAATAGGACCACCAGGCAACATAGCTAATCCAGGAAGTAAACCAACATTAGAGATTAATCCCCATGCAGCTGCACCACCTAAAGCACCAGCTAACGTAGTAGGAAGATTCTTCTTAGCCCAGTCAATTACAGATTTACGGAAGTTCTTAGAAATTAAGCCAGAATCATCGTCTCCTTCTTTACCGAAGATAAGTTTCTTCATCTGATCAGAGGCACCTATCATTCCAGCCATAGATCCAACAACCATACCTGCAGTACTACCAAGACCAAGAGGAAGTAACCCTAATCCACCAGCAACAGTACCAAGAATAGCACCCATTGTTACTTTAGGTGCAAACTTCTTGAACCCTTCATATACATCCTGACTAATCAAATTACCCTTACGAGTTTTCTTCTTTATCGGTTTACCATCAGGACCTAATCGAGGTTGTTTCTTACCAGTAAACGGATCGATATAAGTATCATCTTCTTCAATAGAATCACCGAATAGGAATTGTTTTAATCCTTCAGATCCTTTTACTAATCCTAAGGTACTACCAACAACAGCACCAATTAATGGCCCGCCAGGCAGAAATAGTGATGCTAAAACACCAGCACCTGCTCCGACTACCATATTCGGAAAAGCTGCACTAAGTTCGTCTTTTACATATTTAAACTTATTTCTTGAATCTTCATCTGGATTATCATCAGGTCCAAACAGCATATCATGTACACCATCGAACCCCTGTTTCAATCTACCAATAACACCGGAATATGCTTTTCCAGTGATCATATTTCCATTCTCATCAAAGTCGTATGTATTTACTTTACCTTTATCTGCGACAAGATCTCCATACATTAATCTATCAACACCATTTTTAATAGAGCTGAATAGCGTGTTTTTGATCTCATCTTTAGTCATTCCCATATCGTTAAACTGTTTAGAGAACCAACCGCCTTCATATAAGCCAGTTTCTTCATTTTTAACTCCACGGAATTTATCAATTGCCATATTTTTATATTTCTTAACAGTATCTTTTACTTTTTGCTTCTTTTCTTCTATTCCAAACATTTCATATGCTGCAGCTTTAATTCTTGGGAATAGGCCATCTTCTTTACCGAAGAAATAATCCTTAAGCGGATCTCCAATATTATCAACAAACCAATTCTTAGCATTCTTAAAATGTACATTAAGAGCATTTGTAAGAGTTTTAAATAAGAATGGTTCTCCATCTCGACCCTGCCAAAGTTCAAAATTATCTACATTAATATCGTCACCATACAGAGCCTTTAACATAAAAGCATCAGCAAGCTGCATACCTTTATTAAACAACTCAAATGGCGTACGAGTTAACTGTCTAAACTTTTCACCAACAGTAGAAAGTTTACCAGTTTTATCTTTAAGTTTATTAAGACCTTTATTGGTAAGTTTTTCATAGCTGCTATATTTTTCTCTTAATTCTTTCTCTTTCTTTAACTTAGGATCATCAGGATTATATTCTTCCAAAGTAATATTACTCTGAATTATACCAAGCATATCAGCAGGCAAAGCATCCGAATACATCTCTTCAAGTTTTCGGTCAGGATTTAGTATATTCTTATTATACTCATCCATCTGCTTCTTCATATCTGCTTTACGCTGCTCTTCTTCCTTACGAAGATTCTCCAAACGTTCTTCTTCCTTAGCACGATATGCTTCTAAGTGTCCCAGAGCTTCTTTAGCTTGTTTAGAGAGTACGCTATTACCAGATGTAACATCATCCTCTTTAATTCTACCCATATGATAACTATAGGTAATAATGCCACCACGAAGTGTAGTAAGAATATCATTCAGTAACACATGAGTAGCTCTTGTTCCACCAGTCTTTAAAATGTCAGAACGCTTAGATTCTGTAATCTTATCGATGTCTTGCTCTGTTAAGCCACCATACTTTTTCCTAGTAGCATCAGTAATAGCTTCCTGCAGACTGGCATCTAACAGCCCAGACCAAGCTGCTCCTAAACCAGTCTCTTCATTCGATTTATTAATATCAAACACCGCTCTGTCTCTACCAGCACGGGCAGAGATCATATTACGAGACATCTCCTGAAGATCGGAAGAATCCATATTCTTCAGAATAGCTAATATCATATCAGCATACTGACTTTGTTTGATATCATTATTCCATTTAGCATATCCACCATAGCGAGTAACTTCTTCAGCAGTAACATTCTTTACACTAGGCATCATCTTCATGAAATCGGTTTTAGACATATTCTTATCAATAAACCGACTTTCTTCAGCCATCTTCTGCAAGAATGTATACATATACTGCTGGAACTGTTCAGCATCTTGGGTAGTTCTAAATTTATATTTACTAGCCCTACCCATCATCTTCCAGGTGGTCTCACCACCCTTACCAGCAAGATCACGAGCATTATATTCTGCATCAGCAATAACAGATGCAGCTTTTACAAACTTACCACGTTTGTAATCATATACCATTAATGGGCCACCAGTAAGACTAGAATCAATCTTAGACAGTAACATCGGAATTACTTCTTCAATTGCTCTTGTAGTCTTATCAGTAAATTTAGCAGCCTTTAAATAATCTTCACGTTCAGGAGATAACGAACTACTAGATTTTTGCTCAATACCAAAGATGCCCATAAGAGCATCCTGCCAACGATCAGACTCACCACGTTCAAATCGTTTACCACGATCTGCCATTTTTGTAAAAAGTGCAGGAAGGAACGAGCCGATATTTCGGTTCGTTCGTTTCATCTGAGCTTTTACATCTTTCGGTACCAATTGAGGTACAATCAAATCAGTAATTAACTGGAACGGGTTATTCTGAACAGCATCGAGTACCTGAGCAACAGTGAAACCGCCAGTAAATGTGCTAAGACCTCCACCGAATAAGAACTTATCTTTAACGTTCTTAGTAACATGCTTAGCATATTCTTTGATATTGATTTCACCATTATATCCGATTGGCTGATTACCAGGATTATATTCTCTCCTGCGATTTTCAGGAGGTTTCACCAGATCTCTAATCTCAGTTAACAATTCATTTGTCGTACCAATCGTTTCAAGCATCTGATTATGAGCTTCTCTGGTAACATCCAGTAACGCATTAATACTCTTAGCTTGCATTTCAACAGATGTAGCCTGCTGTGTAATCATATTCTGCATAGCAGTCATCATCTGAGAATGTTGCTTCATACCAATGCGAAGTTCATTAGAAGCAATGGCCTGTTGATTTCTGACAATAGCTTCTGTTCCAGTACCAATCGCATCTATGGTAGCTTCAGTACGTCTTGCAGCTCCATTCTCTTGTGCTTCAGCAAGTTTGATCTGGGCATCAATTTCATCGAAGTTAACATCGTCTTCTGACCAGTCTCCGTTTTCATCAAACCCAGTCATATCGAAACCGCCAAAGTTATCCATGAGGTTATCGATCTCCATACCCCAGGAAGAACGGTCACGATCTTTGTCATACAGCTTACCAGTTTTTAAGTCATCTAATGCATTCTTAGCGAACTTTTTAAGTTCTTTATAGGATTCCATCTCAGAGATGCGATTACCATATCGGTTAGCCGCATCACTTGGATTACGCAAAGATCTCCAGAACTCAGTCAGGATATCTTTATTGGTTTCCCACATAGCTACTGGTGCAGGCATTTCTTGTGCGAAATACTCTTTACCAGATGCTAAGAAAAGTTTTGCAGTACCGGTGGCGTATCTACCACCTCTACCAAACGTCTTACGCAATGTATTACGTATATCTCGTGTCATCTTATCATCTTTAGCCAAAATATTCACCACCTTTAATTGGTAGGATTATATGGATGTCAACTATTCACCTATACCATTTTAATAAAGAAATATATTGGAATACATATTATATGAATGACCGAAAGGTTAAAAATATACACATTATTTAAGGAGGATAATAACAATGAGCAAACTGATTACTGTGTATGTTCCTATCAGCAGATATGTCAAGACTACAAAGGGTGAGGATCATATCATCAACCCCTTTGAGGTTGCAATTTCTCGTGAAACCTATGATATGCTCTGCGATAATAACGCAAAGGATATCGAAACCCGGATCAAACCCATCGTGGATGATCTGAAGAACCTGATCAAAGCTCTGGAAACCAACAACTTCACCTGCGAGTTTGATCAGAACTCTGTGACCATTTATCATCCCTATTGTCCTACTCTGGACCGGGATCATGTGACAGGTTCTGGCAAGGACTATAAGGGACTGAGCAGCAAACAGAAGGTCGAAGTCCTGAAACGCCAGTACATTGAGTCCATCAATGAGCAGATCCAGAATCGGTTGCAGCAGGCACATGATATCATTGCCGATTTCGAGTATCATCCAATCCAGATTGATCTGGATGAACTGGAGAAGATGACTCATGATACCAGTTATAGTGAGACTGGACTGGCTGAATCTGACGATACTGATCCTATGGATTCTGCTCCTGCAGATGAACTCGATTTCGACGATCCTGTTGATCAGATGGATCGCGCGTAAGGAAAATAAACTACACCCTGGGATTATCCCAGGGTGTAGTTTTTATCTTTTTACTTCTTCTTTTTCTTCGCAAGATCTGCAGCTCTATCCACCACAGTCTTCTTATATCCGAATTTGCCAGCATGCTTTCCGGTTCTGATCATCTTGGAGTAACCAAGAATATGCATCTTATCCCGGAAAACCTTCATGGACTTACCAGCGTCAACGTATAAAGTCATAGCTTCATCAACAGCATCGCAGATCCATTCAACATCCTTGGGAGAATATTCAAATGTATCCAATACAGTCTGTCTTTCGGACGGATCAGACAGACCAGCATGCTTCAGAAGCTTATCCATAAACTTCCGCATTGCAGCATTGTAAGAAACCTCTTCTTCAACAATCTCATCCTTACGAAGAAGATACTTCTTAGCCTTGAAATCTTCATCAGCCAACACAGCAAAAACGAGATCTCTATAATCAGACTTAGAGAATCTCTTAATTCCTTCGCTGCCTTCCTTGGTCAATCTCTTAACGAGATCATTGACATTAGCATTCTTGCCCATAGTTGTTTACCTCCATTTAAATTCTAGGTTGCAATACTAAGAATCCTTCAGAATCTCTATAACCATCCTTAGTCTTCTTAATTTCTTTTGCATCCAATCTTCGTTTAAAACTATCTCGCATCTTATCCAGATACGTAGACTGTACACCACCATTGATAATTAAAGTAAGGATTTCTTCATCTCGAACATCTTTACCATAAACAGGAAGTGCTGTAAGAGCAATAATCAAACTCCTGTTGACATCAGTCAGAGTAAGCTTAGATTTCTTCATGCGGTCATCCTGTTTCTTCATTATGGCGGATTTGATATCAAAGTTAGCCATAACAGCCATTCCTCCTATATATAATTATTCAACTGTTTAATTTTTGATTAAAAATGAAATATACAACCATTCCGGAAATGAGTAAAAATCAAGTATATATTATATAAGTGATAGAAACAAATCTATCACCATTTGGGTGGCGTAAAGGATAACCGATACGCGATCTCGCAAAAGTGCGCTGCTTAGACCCATGTTAGGGCCGCCGCTACTACGGTAGGAGTATGGGAAGGATGCGAGCACCCAAATAAAAGAACAAATCCGAGTGATCATAGGGTTTGTTCTTTTTTCTATTCAAATGGTATATCTGGTGACATTACTATAATCTGAGTAGTGTTCTACTCATTATTTTTGTATAAAGAAAGGGTGAATAGGATGGTAAAATTAACACTACTTGATGAAAATGCCCCCTATCGAGTAGTACCGCCGTTGATTGCACCTGAGACTGCAAATAACGTCAAGAAAGGTAGAGCTTTCATTGTCTTAGCTCCTTCTATTGAATCTGAACTTAGTTATCTATATAAATCTACTTGTCCTATCAAGTTCCGCCATCTGTATAAATACTTTATCGATAAGAAGTTCCAGCTTACTTTATATGGTAAAGGAAGACAGATAATTGAACCTAACTCAGATGGACACATTACTGAACTGATTTCACATCATAAAACATACAACCTTTCAAAGGTCGATGGTGTTACTTCTTATCTGAGAGTAAACAAACAGAGACCACTGAAAGACCTCAATGTGTTATATGAAGTAAATCATTTGTATCCTCTTATTATGGATAATGAGAAGGATCGTAGATTGGTTGCATACAAAGCAAATGATTATATCAAAGCTTTAAATGAACTGATTGAAGTTGGGTTTGGTGAGAATAATATTCTGAGCACTAAAGGTTATATAGCAGACATGATCATTCCTATGAATCTTTGGTTTACTCAGGATATGTTTACCTCTCCTGCCACAATTACTAAATCTGCTACAAAGATTCCTGGTGGTAGAATCCTTCAGAATGTTCTTGGTAGTAAGGTAATTGAGAATAGAATTAATCGTCTGTACCTCATTTTCAATAATGTTGTAATGCCCATTAATTTGAAATCGGATACATTCAAAGATCTAACTCCAGATCAACG